>Ga0193750_1000424_pt1 | contig 11635 bp, 11 predicted proteins | sample L1c1metaG_FD_160569 | JGI IMG/M metagenome (GOLD analysis project Ga0193750, IMG submission 160569) | Soil microbial communities from a riparian zone of the East river system, Colorado, United States - L1c1 | ecosystem: Environmental > Terrestrial > Soil > Riparian zone | place: USA: East River...
GATCGCGCAGGCCGCCGCACCGGTGCTCAGCCGCCTGCAAAGGTTTGACTTCAAGAGAATTGGACCCGCCGATGTGCGCGCTCGCCTCGCCGCCGTACTCGAGGCGGAGAACGTCCAGGCGACGCCGGATGCGCTCGCGATGCTCGCGCGCGCGGCGGACGGCTCGATGCGCGACGCGCTCAGTCTCGCGGACCAAACGCTCTCGCTCGGGGAAGGCGAGCTGACCGCGGAGCGCGTGCGCGAGGCGCTCGGCCTGATCGCGGAGGACGAGTATCTCGCCATCTACGATCTCATCGCCGCACGCGATGCCGGCGCGATCTTTCCTGCCGTGTCGCGCCTCGTGGATGCGGGCGCGGATCTCGGCGCGTTCCTGGGCGGGCTCGCGGACATCCTTCGCGCGGCGTTGGCGCTCGCGCTGGGCGATGAGACCGGCGGGCTTGCGGATTTGCCCCAACGCACGCGCGAGTCGTTGGTCGAGCGCTCCGGTGTGCTCACCGCCGGCGATCTGCTGCGGATGTTGAGCTCGATCACGGAGCTCGAGCCGCGCTTTCGTCGCAGTGGTCAGCAGCAGATGCTCGTGGAGACGATGCTGGTGCGGTTCGCGCTGATGGATCGCACGGTATCTCTGGAGGAAGTGCTTCGCGGCCTTGGGCCCGACGAGGGGGGGAGCGAGGAGAGCGACGACCGCGCGCGCGCGCGTCCGTCGCCACCGCGCGCGCCCGCACCCGCGCCGGCTCGGCCCTCGCGCGAGGGCGCGCCCGTTGGGGTGAGTATGCCCGTTCAGGCATCCCAGCCTGCGGCGTCACCCGCAGCAACGGCGCCGGAAGACGAGCGGCCGCCGCTGTCCGTCGCGGGACTGAAAGCGCGCTGGGAACCGGTTCTCGCGCGCCTGCGCGCCGACGGCCGGATGACGCTCGTCGCGTCGCTCGAGCAAGCGACGCCGGTGGAGGTGTCGCCATCGGGCGAGATCACCTTCGAGCTCACGCCCGACCTGGGCCACATGGAGGCGCCCATCATCAATGGCGCGAAGGAGCTGCTCGCGGCGATCGGCGCGTCGCTCGAGGGGGCGACGCGGATCAAGGTGCGAGTTCCCTCGGCGCTCCCCGTGCGCGAGGGCGCGACGCGCCGGCTCTCCGCGGAGGCGGTGAAGGCAGAGCGGCTCTCCTCGCTGCGCCGGCGCGATCCGTCGCTCGATGCGGCCGTGCGCGAGCTCGATCTCGAGCTCATGGATTGACATCACGCGTCCGTTGCGGCGCGCGTCGCAAACGCGGTAGCTTGCGCTCCGCGAGTCACTTTTCTTCGGGATGTCATGGCTGATTTCATGAAGATGCTGCAGCAGGCGCAGCAGATGCAGGGAAAGCTGCAGCAGATGCAGGAGGAGATGGAGAGGCTCACGCTCACCGCCACAAGCGGTGGCGGCATGGTCACGGCTACCGCCGACGGCAAGGGGCAGATCAAGCGCATCCAGATCGATCCGTCGGTCGTGAGCGCGGCCGATGTCGAGATGCTGGAGGACCTCGTGCTCGTCGCGATCACCGAGGTGCAGAAGAAGGCCGCCACCGCCGCGCAGGAGGAAATGCAGAAGGTGACGGGCGGGCTCAGCCTCCCGTTCAAGATGCCCTTCTGATGTCTGCGATCGATGAGCTCGCAACGGAGCTGTCTCGGCTGCCGGGGATCGGGCGCAAGACCGCGCTCCGACTCACCTACCATCTGCTTCGGCAGCCGCCGGAACAGAGCCGGCGGCTGGCCGACGCACTGGGCGGGCTCTCCGATCGCGTGCATCGCTGCTCTGTGTGCGCCAATCTCACGGAGGGCGATCCGTGCGACATCTGCGGCGACACGCGGCGCGATCGTGCGGTGGTCTGCGTCGTTGAGGAGGCGAGCGACATCGGTGCGATCGAGCGCGCCGGTGAGTTCCGCGGCGTCTATCACGTGCTCAATGGAAGGTTGTCGCCGCTCGATGGCGTGGGGCCGGAAGACCTGAACGTCGACCGGCTCGTCGAGCGCGTGGCGCCCGGTACCGTGCGCGAGGTGATCATCGCGACCAATCCGAGCCTCGAGGGCGAGGCGACGGCGCTCTACGTGCAGCGCCAGCTCGCGTCACACGTTCCCATGATCTCGCGCATCGCCCGCGGTCTTCCGGTGGGCGGAGACCTCGAGTATGCCGACGGCGTCACCATTGCGCAGGCACTTTCCGCGCGACGGGAGATGTGATGTCGCGGATCTCGTGGAAGGCGGCCGGGGCGGGCTTCGCCGGTGGCGTTGTGGTGGGCTTAATCGTCTGGACTCAACAGACCCACCGTGACCGGTACAACCTGTTCAGCGCGAGCGCCTGGCGCCGTTTGGCGGCTTTGGGGCACATCGGTGGGACGGCGAGTGCCCAGAACGTGGTGCTGTTGCGTGACTACGTGGCCTGGGAGCAGCGCCCCGAGCTGCGCCGTCGTGGCGAGCGTCTCCTGCGCCAAATGGAACAGTCCCTCGTCTGAAGGACCCCCGATGCCCGTTGGTGCTGCCAGCTGGTCATTTACTGAAGATGACCTCGGAGCGATCATGCGATCGCTCCAGCAGTTTTTATACGAGAGTAACGCCCGCTGCGCCCTGCTCGTGGATCGTTCCGGGCAGCTCGTGGCCACCGTCGGCGAGCAGCCGCGCTTCGACGCCACCGCCTTCGCCACCCTCACGGCCGCCGACTTCAGCGCGAACGACCAGCTCGCGCGCCTCATCGGTGAAACGGAATTCAACTCCCTCTTCCATCAGGGCGAGCAGGAGTCGATGTATCTCGTGGACATCGCGCGCCGCGTCATTCTCGTCATCCTCTTCGACAACCGCACGACGCTCGGGCTGGTCAGACTCAAGGTGAAGGGAACGGTGGAGGAGCTGGCTCGACTCTTCACCGCAATGTTCCAGCGAGCCCGCGATACCATGCATCAGCCGAACATCCTGGCGGGCGCCGAGGATGAGATCGATCGACTGTTTCAGTAGAGAGGGAGACAGCCATGTCGATGATCAACTACGCCGCCCGCGAGATCAGCTGCAAGATCGTGTATTACGGCCCCGGCCTGGGCGGCAAGACGACGAATCTCGAGCACGTCTATGGGCGCGTGCAGCCGAACACTCGCGGCAAGCTCATCTCGCTCGCGACGGAAACCGAGCGCACGCTCTTCTTCGACTTCCTTCCGGTAGATCTCGGAACGATCCGCGGATTCAAGACCCGCTTCCATCTCTACACCGTTCCCGGCCAGGTATACTACAATGCGAGCCGGAAGCTCATCTTGAAGAGCGTGGATGGCATCGTGTTCGTGGCCGATTCGCAGGTCGAGCGCATGGAAGCGAATCAGGAGGCGATGCAGAACCTCTACGAGAACATGCTCGAGTACGGGTATGATCTCTCCACGATGCCATTCGTGATTCAGTACAACAAGCGCGATCTCCCGAACGCGGCGCCGCTGAACGAATTGCAGGCGGCGCTGAACCCGGGGTTCGAGGTGTTCGAATCGCAGCGGCAGCGCATCGCTCCCGACCCGTACCATGCGGGAGAGAATCTCATCGAGCAGATTCCCACTGGAGAGTGGGTGGAGCGGGCACCATACTTCGAGGCGGTGGCGGTCACGGGAGATGGCGTATTCGATACGCTCAAGGCAGTGAGCAAGCTCGTACTGAAAACGCTCGCCTGACGACGGCGCGCGACGGGGCGCGGTGAATCTCCCCAACGCGCTCACCGTCGCCCGCATCTTCGCCGCACCCATCGTGGCGGCGCTCCCGTTCTCCGAGCGCTGGGATGCGCGCCTCTTCGCCTTCGTGCTCTTTCTGGCCGTGGCGATCACGGACTACTACGACGGCAAGCTGGCCCGCACGCGCGGCATGGTCACCGACCTCGGGAAATTGCTCGACCCGATTGCCGACAAGCTGCTGCTGCTCGCGACGTTCGTCCCGATGTTCGTCCTTGTAGGCTCGGGCGAGTCGCTCTCCCTCTGGTCGCCCCACATCGTCACCATCGCCAACGGCGTGATCTCGGGCGTCGGCCCGGGCGCTCCTGGGCCGCACGATGTCTTTCCCTACGTCACACCCTTCGGAGTGTTCGGCCTTCCGTGGTGGATCATCGCAGTCGTGCTCGGGCGCGAGGCGTTCATGACGATCTATCGCGCGTTCCGGGCGAGCAAGGGCGAGATCATCTCCGCGAGCCGTATGGGAAAGTGGAAGACCGGATTCCAGTGGACATGGGTGGGCGCGACCTTCTTCTGGTTCGCCGCCGCGACCGCCGCGGCCCAGTATCACTGGTCCGGGCCGTGGTGGTTGGGCTTCGCGTACTTCAACGGACTCGTGAACGTCGTGTCGATGGTGGTCGCGGTGATATTGACGCTGTACTCGCAGCTGCTCTACCTGCAACGGCCGAAGGCGTAGGATCTCGCGGTTCTCCGTTAGTGTCCGCTAGTTTCCGTTTTTTTCGTACTTCACCTTGTTAGCGCCCGCCCGCGCAACAGTCGCAAATCCGGTGCGTAGTCGCGGAACACACGCACCAACAATTAGAGGATACCGACAAAAACGGATCCAACGGACAACAACGGAGAACCGCTTTTTGCACGTCTCGGTCAGTGTCTGTTCTCAGTCCGTTGCATTTCGTAACATCAAATTGTTGAGGCGTGTGTTCCGCGAGTCGAGGGTCAACTTCGCGTAATTGTTGTCCGCACGGACTCGATCGAGTGGACGATCTCCCTAATGGTACTTCGTGCAAATCGAACTGCTCACCATCGGTGACGAGCTGCTGCTCGGCTTCACCGTCGACACCAACGCCGCCTACCTCGCGCGCGCGCTCGCCGGCATCGGCGTCGAGATCGTGCATCGAGCCAGCGTCGGCGACGAGGCCGACAAGATCGCCGCGGCGGTGAGCGAGGCCATTGGGCGCACCGGCGCCGTCATCACGACGGGTGGCCTTGGCCCGACCGCCGACGATCGCACGCGCCCCGCGATCGCGGCGCTGTTCGGACGCGAGCTCGTGCGCGATGATGCGATCGTCGCGCAGATCGAGGCGCGCTTCTGGCGCATGACGTCGGCGAAGATGCCCGAGACGAACATCGTGCAGGCGATGGTGCCCGCGGGCGCGCGCGTGCTCGAGAATCAGCACGGCACGGCCCCCGGCCTCTGGATCGAGGACGCGCAGGGGCGATGGGTTGCCATGCTGCCGGGCGTGCCGCGCGAGATGCGCGGGCTCACGAACGACTCGATCATCCCGATCCTGCGCCAGCGCTTGGGCGCGGAACCGATCGCGATCGTCTCGCGCACGATTCGCACGACGGGTATCGGTGAGTCCGCGCTGGCCGAGCGCCTGGGTGAGCTCGGCAAGAGCGTCGAGGGGATGCCGCTCGCCTTTCTTCCGGGATGGGCCGGCGTCGATCTGCGGCTCACGTCGCGCACGCTCGCGCCGGACGCCGCGAAGGTCTCGCTCGATGCGGCCGCGCGGACGCTGCGCGATGTGGCGGGTCCGGTGGTCTACGGAGAGGAGAGCGACGATCTCGCGGCGCTGGTGCTCGACCTGTGCCGCGATCGCGGCTACACGATCGCCGTCGGCGAGAGCTGCACCGGAGGGCTGCTTGGCGCGCGTCTCACGGCGATACCGGGATCGAGCGATGTCTTTCATGGCGGGGTCATCGCCTACGACAACGAGGTGAAAACGAAACTCCTCGGCGTCAGCGACGTAACGCTGAAAGAACACGGGGCGGTGAGCGAGGAAGTCGCGCGCGAGATGGCGGAAGGGTGCGCGCGGACGCTCGGGACGCAGATCGGCATCGCGATCACGGGAATCGCGGGCCCGGGCGGCGGAACCCCAGAGAAGCCCGTCGGCACCGTCTGGATCGCTGTGGCCGGGCTCGGAGAGACGCGAAGTCTGGGGCGCCAATATGTTGGCGACCGCGAGGAAATCCGGTTGCGCGCCACGCAGGCGTCGCTGGATCAGGTGAGACGCGCGATCGCGGCGTACTGAGACGCGCGCCCATGCGCGCCCGGGAGACGCGCCCCATCCACCCCCGCGCAGGTCGGGCTCGTGAAAGCAAGCGCGGTGGGGTCATTCGCCGTTGCCACACCGGGCAAAAGGACGGAAATTACGCCACGACGCGCGAGGCGTCGCCAACTCGACAGGATGGGACTTGTGAGGGATGATATCGATCTGCCAAATGGCCCGGCAGCGTCGCGGGACGATGCCGCCGACGGCTCCAATGGCGACGACAATGAGAGCACTTCGGCCGAGGCTCCGGCGGCGAATCGCGAGCTCGCCGAGCAGCGCGATCGGTACCTTCGGCTGGCCGCCGAGTACGACAACTATCGAAAACGCTCGTCGAAGGAACGCCAGGAGGCCGGCACGCGCGCGCAGGGTGAGCTCGTGAAGTCGCTCATCGATTCGCTCGATGATCTCGCGCGCGTCACCGCGCAGGATCCCGACATCGTGGATGCGAAGACCATCCATCAGGGGATCGAGGTGGTGAACAAGAAGCTGATGAAGGCACTGTCCGCAGCCGGGCTCGAGCTCATCGATCCGGTCAACGAGACCTTCGATCCCGCGTTGCACGAGGCCGTCTCCACTGAACGCGCGCTGTCGCCCGAGGATGATCACCTCGTGTCTCGCGTGTTCCAGCAGGGCTATCGCTTCAACGGACAGCTCCTGCGACCGGCACGCGTGGCCGTGAAGCAGTGGAACGGATGATGAGGCCCTAGCCTACATGGCCCAGAGCAAGGACTACTACCAGGTCCTCGGGGTCTCCGCGTCGGCGACGCAGGACGAGATAAAAAAGGCATACCGCCGTCTCGCCAAGAAAAACCATCCGGACGCGAACAAGAGCGATCCGAAGGCTGCCGATCGGTTCAAGGAAATCTCCGAGGCGAACAACGTTCTCAGCGACGTCGCCAAGCGCAAACAGTACGACGAGATGCGCCGCCTCGGCGCGTTCGGCGGCTTCAGCGGCGAGCGCCAGCAGCGCGGTTCGCGGACGAGCTATCCGGGCGGCGGGAGTGCCGGCACCGGACCCGGTCCCCGCATGGAGGACTTCGACATCGGCGGGCTCGGTGGACTCGGCGATCTGTTCTCGTCCATGTTCGGCGGCAACACGGGGCAGCGCGGTGCGCAGCGCCCCCGCGGGCCGCAGAAGGGCGACAGCGTCGAGGTGATCGTGCCGGTCGCGTTTCGAATCGCCGCGCTTGGCGGGAAGGTGCCCCTCGAGCTCGAGGTCAACGAGGAGTGCGCCACCTGCAAGGGCAGTGGCGGTGCTCCCGGGGCGACCTGGAAAAAGTGTCCGGAGTGCGACGGTCGCGGGATGATCTCCTTCGGCCAGGGCGGATTCGCGGTGAACCGTCCGTGCCCGATGTGTTTGGGCCGGGGACAGGTGCCGTCCAAGCCGTGTCCCACCTGCAAGGGCTCGGGCGAGGTGCGCACGAAGAAGATCGTGAACATCACCGTCCCGGCGGGCACGGAAACCGGCACGCGCGTGCGGCTCGCGGGGCAGGGCGGTGGTGGAAACGATGGCGGGCCGCCGGGCGATCTGATCATCAACTTCGAGGTGCAGCCCGATCGCTTCTTCACGCGCGATGGGCTCGACATCATTGCGAAGGTGCCGCTCAACATCGCGCAGGCGCTGCTCGGCTCGAAGGTCAGCGTGCGCACGATCGCCGGGAAGAAAGTGACCATCAAGATTCCGGCGGGCACGGCTCCCGGCAAACGATTTCGCGTGCCGGGGCAGGGCATCGAGAAGAACGGTACGAAGGGCGACATGATCGTGGAGGCGAACGTCACCGTTCCCGAAAAGCTCACGCCGGAGCAGGAGAAGATGATGAAGGAGTTCGCTGCGTCGAGCGATCTGAAGTACTAGAGTTTGACCACCAGCGCCCAGCCACCAGCGTGACACACAACTCGCCCGTCTCTCCCGCGCCGCATTCCGGTCACTCGCACGACCGCGCGCTCAGGCTGCACGGCGAGTCCGCGCGGAATCCGGGAATGCAGCTCAACGCGGACGAGATCGCGTCGATCCGCGTCAATCGCAGCGCGGTCGAGCGGCGCGCGGCGACGCTGCCTGGGCGACGCACGGTGAAGAAGGAGTATCAGGCGGCGTGGCTGCTGCGGGCGATCGCGTGCATCGATCTCACGACGCTCTCGGGTGACGACACGCCGGGCTCCGTCGAGCGGTTGTGCGCGAAGGCACGCCGCCCGCTGCGCGAGGATCTCGTGGACGCGCTGGGCGTTCGCGCGCTCGACATTCGCGTCGGCGCGGTGTGCGTGTATCACACGATGGTCGAGACCGCGGTGCGAGCGCTCGAGGGATCGGGGATTCCGGTAGCCGCTGTGTCGACGGGATTTCCGGCGGGGCTGAGCCCGATGGCGCAGCGCGTCGATGAGATTCGCGCGTCGGTTGCGGCAGGTGCGCGCGAGATCGACATCGTGATCACGCGCGCGCACGTGCTCCTCGGACGCTGGGATGCGCTATACGATGAGGTGCGCACCTTTCGCGACGCGTGCGGCGACGCGCACATGAAGGCGATTCTCGCGACGGGCGAGCTCGCGACGCTGCGCAACGTCGCGCGCGCGAGCCGCGTCGCGATGATGGCGGGCGCGGATTTCATCAAGACGTCCACCGGCAAGGAGACGGCGAACGCCACGATGCCTGTGGGGCTCGTGATGGCGCGGATGATTCGCGCCTACGAGGAGGAGACCGGCTTCGCGGTGGGGCTCAAGCCGGCGGGCGGCATTCGCAGCGCGAAATCGGCGCTCGAGTGGCTGATCATGATCAAGGAAGAGCTGGGCGACCGTTGGCTGTCTCCTTCGCTCTTCCGGTTCGGGGCCAGCGGACTGCTCGGCGACATCGAACGACAGCTGGAGCATCACGTCACCGGCCGCTATTCTGCAGCGAACCGTCACCCGATGGTGTGAGCGTGGCGACAATCGCGGATCTGTACTCCTCCACGACGATGGACTTTGGCCCCGCGCCCGAGAGCGACGCACCCGCGCGCGCGTGGCTCGCGAAGCACGACGGCTCCTTTCGCCACTACATCGGTGGCGAGTGGGTAGAGCCGAGCGAGGGTGTTCGCTTCGACTCGATAGATCCCTCCACCGGCCAGTCGCTCGGCAAGGTGGCGCAGGGGAGCGCGGCGGACATCGACGCGGCGGTGAAGGCGGCGCGCGCTGCGTATCCGGCGTGGGCCGCCCTGTCAGGGCACACACGGGCGCGGCATCTGTACGCGCTCGCGCGTACGGTGCAGAAGCACTCGCGCTTTCTCGCGGTGCTCGACACGCTCGATAACGGCAAGACGATTCGCGAGACGCGCGACATCGACGTGCCGCTGGTCGCGCGCCACTTCTATCATCACGCGGGGTGGGCGCAGCTGCGCGATGCGGAGTTTCCCGGATACACGCCGGTGGGAGTGGTCGGACAGATCATTCCGTGGAATTTTCCGCTGCTCATGATGGCGTGGAAGATCGCGCCCGCGCTCGCAGCGGGGAACACGGTGGTGCTCAAACCCGCGGAGTTCACGTCGCTTTCGGCGATCGCGTTCGCCGAGCTCGCGCACGACGCAGGGCTGCCTCCGGGCGTGCTCAACATCGTCACGGGTGACGGCAGCACCGGTAAGGCGCTCGTCGATCATCCCGGCGTGGACAAGATCGCCTTCACGGGATCTACCGAAGTCGGCCGGCAGATTCGGCGCGCGACCGCGGGGTCTGGAAAGAGATTGTCGCTCGAGCTCGGAGGGAAGAGCCCGTTCATCGTCTTCGATGACGCGGATCTCGACAGCGTGGTGGAGGGTGTCGTCGACGCAATCTGGTTCAATCAAGGGCAGGTGTGCTGCGCCGGATCGCGTCTGCTCGTGCACGAGGGAATCGCAAATACGCTGACCGACAAGCTGCGCGCGCGAATGGAGAAGCTTCGCGCCGGACCGCCGCTCGACAAATCGATGGACCTGGGCGCGATCGTCGCGCCCTCGCAGCTCGAGCGCATTCAGTCGCTCGTGCAGCAGGGCGTCGCCGATGGCGCGACGATGTGGCAACCCTCGTGGGCTTGCCCCACGGACGGCTACTTCTATCCGCCAACACTCTTCACGGGCGTGAGCCCGAGCGCGACGATCGCGCAGGTCGAGATCTTCGGGCCGGTGCTCGTGAGCATGACGTTTCGCACGCCGGCCGAGGCGGTGGCGCTCGCGAACAACACGCCATACGGGCTGGCGGCGAGCGTGTGGACGGAAAGCATCAACCTGGCGCTCGACATCGCGCCGAAGGTCAAGGCGGGCGTGGTGTGGGTGAACTCGTCGAATCTCTTCGATGCGGCGGTAGGGTTTGGCGGGTACCGCGAGTCGGGGTTTGGTCGGGAGGGTGGGCGCGAGGGGATGTACGAGTACCTGCACGCGCCGGCGATCCCGATGGCCGAGTCACGCGCGGCCGCGACGCCATCGCGTGCGCCCGCGCCCGCTCGCGGCGCGAGTGCCGGTAGTGCGCCGCCCGGCATCGATCGCACCCCGAAACTCTTCATCGGCGGCAAGCAGACGCGACCCGATGGTGGCGGCTCGCGTCGGATCGAGAGCGCGTCGGGCGCTCTCGTGGGTGAGGTGGCGGAGGGAAATCGAAAGGACATCCGGAACGCCGTGGAGGCGGCGCACGCCGCGGCCGGCTGGCCTCGCCTGAGCGGGCACGCACGCGCCCAGGTGCTCTACTACATCGCGGAAAATCTCGCCGCGCGCGCGAGTGAGCTCGCAGAGCGCATCGCATCGATGACCGGCGGCGATGGCGCCCGCGAGGTCGATGCCTCGCTCTCTCGCCTGTTCACCTACGCCGCGTGGGCGGACAAGTACGACGGCGCCGTGCACGATCCGTCGATCCGAGGGGTCGCGCTCGCGATGCACGAGCCCATGGGCGTCATCGGCATCGCGGCGCCGGATGACTCGCCGCTGCTCGGCCTCATCTCGCTGGTGGCGCCCGCTATCGCGATGGGGAATACCGTCGTCGCGATCCCGTCGGAGCGCGCGTCGCTCGCGGCGACGGACCTGTACTCCGTGGTCGAGACGTCCGATGTTCCCGACGGTGTGGTGAACATTGTGACGGGGCCGAAGGATGCACTGGCGCTGGTGCTCGCCGAGCACGACGATGTGAGCGCGGTGTGGTACCACGGCTCCGCGGCGGGAGGAGCGGCAGTCGAGCGCGCGTCCGCGTCGAACATGAAACGCACGATGGTAGAGTCCTCGCCGCTCGACTGGTTCCACGCGCGCGCGGAGGGACCGGTGTTCCTTCGCGAGGCGACTCAGGTCAAGAACATCTGGATCCCGTACGGCGAGTGAGCCGCGACTTTCAGATCGACATCGAGAGCGCGATCGCGGCGCTCCCAGCCGCTCCGGCAGAGCAGTACACGATCGTGTATCGCCACGGCACCTTCGAGGCGGGGCTCTACGCGCCGCGCGGCGTCGACGAGCAGACGCCGCATACGCGCGATGAGGCGTACGTCGTGGTCAGGGGAAGCGGGCACTTCGTCTGTGGCAGCGCGCGCCGTGCCTTCGCCCCGGGGGAGCTTCTCTTTGTGCCCGCGGGAACCTCGCATCGCTTCGAAAGCTTCAGCGATGACCTCACCGTCTGGGTGATTTTCTACGGGCCCGCGGGGGGAGAGATGGAGGAGAG
>Ga0193750_1000425_pt1 | contig 11630 bp, 6 predicted proteins | sample L1c1metaG_FD_160569 | JGI IMG/M metagenome (GOLD analysis project Ga0193750, IMG submission 160569) | Soil microbial communities from a riparian zone of the East river system, Colorado, United States - L1c1 | ecosystem: Environmental > Terrestrial > Soil > Riparian zone | place: USA: East River...
CGCTGGGAGCCGTGACGCGAGGGGTCCCGGCAGCGTGGGCCGCCAAGCCGATCTCCGGGCAGATCCGTCAGAGCAAAAGTGAGCTGCCTCCGGTATGGCCGACCGCCGATGGCAGGGTGCGTGGCCAGGCGCTTAGGCCTCTTCACCCCTCCGCTGTCAAGGCGGCCAAGGACCGGCGCCTGGCCCGACTGCTGGCAATCGTCGACTCATTGCGCGCGGGTGATATACGCGTGCGCGACGTGGCTTCGTCGGCTCTCGCAAAGGAGCTGCGAGAAGCCTCGTGAGCACCGAGCTGCTCGAGCAGGCCGCGGGCGCTCTCGGTCCGCTGAGCGAGGAGGTCGTCTTCCTCGGTGGCGCGAGCATCGCACTGTGGGTCTCAGACCTCGCGGCGCCCGCTACGCGGGCGACTGACGACGTGGACGTGATCGCCGATGTCACGAGCCTAACCGCCTACTACGCGCTGGGCGAGCGCCTGCGCGCGCAGGGCTTTCAAGAGGACGCTGGCTCCAAGGTGATCTGCCGCTGGCGTCACGAGAGTGGCTTGATCCTCGACGTGATGCCAGACGACGAGGGGATCCTCGGCTTCTCGAACCCCTGGTATGAGCACGCGATCAGGACCTCCGTCGAGCGTGAGCTGCCTAACGGCAGACTGATCCGAGCGGCCAGGCCGCCGAGCATAATCGCCACCAAGCTCGCAGCCTGGCATGGACGCGGCAAAGGGGACATGCTCAGAAGCCTCGACCTGCACGATGTGTTGGTGCTCATCGATGGTCGCGAGGAGCTGCTCCCGGAAATCCAGGCCGAACCCGAGGCGGTCTGCTCCTACGTCTCAGGGGAGTTGGCCACACTGCGCAAGGACCCCTTCTTCGCATACCTCATCGAGAGCGCGCTGCACGGCTATGGCGAGCTGAGGGCTGCGCGCGGCCGAGATCTGCAGGGCCGGATCGACGCGTTGGTAGGGGGCCCGTAGAGCGTCCACAGTCCAACCGACTGCCTGCGCGCGTACGCGTTCTCGAACGCTCGCGAATACGCCCTGCAACCCCAGCTTTTTACGGTTTTGCGCCTCTGTTCGCGGACCTTCGGGGTTCTTGAACCTATGTCGGAAATCGGGGAGAGAGAGCTCAGGTTGGCTTGGCGATGCGATTTCAGCGCTGCTGCGGACCTCTTGCGGTCTCTAGTCACACGGCGCACACCGCTTAGTCTTCAGACGCGTTGACAGCCAAGCAAGGGCGGGCGCATAAGAGCGCTTATCGAGCGTTGGCCGGGAATGTGCTTGATCTGCCGGTCCAAGATGTGCTGCTTTCACGTCCTCGGAAGCAACACCTCGCTCAGCTCACGCCATATCTGCCATGCGGACGAGCGCCGTCGCTGCGCCGTCTCAAACAGCCGGCGGTGCAGTTGAAAGGCAGACTCCTCGGTGAGCCCCGCGGCGCGGCGCGGCAATCAATCCATAATGTGCGGTCGTCCCGAATCTGTGAACAGCAGGTCGCTGCGCACTTCAAAACGCTTGCGCTCGCCACCAGTTGGGATGAAGACATCGGCGAGCTCCGCGGGCACAGGGATGAACACCTTGTTGCGAAGCACGATCGTGGCCGTCGCGTACGGACCACCGCCCGACTCAGGCGACACGACGTGCGCAGCCTGCAGGTCGTAATAGAGGCCGAACTGGCCCGAGTGGTGCTCGAAAACGAATAGCACCTTCTGCCCGCCCCACACCACCGACGTCGAGTGCGGCTGCAAGAAGAACTCGCCGCGTTCCTCCCTCGCCCGGTCGCTCAGCGCGATGAAGCATCGATAGCCCTGGATCGCGGGATCTCCATCCGCGACCGTCAGGAGCTTCGCATCACTATCGGTCTCCCCGCGTAGGATCGGTGGAGCGGGGCCGAGCTCGTCCTCCGGGTCCATCGGACCCAGATCTGGGACGACTTCAGCGACATTGCGAGTCCCGGCCGCGTCGAACACCTGGACACGCTGGCCCGCAGAGCTCACCGACCGTCGTGCTGCTTCGTCCATCGACAGCTCCCCCTTGAGCACCTTCTCCCAGATGCTCTCGAGATCCTCGGCCTCGTACTCGAACACGTCTCGCGTACGCCGGATCGACTTCAGGAATGCCTCTGCACCCTCTCTCGTACTGCTAGGCACTAGATCGGACACGCGCGGGAAGATCACGTTGCGTACGAAGTCCTTCACCATCCCCCCGAACATCGCATAGTCGCTGTCATGCAGCTCCACGATTAGATTGAACGTCGAGCCGAAGGGGTCGAGAACCAGCTCCACCGGAGCTCTGCGCGACACCAGGACCGGGAGGCCATGCGAGAGGGACCCAAGGTCAACGTTTGCCGTCAGGAAGTAGTCGCTTGCCAGGATCGAGGTGATGCGAAACACAATTGACTGCTCTGCGAGCGACCAGTTCGTGATGGACTTTCGCGAGAGCACCTTCGCATCGTCCGTCAGCTCGTGGGCGCCACAAAATCGTTCGAGATAGGTGCGCTCTAGCTGCCGGCGCGGACTATTGCTCGCGAGCACGACCAAGGGCGAGTCTTCACTCGCCATCGCCGTGATGATCGCCACATCCGACCCCGCGTAATAGCTCAAGCCACCCTGCTGGCCGCGCTCACGCATCTCCCCAAGCGGCACCGATTGTTTGTCGGGCTCCACGCGAACCCGGACGAGTGAGCACAGCTCGATCTCACCGTGGTCAAGCGCCCATCGCATGAACGCCGTGCTCTGGTCGGATTGGGCGAGCTTCGCCAGCGTCAACGAGACAAGGCGGTCCAGGTCCGTAACGGCATCTTGCAGGATCTGGAGGCTGCCAGTGCGAAGTGCCTCTCGCCCCGCTGTCGGCTCGAAGATCTCGACGTTTGCTAGCCCGCCGAGGCCATAGGCCGAGGTGACCCCCGCGACCGCCAGACCGAACCCGCTGCGAAACGTGCGAATGGCGCCCGATCCCTGTCGCAGCACGATGTCACCTACAACCAGCTCGCCGTCAAAGCGCAGGTCGTGAACGTGCACCCACACCTCACCTGCGCCCGTGACCCGGAGCCGCACGATGCCAGAGAGCCGGCTCTCGAGAACGCCCGCATCCATATCCTGCGCGTCCGTGGGCGGTGGGAGTTGACTCTCCAGTGCCTGCTGACTGACGAGCTCACCGTTCACAAACACCGGCACCGACACCAGCCCGACGAAGTCAGAAATGTAGCCGGTCGCTTCCTCCACATTCACGGTCCCCGCTGGCATCGTCGCCGTCACACGAGTGCCCGGTTCACCCATCGGATCGGTCGATGCCAGCTCGATGCAATCCTCTGTCGCTGAGAGCGTCTCGCGCTGTGCGGAGCTGCGGGTGCGCTCTCCCGTGACTACCGACTCCGTTTCAAGCCGCAGCGCATCAGCGATCCCGAAGTTCGACATCGCGCCGATCCCGAACGTTCCGACCACACCGGCGGCGCGAGCCTCTGGATTATTCTTTCCACTCGAGCCGGCGTGCCAGTAGTGGCGACGTAGATCCTCGTCAGTCATGCCGATCCCGTTGTCAGCGATCGTGATCTCCTGATCGGTGATCGTCACGTCGATGCGCGGCTCGAACTCGGCGCCGCGGTGACGTCGCATCAGGATTGCATCGAAAGCGTTCTGCGCGTTCTCGCGAAGCAGTGCCAGCGGGGTCTGGTAAATCTGCCCCGCGAGCACCTCGATCACCCGGTTTACGTCCACTTCGAACGGGATCCGCTCCATGCTCCCTTCACTCATGCGAGCCCCCGCGCTGCCGCGATGAGCGCTTCGAGCTCACGCACCGTCGGTCCCGGCGCGGCAAGCCTTGCATGGTGTGCCTCCAGGTATCGCTCGGCCTTCTCATGCGCGCCGGATTTCGCGATTGCGCCGATCCCCGCCACCAGCTCGGCGATAGTGTGCGGATCCGTCAGCTCGTCTGCCAAGCGGTCCCACGCGGATTGCTCGGTCAGGGTCGCCACCATCAGGCTGCGAGCGTAGCCGCCGGGGGCTCGTGTCAGGCGCCGAAGGATTCGCTCCGCCTCGGTGTAGTGCCCTTCGGCTAGGGCGCGCTCGGCCTCGAGCGTCAGGCTCTCGTCGCGCTGCTCACTGCTGAACGGGAGTGTCCACCGGAGGTCCGCGAACGTAGCGAACCCCATGTCCGGGCGGCGCGCGGGCGCGAAGTTCGTCGCGGCGGCGACTTCACGCACATGCACCCGCGCGCTGCATAGGTCGTCGGCGATCTCAATCAGGTTGTACTGGCGGTTTACGCCAATTGGCAGCCCACGTGCCCCTGCGCAAAGCGAGCCAGCGCTCACCACCGCCATCTTCTCCTCCTCGGGCAGATACACGTAGCGGCTCTGCGTGCCGGCCTGGTGTTGGTGCCCGTGCAGTCCGAGCCGGAAGCCTTTTCCGATCAGCCGATGAACAGTAGAGACACTCATGTAGTCACCGGCCGCCGGCTCCCCTTCAACGCTGTGGTGCCAAGCCGCGACCCGCAGCTCATATGGCGTGTGCTCCAGCGCGAGATGTGCCTTACCGAGTGCGTCCTGCGCGATAGCTCCATGAAATGCGAAGCAGTCGTTGCCCACTAGGCTGCTGAACGCTACAACCGCGATCCGCTCGTCTAGCAGCGCATGCATGCGGTATAGCGGGTCCATGGTCACTTCCGTGCCAGCGTAGAACCGGTTGACGAGATCATCGAAACGCGCGAGGCGTCGCTGGTACTGGGCGGGGTCGACGATTCGGTAGGCACGTCGCTCTAGCCAGCTCCAGCGAAGTAAGTCGTTCGGGCCGCACATCGCTGTCGAGAACCCCGGCTCGAGCTCCCCGTCTGGCACTGGCTGCATCGCCGTCAATGCGCAGTTCCAATCGACGTCGTGGTTGCCAGCCACCATAACCAGCCGCGCACGGTCCCCGTCCAGGAACTCCTCCGCCAAGCTCACAAGTAGCTCAGCAGCAACTTCGTACTGCGAATCAAGCTTCGCCTCGTGGTCTGCCTCGCCGAGTCGGGCTCCCTGGACTAGGTCACCGGTCACGATGATTGCGTCGGGTGCTGCGATAGCGGGATCCTCGCGTCGGCCACGCTCACGGTCCGCAATCAAGGCCGAAAGAAGTTCCGTGTTGCTGATCGGGTCGGTCGCAGGCCGGTGCAGATCTGAGATGTGCATGAGAGTAAAAGGCATTGTCAGGGGCAGCCTGCGGGAAGCGGGGAGCCCTCAAACCGATGCATCAGCCTCCGTCAGCCCGCCTTCGGAGCTCCACGATATCGGCAGCCACCTGGAGCTCCGCACGCCGGGCAGCGGTCATCATGCGGGTAGCCACCGGCTGTTTCGCCCGAATCCCTCTGCGGTCCCAAGGCCGCGAGCACCCCCGACCCCAGATGAGATCCGTCGGATGCCCTGGCTGCGGTTTTGACGAGAACTTGCAACGATTCCGTCCGGATGAAGTTTGCTTCGATTCAAATAGCCGGCTTTAAGCGCTTCGCCGATCCGGCGGTCCTGCGCGTTCGCGGCAAGACGCTCGCGTTGCTAGGCCATAACGAGTCGGGCAAGACATCGCTGATCGACGCCCTCGCACATCTGAGTCGGGACGGGTTCGCGGCAGCGACGGAATTCACGGACCGCGCCACCCGACCAGGGAACCAGACTGTCCTTTCGGCGCGATTCGTGATCGAGGAGGCGGACGTCATCGCAGTCCATGCAGCGCTTGAGGACCGCGCGTATATCGGAGCTATCCGCGCGGGCGACTCATGGGAGATCTCCAAGCGAGCGAACGGACGTCGATATATCGGCCCTATGCCGGGTCTTGTTCGCGACGTCTCCTTGCGAGAACGGCTCGTTTCCGAGCTGGCAGCCGCGGACGGTGACGGTTGGGACTCTCTGCCACTAGACACCTACAACGAGGAGCAGCAAGGAACGGTTCGGAATGCCATCGGAGCGACGAAGCAAGCGCTAGAAGAGCATAAGGAGACGGACCCTCTCCCTGATGACGTTCTTGCGCAGCTCACGAGCTTGCTAAGCGAGCTCGTTGCATGGAGCGAGTCCGCCGGCGACCATCCCGCGCTCGACTCGATCCGCAGAAGCGTGTCTGAGGTGGAGGCGAACGAACGGGCGGACAGTCCATCGCGAGTTGCCGAACTGACCCTTTTCGCTCGTATGCCGGGATTCATTGTCTTCGACGAGGACGCGCGACAACTGCCCAGCTTCACGGCGTTTACCGACAACCCGGCGGCTGGGCTGACGAATTTGCTCGCGGCTGGCGGTACGACCTTCGCAGAGCTGTCGAGTCTCGCTGGCCAAGACGACTCCCGCGAGGCGCTTAGTGAGGAAGAACTACAAATCAATCGCCGGCTTGAGCTGCTGTTTCGTGACTGGAGCCAGCGGGAGGTTACGCCAGCGATTCGCGTCGACGCATCGGGTGTTCAAGTTGTTGGCCGGGACCGAAACTCACCCCTGCTCGACTCGCCGCTCGCGCAGCGGAGCGAGGGCATGCGGATGTTTGCGGCGCTGGCCGCGTTCCTTCATGCCAGAGATGAGTCATGGTCGAGCAATCCCGTTCTCCTCGTCGACGAGGCCGAGTTGCATCTCCACTACGACGCGCAGGCCGATCTCATACGGGTATTCGACCGACAGCAGATTGCTCAGTGTGTCGTTTACACGACGCACTCAGTTGGCTGCTTGCCCGAGGATCTGGGCCTGGGCATCGTCGTGATCGAGGAATGCGGCGAGGAGCGCAGTCGTATCTCGCAATCCTTTTGGACACGCGGTCCTGGGCTGAGACCCGTGATGCTCGCCCTCGGCGCGACGGCCTTGTCCTTCACACCGGCTAGGCGCGTGGTAATCGGCGAGGGGGCCCACGAGGCCATCTTGCTGCCGACCCTGTTCAGACAGGCGCGTGAGCATCATCCCCTAAACGACCCGCTTGGATTTCAGATTGTGGGCGGCTTGGCAGGGATACCGCCCGCCGCTGCGGCATCACTCGAGGAGGAGGCCGGGACCGTGATCTACGTCGTCGATAACGACGACGGTGGTCGTGCTGCCGCAAGAACGCTTCCCAAGAAAGTACGCGACAGCGGACGAGTCTTCACGCTCGGGGAGGGAACGGATGCCAGCTGCATTGAGGACTTTGTGTCGGCTGAGATCCTCCTCAAAGCGATCGACGACGTGCTGAGGGCCGATGGGAAGTCAGCGGCGAACAAGACGCCGGCTGACGTACCGGCCAGCGGGAGGGCTGCTTGGCTAAGTGGCATTCTTGAGGAGAGGGGAATCGTTGGTGGGCGTACCCGCATCGCCCAGACATCGGTCATAGCGGGCGCTGAGAGTGGGCTGATCGAGCCATCGAGACTTGAGGTAATTCGAGAGCTTCTGACAGCGGTAGAAGCGGTCCTCCCTGCTGTGCCTTGAGGCATCTGTCTCGTTCGCACCCAAACCTCCTACGCGACGACGGAATTTACTTGGCGAGAGTCACCACGATTGCAGCTGCTGCGACGACAAGCGTGAGGACGGCGGCAGCGAACAACAACCTGTTCAGCCGATATTGCTGCTCTTCGCGTTCGGCGGCTCGTCGCTCTCGCTGCTCGGCAGCCGCAGCGGGTTCGCGCTCGAGCTTGCGCACCTCAGTCGTTGCAGTGAGTCCACACCACCGTGCCCCGACTTATCGCCTATGCCGGCTGGTTGCCGGCCCCTCCGGTAGGCAGAGCGCCTGCGTCCGCAATCCCCGCGCGGATCGCCTGGATGAAGCTGTCCAGAATCTCCTTGAGGCCACCGACATCCGCGTCGACCTGCGACGAACACTCCCGATAGAAGGCAGCCGCGTCCTCTGGTCCGAGCGTGCGCTCCGCGGCCAAGATGAGCGCGGTGAGTACAGGACCCAACGCGTCGGCGAGTTCCAGTAGAAATGCTTTCAGCTCGTCGTCCACGAGCGCCTCGCTATCCACGTGTCCCTCGCCCAGACCCGTGCGGCGCTCGAACTGACCGCGGAGGCGGCTGACTTGTGCGGAGACAAGTCGGATCGCGCCGTCGTAGAGATCCACCGCGAGCTGGCGGCGTCCCTCTCTGAGTAGGGTCGATGCGGCGTCGGCCATACCCGCACCAGCGACTTGCTCGAGGCCGTAGCGTTGTGCCGCTTGAATGAGTCGTTGGGCCGCGCCGTTCAGACGTCGGAGCCGTCCCGCGGCGGCCCAACTGAGCAGCGCAAAGGCCAGATCCTCGACATAGTGCCGCGGGTCTGTGCCGCCGTTGATGCGGGCGGCACGCTCGTACAGGACGCCAGCCTCTCCCGGATGCCCTTCGGCATATTCGCATGCCGCGAGACCACCGATCGCCGTCGCGCGAAGGTTTCCATCGTCGAACTCGTCAGCCAGCTCTAGCTGGCGCTCATACAAATCGCGGGCGTCCGCCCAGGAGGAGCGGTTCGACAGCGTAAGCGCCAATCCGCCGAGCTCGGCGGCGGTCGCGCGCTGATCGAGCAGGGCCTGCGCAAGCGCAAGGGCTTCGCGTTGATGCTTCTCGGCTGGGCCGAGTTTGCCCGCACGCCGCGAAGCCTCGCCGATATTTGCGTGGGCTTGCTGCTGCAGCGCGCGGTCTTGCAGACGTTTGCCAAGCCGCAGACACCAGCGCAGATCGTTCAGCGCCTCCGCGTAGCGCGCGGCGTCGACGAGCGCAACCGCTCGATCGTTGCGGACCTGCCATTGCAGGCGCTGATCTTTGAGGGCGATGATGCCCGGCAACGCGGCATCGAAGAAGTCCACCGCCTCCTCGGGGGCGCCCGCCTTGGACAGCGTGGCTGCACCGACGGCCGTGTCCCACGCTTGCTCTCGCTTGCTTGCGAAGCGCGAAAGCTCCTCGCGGCGTCGGCGTAGATAGCCAGCCGCGCGTGGGCCGTGAGCCGGTGCTCCGGCCCATAGGTGCATGCCCGCCTCGGCGATCTCGGCACGGCCGCTGTGATCGTCGGGAGGTGTTGATGCGAATGCCTCCTCAAGCATTGCGTCGGCATCCGCGCGACGTTCGGCAAGTCGGTAGCCCTCCGCGAGGTTGCGCATCGCCTGGAGTTTCGGCTCCAGATCGGAGTCGTGTAGCCCGGCCAGCGCAGCCTCCAGGGCGTCGATTCCGTCGTCCAGCGCACCGTCCTGTATGAGCATGGCACCGAGATCTGCCCGGACCTGCGACTCGATCTGACGTTCGTCTAGTCCGTTGGCTAGCTGGATAGCGTGGTCGAGCTCGACTCTCGCCTCGCGCTTGCGACCCCGGTGATAGAGGACCAACGCGAGCGCTCGACGGGACCTGATCTCCTGTGCTGACGCCCCAATGTTGCTTGCGATCCGGACTGCCTGCCGGTAATAGCGGATGGCACGGCCAGGTCGGCCGGCGTCGACGTTGAGTGATCCCATGCTCAACAGCGCCAATGAGACGCGCAGCTGATCGCCGTGCCGCCGTGCGTTCCGCAGTGCCCGACGGAGGTCAGCCTCGGCGGCCACGAGGTCACCGCGGGCGACCTGCACGAATCCGCGGTTGCCATATGCGGCAGTTAGCAGCCAGCTGTCCCGGACTCGGCGCCCGAAACGTACGACATCGTTGAGCATCGCGAGCGCTTCCTCGAGATCTCCGCGCTCAGATGCGAGCAAAGCGATGGTCATGAGGATGTCGACGAGGCTCTGCAAGTCGCCGAGCTCGTTCTTGATACTCGCCGACTCGGTAAGCAGCGTTTGCGCACGCTCGGGGTCTGAGTCGGAGAAGAGAATGCCGAGGTTTTGCAGGGCGGTGGAGCGAATGTCTTCGCGGACCGCACCGTCTGGAAGTGTCTGCGCGAGCTCAAGCATCGCCTCGTAGGCGTGCTGCGAACGAGAGCGATCGCTCGTATGTGAAGCCGCTATGCCTTCGGTGTTGGCGAGCCAAGGCCAGCGGTCGGGGGCGACTTCGTCTCGGTCGAGGAACTGCTTCAGCTGATCGAGGACATCCAGCGCATCGTGCGGGCGCCCCATATTGATTAGGTGCATTGCGAGATCGAGGACGAGGTCGAAGGCGTCGTCGACTTTGCCGGCGCGTGCCGTTCGTCGCGCGCGGGCAAACTCGGTGCCGACTGTGCTGTCAGCGCCCGTCTCAAGCTGAAGCTTGATCCGACGCCAGTCAGACATACCGCTCCCCTCGACGCGCAGCAGCGCGCTGTTGCGCACTTACAAAGTTGGCACGGCGCACGGCACCCACCGCGTACCGCATCAATGCCTCGAGGATGTGCGTCTGAAGCTCGGAGACGTTCGCGAAGCCCTTGGTCGTCGTATCGGCGTTTCGCTGCCGGTCTTCGACAAATAGTTGGGCCGCATCGTCCTGCATAACCCGCTGGTCGATCAGGAGATAGGTTGGAACGCCGCGCTCGTAGGCGAGCTCGTACTCCTTCCGCGTTATCGGGGTTAGCTCCTCCGCCAAGATCAAGACCAGGCCGTCCGCGGTGGCCGCCTGTCCGAGGCATATCCCCTCGGCGCAATATGGGCCCGCATCCGCGTCCCGCTCCCAATACCAGGCGCTCGCGAAGTCAGGGATGCGCTCCACTGCCTCCGCGGCGGCTACGCGCTCCACGGCCAGGACCTCTCCGCGCATCTTTGAGGAAATGAAGATCTTCAGCGTGTCCGGGCGCGAGAACAGCTCATCAGCAAGCGAGCGTGGTTGCGACAACCATCCCTCGGCACCGTCGAACACCCGGCGAGACTATCCCAAGGGTCGCATTGATTCGTCCTGCGGCTCGAGGCGCTCTTTCAAGGACCGCAGAACGGACCGCAGCGCCTTTCCTGCGGTCCTTTTGCGGTCCCGCGTGCCAGGAACAGCCGGGAACAGACGAGAACGCCGTCCCGCGAGCCCCAGCGTTTTCGCGGATATTCCCGCGTGTTCCCGGCTGTTCCCGGAAAATGAACGTATCGGGGAGACAGGATTTGAACCTGCGACCGCCCGGCCCCCAGCCGGGTCGCGGCGTTCTGGTTAGGTGCGATTGGCCTTGTTTTCTAGGATTTCTGTCGTGGCCGTCCGGTAGGATTCGCTCAAGATAGAACACGAATAGAACATGGGGCGGCGGATGCGGGCGACCAGCGGATCGAAGAACACGACCAGGCGAGGCTACGGCACGGGGTCGCTGAAACGAGTCGGTGGGTCGTGGATCGGCTCTTGGTACGGCCCAGACGGCAAGAAGGTTCGCCGCAAGGTCGGTGCCGTGCGTACGCCGGGCGAGCGCGATGGCCTGACGATCGCCCAGGCCGAGGGCCGATTTCGGCAGATGCGCGATGCGGAGCGCCCGCGGCCCTCGGATGAGCGCGTGACGATGGCCGAGGCGGGGCAGGAGCTGAGCAGACGCCTTGTGGTCCGCGGTCGCAAGAAGTCCCATCGCATGACAGTGGCGTCGGACTTGCGCAACCACATCGCGCCCTTCTTCGCCGGCAAGGAGCTCGCAAAGATCGAGCCCAGCGATGTCGAGCGCTACATTTCCGTCAAGCTGAGAACGCTCGCGCCGAAGACGGTCCGCAACCACCTCAACACGATGCACTCGGTCTTTGAGATCGGCATGCGGATGGGCTGGTCTCAGACCAATCCCGTCAAGCTCGCCGATCGCCCCGTGATCAAGACGACCGAGACGCGCATCAAGTTCCTCGATCAGCCCGAACT
>Ga0193750_1000430_pt1 | contig 11598 bp, 14 predicted proteins | sample L1c1metaG_FD_160569 | JGI IMG/M metagenome (GOLD analysis project Ga0193750, IMG submission 160569) | Soil microbial communities from a riparian zone of the East river system, Colorado, United States - L1c1 | ecosystem: Environmental > Terrestrial > Soil > Riparian zone | place: USA: East River...
GCGGCCGCCGGCGTCCCCCTGCGCACGATTCAGCACTGGATGGGCCACGCGGACGCCAAGACGACCCAGGTCTACGCCCACTACCAGCCCTCGGCCGCGGAGGCTGAGATCGTCGAGGCGGCGTTTGCCTAGACGGCAGAAGATGCGGAGCACCTGCCTGCAGGGCGGGGTCTACTACGAGCCTCGATCCGGCCGACCCTTTAGATTCCTGGACACGGAACCCGAGCAGGGAGCTCATGTGACCCCCAAGACCGACATAACTGAGCGCGCCGTCGAGGTTGATCGTGACGCCTTGATGGAGGTGGCGCGTCGCTCGCTTTCCGCGAAGCCACGGTCGTTCTTGAGATGGGCCGGCTCCAAGCGTGCCCTCCTGCCGCAGATCGTCGAGGCGCTGCCAGCTAACTTCGGCGTCTACCGAGAGCCGTTCCTTGGGTCGGGCGCGCTCTTCTTTCTGCTTCGTCCTGAGCGTGCGGCGCTGTCTGATGCCTGCAGTGACCTAGTGCAGGCCTTCGAGGCTGTACGCGACGACGTCGGCGCTGTACTTCGGTACCTAGAGCCTCTCAAGCCAGACAAGGAGACGTTTTACTCCGTGCGGGGTAACCGGAGCCGTGGCCGAATTCGACACGCTGCGGAGTTCATTTATCTCAACAAGACGTGCTGGAATGGCCTCTACCGCGTTAACTCAGACGGAGAGTTTAATGTTCCCTATGGTGCGCCCAAGACTGAGTTCATTGCCGATCCCGCCAACCTTCGCGCGTGCAGTAAAGCCCTTCGTGCACCGGGCGTGTCGCTGAACACAAGTCACTTCACCGACGCCCTAGCGGACGTGTCGCCTGGGGACCTAGTCTTTCTCGATCCGCCTTATGTAACAGGTCACAACAACAACGGGTTCATTGATTACAACGAGAAGCTGTTCTCATGGGCCGATCAGGAAAGGGCTGCGGAATGCGCGATCAAGGCAGCCCAGGCAGGTGCCCACGTCATCGTCACCAATGCGTTTCACCAAGCAGTGTTGGATCTCTACCCGGGCTTCGAGATGCGTCCTCTGGTACGTCATTCCACACTGGCATCCTCTGCATCCGCGCGCCGCGAAGTTACGGAGGCGGTCTTGTGGCATCCAGGTAGCTAGGAGAACGCGAGTGCCGAGTCCGTCTAAACAAGCAGTCAGACCGGACGCGATCGAGGCCAACAAGCACAATCCGCGCCTCTATTTCAACGACGAGCGACTCGATCAGCTACGGACATCGCTGCAAGAAAAGGGGATCCTGGTCCCGCTGATCGTCTATGAAAAGCCGGACGAGCCCGGGCGGTTCGTTCTAATGGATGGTGAGCGCCGCTGGAGGAGCGCGGTCGACCTTGGATTCGACGACGTGCCGGTACAGGTGATACCGGCACCCGATCCTGTCGACAACCTCGTGCAGATGTTCAATATTCACTCCGTCCGGGAGGAGTGGTCTCTAGTCGCGATCGCCATCGCCCTGCGCGAGCTGATGGCTCTGACCGGTGAGACACGAGAGAGTCGTCTTTCAGATATGACTGGTTTGCCCCGCGGTACCGTTCGGCGCGCGAAACGGGTTCTTAATCTCCCGGAGGAGGAGATTGACCGGATCCAGAAAGAGGCGCCTCTTGATCGCAACGAGCAAGTGCACCGCGTAGATCTATATCTCGAGATCGAGCGAGCGCAATCGGTCTTGAGTCGGAGCTTGCCGGAGATAGACGAAAAATTCTCGCGCGCGGAAATCATTCGGCAGTTTGCACGAAAGCGTGAGGAGGGCAGCCTACGCAACGTCACAGACTTTCGCGAGGTGAGCAAACTAGCTGAAGCTGGCAGAGACGGGGTGATCGAGCGCGACAAGGTGATCCGCGCCGCTGCGAAACTGATCGAAGACGTCAACTTGAATCCGCCCGAGGTCTACGAGCGCGTCGCCGCGTCTGCGGTAGCACAGCATGAACTCGCCAAGAAGGCGGCACAGCTTGGTGACGGACTTGAGGGCCTCCACGGGCAGTCTCTGTCGAAGGAGTTGCGCCGGCGTCTGCGCATGCTCCGCGAGGAGATTGACGGGCTGATTCAGGGTGCGTCGGGTGACGGCGGAGCTTGAGGATCCACGCAAGACCGAGCTGCGCTCGCGCTGTGAGGTCGCGGTGGAAGCTGCCGGCTTCACGGTCCTTCAGCAGAGGCCTTTGACGCCGTGGCCGCCCGACGCAGGCCTAAAGGGAGCGCTCCTGGGGGACGTGGTAGGGGAAGATGGCCGGCAGCATCGCGACCACTACTTCGTCAGGGTGGACGGCGAGCGGGCGCTTCCGGAATGGCTCGTCAGCGCTACCGAGGCATCGTTCGCCATGTCCGGAGTTCGCATCATTGTGGTGGCTGAAAATCCGGGTGAGTCGCTCAGCGCCGCGTGTGCCGCGACCGGTACGGGGCTGGCGCGCATCACCGAGCTGAATCATCTCGAGCTCATCTGTGAGTACGGGGAACCGCAACAGGATGCGCAAGCAACGAGGTTCCGCAAGCGAGCCCGGGATGTTCGACGCAAAATGGAAGCAAAGGCGCAGCTCAACACTCGCAAGCTAGAGGAGAGCTATCAAGAGACTGACGCCGTCACGAAGCAGATGGCGGGCCACCGAAGAAGTGCCTACCTCGAACCTATCGAGAATGCAATAGTCGTATGGCGTACGTGGAATGAGGAAATGGCCGACCGGATCAGTGAAGCGTTGGCGAGCGAGGACGCCGCCGCGCTCGACCGGATCGAAGCTGATGTGCTTCGGGGGCCCGAGCAGTGAGCCTGATAGCAGAGGTTTTTGTGCGTGGCAATCGCGCGATCTTTACGGCGGCGACGGCTACGTTGGGCGTCGCCGCCTCACTGATCGCAAGTGATGGCAATCGTCTCAGCAACTGGTTGTTGCTTGGCGGCGCTGGGCTCCTGATGGCGAGCGAGGACGTTTGTCGTGACATTGAGCTTGAGATTCGGATCCTGAAGCGCAACGCCGACCACCTGGACTTGAAACAGATCCGGACCGACGCCCTCTCGATGCATCATCCGCGGCGTCTTGCGGCCGCGATAGCGGCCGCCATAGGCATCCTCGTGGCAGGCGGCGCCGTGAGGGCCGTCGAAATGCCAACCAAGCAATCACGACAGTATGTCTGCCTCGGTTCGCACCAATCACAGCGTTTCGTCTGTCGTCCCACCCGCATCGTTGCACCGTGAGTAGGGGAAAGGCGCTGCGGGCGAATTGGCGGCGATAAGCAACGCCGAGTCAGGCGCGCGGGCCGAGCAGTTCGTCGTTGAGCGAGTGAGGTGCCCGGCTTGCGAGTCTCTTCTGCAGCGGTATGGAGGCGTACGGCCGCTCCGTGACGTTCTTTGCAGCCGCTGCGACTTCCAAGCGCAGGTAAAGAGCATCAAGGTTCCCGCGCGCAGCAGAATACGCGGCGCCGGCCGCTGGATGGTGGGTCTAAAGGAATCCGGAGGATTGATTCCGCCGCACTTCTTTGTATGGGAATGGGACGCGGAGGCGCGCTCGGCTGGCGCGATCGACTTCGTGCCGTTCATCCCATGGCGAGTGCTGGACTTCCGAGTGCTGCCTGAATCGATGGCACGGGCGGTAGACCGCGGACGTATTCGCGTCGAGTACACGCAGGTTCTTTCGCTTCCGCGCATGCGTGTTTATGAGCGGCGGTGACGTGTCCCTCGAGCCAGGATCCGACGGCGGCTCCCGAATCCGAAGCGGACTCGCGTCGCTGCGGGGTTAGAACGGAAGCCAGCGATGGGTGCAAAGTCGGGTCCCGGCCAGCTGGCGCAAGGTCGAGTCGGCGTCGGGGCCAACCAGCGCCCTGCTGGGAATGATCGTGTAGCCGCCAGGCGAGCGCAGAACCCAGGCGCTGTCCACGCGGACGACATGGGTCCAGTGATTCCAGTCGAGGATGGTCCTCACGCTCGCCATTTGCTCCTCGACCCCCGACGCGCGGAGCGTGATCGTTTGTGGCGCGCTCAAAGCAGGGAGCCTTCGCCATAGGCAACGCGGCGTGTAGCTAAGCATCGACCACGTGGACCAGATCAACAGGAACCAGCCCAGCGCAAGAGCGACCGTCGCGCCTGTCCCGAGACTCTCAAGAATGATGACTACGCCGATCAGCGGGCACAGCCATGCGCGCCAGCGGCGTATCTGAAGCCGTCGCCAAGCACGAATGAACTCTTGCTCGGTCAGGGTGAAGGAGGCCACGAGCTCAGGCATCGTCCTTGGCGTATCGGCGGCTGCGACGCCGGGCTCGACCCCTGGGCCGACCGATCAGCTAGCCCATGCCGCCGAACGTCCCCGGACGCAGCCCCGGAATCGGCGTCCGGCGGACGCCAGCACCCAGCAGCGCGGGCGCCCTGGTTTGGTTCTTGATCTCGCACCCCCAACGTCAGGTGTACGAGATCAAGAACCAAACCAGGATGGATGGGTGGGGGAGGGAGAGGAAAGGAAGAAGAAAGAAGATGAGAGATGAGAATCAAGAGAAGTAGGAGGTAGAGAATAAAAAGAACAAAACAACAAACAGCCGCCAGCCGCCGGAGCGCGACGAGGACCAAGTGGCGCGCCGCAAGGAAGGAATTGCAGCGCAAGAAGCAAACGGTCGCGGGGCGGCGCCGTCAAGTTGCGCTGCAGACAGATAGTCTCAGCGCATCGAAGATAGCCCAGGCATTCCCTGCGTCATCTACGCGGCAAAGAGCACCGAGGACAAGCGCGGCTCGATCCCCGAGCAGTTGCACGAATGCCGCGAGGCGATCGACGCCGATCCGTTGCGGCGCTTCGTCGCCGAGTACTCAGACGAGCGCTTCTCCGCCTACCGCCGCGACCGCGGTCCAGAGCTGCGCGACGCCACCCAGCACGCCGAGGATCTAGCAGCCGAGCACGGGATCGCCGAGCTGTGGTCCCAGCACTCCGATCGCCTGGCGCGCGGGGATGGGCGCAATGCCCGCCACACCGTCGAGATCGCGCTGTGGGCGCTCAAGCACGACGTGCGCGTGCGCACGCTGCAGGACCCCGAAACCTTTCGCGACCTGCTCTACACCGTCGTCACCGGGCAGCGAAACAACGAGGACTCAAAGCGAAAAGCGATCTCGAGTCAGGCCGGGCGCAAGCGTGCGATCGCCCGCGGCGAGTTCGTCGCCCACCTTCCAGACGGTTACAAGCTGCACCGCGAAATCGACCAGTCCGGTCAGCTGCGCAGGCGCATGGTGCTCGACCCGGATCGTCAAGAGCTGATTGAGCTGCTGTTCCGCCTGGCGCTGCGCGGGCGCACGTGCGGGCGAATCGCGCGCACGCTCAACGACAAAGGTTGGCTTGTCAAACCGGTCAGGCGCATAGACCGTGCAAGGCCGTTTGACGTGGGCAAGGTCTATGAACTGCTGCGCAACCCACGCTATGCCGCGCTGTCTGTCTATCACGGCGAGATCCTCGCCCGCGGGCACTGGCCGGCGTACGTCAGCGAGCGCCAGTACGAGCGGCTGTGCCGTCAGTTGGCCAACCCGCGCGAGGGCTTCAGCAAAGGCCCGCTGGACACCTACCTGCTGACGCGCTTGGGGCGCTGCGGACGTTGCGGGTATCCACTGCGCATTGCGACGGGCCGTGCCCGCTTGGACGGCACGCGCCCGCGCGGCTACGTCTGCGCGAGCTTGCGCAGCTACCGCGGAAAGGCCCAATGTCAGAGCAGCCCGTTCGACGCGCATATCGCCGAGGCGATGGTGATCGCCAGCCTGCCCGCGCTGTTGGGCGAGGAGAGCTGTGATTCGGTCGCGTCCTCTCCTGATACCGGCGGGCCGGCAGCCGAGCAGGGCTCTGACGCCGACACGCATCCGTATAAGACCCTGGCGCTGCACACGGCGCACAGCCAACGCCGGGCACGCGAGCTCGCCGACGTGCGGCGGATGGGTTGCTGGATCGATCGCGAGTCCGACGGCCGAACCGAGGCGACAAGGAGCGAGGCAAGTGAGCTCAATCGCTTGCTGCGCAGCTGGTTTGCGACGCTCGCAATCGACGTATGCGAGGCGACGGTCGAGATCACCGCAACGCGCCTGCACGCGAGCCAGCCGCCCTCAACGGCCGTGACGATCGACCGGGCCGCCTGGTCCCGTTTCGCCCCGCCCGGCCACCGCCAGCTTGCACCCGCCAACGCTTGGTCTGCGGCAGAGATGATCGGAGCGCTAAAGGCTTGGGCAGATCAACATGCATGTAGCCCTCGCCGCATCCAGTGGAAGGCCGCCAGCCCAGCGCACCCGTCCTCGTTGACCGTGTGCAGCCACTTCGGCGACTGGAACCGCGCGCTCCGCAAGGCCGGGCTCCCCCCGGTCGCTCGCTCGCCACGCCAACCCTGGAGCGATAAGGAGATCATCGGCGCCCTGCGAGCCTGGGCCAAGCAACATGGACGCGTACCGGCATACCTCGACTGGGCTCGCGGTGCGCGCGAGCATGCCTGTGCGCAAACGGTGTGGCTGCGCTTCGGGAGCTGGACAGCTGCGCTACGGGCCGCCGAGCTCACACCGCCCCCACGACTGAAATGCACAGCCCGACGCTGGACACACGCGGAGGTGATCGCAGCGTTGCACCAGTGGGCCGCCGAGCATGGTCGTCCCCCGAAACGCCTCGACTGGATACGCAGCGCACCCGAGCACCCGACAGCGCAGAGTGTTCGCAACTACTTCGGCAGCTGGGGGGCGGCTTTGGAGGCGGCGGGGCTGGAGGCGTAGCCGAGGACGCTTCGCTTATCGCGCGAACTATGTTCGCGCGATTCGGCGTAAAGGTCGTCGCGCACCGGTTGATCGATCCACTCGACCGTGGCCGTGGCTGAAAAGTTCGCCTCACTTGACTCGTCCACCCGACGCCGACTAGGCTCGACGTGTGCTTTGGGGGGTGTCGAGCAAATGATGGGACAGCCGTGAAAACGCTGGCGCCCATCGGTTCGGCGGTCGAGGTGGCGGAGCTCACCGTTGGCGTCGTTGGCGTCGTCATTCTTCTTATCGGTGTCGGACTCCTCATTGGTCAGGTCGGCGAACAGCACGGCGCGGAGTTCTCGGGCTGGGGCATCACGATCAAGGTCAAATCGCTAGGTTTGATCGCATGTGTGGTAGGCCTCGGACTAGCGATTTACTTTGGGCAAGCGTACGCGGCGACGATCGACGATCCGGGCGCGCGATGCACCGGCCCGAGCCCGAATTACCCTGCCAGTTCGGATACCGCGCTACAACAGCCGGTTTCGCATACGGCATGCATCAGTGCGGGAGACCATGGTGCGTTCTTCGGAGGACAGCTGACGCTCTTCCTTGGCGAGAACCACAAACTTGAAGTTCATGGAGCCTCCGTTGCCGTTCTCGTACGGCATCGCGTTCGGGGGCGACTCCCGATGTCAATCGAACGACGCGCTAGCTGTCACCATCTCCCAACCCCCGAAAACGGTGATGAACTCGAAATCGTACTACCAGAGCGGCCTCCTGAGCAGACCTTTGTGTTCCGTGTCTACGTTTACTCGGTAGGACCACGCAAGGTCGCCGTCATCGCTAATCGAGAAGCCGTGATAGCGCAGCGCCGAGGAGCGAGTCGGCACGGGTGCTTTCTAAACGGGCGCCCTGTGTAACTCCTGCATCCGCTCCAAGCTCGCGCGAACCGCGAGAGCAAAATAACGAGTCGCCCGCATTGGCTCTTGCGCGTGCGCTGGAGCCCGAGCGCCCAGTTTGGGGCTGTCACGACCGCCCGCGATCAGCACGCCGCTTCTTCGGCGCTGCGATCCCGTTCGCCAGCCGATCGAGCGATACCTCGAGCGTGTCGGCGAGGATCAAGAGCGTCGCAAGCTCCGGTTCACGCTGGCCGGTTTCAAGGAGATAGACGTGCGAGCGGCCCAGTTTGGCCGCCAGCGCAAACGCTTCCTGGGTGGAGAACTTCGCTTCGCGCAGCTCACGAAGCGTCCTGCCAAATCGCTGGAGCATCGCTTTGCGCTCGGCCTCATAGGACGCCACACAGGGGAGCCTCTTGTCCGAGAGCGCTTTGTACCACAGACAACTGGCAACTCATCGGCGATGTCCAGTAATCCACGAGCGTTTTCGCGCCAGCTTTCTTGACCCGCCTGCTGGCAACTGTAAGCATTGCGTTGCCAAACCCCCAACAAAGCTGATGGCCCCGGCGACAGCGTGAACTGCCCCGGGGCCGTGACACGGAAAGGACCAGCCTTCCCATGCCCGAAGACCGTATCGAGAACATCTGCGCCAGCATCGACGCCACGATCGAACGCGTCGTGATCCTCGCGCTGTTGACCGACCGCGAATCGCCCTGGTCGCGCTCGGAGCTCGCGCGCCACGTCTCCGGCTCAAAAGGCGAGCCGATCGACATCGACCCCGCGATCGACGGCCTCTACACCGCCGGGCTCATCCACGTCGCCGGAGAGCTCGTCCACGCCTCCCTCGCGGCCCGGCGGATCGACGACCTCTACCCGCTGAACATCTAGCCGTGGCTGCCAAGCGCTCGCCCGCCAATCAGGCACTTGGCCGTACGCTGCGCTCTGCGCGAGCGCAGCGCGGCTACAGCCAGGAGGCCTTTGCGCACCGCTGTGGCCTGGACCGCGCCAACTACGGCGCGATCGAGCGCGGCGAGTTCAACGTGACCGTCGACACGATCGTCAAGCTCGCCGCCGGCCTGCAGATCAGCGCCGGCGAGCTGCTTGGGCGCGCGGGGCTGTGAGCGATGCCCCACGCTAAGCCCGACCCCGCGCTCGCTGCCACCGTCCGCAGGCTCCGCGAGGAGAGGGGAGTCACGCGCGATGCGCTGGCGTTTGAGGCAGGCATCGCGGTCGGCTCGCTGGCGGGGATCGAGCTCGCCCATTCCTCGCCCAGCTGGGACACGTTCAAGCGCATCGCGGCCGCGCTCGACTTACCGACCGGTCAGCTCGCCGAGGCGATCGAGGCCGAGACAACCTCGGCCCGCGGCGACTGACAGATACCGCTGCGCCTCGCTCTAGTCCTCACTGCTTGGTGGCAATCTGGCGGCAGGACGCAGGTCAATCATGGCTGCGCTCCCCTCGCACCGCGTGCTCCAGAGCGCCGTAGGCGCGCAGTGTTTCTGGTGCCGCGTCGCCATCCGGCTGACCTATGACGTCCGGGAGCTGATTGTCGCCGGGGTCTGCAGTCGTGCCTAGGTGTGCAGCGCGAGGTCCGCGACGGGCCGTGCGGCGAACGATCCTGCGCAATTTGCGACATGTCGTGTGGACATTTGGATTAGTCGACTTGACGGGATAATCCGACTCGTCTAGAACGACTTGCTTCGAAGGGGTGTCCGTCGGCGCTGAGGGCATGGAGCTAGATCAGGAGGGGCTCGTGTGATGCGTACTTCATGGCCGGACGGCTGGCGTGCAACCCCGCAACGGCGACTCGCCACCGTATTCCGGGGGCTCCTGCGGCCGTCCGCAGGCGTATTGCTTTTCTGCTTTGCAGTTGCGACCCTCGTGGCGTTCTGCGCCGCTGCAACGAGCGCTTCGGCAGAATCCCTCTGCACCGATACGTGGAGCGGACCAACCGAAGGAGCCTGGCAAACCGCCGCTAACTGGTCGGCCTCGCATGTACCGACCTCCAGCGACGTGGCCTGCATCGGTGCGGGCAAGACGGTGCAGGTGACCGCAGGCGTCAACCAGGCGGGAGTGGTCCAAGGCGAAGGGACGCTCGCCATATCGGGTGGGTCGTTGGAAGTCGCGAACGCGCTGGAACCCTCGAGCCTCGCTCGCCTGTCCGTGCTCGGGGGTGCTCTCACCGGTGCCGCCGAGGTCGATGTGACCACTTCGTTCACCGGCGGCTCCTTCGGCGCAATGGCGGGACCGGGCTCAACCGTGATCGGGTCAACGGCGTCGGGCTCGCTCGTCGGCACGACCTCTTGGGCACTGCTGCTCAGCGAAGGGCGCACCTTGCGAAATGCCGGCTTGCTGACGATCGGTAAAGGCAGCGGCATCTTCGGGCAGAGCAAAGCCAAGTTGATCAATACCGGGACGCTGACACTCAACGGCGAAGGCGCCAGCGAAAACCACGGCTTGATTGCGTCACCGGGAGAAGCGACTCTTACGAACACCGGCGTAGTGACCAAGACAGAAGGAAGCGCGACGACACCGATTCAGTTCGGTGTCGAAAACGAAGGCACCATCAGCACCACCTCTGGGACTATCGAACTAACGGGCGGCGGCACGTCGGGAAAACTCAGCTCAGGATCGTGGTCGGCATCGGGAACGGGCGCTGCAATACGGTTCAACGGGGGCGGTTCGGCGTTTGCTTTGGGCGCGACGGTCCCGCTTTCGGGCAAAATCGAACAGACCGGGGGCACCGTTTCCGCGGGGAGGCTCGAAGGGCCGGCGGCCACCCTGTCGGTCTCGGGCGGAACGATGAAAGTCGACGGGACCTCCCCTTCAACGGTGGCAAACCTCGCGCTCCTGGGCGGCACCGCGGTCTTGGCGGGGAGCGGCGAGATCGACGTGACCACGTCGTTCACTGGGGGTAGCTTCGCGACGATGTCCGGGACAGGCTCGACGGTCATCGAGTCGGGGGCCTCGGGCTCGCTCGTCGGTACGAGCTCCTGGTCTCTGTTTCTCAAGGGCTACACGTTGCGCAACGCCGGTTCGCTCACGACAGGCAAACCGACCGGCATTCTCGGACAGGAACATGCGCGTCTGATCAACAGCGGCACTCTCATCCTCAATGGTGAGACGGCTGGTGAAAACCACGGCCTGATCGCCTCAGAAAAAGAAGCCACGCTCATCAACACGGGTGCTGTAAAAAAGACAGAAGGTTCAGGCATCACGCCGATCCAGTTCGCGTTTGAAAACCTCGGTTCGATCACTGCAGAAACGGGTAGTTTTCAGATCTACTACCCGATTGCGGTCACATCCTCGACGCAGTATGGCGGTCCGGAAAACCCCTCCGCACCGGGTCAGCCGCACCCCACCTGTGGAAAACCGGTCTCGTGTGCGACGGGGAACGAGTCCACGAGCCAGACGGACTTTGCCATCGGCGGCCGCGGCGTCGGCCTCGATCTGACGCGCACCTACAACTCGCAGGCGGCCGCAGCAGGGACCGCTGGCCCCTTCGGACACGGCTGGAGCAGCTCCTTTAGCGACCATCTCGCCCTCGAACCAAGCGAACAACGCGCGACCCTTTATCAGGCAAACGGCAGCACCGTTCCCTTCGCCCAAAGCGGCGCATCCTTCGCCGCGCCGGCTTGGACGCAGGACACGCTGACAGGTAGCGCCGAAGCGGGCTACACGCTGACATATCCCGACCAAACCAAATACAAATTCGCTGGCGCCGGCGGCCGCCTGGAAAGCGTCACCGACCGCAATGGCAACGCCACGAGCCTCTCCTATAGCGAATCCGGGCGTCTGGAAGCAATTACCGACCCCGCCAGCCGCAAAATCACGCTCGCCTACAACGGCGAAGGGCTCGTGGAAAGCGCCGCTGATTCAATGGGCCACGCCGTCAAATACGCCTACGAAGGCGGCGACCTGGCGACTGTCGTGGAGCCCGGCGAAACCGAACCGCGCTGGCGTTTGAAATACGACGGCTCACACCAGCTCACCGAACTGACCGATGGCCGTGG
>Ga0193750_1000431_pt1 | contig 11589 bp, 12 predicted proteins | sample L1c1metaG_FD_160569 | JGI IMG/M metagenome (GOLD analysis project Ga0193750, IMG submission 160569) | Soil microbial communities from a riparian zone of the East river system, Colorado, United States - L1c1 | ecosystem: Environmental > Terrestrial > Soil > Riparian zone | place: USA: East River...
TTTGTTTTAGTTGATCGAAACTGACGGAGCGGAATGCGGGATCGTTTACGTCGGGTGAAATCGATGCGGCCACGGGGAGAGGACCCATTGATCCGGCAACAAATCGGCGAATCCCGCTTTGACCGGCAATACGATCCGCCGCATGCCGCGCAATTGTCGCGGCCGTCACATTCATCTCGTGCACCAGCGCGCGAAGATCGACATCATCCACTACACGCTGAAAGAATTCCTGATCCTTGCGCCTAGCTGGCGGCTCTCCCGAAAAAAGAAAATCGTGCAGGCCGACGGTCGTAGCGCTGAAGGTATTCGTTTCGATAATGTCGGCGCCGGATTCGAGATATTGCGTATGGATTTGCTCGATGATCTCCGGCTTGGTCAGAAGAAGAAGTTCAAGGCTCCCCTTGAGGTCCTTGCCTTTCCAATTACGAAACCGTTCCCCGCGGTAATCGGCCTCGGAAAGTTTATGGCGCTGGATCATCGTGCCCATGGCGCCATCGAGCACGACGATGCGTTTGCGCAGAAGCGCCTCCAAGGGGTGAAGATCGAGCGGCATGATTGCCGGGAACTAAACGGAATTTGCGCCGGCGATCAAGGAACAAATTGACGCATCATGATACGTAGATGTGTTTCGTCCTCGACCTCTTGCTCTTACTGTTGCTCGCAACGAAACAAGACCCAACTAATGACAAAGCCTGAATGACGAATTGCGTCTGACAGCGTGACGAGGACGAAGCTGTAAAGGCGATCTAGAAATTGCTTTTCGGCGACCGCAACGTGTTGAGAAATCGCGTGCGTTGAGTTGGGAGTTTTCCCTCCAGCTTTTTCGTGCAATCGCAGTCGCAGCAGGCCCACAGCTCTGTTCCATTCTCGTGCCGGCAATTGCGTCGCAAGTGCGCATCCTTTACGCTGAGCAGTTCGAAATACTCCTCCCAGTAGGGGCGCTCTTCCGCGAGCGGCGGCTCGCAGAAGCAAGTTTCCACCCAGATCGCAGTTCCGGATTTGTCCACGCGCGCCTCGCGCATGTTGTGCAGATATTCATCGCCGGCGATGGAGCCCCGCCCGAGCGAACCGTTGTTGATCGCGCGGATGAGCGGACGTTTCTTGCCAGATTTCAGCTTTGCTTTAACGAGATACCGCACGTGTAGAAGGTATCATGGAAAATGACGAAACCGAATGACGAATGACGATCGAATGACGAAGATTCCGAAATCCGAATCACGCCACTCCAGATTCGGATCCATTTGGAAATTCATTCGTCATTATTGAGAGATTTCTCGACTTGGCTTGACGTGACAATTAGGTGACTGGGCGTGGAAGTAATCCGGCCCTTTAAATTACTCAACCGAGATCAGCGCAACACATTCGTCGCCTGCTTCCTCGGCTGGGCGCTGGATGCCTTCGATTTTTTTTTGCTCACTTTCGTGCTTGTTCCGGTCGGGCATGAGTTTGGACGAAGCATTCCAGAGGTCGCATTCGGAATCACTCTAACGCTAATGATGCGTCCGCTGGGTGCGTTCATCTTCGGTTTGCTCGGCGATAAATTCGGCCGGCGCATCCCGCTGATGGCGGACATTATTTTCTATTCTGTTATCGAACTGCTTACGGCGTTTGCCCCGAATTTTACGGTTTTTCTGCTTCTGCGCGCGCTCTTTGGCGTGGGAATGGGCGGCGAATGGGGACTGGGTGCTTCGCTGGCAATGGAATCTCTGCCAACCGCAGCGCGCGGTTTGTTTTCCGGGATTTTACAACAGGGTTATGCGGTTGGCTATCTGCTCGCCGCGCTCGTTTACTGGATGATATTCCCGATCTTCGGTTGGCGCGGACTGTTCGTAGCGGGTGCGCTTCCGGCGCTTCTCGTCGTATACATTCGCGCCAGGGTTCCGGAATCGCCGGTTTGGCAACGGCGCCGCGTGAAAAAACAGCGCGTACCCCTGGATATTGCCGGATTCATCAAGCAACACGGCGCACTCTTTATTCATGCCGTTCTCCTCATGACGGCATTTAATTATATGTCGCACGGCACACAGGATCTTTATGCGACATTTCTCGAAAGACAGCGCGGCTTCGGCGTGAGTGAAAAATCGATGATCACAATCATCTACGCCATCGGGGCGATCTGCGGCGGCACAGTTATCGGTTTTTTCTCGCAACGATGGGGACGCCGGCGTTCGATCATTATTTGTGCTGTCTGTGGAATGTTCTTGATTCCGGCGTGGATTTTTGCGCCGGGAACGGCGCTTCTTATTGCGGGAGGATTTCTGATGCAATTCATGGTGCAAGGCGCGTGGGGCGTCGTGCCGGTGCATTTGAATGAAATTTCGCCAGCCGATTTTCGCGGGACTTTTCCGGGTCTGGCTTATCAACTCGGCAATTTCGCCGCCGCCTACGCCGCGCAACAGCAAGCCTGGCTAGCCGAGCGTTTTCGCACCGCGGAGGGGACCCCGAATTACGCGCTGACGATGGCGCTTGTGGAATGCGTCGTTTTCCTCGCGATCATCGTGCTCGCCGCGATCGGACGCGAAGAACGGGGCAAAGAATTTTAATGTTGAAAAGCGGCCGGCGTCACGTCCTGGCCGGTGCTAGCAGGTTGCAATTGCGCGGCTACCTGGGTTGAGCCGCGATAAACGCCGGGTCCGTAACGTTGATCGACAATTGCTTCCGCGATCCTGTCGGCCAGTAGCTCCCGATATTCCCAATCGCGTGCCTGGTTGCCTTCGGATCGATTGCTCAAAAATCCGCACTCCACTAGGACCGCGGGATAGTAGGCGAGGCGCAGGACGCGGAAATTCGCGGTGTGCACGCCGCGATTGGCCGAGTGCGGGATCGTCATCAGCTTGGCTTGAATCCGATTTGCCAGATCGAATGAATCTCCCGAATGATAATACGTCTCAAAGCCGTGTATGCCGCGCCGGCGTGAGTCATTAAAATGAATGCTAACGAAAATGGCATTTTTCTGCGAATTTTCGATCGCGACGCGTTCATCTAGCGAAATAAAAACGTCCGAGGATCGTGTCATTACGGTTTTTAACTCCGACTCGCGCAACTTGCGGTCGAGACGCTGGGCTACATCGAGGGTGGCGACTTTTTCGGCGCCTCCGAAACGACGATACGCCCCGTTATCTTTCCCGCCATGCCCCGCGTCCACTACTACAGTCGTAAAGGTCTTGCTTGTATTTTTCGCCACTTTTGGCGCGGTCGCGCAAGCAGCTAACAGAGCCAGGAGACCGATGGCAAGAGCGCGGCTGATCAGGCGCGGCATTCTGATTCAATAGCAAGAAATGTGTCCTTCACCAAGGGTTTTTCGCGGGTCAACCATCTATTTTTCGGCGATTGCATATAAAAAGCACTTGTTTTTTGCGCTGCCGCACTTAAACCGTGTACCTCTTTTATGATGATTCGATTTGCGATTATCCCTCTGCTCCTGGCACTGAACTTTTCGATGTGCAAGAGACACGAAAGTGCCGCCAATAGTTCTCAACCGGCAACCCCATCCCCGGCAGCGGCTGCCGGTAGCCCGGCTGTTGCTCCAGCTGCTTCGCCTCCAAAAATTACGAAGGCCGTTGTCGATCAAACGGCTCAGACGATCATCTTTTGTTATCATCGCCTGGTCGACAAGATTCGCTATCCAGGCACGGAGATCACACCGGCCGATTTCGAGGCGCAGATGAAACAACTTAAAGATGCCGGGATCACAGTAATCAGCATGCAGGATTTGCTGGCGTGGAAGCGTGGCGAAAAAAATATTCCGCCGCGGTGCGCGGTTATTTCATTCGATGATGGCTGGAAATCTCAATACGAGGTCGCGTGGCCGATCATGAAAAAATTTGGATACCCGTTCACAATGTTCATTTATACAGAAGGCGTGCGCGGAGGAAGCTTGGGGGGCGGAGAGGCGATCACTTGGGAACAACTCGCCGACATGCGTGACAACGGAGTCGATATCGAGGCGCATTCTGCGACGCATCAAGACTTGCGCGAGGGACATAACATAATGCTGGCTTCTACCGGCGGGAAGAGAACCAGAACGAAATTGACCGGTACAGAATACGAGAAATGGGTCCAAAACGAAGTCGTCGGCTCCAAGGAACTGCTCGAGCAGCGGCTCGGGATCAAAGCGAATTGTTTCGCCGTTCCCTTCGGCAATTACAACGAGCACGTTAAGGAAATTGCGCGAAACGCTGGTTACGAAGCGATGTTTACCGTTTACGGCCAGCCCATCACTTACACCTCCCCACTCGATTCGCTTGGTCGTTATGCGATTGAAGCGAACAAGCCGAAAGTATTCGTTGACGCGGTCAAGATGATCAGCACCTCCAGCGGAGGCGCATCCGCGGTTGCTGAAGTCGGCGCGGCTAATCTCTCGACCCAACCGGCGGATGGCGAAACCGTGCGCACGGCGCTTCCGCTCATCAAGGCGAATCTCAGCCGGGTCGGTGCAATCGAGCCAGGCAGCGTGCAGATGCGCGTGAGCGGCCTCGGTGTGGTTCCGGTGAGTTACGATCCAAAAACCGGCACCGCCTCATATCAAGTGACGCAAAAATTGCGCGGGACCTCGTGCACGGTGATCCTCAGCGCGAAATCGGAAGGCAAAAAAGTCGAAGCGCACTGGACTTTCGGCATCGACGCAACTGCGGCGGCTGCGGCCAAGGCGTCTCCATCTCCGACCGTGAAGAAATGACGGCGCGTTTCCGCGCACGTCATCGGATAGCGTTATGTTTTCGCAGCTAAGCGATAAGTTACAGGACATTTTCAAAGAGTTCCGCGGTCACGGCACGATCAGCGAATCGAACATCGACGCCGCGCTGCGCGAGGTCCGTCTGGCTTTACTGGAGGCTGACGTCGATTTTCAAGTAGCCAAGAAGTTCATTGCCCGCGTGAGAGAAAAATCGCTCGGGGAAGCGGTCCTTCGCAGCATCACGCCCGGCCAGCAGATCGTAAAAATATTCCACGATGAACTAACCGCATTGCTCGGAGGTGATGCCGCGCCCCTCAATCTTGAAAAACCGGGCCGCATTTTGCTCGTTGGACTCAATGGATCCGGCAAAACTACTTCATCGGCCAAGCTGGCGCTCTTTTTGAAAAAGCAGGGTCATGCACCCGCTCTAATAGCGTGCGATTTGCAACGGCCGGCGGCGATTGAGCAACTCGCCACACTGGGAAAACAAATTGATGTTCCGGTTTACGCTCCGAGTCCGGGCGAGAAGGATGTTCAGCGCGCCGCTGCGGCTGCGCTCGAATGGCAAGGTCGACAGGAAACGAACATCGACATCTTCGATACCGCGGGGCGGCAAGAAATCGATCAGGCGCTGATTCAGGAACTGAAAGAACTCAAAGCATTTTTGCATCCGCAGGAAATTTTGCTCGTTGTCGATGCAGCAACCGGGCAGCAAGCGGTCAGCGTCGCCACCCATTTCAATGACGCTTTAGAAATCACGGGAATCATTTTGACAAAGCTCGATGGCGACGCACGCGGCGGAGCGGCGTTGTCCATGCGGGAAGTGACGCGTCGGCCAATCAAATTTGCCGGCACCGGCGAGAAACTCGATCAGTTTGAGCCTTTCATTCCCGAACGGCTCGCCGGTCGAATTCTGGGAATGGGTGATGTGGTTGGTCTCGTCGAAAAAGCTGCCGAGGCGCTTGATGAAGAGGAAGCCGTTCGCATGGAGCGGAAACTGCGCAACGCCTCATTCGATTTTAATGATTTCCTGGCGCAGTTCAAAATGATGCGAAAGATGGGCCCGCTGGAGAATATTCTTGGCATGTTGCCCGGCGTGAGTAACGTGCAGGGCCTCTCAGTTGACGAGAAGCAGCTCAAACGCACGGAGGCAATTGTGCTTTCGATGACGAGCGAGGAGCGGACGCACCCAGGCATTCTCAATGCGCGGCGTCGTCAGCGTATCGCCCGTGGCAGCGGCAACACCGTCACAGAGGTAAACGAATTGCTCCGCCGCTTCGGTCAGATGCGGAAGATGATGAAGAGTGCGGGCAAGATGAAAAAAATGATGGCGCAAATGGCCCGAATGAAAACTTGATATGGCAGTTTCAATAAGATTACGCAGAGAAGGAGCGAAAAATCGTCCGTATTACAAAGTGGTCGTGGCCGACAGCCGCAGTCCGCGCGACGGCAAATTTATCGAGATCATTGGCACGTACGATCCCAAAAAGCCCGACCACAATAGTACGTTAAAAGTGGATCGCGCCGAATACTGGATCGCGCGCGGCGCTCAGGCCTCGGACACCGTGCGGAGCTTGATTAAGAAAAATAAGCGAATGGCGAAGGCTAATACGCCGCCATCACAACAGGAGCAAGCGGCGCCACTGCCGGTCGAGGAAAATCCGCCCCAAACAGCGTGAAGGAATTTCTCGAGTTCATCATTCGGCAACTAGTCGAGTATCCCGATGAGATGATGCTCTCGGAAATTCCCAGCGGCAAGACGACCATCTTCAAATTGCAACTGCGCCAGAGCGATGTCGGGCGGGTCATTGGCCGCAATGGTCAAACCATCCATGCCATCCGCGCCCTGCTTGCCAGTTCCGCTGCCCGCCATGGCCAGCGGGCCACTCTCGAAATCGTCGAGTAACACAGGCATCTTGCCTGTATCTAGCTTCAGCAGACGTTACAGGCTGGCAACCTCGGTTTCGAAATGCAGATCGACATCCTCACCTTATTTCCAGAGATCTGTCGCGCGCCGCTGAGCGAAAGCATGATGAAACGTGCCCGGGAAAATGGGATTGTCGATCTTCGTATTCATAACCTGCGCGGCTGGACGAAAGACAAACATCACATTGTCGATGACGCGCCATTTGGCGGTGGGCAGGGGATGGTAATGAAACCGGAACCGATTTTTGCGGCTGTCGAAGAATTACGCGGGGCGAGTGGCGACAAATCGAAAATCGACCATCAAAAATCGAAAATTATCCTCATGTCGCCGGCCGGGCGTCACTTCAACCAGCAGGTAGCGGGAGAACTTTCGCGCGAATCGCATTTGATTATCATTTGTGGTCATTATGAAGGAGTCGATCACCGCGTAATCGAACATCTTGTTGATCTTGAGATTTCGATTGGCGATTACGTCCTCACGAACGGCGCAATCGCCGCGGTCGTCTTGGTTGATGCAACAGTGCGGCTATTGCCGGGAGTGCTCGGCCACAAATTATCTGCGGAGGACGACAGTTTCAGTAGCGGCTTACTCGAAGCGCCGCAGTACACGAGACCGGCGGAATTTCGCGGATGGAAAGTCCCAGATGTGTTGCTTTCTGGCAATCACGCGGAGATTGCCGCCTGGCGAAAAGCGCAAGCATTGCGACGCACGCGCGAAAATCGCCCAGATCTTTTAAAGTAGAGCAAGCTTCCGACTTGCTTGTTTTGAGTTGCAAGCGGGACGCTTGCACTACGTTATTTTCCCAAGGACAACGCAGGCATTAATTCCGCCGAATCCAAACGAGTTGCTCATGACGTGATTTAATTCGGCGGCGCGACCATGATTCGGGACAATATCGAGATCGCACGCTGGATCTGGATTTTGATAGTTAATGGTCGGCGGAACCCATTGTTGATCTAACGCGAGCGCACACAGTGCCGCTTCAATCGCGCCGGTCGCGCCGAGCGGGTGCGCATAATAACCTTTCGTCCCACTTACCGGAATGTGTTTGGCATGCGTGCCGAATACTTGTTTAATCGACATCGTTTCAGACCTGTCGTTGAGCTGGGTGGAGCTGGCGTGGGCGTTGATGTAATCGATTTGCTCCGGCGCGACTTGCGCGTCCGCGAGCGCGTCGCGCATGGCCCGAATGCACGATTCGCCGCCGGGCAGGGGCGAGGTCATGTGGAAAGCATCGTTGTTCAAGCTGTAACCGAGTACTTCCGCATAGATGCGTGCGCCGCGTGCCCGAGCGTGTTCCAGCTCTTCAACGATGACAGAAGTGGCGCCTTCCCCCATGACAAATCCGTCCCGTAAATGATCGAACGGACGGCAGGCGAGAGGCGGATCGCCCGACCATCGGCTCATTGTCTTAATGATGTCGAATGCCCCGATCGTGATTGTCGTGAGAGGCGCCTCTGCTCCTCCAGCGACAATTACGTCCGCAAAATCATCGCGGATGTAACGGAGCGCTTAGCCTACTGACACTGTGCCGCTGGCGCAACTGTTCGAATTGGTGGTGCCGACCCCGCGAAATCCAAACTCAATCGCGATATTCGAATGGGCCGAGCCACCGAAGACTTGGACAGCGAGCGTGGGTTGAACTCCGCGGGCACCCTTTTTTAAAAACCGGATGTATTGATCTTCAGCCTTGCAGACACCGCCAAGTGCTGTGCCAAAGCTGACGCCGACGCGATGCTGCGGATTCTCGCGGGAATATTCGAAGCGGGCGTCATCGAGCGCGAGTTTCGTCGATGCGACGGCAAACTGCGCATAACGGTCAAGCCGCTTCAAACGGTGTGGCATAAAGAATTCCTCGGGATCCCAATCGTGAATCTCACCGCCACAACGCACGTGGAAGGCGCTGGTATCGAAGCTCGCGATGTTAGTGATGCCGCTCTTCTCGGCTAGAATCCCGTCCCAAAAATTTTTGCGTCCACGTCCGACACAAGTGATTGGCCCGATACCGGTAATAACCGCGCGTCGTCGACTCATGTAGCGACCTTGTTTCCCGTTGTTTCCACGTATCCCTTCATACAGCGCAATGTTTTGCTCGCAATGTTGTGAATAAAAAAGTCACCGATAATTTTGTCGGCGATTGGTGCCAACAAATTTACACGGAATGCCAGATCGTGCATGATTTCAACCAGCACACCGCCCGGCGCATCCCGAAATGTCCAGACAACGTGCATTCCTTTGGTCAGCGCTTTCAAATGGTGGAAGTGGATTTCGACGCGCTCGCGATCGATTACTTGTTCAGATGTCCAGGAAATCGGAATGCCCGAACGCGTCGCCGCCATCAAGACAATATTTCGGTTCGGGCTGCGTTCCAGATAACGAATGTAGCGATAGTGCGGTAGGATTTGAGGCCAAAGCTCGAGGTTCGCCGCCGTTTCGAAGATCGACGTCATTGGAGCATGCATGACAATGGAGTTGATCTTGCGCATTTCGAGTGATGGTACGGACCACAGGATACTGCGTCGAAAACCGCTTTAAGCGAAAGGAGAAAAAGCACCGCGCGAAACGTGTAGAAGACCCTCTTCGCGCTGGCAGGGGCTGCAGACCTAGCCATTCCTAGCCATTGCAGCGGCGCGGGCAAGGGGCAGGGAGCGAACCTACCCCACCCCAGCGAACGGCGCCGCCTTATGTGCAGCCATTCGTCAGTCGCGCCGCCTGATTAGACGGATCTCTGACATTCAGGCGGCTGCCCTCAGTTTAATAAGGATAGTTTAGCGCCCGCGTCCGCCCCCATGCGCGACCGACATTCTCGCGGATTGTTGCAAGGTTCTGTTGGTTTGTTGGAAGCACGCAACGTCATACTGGGCCACGACGTGCGAATTGCCAGACGACACGCCACCCTGGGCAGGTGGGGGATTCGCGTAGACTGCGCCTGAAACCCCGTTCGGATTGAACGCCGAGCCGCGCGCATTTACTGCATGCCCCGGAGTGACCATTGTAACGTCACACGATTGGCTTGGCTGTCCTTTAGTACCCATCGTGTGCGGATCTGTGGCGAGTGCGACCCCGCCAAGCGTACAGCACAAACCTACTGCTAATGTGATTATTGATTTCTTCATACCTTTAAAATCGTTACGACCCAGACCGCATATCGCATCGCAAAAGTAACAATGTTGTTACTTTTGCAGAATGTCGCTCTCGGGCTGGTCGTTCAAGGACCGCGTCGGACAGACAACAAATTGTAGTAGGGCTGTGTTGGCCGCCGGGAGCTTACCCCCCGTCGTGTCTGGCAAAATCTGCTGCCTGTGCCAACTGTTTCATGAGGGCAAAGAACGCTGGCGATTGGCCGATGAAAAGCCCCATGTCCGTTAGGAACTTAAGAGCGCCCATGGCGACACCCTTCGTTTCGGTCGGTCGAATGATCGAACATACCGGGAGCGTTGGGCTGAGGAATGGACATGGCTCAGGCATGATCAGGTTCGTCTGGAAGTCCTCGCCGCCAAACGGCGGGGAATTGAGATCCGGGAAGGTCACCTTTACTCCGGTCACTGGATCGACAACGTCAGTCAACGGTGGCGCGTTGCCGGCCTTGTCCGACCAGGTTTGAAAATGCATTGTTTCGGTGGGGCCGATGCTGATCAGGATTCGCAGGACTTCCCTACTGGTCGCTCTCTGCGCCATCGACGGATAGAGGCTGTTGCCACCCTGTTCAATTGTTGGAAAGTGGAAAGCCGCGGTATTGGCCATCGCCTGAACGAAGTTCGAGTCGCTCAAATCGGCATCCGTCCTGGGAATCGCCGTATGCTGCCCAACCGCCAAAGTTGGGACTGCTTGCGGGAAGGTGTCACCGAAATCGGGGTTCTTCGTGCGGCTGCGGTATCGCGTCCACCAACTGGTGTCGAGAGTGAGCTGCGTGAGGTTTGTAAGCCGCAGTTTCCCGCTGGATCCCGTCGCTGAACTGCCTGGCAGAATGCGAAATGGCTCTAGATCCACAGTAGGCGCGCCTTTGGAAGCGAGGTATGCATTGAGGAAGTTCTGATGCGTGAACTCATCCTCGGTATTATCATGGATGTACTGGTCCATGTCTCCGTCCAGCACAGTAAGCGCATCATGGTAGGCTGAGCTCCCGCTCCCCCCGGGAACTTCGCTATCTTGGATTCCTCCAAGTTCGTTGTATTGGACCCAAAAATCGGTCTCGAGTATTTCCGCCGCCGCTGCGAACCGGAGCAGGGCCGCGTCTCCCGGTGTTAGACCGCCACTCGCTCTTGCCGTTCGAGTGTTGACAAAAAATCCCGCGCCGACGGTTCCTGCTCCCACGGCAAGCGATTTGCCTAAAAAGGAACGGCGACTGATAGAACTCTTTGAAGGTTTAACTCTCTCTTCCAAGTTGTCCTCGAGAGGAAGATACTGGCTCTTACTAAAATCATTTGCTGTAGAGTTGCTTGTCTTCATACCCGTAGAATCGCAGCGATCTCGGTCGCGCGCCGCACCGGAACGGTAACGCGATTGTTACCATTGCAACGCGTGATCATCCCGTCTTCTCGCGTCCATCTTTTATCCAGGACCTGTGAGTTCGGGCGCCCATCCGCCAGCGTTTATTCTGGTTCACGAATTGTGTAACTGACGTAGGACACCGTATGAATTAGCCGAAGGATCGCCGATTTTCGGATCGATAATCGCATCGACGATTGAGGCGCTATCAAATCGCGGCCAGCAGCGCCAATCAATCGAACCGCGGTTCGAAATAAGCGCAGCCGAACGCCATCGCCGATAGGGGGGCGTAGTCCTGAATTGTTGGGCGGCTCTTTGCTCAGGCTCTGCAAGAAGTCGTTCGGTAACCTTGCGCTAGTTGACTGCTGTTTGATGAACCGATTTTGGCGCGACCAGCGATCGTGCGAACTGGCCAACGCGATCAACCAAGTCCGCTTCGGCGGATAATCTTTCGATTTCCCTTACGATTGCACTGCCGACCACAGCGGCATCTGCAAAC
>Ga0193750_1000432_pt1 | contig 11560 bp, 9 predicted proteins | sample L1c1metaG_FD_160569 | JGI IMG/M metagenome (GOLD analysis project Ga0193750, IMG submission 160569) | Soil microbial communities from a riparian zone of the East river system, Colorado, United States - L1c1 | ecosystem: Environmental > Terrestrial > Soil > Riparian zone | place: USA: East River...
TCTTCTTCGCGCGACACGGGCGAAAATAATTTTTGGACCTGACCAATCTTGCGTCCCGCCAGCATCACGACTGCGCCTTGTTTGATGCCGGCGGCGTTGTCGACGTAAATTTTGTAAGTAACGAGCGGGCGAAAAAGTCCGGGCGCGCCCAGCAACACCAAGACAAAGACGAGCACGGCCACGGTCCCGACCACCAGCAGGCCGGTCATGATTTCATTTTTTTGCAATTGCATCTTGGCTTCCTTCCAGAATGGGACCTTCGGTGCTGCCGCTCAAGAACTGAGCGACGACTGGATTTGTGGATTGCTTGAATTTTTCAGGCTCAGCGTCTTCGATGATTTTTCCTTGGTATAACATAGCCATTCGCGTGCCGATGCGAAAGGCGCTGTCCATTTCATGGGTTACGATAATCGAGGTGACTTTGGATTTCTCGGTCAGGCTGATGATCAATTCGTCGATGACCGACGCAATCACCGGGTCGAGACCGGCCGCCGGTTCGTCGAAAAGGATCAATTCCGGCTCGAGGACAAGGGCCCGCGCCAGGCTCACGCGTTTCTTCATCCCGCCGCTTAATTCCGACGGCATCAGATGTTTCGCGTCTTTCATCCCGACAAGGTCCAGTTTTTCGTCCACAATCTTGTCGATCTCCTCGCGGGACTTGTCGGTTAATTCCTCGAGCGGAAGCGCAACGTTGTCGCGCACGTTGCGCGAACTGAGCAGCGCCGAGTATTGATAAACCATCCCGATGTGCCGCCGCACCTGCTGCAATTTGCGCCGCTTCAAACGCGTAATCTCGAATTGTTTGAAGAAAATCGAACCGGCATTGGGTTTCAATATTCCCAGAATCAGCCGCAGGATTGTGCTCTTGCCGCTGCCACTTTGGCCCATGATCACAAGGCGCTGCTCGGGCTCGACCGAAAGTGAGCAGCTATCGAGCACTTTTTTATCTTCGAACTGCATCTCCACGTCGCGCAGTTCGACCATGTGCGAGTTCTTCTCGCTCATGTCGGGAAAAAGTTGACGTAAACGATGTTGTAGAGCGTATCGACGCCGATCACGACCGTGATCGCGGTGACGACGCTCGAGGTCGTCGCGGTTCCGACCCCGGCCGCTCCGCCTTTTACCGATAGACCGCGATAGCAAGCGATCGCCGCGATGAGCAAACCGAACATGAAACTCTTGAACACGCCCGTGATGAGGTCGCGAATCAAAAGCGAGTCGCGGACAAGATCGAGAAAATAGGGGAACGCGATGCTGAAATACGCTTTCGAGATCAGGCTGCTGGCGAAGATCGCGGAGATATTCGAGACCGTTGAGAGGCAAGGCATCAGGAAAAACAATGCGAGCATTCGCGGCGCGACCAGGAACCGCAGCGGCCCGATGCCCATCGCTTCAATGGCTTCGATTTCTTCGGAAACCTGCATCGTGCCGAGCTCGGCGGTGAAGGAAGCGCCGATCCGTGCTGCGAGCATGATGCCGGTCATCAATGGGCCGAGTTCTCGGGTGAAAGCGATGGAAACCAAACCAGGAATCAGCCGTTCCGTCCCGAATCGTTGCAATTGGTAACCCGTCAGCAACGCCATTGTCAGGCCGAGAAAAAATGACACCAGCGCGACCAGTGGGACCGACTCGACCCCGGCACGCTCAGCGTGCCGGAAAAAACTAACAGCGCGAAACGGCGCTCGTCCGTCGCGCAAACGCTCGATCGTTTCCTCGAACGTGTGCATGATGAACCAGAACATGCTGCCCACTTCGCGGAGGAAATTGCGGCCGAGACCGCCGATTTCCTGAAGCGCGATCGCCGGCGCCCTGATCAGCGCTTCTTCACTCGAGTCTTGTTCTTGCTCAGCCATGTCGGAAGGGGAAACTGCCTCAGTTCACGAAAGCGAAAAAGCGATTTCTTCTCACTGGCGTGCTGCTGGACCGCGGTCTATCTGTTCGAACGCAAGAAATTTATGTCGGCGCGATGTTTTCTAATCTGCGGACTGGTCGTCAGAATGAGTTCAATGAAAGAAAATAAAATTAGATTGGTTGTTCACGGCGGCGCCGGAACGATGGAGCGCGGTAAGATGACCCCGGAACGTGAGCGCGAGTATCGTGCGGGAATTGAAAACGCGCTTCGGGCCGGCTGGGAAATTTTGCAGCACGGCGGTTCGAGTCTGGACGCGACTGAAGCGGCGGTGCGCACGTTCGAAGACGATCCGCTTTTCAATGCCGGCAAAGGGTCGGTCTTCTCGGCCGCCGGCACCAACGAAATGGATGCTGCGATCATGGATGGCAAGACGCTCAAAGCCGGCGCCGTTGCCGATGTCCGGCATGTCAAGAATCCGATCAGTCTCGCGCGGCTGGTGATGGAGAAATCGCCGCACGTTTTGATGAGCGGCGAGGGCGCGGAAAACTTTGCCAAAGAACACGGCGTCGAGCTCGTTGATCAAAAATATTTTTTCACTCAGGAACGGTGGGACGCGCTCCAGAAAACAAAAGCCGCTGAAAAGGCGGGCGCCAACGGCGACAAGAAGTTCATCATCACCGACCAGGACTTGCACGGAACAGTTGGCGCGGTGGCGCTGGATCGAAATGGAAATCTCGCGGCCGCGACTTCGACCGGGGGGAAAACAAACAAACTGAGTGGGCGCATCGGTGATACGCCGATCATTGGCGGAGGTACCTACGCGAACAATGCGACTTGCGCCGTGTCGGGCACTGGCGATGGCGAGTTTTTCATCATGGCCACGGCCGCGCACGACGTCTCGGCGTTGATGGAATATCGCCGCAAGACCGTCGAGGAGGCGAGTGTCGCGGTCATCGATAAAATCGCAAAACTTGGAGGGACCGGCGGCATGATCGCGATCGACAAGAACGGGAAGGTTGCACTCCCGTTTAATACTTCCGGGATGTATCGGGGTTATGTCGATCCAAACGGAAAATTCATCACCGAGATTTACAGGTGAGTTTTGTAGAGGCGGCTCGCCTAATTGTCATGTCGAGCGGAGTCGAGACATCTCTTTTTATTTCTGCGCGCCCGTCACTTGGCGAAAATCTCTGACTCCGGAAATAGTTAGACATTCCTCGACTTCGCTCGGAATGACATAGACTTGGGCGAATCACGATTCGCGACTCCATTACGATGCTACCGCCTTTCTCCGTCGCTATTCCCTGCTTTAACGAAGGGGCGCGAATCGGTGACACCGTCCGCTCGACGCTTGATTATTTATCCTCGGAAAGTCCGGACGCCGAATTGATCGTAGTCAACGACGGTTCGACCGATGCAACATCGACGATCGTTCGAGACGCATTAGCGGGTGCAAAAATCCAAACTCGATTGCTCGAGAATTTTCCTAATCGCGGAAAAGGCGCAGCAGTGCGAACCGGACTGCTTGCGGCAACAAAGCCAATCGGATTGTTTTTCGACGCCGATCTTTCAACACCGTTAAGCGAGATTCCGAAAGTGATCGAACCGATCGCCAACGGAGATATCGATCTTGCGTTCGGTTCGCGCGCGCTTGATCGCAGTCTAATCGGTATTCGGCAGCCGTGGCGGCGCGAACAGGCCGGTCGCGTGTTCAATCTGATCGTGCGACTCGCGACTGGGATGCCGTTCTGGGACACACAGTGCGGTTTCAAAGCCTTTCGGCTGGATGTCTGCCGGCCAATTCTGGAAAAAGCGCGCACCATCGGGTTCGCGTTTGATGTCGAACTCCTTTTTCTCGCCCATCGCGCCGGATTGAGGCTGCGCGAAATTCCGGTGCGTTGGAACCATGCCGAAGGCAGCAAGGTCCACGTGATTCACGACAGCTTGCGCATGCTGGGCGAAGTAATCGCGCTGCGACTGAAGACCTAAGAATAGCGCCGGGAAGCGCTGCGCTATTTCTTAACGACTTCGGCGTTCTCGAGCATGGCTATACCGCCGCGGTCGGCCAATTTGCCCTTCAACGTCACCGTCTTGCCGCAATACTCAGCCAACTGATCGTTCATCGGTTTGTGCTCGCCGACCACGAGGTAAGCTTTTCCGTCACTCACAATTCCTACTGGCCCGCCGCTTTTGATGCACTTCGCGCCGCAGGATTGACCATGACCTTCGCCGACCGCGTTGTGGTCGACATAGCACATCATGTCGACGATTTCGCCGGTCACGGTTTTCTCGGCACTGGCGCTGAGATTTTCTTTTCCGTGCTGGTGCTCTTGAGCGAGAGCGAAGGGAGAAATTGTTAAAGCGATGACGAACATCGCACTGACTGCCATCTTGCAAAGGTTTGGTTTATTCATAATTCATTTTCCGCTCTTCTTGCCCTCGATCAAATCCGCGAACTGCGAAAAGAAATAGGACGCGTCATGCGGGCCGGGCGCGGCTTCGGGATGATACTGCACGCTGAAAATCGGCAATTCTTTGTGGCGCATGCCTTCGACCGTGTTGTCGTTTAAATTGATGTGGCTCACTTCAACATTTTTTGGCAAAGACTCCGGATCGACCGCGAATCCATGATTTTGCGCGGTGATCGCGACCTTGCCGGTATGTAAATCTTTGACCGGCTGATTGGCGCCGCGATGACCGAACTTCAGTTTAAATGTCGATCCGCCGAAAGCGAAGCCGAGAATCTGGTGGCCGAGGCAAATTCCAAAGATGGGCTTTTTGCCCATCAAATCGGCGACCGTTTTGTGCGCGTAGGGCAGTGCGGATGGATCTCCCGGTCCGTTTGAAAGAAAAACTCCGTCCGGATTTAGCGCGAGTGTTTGTTCGGCCGTTGTTGGCGCGGGAACAACGGTTACGCCGAAGCCTTTTTGTCGGAGCAGTCGCAAAATATTTTGTTTGATACCGTAATCATAGGCAACGACCCGAAATCGGATTGGCGGCAATTTCGGTTGGTTGTCGCCATTGCCGTTCGCGATCGACCATGGCTGGCTCAATTTGTCCTCGGGGTCCCATTGATAAATCTCCGGCGTCGAAACTTCGCGGACATAATCCATTCCAATCACGCCTTCGCCATCGACCGCGCGTTGCACCGCTTGTTCGGTCGGCATTTTCTCAGTCGTTAAACACGCCTTCATCGCACCACGCGTCCGCAAATGCCGCGTCAACGCGCGCGTGTCGATCCCTTGGACGCCGGGGATGTCCCATTTGCGCAAATATTCATCGAGCGACATTTCCGAACGCCAGTTGCTCGGCGCCTCGCTTAGTTCTTCGATCACAAACCCACGAACGTGCGGCGAAAGGCTTTCCTGATCGAGCGAGTTGGTTCCGTAATTTCCGATCAGCGGATAAGTCATGGCCACGATCTGGCCCCGATAGGAAGGATCGGTCAGCACTTCCTGATAACCGGTCATCGCGGTGTTGAAACAAATCTCGCCGACGCGCGTGCCGGTTGTGCCAAATGATTCGCCCTCGAAATATTTTCCGTCTTCGAGAGCGAGCAGGGCGCGCATCGCGGGTGATTGTCGATGTTAACGAGCGAATTTCAACTGCGATGAAGCGACGAAGCGTTGAAATGTCGAAGCGTTTGCCCCGCATTGTCTTTCGCTGGAACGCTTCATGGCTTTGACTCGTTAACGAAAAACCCGGATCGATCATTCGATCCGGGTTTTTAAAATTTTACCCCACAGGTGCCGTTTAGGCGAATCTCCCGTTCCCTTTCGGTAAACGGCGGATGACCGTCGCTGCGGAATCTGACTTCCAATAAAGGCCTGTCATTCTCCGCACCAACCAAGCCTCCTTTATTTCGTCAACTATCGGTTCGGGGACGTCACCTCAATCTCGAACATCGCAGGGTAAATTCGAAAGCCGCTGGTTGAGAGTTGAGTGGAAAGCACTGGTTTCCTTCCCAACCCTCAACGAGCGGCTTTCACTTTCAAAGAACTACTCGCGCAATTCCGCGCCGAGGTCGCACTGCAATCGCTCGCGAATTTTCGCGTGCACCGCACTCACTTCCTCACTTGTCAGTGTGCGACTCCGGTCTCGATATGTCAATCGATATGCGAGGGACTTTTTTCCTGTGCCAAATTTTTGGATCGCTTCTTCTCCAACAAATTGATCGAAAAATGCAACCTTAGTAAGCAGAGGTTCGTTTACTTCGAAGATTTTATTAATTACTTCTTCGTGGGTTAGGTTGTCACGAACAACCATAGCAATATCTCGTGTAATTGCGGGAAACTTCGACATCTCCTGGAAGGACGCCGTTCCCAAGATCGCTCTCGCCGAAACACCCTTCGCTTCTACTCTTTGGTCCACGAGTGATGTCGACTTCTCCGCCAACGTTTCCTCAGGCAGCAGAGCGATTTCTGCTACAGTTATTGGTAGATGTGTGTCCAGCTGCGCGGCGTATCTGGAGTGAATTCGGCCAGCGAAACCAATTTCTCGGCCCTGATATCTTATTGAAGTTGCGAGCGATAGATCGGGATGTGCAGATGGGCGGAACTGAATAGATTCCTCGGACAGCTTTTCTTCTTCTCTTTTTGGAAATATTGAGGCGATAACGCCTTTTAAGTCGAAGAAGTCGAGTGGCTTTGTTTCATCATCGTATTGCCGTTCCCCCCAAAGCAGTATTCCAAGCGAGCGTTGTTCGTCTTCGCCAGGTCGAGACGGGTTCGGTTTTGCAGAATTAAGTCGAGGTAAGAAAATCTTACCGAGCTCAAAGATAGCCACTCGTTCTGCACCCGCACGAATATTTCGCTCGAGAACTTCAATTAATCCCGACATCAAATTCGGCCGTAGCGCAACCTGGTCTTCGCTTAGCGGATTGCTCATTCGAATCGCATTTTTGTCGAAAGCGATGGCAGATTCTGAAATGAGCTTCGATGTGCGAATTTCGAATAATCCTTGTGCTATCAGTCGAGAGCGCAGGACGGTTTCAATGTCATGGAGCTTGTCCGCCGCGCTCGAGGGGGTGAATCGGCTGCGATCCGTTCCCGGAATTTGGTCCGCGCCGTAAGCGCGCGCGACTTCCTCGATCAAGTCAACATCACGCTGCAAATCCCGGCGGTAACTCGGAATTTTCCATTTCATGATCTTGGCAGCGCTAACTTTCTTCAGCCCGAATCCTTCCAAAATCTCGTCGACCGTTCTCGGTTTGATCGCAACGCCAACAACTTGATTACACTTTTCGTAACTCAGCGAAACATCCGCCGGATTGGCGGGAATCTTGCCGGCAACATGAATTTCTTTTGCCGGTGTGCCGTTTGCGATTTCTTGAATCAAATCAGTCGCGCGGTGCGATGCCCGCAAAACCATTTCCGGATCGACCCCGCGCTCGAAGCGATAACTCGCGTCGCTCGGTAAACTCAAATTGCGCGCAGTGCGGCGAACGCTGGCCGGTAAAAAGTAAGCGCTCTCGAGCAGAATGTTTTTTGTGGATTCCGTCACACCGGTTTCTTCGCCGCCCATTACTCCGGCAATTCCAACCGCGCGCTCTTGATCGGCAACGACCAGATTGTCCGGCTTGAGTGAGTAAGTCTTGCCATCGAGTGCGAGAAATTTCTCGCCGTCCCGCGCCAGCCGGACATTAATTCCACCTTCCAATTTATCGGCGTCGAACGCGTGTGTCGGTTGTCCGAGCTCGAGCATCACGAAGTTCGAGATGTCGACGATGTTGTTGATCGACCGAATGCCGACGCTCTCGATTTTCGCGCGCAACCATTGCGGACTCGGCCCGACTTTCACGCTGTCGATCCTGCGTGCGGAGAAAAATGGGCATTCGCGGATGGCGCTGATGGTTACGCCAGTCTTCCTGATGTCGATCTTCGCTTCGCGCGGCGTTGATTTGAGTTTGTTTCCAGTCAGCGCGGCGATTTCGCGCGCGAGTCCGAAATGGCTGAGCAAATCGCCCCGGTTCGGCGTGATCTCAACATCCAAAATCGTCTCGCTTGGAAAAACGTCGCCAATCGGCGCGCCGATTTTTGCCTTCGGCGACAGGATCAAAAGGCCGGATGCATCCTGACCGAGTTCGAGCTCGATCGCGCTGCAAAGCATCCCTTCGGATTCAACGCCGCGAAGCTTGCTTTTCCGAATCTCAGTTCCGTTCGGCAATTTCGCGCCCGGAAGTGCAAGCGGGACTTTGTCGCCGACTTTGTAATTGGTCGCACCGCAAACGATCTGGCGTTTGGTTCCGCTGCCGTCGTTCACTTCGCAAACCGTCAGACGATCGGCATTGGGGTGACGCGACGACGCGGTGATCTGTGAAACGATCACGTTGTCGATCTTTGCGCCGCGCGTCTCGATGTTCTTGGTCTCGACGCCGGCGCGAGTAAGCAAATCGGCGATCTCCTCAGGATCTTCAGGAAGATCAACAAATTCGCCCAGCCAGTTAACGAAAAATTTCATGCGAACTGGCGGAGAAAGCGCAGATCGTTTTGCGCAAAGAAGCGGATGTCGGGAATATCGAACAAAATCATGGCGAGCCGATCCATGCCGAGACCGAATGCGAATCCCGTCCATTTTTCCGGATCGTAGGCCTTGTCGCCGCGCGCTTTGTTGACCGCTTCGAAAACAGCCGGATGCACGATGCCAGACCCGGCGACCTCGATCCATTGTTCGCCTTTCTTGAGTGCTTTTGATTTCACGTAGACCTCAAGACTCGGCTCGGTGAAGGGAAAATAATGCGGTCGAAATTGGACGGCGGTGTCGGCGCCGAACAGTTCGCGCATGAAAAACTCAAGCGAACCCTTCAAATCGGCTACGCTCACGTTCTCATCAACATAAAGCCCTTCGATTTGATGAAACTGCGCGCTGTGGGTCGCATCGACTTCATCACGACGATAGGCCGCGCCGGGCGCGATCACGCGAATCGGCGGCGGCGCGGATTGCATCGTGCGGATTTGCACCGTCGAAGTGTGGGTCCGGAGTAATCGGCCATTCGGCAGATAAAATGTGTCCTGCTCGTTCCGCGCCGGATGTTCGGGCGGGGTGTTCAGGGCGTCGAAACAATGCCATTCGTCTTCAACGTCCGGTCCGTCCGCGAGGGCAAAACCCATTCGCCGGAAAATTTCGATCGAGCGTTCGAGCATTTGGGTGAGCGGATGCAACGCGCCGAGCTCGCGCGGTGTTCCGGGCAGCGAGATGTCGATCTTGGCAAGCGCGCCGGTTTCTTTCTGTGATCGAAACTGTTGCGCGCGGCTATCGATCGCCGCGGTGACAGCGTTCCGCACCTCGTTGAGCAATTTGCCGACGACCGGCTTCTTTTCCTTGGCGAGCGTTTTCATTTGCTCGCCCCAGGCCGAAACGGTGCCGCTGCGGCCGAGATATTTCACCCGGGCAGTTTCGAGCGCCTGCTCGTCGCGCGCGGATTCGATCTCACGCAGCGCGTCGTCCCGAAGTTGTTCCAGCGGATGCATAAGACGTTGAAGCGTTAAAGAGTTTAAGCGTTGAAGCGAAGCCGCTGCAACGTTTCAACGCTTCATCGGTTCAACGAATTACGCCGCTTTCTTTTTCGACTTCGATTTGTCTTCCAGCGCGCTTTTCGCTTGATCGACAATCGACTTGAAAGCGTTCTCGTCGGTGACTGCGAGATCGGCCAGGACCTTACGATCGAGTCCGATGGCGGCTGCTTTCAGTCCTTCGGCGAACCGGCTGTAAGTTAGCCCGTTCGCGCGAGCGGCAGCATTGAGCCGTTGGATCCACAAATAACGAAAAGTGCGTTTGCGGGTTTTGCGATCGCGATAGGCCCAATATTTGCCTTTCATCGTTGCGTCTTTGGCGTAACGAAAAAGCTTTGATCGGCGACCCCGATAACCTTTGGCAGATTTGATGACGCGTTTGCGCCGCGCACGGCTGGCTGGCGCGTTAGTGGCTCTTGGCATTTTGTTGTGTCCCGAATTACTCCGGGACTCCTCGTTCGGCGGGCTGTTCTTTAATTATCGATCTTTCCGACCTCGCTCGCTGATTAGCCCCGCGGCGCGGGACAGATGGAAAGACGTTCCGAATCGTTCGGAGCGCGAAAAATAGACGGGAAAATGACGAATGACAAATGAATCTCACGGAAATGACGAAGCACGAATGTTGAATGTCGAAACAAATCGGAATGCTCGAATAGCGAGCTTTGGCGTTTCCCAATCTTTCGTCATTCGTCACTCGGATTTCGTCATTAATTTGATATAATCCCGCCGTGCATTGGCTAGGCCGACATCGCTTGATGATCCTGGCGGGCATTTGCGCCTTTATCACTGTTTTGGTGCTCGCACTGCATTTCGCCGCAGGCGTTCCGTTCTTGTCCATCGTCTGGAGCAGCGAGCAAGCGTACGAAGACGTCCTTCGCCGGGAGGGACGCAAGACTAAAACGCACAATGATTTTGTTTTCATCGGAATCGACCAGGAATCGCTCAAGTTGACCGCAGTCGGGCCCGAGGAAATTCAAAACAATCGCGCGTTTCAATTGATGACAGAGCGGCCATTTCCGTGGTCACGGGAGATTTGGGCGCTATTACTCGACCGATTATTCAGTGCTGGGGCGCGGGTCGTCATGTTCGACATGGTCTTTGACAAGCCAAACGACGGCGATCCCGCGTTTCATGCCGCGCTTGACCGCTATCGCGGCAAAGTTGTGCTCGGCGCGAATTTTGATTTGTCGCAGGTCGGGCAAGGCCTCGGTACTATCAGCGTCCCACCGAACGGCGCCCTGATCCCGCCTCCGCAAATGGACGATGACCGGGTCGGATACGTGATTTTCTTTCCGGATGCGTTCGATGCGAAGGTGCGCTCTGCGCGCTACACCATAACCGATCGGCAATTGCAGCAATATTTGCCGCAGGCCAACGAGAAGCCATACAAATCTGTCAGCGCTCGCGTGATGGATAAGATTGGTCGCTCGGCCGATGTGCCGCGCGATTTGCAAGCGCACTTGATACGGTTCGGCGCAGCCAACGCCTATCAGCCCATTCACTTGTGGGAACTCTTCGATGGCAAGCAATGGCACTTCAATTATCAGGACGGTGCCGTATTCAAGGACAAGATTGTGATGGTCGGCCCGTCGGCCCAAATTTTGCACGACTTCGTGCCAACGCCTGTTGATGAAAACATGGACGGACCGCTGTTGCATCTGCACGCGCTAGCAGCGGCGCTCGATCACGAATTTCTTTATGGCACGGCGATCCCAGTCGATTTCGCGACGGTCATTGGCGGCGGAATTTTATCGTGGATCGTGATCGCCTTTGTTCGCCGGCCATTCCTTTGTTTGCTGACACTTCTGGCGATCAGCGGAGCTTATCTTGGGGTTTCGCGAATTCTTTACGATTCACGCGGACTGCTGATCATGGTCGTGCCGACGCTAGGCGCGTTTCTAGCGAGCGGCCTGTTGGGACTGGGTTTTGAATACACGCTGGAACGTCTGGAGAAACTGCGGACCCGCCGGACGCTCGAGCGTTACGTTTCGAAAAACCTGGTCAAAGAAATTCTCGATAACCCGGGCGGCTATTACAACTCCATGCTCGGGTCGCGCAAACCGGTGACCGTGCTCTTTTCGGACCTGGTGGGATTTACGAACTTGTCCGAGAAAGCCGATCCGGCTGCGCTTGTCGCACAGCTCAATCGTTACCTCAGCAGCATGGTGCCGATGGTGTTCGATAACGGCGGGATGCT
>Ga0193750_1000433_pt1 | contig 11548 bp, 11 predicted proteins | sample L1c1metaG_FD_160569 | JGI IMG/M metagenome (GOLD analysis project Ga0193750, IMG submission 160569) | Soil microbial communities from a riparian zone of the East river system, Colorado, United States - L1c1 | ecosystem: Environmental > Terrestrial > Soil > Riparian zone | place: USA: East River...
AGTTACCCTCTTCCAAACCACGATATTTAACTCCGGTCGTCACCAGAAGTCCGGCATTAGGTGAGCCGGGCGGCAAAGTCGCGTCGGCGACGGTAAACGGATTAAATGCGTTTTGGATCGGCACGCTGATGCCGGTCGGACTAAATCCAGTTCCTAACGCTGTGTGAAACGGATCGGGCGTAAAGGGAGTTGGCGCCAGGGCCGCATTAAAGAATGAGCGGGCATACTTAAAGTCCGCAAACACCGTCAAGTACTTGTCGCAAAGATCGCGGGTGAACGAACCATAGAAGGCTTGACGATCCGCATTTGGAATCGCTGGTGTCAGAGCCGCGAAATTGAATGCCTGAAAGTCCGTATTGAAAAAAGGATCGCGATGGCCAACGCTCGGCTTCGGAATGTACTGCGCACTAGTCTGGGCATTTGGAGCGGAGTGCGGTGTTGGAGCGGAGACACCCGGAGCCAATAGGAAAGTGCCAGTGTTAGTGCTAATCTGACCGGGTTTATTGCTGCTGCGCCCATCACCACCGCCAAAAGGTATCGCGTTCCCGTTGCTAGTAAGGTTGCGGTCACGGCTGAAAATGGCCTGCCGATCGTAGGCATCAGCAATGACCAGAATATCCGTTTTGTCATCTCCCGTGCCTGCAATCAACCATGCCTCTGTTTCGCGGGCATCATTGGAAGCTCCCAGATTGGTGTTCCCAATCGTGCCTCCGATCTCGAGGCCGCGGAATTTGTGCTTCAAAATGATGTTGAACACACCCGCAATCGCGTCGGCTCCATAAATAGCCGAAGCGCCATCCTTCAGAATTTCGATGCGGTCGATCATCGGGAATGGAATCAAGTTGATGTCCACGCCAACGCCATTTGCATTCGGCGCGACGCGTTTTCCATCCACCAGGACCAAGGTTTCCTTGGGCAGAAGGCCGCGAAGGTTGGGGATGACGGAGCCGTCACCACCATTGGCGATGTTTTGGTTGATCGTTCCGCCCGCCTCAATCGGCAGTTTGTTGAGCAAATCCGTTTGGTTCATGACGCCCAACTTCTGAATGTCTTCCGTGCGGTAGGTGTCCACCGGATTTGGGCCGGTCTCCTCCGACGTCGGAATATTCGAACCGGTGACAATGACGCGCTCCGCCGTGGCTTCAGCGGCCGGCGCCGGCGCCCCCGGAGGGGGCGGAGGGTTTTGAGCAAATGTATTTGCTACGAAGAGAAGTGAAAATCCGACGCTCGCAACAGAGGCAAGACGAACGAATTCGATTTTAATCCTTCGATTTCTATTTCTTGTAGGTTGTTTCTCCATGGTTTTGGCTAGGTTTTGGCTAGGTTTAGGGTTAGGCATTATCCAACATTTCAAGGGGTGGCAAGTTTTTTTTTTACTTTTTTGGAAATTTTTTGAACGGCCCGGAGGGGCCATTTGTCTATGTTTGGTTCGTTGCTAATCATTTGATAGCAAGCTTCGGGCCGCTTCTGACGGAGGATTTCTGACAGAGGATTCGATCGGCTGTTCTCTCCCAAAGTCATCGGGAGGAGCCCATCTCGGAGAGCGTTGGTCTGGTTTAAAAACAGGCTCATTTGCGCTGGTTTAAGGTAAAAGTCGAGCTTGGCCGCATTAGGGCTTCCCTTACACATCTGGTAAGGAATGATCTGGTCGATTGCGTTCGGCCGCCATTAGCAGCGCTCGCTTCTGCTTGACCGAAAGTCGAATCACTCGGCAGTTAGACCTGAGGCAACAACATGCACGTCGCCGTTATCGAACCGCATCCTGCATTGCTCGGACCGTTCGCAATTCTTCTCCTTTCTATTGCAATCTTTCCGCTCATTCTGCGGCAACATTGGGAACGGCATTACCAAAAATTATGTGCGCTCCTGGGCACGACAACGTGCGGCTATTATGTCTTCGCCCTCCACGGCGCTGCCCGCGTGCAGCATGCTGCTGGCGAATACGCGACTTTCATTGTTGTGGTCGGCGCATTCTTTGTCGTGGCCGGCGCAATCCATTTGCACATCCCTCGACCCGCCTCGCCGCTCGCAAACTTCACGTTACTGTTCGGCGGAAGCATCCTGGCAAATTTCATCGGCACGATTGGTGCGTCGATGCTTTTGTTCCGCCCCTTTCGGCACATGAACCGCGGTCGCGGTCAGGCGATGCACGTCGCGTTTTTCATCTTCACCATCGGAAATCTCGGGGGTGCGCTCCTGTCAGCCGGGCCACCAACTTTTTCTCGGTTATATTAAGGGTGTGCCGTTTTTATGGACGGCTCTCCATTGCTGGCCACAATGGCTTACCGCCACCGCTGCGCTGCTCGGCATTTTTTTGTTTCAGACACGATTGCCCGCTCAAGAGGGCCCACCGCGAAAATGCCCGCCACTCGGTTTCATTGCTACGGAAAATGGAATTTAGGTGCGCTTCTCGTACTCCTGCTCATTCTCGTTTTTGTCCCAGACGGCGTCCGCGAACCCTTAATGCTCATCGTTGCGATGGTTTCATATTTTTTCACTCCGCAACGCGTCTTCGAAGCGAATGAGTTTGGTTGGCGGCCCCTCATCGAGTTAGCCTGGATTTTTCTGGGCGTCTTTGGCACCATGATTCCAGTGCTCGATTACGTGGAATTCCACGCGAGTGATTTCCACCTCGCGAGTGATGCGCCTTTTTACTGGAGCACTGGTCTGCTCTCCGGCGTGCTCGATAATGCGCCTACCTATCTTACCTTTCTTACCGCCGCCTCGCCGTTATTTCGGTTGCGGCAACTTTTTTCGGCGGCTCACCTACATCGGGAACAGTCCGAATCTGCTGATTCGCGCGATCGCGGAATCGCGCCACCTGCCGACGCCGGGATTTCTCGCTTATATTATTAGGTACGCTCTGCCCATTCTGATGCCGGTCCTGGGACTGGTCGGCCTCATATTCTTCCGCGGCTGATTATTTGCGCGCCGAAGCGTGTCGCCTGACTATGACGCTCCAATGTTTACCGGGTTGATCGAGGAAACTGGGAGCGTCCTGTGGATTCGAGCGACCGATCGCGGGACGCAGTTGCAGCTGTCCGCTCCGCGGATCGGCGGCGATGTCCACGCCGGCGATAGCATTGCGGTAAACGGCTGCTGCCTGACGGTGGCATCGCATCGGCACGAACAAGTCACGTTTGATCTTCTGGAGGAAACGGTGGCGCGCACCAACCTCGGCGCGCTCAAGCGCGACAGCGTCGTCAATCTGGAGCGGGCTCTTGTCGCCGATGCACGCCTCGGAGGACATTTCGTGCAGGGTCACATCGATTGCACCGCCAGCATCATCGATTTTGCAAAATCGCATTCTCGCCTCGAGATCGCCTTGCCTGAAGATCGCGCGCGGTATGTGGCAGAAAAGGGATCGATCGCAGTCAACGGGATCAGCTTAACCATTGCAGAAGTGAAGCCGGCGAGCTTTGTCACCTGGATCATTCCGCATACCCGTCGCCACACCAACTTAAATAATGCTCGGTCGGGCGATGTGGTAAATCTCGAGTTCGATATTCTGGCCAAATATGTCGAGCGAATGCTGGCCGCGCGAGCCGGAGATGCCACTTCGCTCCCAGTCCGGTGAGAACGACGAGAATAGTGCGCAGTTAGCCGAGGCGACCAGCGATCGGATTCTCGATATTCTCTAGTCGAACCAGTAGGTGCCGTATAATCTCAGCACATAGGCCAGCCATAATGACTGCCAGCAAGAGCGCGTCGGTCAGCTGCTGGTGTTGGCTGGTCAGTTCGCGTTTACGCGCAAGCATCGAAGAACTATAAATTATGAACGCGCCTCGCAGAATCAAAATTCCGGCCTGCGCTCTCGTCGGTGTGATCGCCTCAATCGATGAACTGCGGCTTGCAACAGGAATGCGCGCGCCGCCGGACTTGTTTGAACTGCGGCTCGATCATCTTCCGAATCTGCGCGAATCGCAATTGTTGAAACTTCGCCAGCCTCTCATTATCACGGCACGGCATCCGGCCGAAGGCGGCAAGAAGGTGCGGTCTCGCCGGCGCGATCTGCTGCTGAAATTTCTGCCTCAAGCAAGATTCGTCGACATTGAATTGCGCTCATTGCATGAGTTGGGCACGGTGTGGGATGAAGCGCGTCGCCTGGGCGTTGGCCGAATTTGTTCATTTCATGATTTAAAACGCACCCCTAACACTGCTCTTCTCCATAAGAAATTGCTTGGCGCCCGCAAAGCCGGGGCCGATGTTTTCAAAGTTGTCACTCGAGCCGAAGACTTTCGTGATTTGCTCACTTTATTCGAGTTCTTGTGGAGCGAGTTTGCGTCGATGCGGTTATGCGTTATGGCAACAGGCAAATTCGGGCCAATCTCGCGCCTGTTTTTTCGCGACGCCGGTTCGTCTTTAATTTACGCCCCGCTTCTACATCCGATCCATCACGGGCAACTCAGCTTTCAAGAACTCCGTAGCCAACACGATTTCTAAACAAAAAAATAGTCGGCGCGCGAATTCGTTGCGAAGTCAAACTTGGCGCGAATTTTGCCTCTTTTGATTCGACTGCATGAAAGAGGTGGCCATTTTACCAGAACAGGTGCCGGTGATGCCATTGCCGGGCGCAGTCCTTTTTCCGCACGCCCTGCTCCCGCTTTACATTTTCGAGCCACGCTATCGCGAAATGCTCGCACACACCCTCGCGCACGAGCGAATGTTCTGTGTCACGCTCCTCCGGCCGGAGAGCGCGCAATGGAAAAGCGAAGACGACTTTTTCGATGTCGGAACGATCGGACTGATCCGCGCCTGTGTCGGTCGTGGGGATGGCACCTCCAATTTGATTTTACAAGGTTTGCAGCGCGTGTGCTTCGCCGATTTTGTGCAATTGCATCCCTTTCCAATCGCCGAGTTCGAAACACTTCGATCCGATAACGAAACGACAGTGGAAACAGACGCGCTCGGCGCCAAGGTCCTGGAGCTTTACGCTCGCTTTAAGACCCTCGGCCGACAGTTACCGACAAAGATCGATCGATATGTCACCGACATGACTGATCTGGCGATGCTGGCCGACTTGATGGCTTCGACATTCATCGAGGATTCGGTGCGCCGTCAGCAAGTGCTCGAGGAGCTGGACTTGAATACGCGACTGCGTCTCGTCATTCAATATCTACGCGACGAAACCGGCAACGCCGCGGCGTAGCACGGTCATCCCGAGCGCCAGCCGAGGGATCCCGATGCGCCAGCTTGAAGGTAACTTCCCCGGGATCCGTCGACTACGCTCGGGATGACGAGCGGATGGTAGCGGCGGAAATTGCGGCCGCGGTTGCGGTGACCGAGGCGGCACTGCATCTTTCGAACCCGTGCGCGTCGGCCTTGTCTCGCTCATTCTTTTTCTGTCTGGCTGCAGTGCCCTGCTTTTTCAAACCCTGTGGCTTCGGCTAAGCGGATTAGCCTTCGGCAATTCCGTCTGGGCCGCCGCTTTGATTCTGTCGAGCTTCATGGCCGGTCTCGCTCTCGGAAACGCTATCGCCGCGCTTTCGACTCTCCCCGCGATTCGGCCGCTTCGACTCTACGCTGGATTGGAATCAATCGTTGCTGTCTTTGGTTCCAGCCTGGTATTTGCACTGCCCTTGCTGGGACAATGGTTGCGTCCCATTTTCCAAGCCCTTTGGCATTACCAGGCGTTCTTAAACGTCCTGCGCTTTTCAATTTCCTTCCTGATTTTGCTTCTTCCAACGACAGCGATGGGATTGACCCTGCCCGTCCTATTGGAAGATCCACTTCTCTATCGCCGGCGATTCAGTCGCCTCATCGCTGCCTTCTACGCGTCTAATACGCTAGGGGCCGTTGTCGGAGCGGTGGTGGGCGAGGCTTACCTGATCGAGAAATTTGGACTCTCTGGCACGGGATTGACGGCAGCGTGTTTCAGCCTGGCCGCGGCCGCAATTGCCTGGTTTTTCGCCGGAACACTGCACGCGGACGGTGAAACGAGTCGCGTCCACGTCTCGTTAGGAAAACAAATACCCTGGAAGCTACTTGCCCTTAGCTTGGGTACAGGTGCGATCTTTCTTGGGCTAGAGCTAATCTGGTTTCGCTTCATGCGTTTGTACGTTGCCTCTACCGAGACCGCGTTTTGCACCATGCTGGCCGTGGTTCTGAGTGGAATCGGACTTGGCGGTCTGGCCGCCACCGCAATCGGCGCGCCTCGGAAAATTCTTCCGCTTCTCCTCTTGCTCGCGGCCATGGCCACACTTCTGTCTTACATTTTTTTTCCAGTGCCAGTTCTTCAAGGCGATCGCAAAGTCTTCTACATCGAGTCCTGGGCGGAGATCGCCCAACTGTCGGCCGCTTTAATGTCTCCGGCAGCATTTCTCTCCGGGATAATGCTTCCGGTAATGGTGAGTTGTATTCAGGAAGTAGTAACGAACCGGATGAATAGCACCGGTCTCACCATTCTATTTAACACTGTTGGCGCAGCCATCGGCCCAATTCTCGCTTGTTTTGTTTTGCTACCCTGGCTCGGATTCCAATCGAGCTTGATCCTATCCGCAATAGCTTATGCTGCTCTCGCTCTTCTCACCTGCGATAAACAAACCTGGTCTCTGCGACGGCCAGGTGGAATCGCACTGATTCTCCTCGGCCTTTGTTTTTTGCTCCTCCTCACGCTTTTCCCCTACCGACGCAACGAAACGCATTTCGAAAATGCCCGCCGCCCGTTTGAAGCCGATCAGTCGGTCTTGCAAAAGAAAATCGAAGGCAGCGCCGACACGTTTCAAGTGCTGCGTCGCGATCTTTTTGGCGAGCCCTACTATTACCGGCTGGTAACAAATGCTTATTCAATGTCGGGAACGCATCCGCGGAGCCAGCGTTATATGCGTCTGTTCGCTTACCTTCCCTTGGCGCTTCGTCCGCAGAGCGAGAATGCCCTCCTCTTGTGCTATGGCGTTGGGGTAACGGCCGATGCCTTCACCCACGATCCACGCCTCAAGCATCTCGATATCGTCGATACTTCGAAGGAAGTTTTCGATCTCGCCGGCTCGTACACCGGGTTTGGATATTCAAACCCGCTGCGTGATTCGCGCGTGAGGACCTTTGTCCAGGACGCACGCTTCTTTCTCCAGGCCATTCCGGAGCGCTACGACGTTATCACCGGCGAACCACCACCGTTGAAGATAGCGGGCACGGTCAATCTCTACACCCAACAGTTCTTTGAACTGATGCACAACCGGCTCAAGGACGGCGGCATTGCCACCTTTTGGTTGCCCATTTCCGAACTAACGACAAACGAGAGCAAAGCCATCCTGCGCGCGTTCCACAATGTCTTCGCCAACGCCTCCGTTTGGGCAACATGCGATCTGGAATGGATCATGATGGGAAGCAAAGGACCGCTGCACCGGCCGGATCAGGGATTAGTATGGGAATTCTGGAGCGAAGCGACGATGCGGTACGACTTGGCTCGGATCGGGATCGAATCGCCCGAACAGATGTCAGGCCTATTTGTGATGGACAGCGATGAAATCGATCGCATCACTGACGGGGTCGAACCGTTAAGCGATTTCTATCCAAAACGGTTGAGTGACGCGCACCCCGACCTGAAAGCAGCATACGAGTTCGGCCACCATTACTTTGAGACTCGTCGCGCTCTACGTCGTTTTCTGTCGTCCTCTTTCATCAAGGAAAGCTGGCCCGTGGAGTGGCAAAAATCCCTCGATCTTTTCTTTCTCGTTCGTGAGATGCGCTTCCGCTCGGAGATGTCAGGGAGCAATTGGTTGGACGATCTCGATCTCTATTTACGTCATAGCCAACTGCGCGCTCCAGTCCTGTCGGTCCAGAATAGCGATGACTTTCGTCTCCTCCTCGCTGAGAAATTCGCTGAGCGCTCGCATTCAATGCCGGTAGAAGCATTGCCCGATCTGATCGCGGGGGCGCTGGCTCGACGCGATTTTCCCGCAGCAATTCAACTGCTCGAGACGGAGAAGGATCGCGGCTTCTCAAATGTTAACGACCTCTTCCTGCTCATCTATCTTTACTGTTTAAATGGAAGCGTCGAGAAAGCGGAAGCGCTTGCCTCCGCCGAAGCGGGTTCGATCCAAAAAGATTGGTTTGTTGATTGGCTTTGGGGCGAACTACAGGCCCAGTTCGGATTTCATCCGCCGGGCTGAATCTGAATCAATTCCCCAGTCTGGCATATTCCTCCATTAAATATCGATCGGTCATGCCCGCGATGTAATCGCATACCGTTCGGTGCAACCCCTCGCTCTCGATCCGCCGAGTTGCCGCATCCCCGAGCTGACGCGGATCGAGAAGGTAGCTTTCAAAGACTTTTCGCAACATCTCACACGCGCGTTGGTTTACCTCCGCCACGCGGGGATGGTAATAGACATTTTGATACAAAAACTTCCGCAGCTCACGATTAGCCTTCGCCAGTTCGTCACCATATCGAATGAGCACAGGCTGATTCCGGATGTCGTCTCGTGATTGAATCTTCAGTGAGGCGATTTGCTCCGCGCTGGTCACAATCACGTCCCGCACCTGACGATCAATGACATCGCGAATGATGAGCTTGTGCAGATCCGGTTCGCGCAAGTCGGGATAACGTGCACGCACCGAATCGGCCGCCACTTTCCAGACATCGACTTCTTCAAGCTGCGCAAAATTAAGAATGTCGAAGTCGATCGCATCGTCCAGGTCGTGACTGTAATAAGTGATCTCATCCGCCAAATCCGCGATCTGCGCCTCGAGCGAGCTCACCTGGTTTTTTTGCAAGCCTTCCAGCACTTCGAGAGTCAGATTCAATCCGGGAAACTTGGGATAAGCATTTTCCAGCAACTCAACGACGCGCAAACTTTGGCGATTGTGCTCGAAGCCACCGTGTTCGCGCATGCATTCCGCCAGCATTTCTTCACCGGAATGTCCGAAAGGCGAGTGGCCGAGATCATGCGCGAGAGCGATGGCCTCGGCCAGATCTTCATTCAAGCGCAAGGCCCGCGCGATGGTGCGACTAATCGAGGCGACCTCAATGGTGTGAGTCAATCGCGTGCGCAAATGATCCCCGGTTCCGTTGAGAAAAACCTGCGTTTTGTATTCCAGGCGGCGAAAAGCGCGCGAATGAATGATGCGGGCGCGATCACGTTGAAATTCGGTACGATAGGCGTGACGCGGCTCGGGAAATTGCCGGCCCCGTGATTCGCCTGACTTTTGGGCAAAAGCAGCGAGCAGACTACTTTCATCTGCTTCCATTTCCTGGCGCGTTTTATATTTGTTCAATCGCGATCGAGTTTTTCACGCAAAATTCTCCGTGCCGCGCGGTCTTGCGCCCGCACAATTAGTAAGTCGAAAAGCGCGAGAAGAAATGCGGTCAGGGTTAACCAGGCGCAGGCCGCCCAAAAGAGCAGGAACCAGCCAGGGTGTTCGCGCGGTGAGAGCAATGGTTGAAGGAAAGTGGTGCCGCAAAAGAGCATGAGCATTGCAACGAGAAGTGTGATGAACATCACCCAACGTCGCGTCGATTGATCGCGAATCACTCCGCGTGCCGAGTGAATGGCGAAGGAAACGATTCTTAACCGGGCCGGTTCGTCCGCCATCGATTGCATTTTGCCTTTTGCTTGGAAGTGCGCAATCGGTGTTTCAACCTAGCATCAGAAATTTCCATGGCGAAAATCGAGGAACTCAAGGTCACCCCCGAGCGTTTAATGCAGTTTGGTTTCGCCTATGCGCCACCGTTGATCATCGGTGCGGCGACGGCGAACAAGGTCTTCGACACCCTGGCGAGCGGAGCAAAAGATGTCGAAGAAGTGAGCCGAAAAACTGGAGCCTCGGTTCGAGGTTTGCGCGCAATCATGAACGCGCTCGTCGGCCTCGAATTGCTGAAGAAAAGCGGCGATAAATACGCGCTCACGCCGGAGAGCGAAGCCTTTCTCGTTAGCAATAAGCCCGGCACTCTAGCCGGATTTTTCAGCATGAATCGGATTCGGATGATGCAGCACTGGATGAAACTGGATGAAATCGTTCGCATCGGCCGGCCGGCGGAAGCGCGAAATCAGGAGGGACCCGGGACGGAGTTTTTCAGCGAGCTGGTCGAGAACATCATCCCAATGAGTTACGGTTCCGCACAGGCATTGGCCGAGCATTTGAAACTAGCCGATGCGACAAACCAAGTGCGCGTTCTCGACCTCGCCTCGGGCTCGGGAATTTGGGGAATTGCCCTGGCGCAAAAATCGCCGCGAGTGCAAGTGACAGCGGTGGATTGGGCTGGCATGATTCCGACAACCAAACGCATCACGAAAAAATTTGGCGTAGGTGACCGTTTCAAATTTATTGGAGGTGACTTACTGGAGGCTGATTTCGGCGAAGACTACGACATCGCCACCCTTGGTCACATTTTGCACAGTGAAGGCCAGGAGCGTAGCCGCAAACTGCTGAAGAAAACGGCTAGCGCGCTCAAATCAGGCGGCACCATTGCCATCGGCGAATGGCTGGTCAACGATGAACGGACCGAGCCGCTGAATGGTTTGATGTTCGCCGTCAACATGCTGGTCAACACCGAAAGCGGCGACACTTTCTCCTTCAATGAGATCAAGCGCTGGCTCGAAGAAGCTGGGTTTAAAAATGCGCGCACGCTCGAAGCGCCCGGGCCATCCCCGCTGGTACTGGCGACGAAATCGTAATTATCGACACGAGAAGGAATCGGCTTCTCACTGAGCGAGAAGGCTGCTTTGATTCAAACGTGAAGAAGGCAAAGACAAAGCACAAGAAAGGCCCGGTGCGAGGCAACGTCGAACGCCGCATTCCGTATCAGAAGGCGGCGATTCGCAGCAGTGCTTTCACCCGGGCCCTGCTTAATGCAGGCTCGATCGGGGGCGATCCGGAGCGGCTGCGCGCGCTTTTTGAAGAAGCGGCCCAAAAAGTGGCTTCGATTCCGAAAGAGCCATTCAAAGATTCATGGCCTTATTTACAAGCGATGCTGCGGCTGATCCGGGCTTATTTTCGCGGCGAATACCGGAACGTTTCGCGGGACGCTCTCGTATTTATCGTCGCCGCAATCAGCTATCTGGTCGATCCTTTCGATCTTATTCCCGACGAAGTTCCCTTCCTTGGTTTTCTGGATGACGCCACCGTCGTCGCTTTCGCCGTCGCGCGAACACGCGAGTCGCTTGACGATTTCATGACCTGGGAGACGACCGCGCTGTGACTGCGGTGAGCTTCAGTAACAATTCCCGCGGAGCGCAGGCTGCTGGGTAGCGCGCGCGTCTCGCGTGCTGGCGGTTGCGTCTCGCGATCGCGGACTTTCTGGAAAGATTGTTTCGGCGAGACGCCGAAACCAGCACGCGGGACGCGTGCGCTACCCAGAATCAAATTTGGACCTACAACATCGTACTGATGTGGCGCGTTTCCCAATCCGGGGAACGCGGCGAAACCTTAAACCAAGAGCAGCGCCGGATTTTCGAGCAAGTGGCGGAGCTCTTTGAGATAAACCGCGCCCAGCGCGCCGTCGATAACCCGATGGTCGCAGCTCATCCAGATCGACATGCGATGACCGATAATGACCTGATCGCAATTATCGATGACCGGCATTTTGTTGATTTTGCCGACGGCGAGA
>Ga0193750_1000434_pt1 | contig 11546 bp, 10 predicted proteins | sample L1c1metaG_FD_160569 | JGI IMG/M metagenome (GOLD analysis project Ga0193750, IMG submission 160569) | Soil microbial communities from a riparian zone of the East river system, Colorado, United States - L1c1 | ecosystem: Environmental > Terrestrial > Soil > Riparian zone | place: USA: East River...
GTCGCTGGTGGTTGGAGGCATCGGTATTATGAACATCATGCTGGTGAGCGTAACCGAACGAACGCGTGAGATCGGGACGCGGATGGCGGTGGGCGCGCATGGTCGCGATATTCTCACCCAGTTCCTGATCGAAGCGGTTTCGCTCAGTTCCGTCGGCGGATTGCTCGGCATTATTCTCGGCATTGTGGCCTCGAAAATTCTTTCGGCCATCAAACATTGGCCTTCGCTGATTTCGCCCGGGTCGATCGTGCTGGCATTTCTTTTCAGTGCCGCGGTTGGAATTTTCTTCGGCTTTTATCCCGCGCGGAAGGCCGCCGCGCTCGATCCAATCGAAGCATTGCGTTACGAATGATGAATGTTGAAAAAATGACGAAGCACGAATGACTTATGACGAAGGAAGCTCGAATGCTCAAATGACGAGGATTGAGGTGAGGGCGCTTTTAAGTCTCACAAAAACCTGACGGAAACGCGGACTCGACTAAGACCCAACCGTCAGGACTGCTTCGTCATTCGGACTGCGTCATTCTTTCGTCATTCGACATTCGTGCTTGGTCATTCATCGTTGCCCTATGGCTGAGCACGTTCGATTCGAAAAACTGGTCGCGGAAGCGAAGAAAAGTATTCAGGAAATTTCCCCGCAAGAAACCGCCACAGCTCTGGAGCGTGGCGGCACGTTGCTCATCGACGTGCGCGATCCCGATGAATGGCAGGAAGGTCACATCTCCGGCGCGAAAAATTTCAGTCGCGGAACAGTTGAATTGGAGATCGAAGAAGCCGCGCCCGATCTTTCAACGCCGATCATTACTCATTGCGGCGGCGGTGGCCGATCCGCCCTCGCTGCCGAAAGCCTGCAGCGCATCGGCTACAAAAACGTGAAGTCCATGGCTGGCGGCTTCAAAGCCTGGAAATCGGCGGGATTGCCGACGACAAAATAACCGCAGTGTCTTGGGTTGGGGAAATACCCGCTGAAGACTCTGAATCTATCCGCCCACGGCCTGATAGTGGCCAAGTCCGCGTTTCCACATGAATTGCGCGATCGCCCAAGTAACAATGAGCCAGCATGACTGGATGGCGAGCGCCTGAACCAATTCGGCACCCTGCAGGCGGCCCAAGAAGATTGCGATCGGACAAAATAGCTCGTAGTAAAATGGCAGCCATTTCATCACTGCTTGCACGGTGATTGGCATGATGTCTATCGGAAACATCTGGCCGCCGAGGAAGTATTCGAATGAATAAACGATGAAGACGATAGTGGAGATTTCCAGGATCCAAAATGCCATCATCGCCAGGGAGTAGGTGATGAAAAACTGAATGAACGCGGCCATGACGAGCGAAGTAATCGAGAGAAGGTAGGTAGCTATGCTTGATGGCAATTGAAGATAGTCTCGGAAGTAGAAAAAAATCAGGGCAATGGGAATAATAGTCACCGCCGTATAAACCAGTCGACCAGCCAGAAAAATGCCGGTGCGATAGCCGAGATAGTTGAGGGGTTTGGTCAGGAAAGAGTTAATTTGCCCTTCTCGGATGTCGGCGGCGATTTGCCAGTCGTCTTCCGTTGGCGTGACGAGATTGGAGACAAGAATCATTAGCAAATAATAGTAGATCATCGAGCCGTAGTCGTAACCGCCAAAACCTTTGCCGCCCGGCTCTTGAAAAATGGCGCGCCAGAGAAAGACCGTGCCGGCAAGTGGGATCAAACCGAAAAGCGCGCGCAGAAAGTAGTTCCAGCGGTAAACAAAGGTATTCTGGAGACCGATGTTAAAGACGCTGACGTATTTGGCGAGATTCATGACGAACTGGGAGCGGTTAAGCGATTAATCGCGCGATCCTGAACCCGCGACAATAAAACGATGGCGGCAATAGCGCTGAGCAGAGCGCAAAACATGTCTTCCTGAGTATCCCATGGATCGCCCTGGGTGCCGAGAAAGCTAAAGGCAGCGTCGCCGCTGGCCAGTGCCGTCCACCATTCAATGAGCTCGTAGAAAGCGCTAATGGCAAGGCAAACGCAAACAACTAGAAAAGGCTGCCAACTTGTTCTTTTTAGGATGTGCAAGCGAACAAACACTTCGCGCGTGACGATGGCGGGAACAAAACCTTGCATGATGTGACCAAGCCGATCGTAATTGTTGCGATGCCAGCCGAAAATTGGTCGAACCCAATCAAACAGAGGCACGCGCGCGTAGGTATAGTGACCGCCGACAAAAAGCACGCACATGTGCAAGGCGATGAGGGTGTAGGTCAAAGTCGTGAATTGAAAGCGGCGATAAGTCGCGAATAGAACCAGCGCGCCCAGCGCCGGCAAAACCTCCAGCCACCAGGTCAAGCGGTCGTACGGTTGCCATGCTGACCACGCCAAAACGACAACGACACCGGCGAGCAAGATGAGATGCGATAGGGAAATTTCCTTCATTATCGCTTGTTCATCTTAGGAAAGGAGGGCCACTAAATACTCGAAAGGACACGGCCAGAGGTGCGATCAACGGGCAAGATGCTCGTTGGCCCCACAGCCAAGACGGCTGTGCTACGACTTGGTTCGTGTGTTTCATGGGCAAATGAGGTTAGATTTTTTTCTGCGCGAGCTCCGCAGCCAGGTTAATCGCGGCGATCATACTGTCTGGGCGCGCGATGCCTTTGCCGGCGATATCGAACGCGGTGCCGTGATCGGGACTGGTGCGCGGAAAAGGCAATCCAAGGGTGACGTTCACGCCGGAATGAAAGGCGTGCAGCTTCAACGGAATCAAACCTTGATCGTGATACAGACAGAGAGCGGCGTCCCATTTCCCGTTAGCGAGATGGAAGAAGAGAGTATCAGGAGAGAGGGGCCCCTCGAAAATTGCTGAGTCCTGATCGCCGATGGCCAATTGCAATTCGCGCAGGGCGGGAGCGATGATTTCGATTTCTTCGCGGCCGATTTTTCCGGATTCGCCTGCGTGCGGATTCAAACCGGCAACCGCGATGCGAGGAGCGGTTTTGCCGCGACTCCGTAGGAAATTGTCGAGCAGGCGGCCGACCCGGACAATTTCGGACGTCTTGAGCAAGGCGGGAACATCCCGCAATGGGACGTGAGTTGTGACGAGCGCGACGGTGATCGTGCCTCCGGTCAGGAGCATGGCGTAATTTGTTGTGCCGGAGCGCACCGCGAAAAATTCGGTCTGGCCAGGGAATTCAAATCCAATGTCTGCCATCCGCGCCTTATGAATCGGGCCGGTAACAACGGCGTCGATTTCGCCGGAATTGGCGAGGAACGCCGCTTCTTCCATCGCGGCCAAGGCGCCTCGGGCGGAATCGGGCGATGGAGCACCTACAACCACTGCCCCGACCTGACCAATTACCTTATAGTCGCTATCACTCGCTAGTTTGCCCGATTCGAGGGCGGAGCGGACGATTTCCGGCCCTATGCCTGCCGGATCGCCAAGAGTGATTCCGATTCGAAGGGGCATCGCGCATTGTCTCGGAAGTTTCTGCGATGCGCAATGAGCCCCCTGATTACGGGAACATAAAAGTGATCCGAGAATCGCAAAAAAGGCTACTCGACTCTCAAACCTCAGTACATCTTTATGTAGGCTTTCTGACGCAGACTAGTCAGCCAGCGTTCCTGCTTGGCCTGCGCTTCTTCCGCGACCAATTTTTTCTCAATCTCGTCGCGGACTTCGGCGAAGGGGCGGGTGACGCCGCCGCGTTTATCTTCGACTTTAAGAATGTAATAGCTGCCAGCGAGCTGGATGATGTTGCTGACTTTTCCAGGTCGCAGGTTAAACGCGACCTTCTCGAGCGGCGCGGTCAAGGTGCCGCGATCGACCCAGCCCCAGTCGCCGCCAAGATCACGGGTACTATCTTCGGAATAAATTTGCGCCATGCGCTCGAACTCGGCGCCATTCACCAGCTTCCCCAGAATCTCCTCTGCCATTGCCTTTTGTCCCGCCGGATCGGACGTGCCGGCCGGGATCATGATCATGCGCAATTTAACCTGCTCTTTACTGGTGAAATCGGGGGCATGCTTGCGATAGTACTCCTGAATTCGGTTAGGCGAGATGATGGTATTTATCTCCACATTCTTGTGCCGCATCGCCTGCACCATCATCTTTTCGCTCTCCATTTTTCTGAATTCTCCGAGCGTGTAGTTTTGCGCCTGGAGAGTCTTGATGAAGGTGTTACGATCGCCGTTGAAATTCTCCTTAATCATGTCCTGAATATGTTGATCGAGGAAGTGATCAGGAATCTGGAAGCCTTCTTTTTTGAAGGCCTGAATGATCAGCTGCCGATCGATCAAATCCTTGAGAGCAGCGGCGCGGGCTTCCTTGATTTTTGTGAGCAACTCCTCACCCCGGAATTGCTCGCGTAGCAACTTTTCTTTGGGAGCGGACAAGTCGCGCACTTCCGAATAGGTAATGACATCGGTGGTGTCATTGCTTTTGACGACGGCAGCGATGCCATTAATCACTTCGGGGTCAGCCGCCAATGCTCCGCGACAGAGCGATGACAGCGACAGCAGAGCTGCCGTGAACAAGACAACCAGGAGGGGACGAACCATATTTTCAGAGTTTGCCAAGCAGCCCGAGAATTTCCTGCAGCCGCCTTTCGATTTCAGGGGCAAATAAACGAGGGAATTTGCCTCCAACAAGTATAAAATCCCCGCGCCGCGTCAACATCAATTTGTCCTCTCGGGTTTCGACCCTGCTGATTTCCTGTCTGGCGGCGGCGAGTTTAATTTGGGCAAGGGTAATCAGGTTTTCTACAGCCTCGGGGAACGCGCCAAAACGATCGCGCCATTCTTTGCTCAAGCGGTCCAATTGTTCCGCGGTGGTGATTTCCGCGATCCCCCGATAAGCCTGAATGCGCAGGGGGGTGTCGTTAATGTAACTGCGCGGGAGAAAAGCGGAAACGCGGGCGTCGCCGTGAACAAATTCGGCTTCGTTCGTGGCAACGAAGTCGAGGCGCAACTCTACCTCGAGGCGCCAGCGCGGTTTTTGTCCTTTGATTTGAGCGACCGCTTGCTTGAGCAACTGACAATACAGATCGAAACCCACCGCCACGATGTGGCCACTTTGAGCGGTGCCGAGAATACTGCCGGCACCGCGAATCTCGAGATCGCGCATGGCAATGCGAAAACCGGCGCCGAGAGAGCTGTATTGTTTGATAGCATTGATTCGTTTGCGCGCGGCGCCGATCATCATGAGCTCGCGCGGCAGCAAAAGGTAAGCGTACGCTTTGTGCTCGGCCCGCCCGACCCGCCCGCGAAGTTGATATAAATCAGCCAGGCCGAAGCGATCGGCCCGATCAATAATAATGGTATTAGCGTTTGGAATATCCAAACCGCTTTCGATGATAGTGGTGCAGACCAGGACATCGATTTTTCCCATGACAAATCGATGCATCACCGCTTCCAACTCGTCGGAATCCATTTGACCGTGGCCAAACTCCACCCGTGCATTCGGGCAAAGCTCAGCGATCCGATCGCGCACTTTCTCGATCGAATGGACGCGATTGTGCAGAAAAAAGACCTGCCCCTGCCGCTCCAGCTCGCGATTGATGGCATCCCGAATAATCCTCTCATCATAACCACAGACGACGGTTTCGACCGGAAGCCGGTTTTGCGGCGGCGTCTCGATAGTCGACATGTCTTTGACCCCGACTAACGAGAGATAGAGAGTACGCGGAATCGGGGTGGCCGAGAGAGTCAGGACGTCGACGAGCTTGAACAGCTCTTTGAATTTTTCCTTATGCAAAACACCGAAGCGTTGTTCTTCGTCGATCACAACCAGGCCGAGGTCCTTAAAACAAACATCGCCGGAAATGAGGCGGTGCGTCCCGATAACGATGTCGCCTCCGCCTTTGCGCAATAGCTCTAACACTTTCTTTTGCTCTGCCGGCGACCGGAACCGGCTTAGCATCTCGATCCGGATCGGATAATCTAACATTCGTTGCCGAAAGGTTTCGAAGTGCTGTTGCGCGAGCACGGTGGTAGGCGCGAGGACCGCGACTTGTTTGCCCTCCATCACGGCTTTGAAGGCGGCTCGGATCGCGACCTCGGTTTTGCCAAAGCCGACGTCGCCGCAAATTAGGCGATCCATGGGCTGCGGCTGTTCCATATCGGTCTTGGTATCGATGATCGCGCTTAGTTGATCGGGGGTTTCGCGGTACGGAAACGAATGCTCAAACTCCGCCTGCCATTTGGTGTCGGCGCCAAAGGCGTGGCCTGGGTTGGTCTGGCGCTCCGCCTGAAGTGCAAGCATCTTTCCGGCGTAGTCAAAAATGGAGGCGGTCGCGTTTCTCTTCGCGCGTGCCCATTTCGCATCTGCGAGCGAGCTCAGCGGTGGCGACTTTTTCCCGACGCCAACGTAACGCGAGACCAAATAGGCTTGCTCCAGCGGAACGTAAAGTTTCGCGTCGTCGGCGAACTCCAGAACGAGCACCTCCTGTCTCGCGCCCGACGCTTGTTTCGGAGGGCGGAGCTCCAGCGAGGCCGGGCTCGCGGGACTTCGCTCCTCCATTGCCGGCATTTCGGTTAGGCCGATAAACCTTCCGATGCCATGCTCGAGGTGGACGACAAGATCGTTTTCGTTGAGCTCGCTGAAATCAATTTGCGCGCGATTACGTCGCTCCCCGCGACGCAAACGTCGTCTGCCGTGGATGGGAAAACGCCCGAGTAGTTCGTTGGCCGAGAGAATGACGAGATTGGCGGCAGGAAAACAAAAGCCGCGGCTCAATGTACCTTCGAGCAGGTCGATGCCAGTCAGTGCGTCGGTCGAAATGATCTCGCGAAAACGCTCGATTTCGCCCTCGGTTTGAAAATAGATCGCAACGGTTGCGTGTTCGTTGCGCCATTGCTTCAGCCGGGCGATGAATTGCGCCCGCTTCGTTTCTGCGAGCATGAAATCGCCGATTGCGAATTCACCGATGTCGCATTCGACAAGCGCACCGGAAAAATCTTCCGGCACTGCGTCATCGTTTTCGATCCAGCTTTCGCTAATCTGTATAAGGCTTGGAGGGGCTGGCCGTGTCGAGCCCGACGTCGCGGCAGCTCCGCCCTCCGATGCGGGCTCGAGTTCGATGAGGAGGACATCCTGAGCGATGTAATCCTGGACGCGGCCACCGGTATTGTCAGCCGCGCTCAGTAGCACGCTCGCCTGTTCGCGGGTGCGGACGGACGTCTGAGTATCGAGGTCGAACTCACGCAGCGATTCAACCTCGTCGCCGTAAAATTCAATTCGCAGCGGCAGGGAGGTTTGCCATGAAAAAATATCGACGATGCCGCCGCGAACTGCGAACTGGCCCCGGGTCGCGACCTGGGCAACCCGTTCATAGCCCGCACCGGACAATGCGCTCAACAACGCAGGCATTGCCATGTTCGACCCGCGTCGAATTTCAAGTGAAGCCAAGCGCAACATCCCGCGGCTGGGAGCAGGCTGATCCAGCGCCGCTCGGGTCGTGACGACCAGTTTGGAGGCGCTCTCCTTTTCAATTTCAGACAGGAGCGCCAGCCGCTCCGCTGCAATCTCGGGATCCGGCAAAATGTTTTCGACCGCGGCGAACTCCGCTTCTGGCAAAAACGAGGCATTCGCATTCCAATTCGATAAGCTTTCGAAAAAAAGATCTTGTGCGCGTACCGTCGGGCAGATAACCCAAATATTGCGGCGATCATATTCGGCAATGGTTGCGACGAGAAACGGTTGTGCGCTCTCGATCACATGAGAGAAGGAAACTGGAAAATTACCCGCGCCGATCTGGCGAAGTTTATGTTGGATCGGTTCAGCTATCGCGGCCAGCCGCAGGAATTCTGCGTTGTTTTTTTCCACTAGAAGTTGTCGCAGAAAAGTGCCTGAACTTCAATGAGCCGGCCGATGGAGGGGCGAGCCCCCGGTCTTGTAGCACAGCCATCCTGGCGGTAGGCCGGGCATCTTGCCTGGATTCTTACGGCTAAGATTAAGGTGCAGGATGCCTGTGCTGCCAGCTCCGCCATCACGGCATTTCTGAACAAACAGCTAATTAGTGATTGCGATTGGCGTACCGACACTGACCGACTTGAAGAAATTTTCCGCCATGAATTCCGGCATCCGGATGCACCCGTGGGAAGCGGGATAGCCAGGGAGATATCCGGCATGCATTCCAACTCCTCCATGAATGCGCATAAAATAAGGCATGGGTGCGCCTTTGAAATGAGTCCCGGGCGGCTTCGGATCGACGCCCAACTCGACATTTGGCTTTACCACGTTATCGGCGGCATCGACGTAATCGCCGTATTTGCTCGAAACATGGTTCACATCCTTTTGCTGAATCGCGAAACGGCCGATCGGAGTGTTCAATCCTTCGCGCCCGGTGGATAACTGGGAGATACCTACCAGTTTTCCGCCCTTATAAAAATAGGCGCGTTGCTCACCAAGGGTGATTTTCACGCTCGGTTTTCCGTCCATACCATCGCCGTCCCAGTAGGAAACGTTGTCCTGAGGGGCGCTGGATGAGACTGGGCCGGGGCCATAAACCCCTCCTAGATACTGAGTTTCGTTGGAAAAACGGGCATCCTCGCCGCAGCCGACCATAAAGATCACGCAAACTGCCGCAACCAGTCCCGCAATTAGCGCGCTGTTCCTCCGTTTCATCAATCGCAGAGGACGTTCCGTAGCGGGCGTTTAAAGTCAAGGAATGGCCCGGTTCGAACCGTCGGCAAAAGCCGATGCCCGGCACCTGGTGGGCTTGAATTTTGCTTTTGAACGCATCTACTTTGCAGCTCCGCGATCTTCCAATGCCAACTTACGAGTATGCCTGCCTCAAATGCGGGCAACATTTCGATGCCTTTCAATCGATGCGGGACGAACCCTTTCGGGAATGCCCCAAGCATCTTTGCCGGCTGGAAAAATGGGGCCACGGCAAGGTGAAACGGCTGCTGGGCACGGGAGCCGGAATTATCTTTAAAGGTTCAGGTTTCTATACCACCGACTATCGCAGCGACTCCTATAAAGAGGCGGCAAAAAAGGAAACGCCGGCTTCGGAAAAACCGAAAACCGAGACAAAAACGGAAAAACCCGCAGCCGCTAAGCCGGAGAAAAAGAGCGAATGAAAACAGCAACCCCCATTCAACTAACGTGCCCGGAATGCCGGCGCGATAATGAAGCCGAGCGCATCTATTGCCACGACTGCGGGGCCCGCCTTGACCGTTCCGCGTTGGCGGGACGCAAGACGGGGAAGATGGAAACCTCGGAGGAATTGCACAAGCGGATGCGAGGGATGTTCAGTCAGCGCCGGATCAAAGCGCAATTGTTTTTCTTCAAGAGCGCCAAGTTGGTCCTGATTGCGCTCGCCGCCGCGGCGCTCTTGGTGATGTTAATTGCGCCTGAGGTTCCGCCAGCAGTGAAATTCGAAGGGTTCCCACCGCAAATCAATCTGAACTTGGAAACACTGACGGAATCACGCCAGCCGCTGACGATGCAATTCTCTGAAGAAGGCGTCAACGCTTACCTGGCCAGCGCCCTGAAGCGCAAAAAGGAAAACCTGAATCATCCGTTAATTAATTTTGAGCGGGCACTGGTTGCTTTCAGCGACGGGAATTGCCGGGTCACCATCGAGCGTTCCATTTTTGGTTACTCGATCTTCACTTCCGGCGATTATGGCGTTCAGATCGAAGGTGGGAAGGTAAAGGCATCGCCCAGAAGCGGATCCATTGGAAGGATGCCAATTGATCCCAACGTTATGCCATACGCTGGTTTTCTATTCAGCGATGTTGTGGCAGCACTGGATCGCGAACATAAGCTGCTTAATAAGGTCGGTTCGATCCAGGTGCACGAGAAAGAGATCGCGGTTACCTCGGCGCAATAAAAGTATCTATTCAGCGTGTACGGCGTGATCTTTTTGCCTCTCCTTCGGCAAAGGGAAGAATGAAGGTGAGGGATCTCTTGTTCCAAAGTTGCCACCTTCAAAAATGGGAATCCCATTCTTCGACTTTTACTCTCCTCGCTCCCAGGCGAGAAGAGGTTGTTTCAGCGCGCCTTCGTGTTTAAAGCAGCCGCTGAACACGTACATAAAAAGCCGGCGGCTTGTTTGCACTGCCGCCGGCCGGTGTGATTGTTAATTTTCTTAAGCGATGCCCATTGTCGCCAGGAGACGGCGATCAATTATTCCATCAGCTGGCAGACCATGTCTCCGCTCATAGACCCGAATCGCATACCGGGTCCCCGGTCCCATTACGCCATCGATCGGGCCGCGATAATATCCGGAACGGGCGAGCCGCTCTTGCACGCGCGCAACCGTCGATCCGTTGTAACCGCGATAGACGCTCCGGTTATAGTAGGATGGATAGGTCGAGCCATAGTAATTGGCCCCGTATCCGTAAGGGTAGCCATACCCGTACGGATATCCGCCATAATAGGAGCTGCCGTAGTAAGGGTACCCGCCGTAATAGGGAGAGCCGCCGTAGTATCCTCCGTAAAACGGAACGCCTATTCCGACATTCCAAAATACGCTGCTACCGCTACGAAAGCGATCACCACGCCAATGATTTCTGTGATTGCCAGTGTTCGTTACAAGCGCCTGGCCGTTTCGCGTTTGGACGACGCGCGTCTTGGCGAACGCGGGCGTCGTCAGCGAAAGTGCGACAAGGGCACTGAGAATTAGTAATTTTGCCTTCATATCCTTATAAAAATTAGACGAGCAGAGGCGTAAGTCCTTCATTTTTTCCGTAAACTTCGGAACTACCTTCGTGTGTGCTGGTTATCGCCGTCCCAAAGGATAAACTACCTGAACGTGTTTACGGTCTACCCGGCTTTGTTAAAGAGCTGTTGGAGCTGCCGCCGTCTCCGGCGGCGGAATAATATTGTGTCATGTCGAGCGAGGTCGAGACATCTCAAATTATTCTTGTTTCAAAAAGTTAGAGATTCCTCGACTTCGCTCGGAATGACAAAAGGCAGGTTGGCCCCTCTCCATCGACTGACAATACTGGGTTGTGTCCTGATTTGTAGCACGCTCCCGGCCGCGCCACTCGAGCGAAGCATTAGCCCCTCCAGGCAATTCATCATTTTCGGCGGCAACAGGATTTTGCGTAGTGCCGTCTCTGATGCCGCCGAGCGAGTGAAATCAAAATTGCTCGCGCTCCTGCAATCGCGCGACCAATGGTCGGTTCCTATCTTGCTGAACCTGCAACGACCACAAGCCAACGCACCCGAGGTCCCGCCGGTTCTGCTCAACTTTAGCCAAACCGGTGCTGGATTGAAAATTCAACTCGACCTTTTGCTCGACCGCGATTTTGAGCCCCCAGTTTTGCAGCGGGAAGTCTTGCGCGCCCTTCTACTGGAACTGAGCTATCGCGCCCTGCCCTCGTTACCGGCAGGCACCCCCTACGTCGCGCCCCCAGATTGGCTGGTCGATGGAATTCTAACTTTGGATAACGAGAGCCCGGAAATATTTGAGGGGCTCGACAGTGTTGCTTCGAGTCCGCCGGTCCTGAAGAATTTTCTGGCTCAGAATCCCAAGTTGCTTGATTCCCAGTCGCACGCTCTTTACCGCGCTTCCGCCAGTGCCCTGGTGAGAGTTTTGCTGGAGCATGAAAATGGGCGCGT
>Ga0193750_1000435_pt1 | contig 11541 bp, 12 predicted proteins | sample L1c1metaG_FD_160569 | JGI IMG/M metagenome (GOLD analysis project Ga0193750, IMG submission 160569) | Soil microbial communities from a riparian zone of the East river system, Colorado, United States - L1c1 | ecosystem: Environmental > Terrestrial > Soil > Riparian zone | place: USA: East River...
TCTCATCCAGCCGCAGGAAGGAAAGGGCGAACCGCCGCTGCGCTGGAATTGGGATTCGCCGCTGATCATCAGTCCTCACTCGCACACGCGGCTGTACTTTGGCGCGAACAAGCTGTTTCGCAGCGACGATCGCGGAAACACGTGGAAGCCGATCAGCGGCGATCTGACTCGCCAAATTGATCGCAACAAATTGCCGGTGATGGGAAAAGTATGGGGACCCGATGCGGTGGCAAAGAATCAGTCCACCTCGTTCTATGGAAACCTGGTGGCGCTGGCGGAGTCACCGAAGAAGGAAAATCTGATTTACGTGGGCACTGATGATGGTTTGATTCAGGTGACTTCCGACAGCGGCGCCAGCTGGACGAAGTACGACAAATTTCCGGGCGTGCCGGAAAATACTTATGTTAGCCGGCTGTCGGCTTCGCATCACGACGCCAACACGGTGTATGCGGCGTTTGAAAATCACAAGAATGAAGACTTCAAACCTTACCTGCTGAAGTCCGGAGATATGGGAAAGACGTGGACATCCATTGCGGGTAATTTGCCGGAGAACGGCCCAGTGCTGGCCTTTGCCGAAGATCCTGTCAACCCCAACCTGTTATTCGCAGGCACAGAGTTTGGCGCATTCTTCACCCTCGATGGCGGGAAGAAATGGACTCAGCTCAAAGGCGGACTGCCGACGATTTCGGTGCGCGACATGGTCATCCAGCAACGCGAGAATGACCTGGTGCTGGCCACGTTCGGGCGCGGTTTCTACATTCTTGATGACGTCACGCCACTGCGCCAGCTCAAGCCCGATTCGTTGCAGCAGGAAGCAATTTTCTTTCCGGTAAAAAATGCGCTCATGTACATCGAGCGACGGCCGCTCGGGGGCGGCAAGAAGGGTTTCCAGGGAGACGCGTTCTATGCGGCTGATAATCCGCCGTTTGGAGCGAACCTCACCTATTACTTGAAGGAGAAAGTTAAGACCAAAAAAGAAAAACGGCAGGAGGCCGAGAAAGAGGCTGCCAAGAAGAACCAGGCGCTTCCTTACCCTTCCAATGACCTACTGCGCGCCGAAGCGGAGGAGGCCAAGCCCGAAGTGTACCTGGTCATCTATGACGAATCGGGAGTTCCTGTCCGGCGGGTGGATGCCGCCGTCGGAGATGGTTTTCATCGCGTGGCCTGGGACTTGCGCTACTTTGCTCCTTCGGTCAGCGAAGAGGAAAACCCGGAAGCTGACTTCCCCCCTGTGGGGTCGCAGGGGCCGCTGGTCATGCCGGGCAAATACTCTGCGCGGCTGTTCAGGAAGGTGGACGGCACAGTTACAGAATTAGCGGGAGCGCAGGCGTTTACTGTGGTCGCGGATGGCACGACCGCGATGAATGCGGAAGATCGCGCGGCGCAGCAGGACTTTCACCGTAAGGTCTCGCGTCTTTATCGCGCAGTCTCGGGCGCGATCAATAGCGCTAATGATCTGCAAACGCGGTTGAAAGCTATTCGCAAAGCTTTGCAGAGTACACCGGGCGCGGAACCCCTGATGGCAGCGGCGGACTCCATCGAGCAACGCAACAATGAAATTCTGCGTGCCTTGCGTGGCGATGTCGCGCTCGCAGCGCGGAACGAAAATGTTCCCTCGTCGATAAGTGACCGGCTCAACGGCATCATGGAGGGAGAACGCTTCGCGATCACGCGGCCGACGCAAACTCATCTGCAAGCTTACGCAATTGCGTCGGATGAATTTGCTCAGCAACTGGCAAAGCTACGAAACCTGATTCAAGTGGATTTGGCGAAGCTCGAGAAAGATATGGAGGGGGCTGGTGCTCCCTGGACGCCGGGGCGGCTGCCGGAGTGGCAGGAGCAGAGATAGTCGCAGGGGCTCAGCGGCGCTGAATCCGCTGATCCACCCGTGGACGTCTGAAGGGAGATTTTCAGGCAAAGAGAGGGCGTAATAAAATACTGATCTCAGATATCAGTTCTCAGTTCTCAGATTGTGGAAGTCAGACGAGCTGCGACTACTCGGTCAATCGCCGGTAAGAAACTTGTATTGAACTGGGGTAAGGGGTACCACGGAGAGCCTTCCCTGGCGGACTAGTGGTGAATCCGCGAAGAGTTTATTGGCTTTGACCTGGGCCAAGGTTACCGGCTGCAACGCGTTTCCAGCTTTGATCTTTACTTGAGGAATCTTAGGGTCGGATGTGTCGACTGAGACCACCGTTGCCGTGCCGACTGCGCTCTTGTGATCCCCAGTCTCGTAGATTACGAGCCGATCCCCCGGCTTCATAGCGCGTAGATTCTTCAAGGCGACAGGATTGGACACTCCATCCCAAACAGTGCTTTTATCCCGCGTCAGGTCGGAGAATGAATATTCGGAAGGCTCGGTTTTGAGCAGATAGTCCATAGGAAGAAATTGTTGATTTCAGCTTGCTACTTCTGTGGCTTCTCGTCTTTCTTTTCGGTTGGGTGGTCTTCGTAAATTGAGTATTGCCCCTGGGGACGCTTCATTTTTACCGTAATTTCTTCGACGGGTTGATCGATATCGTAGTCGTCACCGAAGGTCTGAAAGCCTGTAGCCAGGACTTGCACTCGCAGCTTGCCGTTGTAATCCCGAACAACCAGAAAATTCAGCAGAGCGCTCTTATCCTCGGCGACGGCCCCAGAAACCAGCATCGCCAGCGTTAGCACCGTCCAAGCTAGTGAAGTCGTTTTCATGTGTTTCATGATTTTAAGCCTTGTCCAGCTTGAGTGTCATCCCTCGCATTCGGGCTTCATCTCGGAACCGAACATCCGCTCGTAAATCATTGTTATCAATATACTTGCTTAACATCCGGATAGTTGCTATTGACAGCCCGCCAATAGCTTCTTTACAATTAGCACTCGCTATATAAGAGTGCTAACACTCTGCTTTAGCGTTCTCCGATGTCCGCAATCTAACCCAAAATTCAACGAAAGACTAATGAAAGGAGTTTGCAACTATGGCTAAATTTACCCCACTCCATGATCGCATCCTGGTGCGTCGTGTGGAGGAAGCTGACACCACTCGTGGCGGCATCATCATTCCCGATAGCGCCAAAGACAAGCCGCAGGAGGGCGAAGTCATCTCCGTCGGTAAGGGCCGCTCTAACGATGAAGGCAAGGTGTTCCCCTTGGCAGTAAAAGAGGGCGACCGGGTCTTGTTCGGCAAGTATTCCGGCACCGAAATCAAGCTCGATGGCGAAGATTTCCTGATCATGAAGGAAGACGAAGTTCTGGGAATTCTTTCCGGCGCGGCCAAGAGAGAGACTGCGGGATCGCGCAGGTAGTCGTTGGTCGTTCGTCCTTGGTCGTTGGCTAAGACCTGCGACCTGACACCGATACTTAAGCAGGCCAGCCCTGCAGAAATTCAAAAACTTTTTAGGAGAAAACATCTATGGCAAAGCAAATCGTACACGGAGAGGAGTCGCGTCAAGCGATTCTCCGCGGCGTCAACCTTCTGGCTGATGCTGTGAAGGTGACCTTGGGCCCCAAGGGGCGCAATGTTGTGATTGAAAAGAAATTCGGTTCGCCGACCATCACCAAAGACGGCGTCACCGTAGCCAAAGAAATCGAACTCAGAGATGGCCTGGAGAACATGGGCGCACAGATGGTGCGCGAAGTCGCCAGCAAGACGTCCGACGTCGCCGGCGACGGTACCACTACCGCTACCGTTCTCGCTCAAGCCATTTATCGTGAAGGCGTCAAGACTGTTGCCGCCGGCGCGAACCCAATGGCCATGAAGCGCGGCATCGAGAAGGCTGTAGCCCTGGTCTGCGGTGCTGCCGATCCCAAAACTGGCGAACGCGGCAAAGGCGAGCTTGATCGGCTCTCCAAGCCTGTAACCGGCGAAATGATTGCGCAGGTGGGAACGATCTCGGCGAATAACGACGAGACCATCGGCAAGATTATTGCCGAAGCGATGAAGAAAGTCGGCAAGGACGGCGTCATCACCGTCGAAGAATCGAAGACGCTGGAAACCCAGTTGGAAGTGGTTGAGGGAATGCAGTTCGATCGCGGATATCTCTCTCCTTACTTCGTGACGGATCCAGAGCGGATGGAAGCGACTTTGGAGAATGCTTACATCCTTATCAACGAGAAGAAAATCAGCTCGATGAAGGACCTGCTGCCATTACTGGAGCAGATTGCCAAGAGCAGCAAGCCGTTGCTCATCGTGGCTGAAGATGTCGAAGGCGAGGCACTGGCTACGCTCGTGGTCAACAAACTGCGGGGCACGCTGCAAGTCTGCGCTGTCAAGGCGCCCGGCTTCGGCGACCGTCGCAAGGCCATGTTGCAGGACATTGCTACCCTCACCGGCGGCAAGGCGATCACTGAAGACTTGGGTATCAAGCTGGAGAACGTTCAGATGAGCGATCTCGGCCAAGCCAAGAAGATTACCGTGGATAAAGACAACACCACGATCGTCGAAGGCAAGGGCAAACACAGTGAGATCGAAGGCCGGGTGAAAGAAATTCGCAGCCAGATTGACAAGACCACCAGTGACTACGATCGCGAGAAGTTGCAGGAGCGGTTGGCGAAGCTGGTCGGTGGCGTGGCTGTGATCAAAGTAGGCGCCGCGACCGAGACGGAAATGAAAGAGAAGAAAGCTCGCGTCGAGGACGCCATGCACGCAACCCGCGCAGCCGTGGAAGAAGGTATTGTCCCCGGCGGCGGCGTGGCTCTGACCCGCTGCGTCAACGCTCTCGACAAGTTGAAGGTCGAGGGAGATGAGCAGATCGGAGTCAACATCGTGAAGCGCGCCCTGCAAGAGCCGCTGCGTCAGATCGCCGAGAATGCCGGCGAAGAAGGCGCAATTGTTCTGGGCAAGATTAACGATTCGAAGGACAACAACTTCGGCTACAACGCCCTGACCGGCGAGTACGAAGATCTGGTCAAAGCAGGCGTGCTCGATCCTACCAAGGTCGTGCGCACTGCCCTGCAGAACGCCGGATCAATCGCTTCGTTGATGCTCACTACCGAGGCGCTAGTCGCGGAGATCCCAGAAGAGAAGAAGGGCGCTCCGGCAGGACCTGGCGGCCACGGCGGCGGCATGGGAGATATGTACTAAGTTAGCAGTCAGCACTCAGCAACAACGCAAGCCCCGTTCCGCAAGAGCGGGGCTTTTTGTTGCTTTCAATTCAACTTGGTTTTTTCGCGGTGAGGCGGTCGGAGATTTTGTCATATTGGGTTTTAGGCAAAATGCGGCGCGTCACTAAGTCCTTGGGGTCATCGTAGGGGCGTCCGGCAACAATCCGATCTGCCTGGACCGGCGTGATTCCGGGAAGCTTCAGCAGGTCGTCTTTGGTTGCAGTATTCAAATTGAGGGGCTTATCCCGGCTCCAGCCTTCGCGCACACCTTCGGCGACGGCTTTGGCGCCCTGCTTGATTTCCGCCGTGGCTTGAGCGGTTTTTTCTTTTATGTCTTCCGAACTCTGGTTTGAACTACAGGCGACCAGTCCAATCAATAAAGAGATCATCAACAGGGCGAGATAGTTGAGTAAGCGCATGGTGTTTCCCTCCGCCCGGGAATTTATCAGCTTAGATAAGCAGTGGCCAGTGGTCAGCAGCTAGTAACGGCAATCGGGGCCAAGGAAGCTGATTCTTCTATATTGCACTGACTGGCAACTGCCCACTGGCCACTGACCACTGCCTCCAAACTACTTTTTGTCGCTGTCCTTGGCTTCGCTCATCGCGGCTTTGTGACTGGCGCCTGATAGTGCGGCCATAAAAGGCGCCGCAGCGGCAGGTGGAGTTACATCGCCCAGCAAAATCTTCCGGAACGACATGCCTTTTCCGTAGATCGCTTCGGTCGAGTCATTGTCTTGCTCGATGACTGCGCCTTCCAGCGTGAGACCGGCGAATGCGCCCTTGGAACGGGAATAGGTTAGCAGTTCGGTATTCATCTTCCAGTCGGTTCCGGCGGACGCGTGACGTCCCACTGGACCGGCTGCGGCTGAACCTTCACCGCTGATCTGGAATTTGCTGGAGAGCAGATGCTGCAAGCCAGCGTCGTTCATGACCAGCATGACCAGATCCACGCCCTCGACGCCAATCTGAAGACCCGCGCTTCCGCCGCCTACGGAGACAAAAGCGGGAGCGCTCCAGCCAGTCTTGGTGCGGCAACTGCCGACACCGCGTCCGTGCTTGGCGCCGATAATGAATCCGCCTTTGACCAGATTCGGGACGACGAGGATGCATTTGCCGTTCTCCAGCACTTCTTCGGGGATGCCTTTGTCGGGCGTTGCCATGATTTCCTTGAGCACGTCGGCAGCCTTCTGCAGCCGGTCGGCAGCGTCCTCGCGGGCCGAAGCTGCCCAGCCAAAGCTGGCCAGTCCTACCAAACTTAACAACGACAGAATCAGAAATCGTTTCACAATTTCTCCTTGAAGTTCATAGATTTGTTCGTCACCGCCGGGCCTGGCTCCGCAACCTAGTCGCTCATTTCGCCGAACAGCAGGTCGCTGCTTGCGATGACAGGGATGCGAGACCTAATTTCAAACTGCGGTTCTACGACCGCTGAGCAGGTTAATGATCAGAACGATCACGGCCAGCACCAGCAACAGATGGATGAATCCGCCGAAGGTGTAGGAGCTCACCAGTCCGAGCAACCACATAATCAACAGAATCACGAAAATCGTCCAAAGCATAAGTCACCTCACGGGATGGAGTAAGAGACCGCTGCGACGCAGATACTCTGATGATTTTGCGGGGAAAGAGTTGTCACAGGCCAGGACTTTGAGACCATTAGGTGGGTACAGGAAATACTGTAGTGGATGTTCACAGGCGGCTGGGTCAATCGGGCGAATAGGGTATTGCTCCAGCTCTGGATTGGAATGAAAATTATCACAGGAGGAAAATATGAATCCTGATGTTTCGAGAAATCCTCAAGAGAGCAAAGGCAAGCTGAATTTCAAGTGCTCCGACGTAGGTCCCAAGAACTGTGACTGGCAGGTGAGCGGAAACAGCGAACAAGAAATCATGCCAAAAATCGAGCAGCATGGCCGCGAAAAACATAATATGACCATCGACGACGCAACGCGCAATAAGGTGCGAAGCTCGATTCGGCAGCAAGCGGCGTAAACCGCTATCCCGCATTCATTGGAGTGTGGCATTGTCACTCGAAGGGCGGCGAGGGCCGCCCTTTCCTTATTGCGAGGCTGCACTCGACCGTAGCGCCGGCGTCCCCGCCGGCTCTGTGAAGCGCGTAGACCTCCGCTGGGTTCTCTTACCCATCGAGTACAAGACCAATCCCGTGCTGATAAGGAATGTCGTGCTTCCCACTCTTTGCTAACAGCAAAGGATGGGCCACCCTCATTTGTTTTTTGTGGAATAATGCTCGTAACCCTGGGGGGATTGCTCAGTGTTTGACTCTATGATCGCAGTTTTCGCTCACCTGCTGAGTTGGATGTTCCTCATTGGCGGGATCGGCTGCGTCTTCGTGATCCCGATTGTAGCCTATCGATTGTTCGCCGTAATCTTTGAACCAGATACGGAAGCCGACATTTAAGAATTGACCGGGTGGTTAAGCGGTTTGACCTGGCGGCGTCTCGAAAGCCGGAGCGCTCGTAGGCAATGTGGCTCGGATGGTAGTGCCGCCGGTGTTCGAACTGACTTCGAAGTGTCCTCCAAGTTGGCGCACGCGCTCTTGCATGCCTCGAATGCCGACACCGAGGGTTCCGACCAGTTCGCCGGAGGGACCGAGCGATGTGCGCTCGGCACGGCGGCCGCTATCTTGTACCTCGAGAGTCACACCGTCATGGCTAAGAACGAAACGGACGGTAGCCACTTTGCTGCCGGAATGGCGGTGGACGTTGGTTAAGGCCTCCTGCAGTATGCGGAAGAAGGTGATCTCGAGTTCGTGCTTCAGTCGCGGAACCTGTGAGGGGAAGTCCAAATTTATACGAATGTTGCTTCGCCGGGTAAAGCCATCGATGTACCACTGCACGGCAGAAGCCAACCCTACCTCATCAAGCAATGGGGGATGCAGCAGGTAGGAGAGCGTGCGAATCTCGGAACTGATCTGCTCCGCCAGCACCAGGCATTCGTTCACGGCCGCGCTGGCTTTCGGCGGGAGGTCGGGAGCACAAGCATTCAGGACGGTCAAGTCGAGGCTGAGAGCGACCAACTTCTGACCTGTGCTGTCGTGAAGATCGCGGGCGATGCGTCTGCGTTCTTCGTCCTGGAGTTGCAGCAGACGGCCCGAGAGTTGGCGCAAGGATTCTTCGTCGCGACGGAGGGCGTCCTCGACACGCATTCTCTTATCTACTTCATTGATTAAGGCGGAGTTGGTTTGGGCGAGTTCCTGCTCCCTATGTCTTTGCTCGGTCAGGTCAGTGGCGATAACGCAAACTCCCTGAAACTCGCCTTCTCGAACAAGGCTGAGCGAAAGACAAACGGGCAGGAGCTTCTGTTTATCCTTCCCAACATGCCAGACACTCTCCACCTTTTGAGGACCTTCCTGAACTTTTTGCAGCAGAATTTCCAGGCTGGCATAGTCGACGGGCTGTACCACCTCGCTCAAGGGAGAGCCAATCAGTTTTTCCAGAGGTATGTCCAGCATGCGGGCGAAATGCTGGTTGGCGAAAAGCACTAAACCATCGCTGGTCATGGTAGCCGCGCCCTCGTTCATCGCTTCTACCAGCACACGGTAAGGATGTTCGGCGCCTTGAAGGGTAAAGACGCGGTCTCCTCCGTCCGGGGCGTAAACGACTAGAGCATCCACTTGCCCGCTTCGAATGGCGCGGAGAGTCTCTTCGAGTTCGTGCAGGCGGGCACGGAGTTCCGTCACTTCCGTCGACTCGGATTTTGATTGTTTATGCTTTCGTGCCATTGCGTTACACGTTGCTATAAATCAGACCCAGTCCCGAAAGCACGCGCTCGCGATCGGAGAATTCGCCCACCAGAGTCCGCACGGGGAGAGGTAATTCCTTGATGAGCGTAGGCGCCGCGATAATCTGGTGCTCTCTGGCGAGCGAAGGCTGCTGATAAATATCGATGATTTCAAGATCGTAACGTCCCAAAAGAAATTTTTGGCAGATCGACCGGATGTTCAATACCGAGCGGGTTGAACGAGCCGTGTTGCCAGTTATGAATAGGCGAAGCTTATAGTTTGGCGCAGTTGAAGGTGGCGGTGGCTTCGGGTTCTTTGAACGAAGTTTGCGTATAGATGTCATAGGGCTCCTGCTACGGTGTCAGGAGTGCCGAGGTCGAGTCCGACCAGCACTCTTTCGGTATTGGATAGATCGCCAATGATTTTTCGAATCGGCGTGGGAAGATTGCGTACCAGGGTAGGAATTGCCAGGATTTGATCCCCTCGCGCGAGTTGCGGATTGGCCAGCAAATCAATGACTTCGATGCGATATTGCTCGTCCATGTGCTCTTTGCAGATTTTCTTCAGGTTATTCAGGGCGGTCAATGACTTAGGTGTCTGCCCGGCAACGTACAGGCGCAATTCAAAGAACTCCGACTTTTTGCCCGGCCGCGCTGGTATTTTTCGTTTCACCGATTCTCTCCCGCAGCCCTTGTCAGAAAGGGTTTCCCTTGATCCGCAGCGGCTGTCTTTCGGATGCGCGCTACGGCCGAGCGTTGCTGGCCCTGGCGCTTTTGTTTTCGCTTTTTCTGTTCGATGGCCGGTTCAGGCCGGTTCTTTTTGGCGGCTGAGCCGGTGAGCCTGCCGCCGGTACTCTGAGAGGAGGAGACCAATTTAACTCCGTGATCGGTCAGGATAAATTGGCGAACCTGGTTGGAATGCGCCATGCCTCGCGACTTGACTACATAGAGACCGCGATTACGCTCTTCGTTTTCTTCTAACTCGCGCAGCACAATCCAGGTATCAATCAAGGAAGAAATCCCCACTTCGGACTGTTCGGCGTGTTTTCCTCTGACAGTCAGACTGGTAAAAACTGCGGTAATCTGATTTGCTTTGAGGAAATCGATCAGCCGCATCAGCATAGATTGAATCTCCCGGTCGCCGTCCCCGGAGATCAAATTGGTGATGGGATCAATCACCACTACGCGAGGTTTGAACCGATCCACCATCTTGTGTAGCCGTGCCAGATGCATTTCCAGCCCGTGCTCGGTAGGGCGAATACCATGGAACTGCAGCAAACCTTTTTTTACCCAAGGCTCCAAATCGACTCCGATGGAACGCATGTTCCGGGCCAGCTGGGCCTCCGATTCCTCGAAGGAAAGATACAAACAACGCTCCTGCCGCTTGCAGGCGGCTTCGACGAAATGCGACGCGATGCTGGTTTTACCGCTGCCTGCCGTTCCCGACACAAGAATCGTGCTGCCACGGTAGTAGCCTCTGCCCTCGAGTAACTGGTCGATATCGGGGATTCCGCTGGAGACTCTCTGGGTAGATGCATGATAGTTCAAACCGAGGGACGTAATGGGAAGCACGGAGATTCCATGCTCATCGATGAGGAACGGGTACTCGTTGGTGCCGTGCACACTGCCGCGATATTTGACTATTCGCAGCCGTCGAGTGGATAGCTGACCGGCGACCCGATGGTCCAGCACGATGACACAATCGGAGACGTATTCTTCCAGGCCATAGCGGGTCAAGGCGCCATCGCCGCGCTCGGCGGTGATGACGGTGGTCATGTTTCGATCTTTAAGCCAGCGAAACAGACGGCGCAGTTCTGCGCGAAGAATGCCCTGATTGGAGAAGCCCGAGAAGAGTGCCTCCAGGGTGTCGAGAACCACACGTTTGGCCCCGACCGAATCAATGGCGTGTTGCAAACGGATGAAGAGGCCTTCCAGATCGTATTCACCAGTTTCCTGGATCTCGCTGCGCTCAATGTGCACATAGTCGAGAAACAGTTTTTTTCGTGCTGCCAGGTCTTTCAGGTCGAAACCGAGTGAGGCTACATTCTGCGTTAAGTCCTCCGGAGTTTCCTCAAATGCCATGAACACGCCGGGCTCGTCGAATAGAGTTGCGCCGCGGACCAGAAACTCCATGCCCAGCATGGTCTTACCGCATCCCGGACCACCGCAGACGATGGTGGGACGCCCAGTGGGCAATCCGCCGCCCGTGACTTCGTCGAGACCTTCGATCCCTGTGGGAGATTTTTCGAGTTGGGGCGGGGCGCCGTTTTTTCCGTTGGCCGACTTCACTGATGTTCGTTCCTCAAGAGACCTTGGATGCCGAACTGGAAACTTGACTCGTCCGCGGGCGCCGATGCGCTGTGTCTGGGAACACGCGACAGATGCGAGCGCCCAGTTAAACATTCTCAAGCTGCAGTTCGGGAAGGCTAGCTGACTACTCTGGTGGGGATCCCGGTTCCGCGAACTTGAGATTAACTCAGGGGTTAGCCCGGGTCAAGATTGTAGAAGCTGAATAGTGTCTCGATGTTTTTAGCCGACCTTCTTGATCCTGCGTCGCTTAAGTTTGCTGTAGTTTGCGAGCCTGCGCTTAATGTCGCGGCGGATGTGCTCTTGTTCTTCCCGAGCAATTTCGAGGGCTTTTACCGCCTTATCGGTAGCGGAGAGCGCGGCGTCGGCTAGCTGTAGCCAGCGGGCCGTGTACGCTGCCACGTCAGCTTCTTT
>Ga0193750_1000436_pt1 | contig 11539 bp, 10 predicted proteins | sample L1c1metaG_FD_160569 | JGI IMG/M metagenome (GOLD analysis project Ga0193750, IMG submission 160569) | Soil microbial communities from a riparian zone of the East river system, Colorado, United States - L1c1 | ecosystem: Environmental > Terrestrial > Soil > Riparian zone | place: USA: East River...
AAAATCGGCGTGCTTCTCCAGCACGATCACGTCCACACCGGCGCGCGCCATCAAATAGCCAGCCATCATTCCGGCCGGCCCGCCTCCGACGATCAAGCATTGGGTCCGGACCTCAGGCAGCGTGCTCATCGAAAACCAATTAAGAAGTAAGAAGGAAGAATTAAGAAGGCAGAACTTATTTGCATTGAACGTTGAAAGTTTAACGTTGAGCGTTTGATTTGGATTAGGAAATGAAGCCTAAATACGATGTGATTATTCTTGGCGCGGGCCATAACGGTCTGGTGGCGGCCAGTTATCTGGGACGCGCCGGCCTGAGCGTACTCTTATTAGAGAAGAACGATTACATCGGCGGGGCGACGACTTCGCAAAAGGTTTTTCCCGATTACGACGCCCGGCTGTCGCGCTATTCGTATCTGGTCAGCCTCTTTCCGGAGAAGATCATTCGCGACCTTGGGCTGAGGCTTGAGCTGCGCCGACGGGCGACCGGATCGTTCACCCCTTATATTAAGAGCGGCCAGCATGACGGCCTCTTAATCAGTAACGTCGATGAAGAGCAAAGCCGGCGGTCGATGGTCGATCTTACCGGGAGCGAGGCCGAGTTTGAGCAGATGAAGAAGTTTTACGCGCTCTCGCGAGTGTTCGCGGAGCAGGCCTGGGATTCAATGCTCGAACCGCTCATTTCGAAAGACGAGATGAAACGGCGATTCGACGTTGATAATGTCTCGCGGGAAGCATGGCGAAGCCTGGCCGAAGAACCGCTCGGTCGCTCGCTCGAGCATTATTTACAAGACGATCTCGTCCGCGGACTTGTGCTCACCGACGCAAAAGTCGGGATTTTTACACGCCCGCATGATCCTTCACTCGTGCAGAACCGGTGTTTTCTTTATCACTTGATCGGTAACAAAACCGGCGAATGGAAAGTGCCGGTCGGCGGGATGGGCGCAGTTGCGCGCGAGTTGGAACAAGCGGCGCGGAGTGCCGGCGCGGAATTTGTGACGAATGTCGATCTTACACATGTCGATCTTGCGGCGCGCGCGGTCGCGTTCAAGATCAACGGAAAAAAGCAAGCCGTCGAGTCGCGATTCTTGTTGGTAAACTTCGGGCGCAACGTGCTGGCAAAGTATTCGGACCAAACATACGAGCCCGAAGCAGTAGACGAGGGGAGTGTATTTAAGATCAACATGCTCCTGCGCCGGCTTCCGAAATTAAAGGCGAAGAAATATCCGCCGGACCAGGCGTGGTGCGGCACGTTCCATAGCGATGAAGGATACGAGCAGATGAATAGGAGCTACGAACAGGCCGCGAAAGGTCGATTGCCGGACAAGACGCCGTGCGAGGTCTATTGCCACACCCTGACAGACGAGACCATTCTTTCGCGGGAGCTGCGCGAAAAAGGCTTTCACACGATCACGCTGTTTGGACTCGATGCGCCGTATTCGTTGTTCGAGAAAAACAACGAGACGATGCGAAAACAAGCGGAGAGAAAATTTCTCGAAAGCATGAATCAATGGTTGGAAGAACCACTGGAAGATTGTCTCGCAGTCGCGCGCGACGGGAGTCCATGCATCGAAAGCAAGAGCCCGGTCGATATCGAGAATTCGTTAGGCATGTATCACGGGAACATTTTTCAAGACGCGCCGACGTGGCCGTTCGCGACCAAGAAAGAGCAAGTCGGCAAGTGGGGAGTCGAAACCGAATGGGAAAATGTTTTTCTCTGCGGCTCAAGCGCGCTTCGTGGCGGAGCGGTGAGCGGAATTCCCGGACATAATGCCGCGAAGAAAGTTTTGGAGATCATAGGTGGATCGGCCGCTCCGCCGGGCGATGTTGGTTCGACGCGGCCGGAGGCCGCCTTTTATTAGCATCGAGGTCCGAGCCGGACTGGCATTAGGGACCGTCGATCCACCTTATGCATGCCAATCCCGCTGACGTCGAATCAATCGAAGCGATTATCGCCGCGGCATATGATTCGATCTCAGGCCCGGCCGGAAAAAAGCGGGATTGGGATCGCATGCGATCGCTTTTCATTTCCGGCGCGCGTTTGATCCCGACCGCAGTCGATGCCGGAAGAAGCGATGTCGATCTTTCGCCGCAGATCCTGGATGTCGATGCCTACATTGCCCGGGTCGAACCGTTTTTCGCGACGACCGGATTCTACGAAAAGGAAGTCGCGCGGCGAACCGAACAGTTCGGCCAAATCGCACATGTCTGGAGCACGTACGAGTCGCGCCACGATCCGAGCGATGCCGTGCCGTTCATGCGCGGGATCAACAGCATTCAACTTTTCAACGACGGGAACCGCTGGTGGATCTTGTCGATCTATTGGCAGCACGAAAGTCCGAAGCACCCGATTCCGGAAAAGTACTTTCAAGGTTGAGACTTGCGCGAGTGCAGATGCTTCTTCTCCATCTGCGCCGGCGGTCGCGGATGGGTATCGCGGTAGCATTTCGTGCCAAGTCCTAAAACAACCGCCGCGACGACAAAGCAGATGACGCGTTTCTCTTCGGGCGTGAGAACGAGCTTGTGTCTCAGTTCGTCCCATTGCCAACGTTCGGGGAGTTTCAATCGGATTACTGCTTCACTCGCGGACGGACGCGCACGGACGGATAACTGCCTTTGATGTTCCTATCGTAATAGCGCGCCTTGGAATCCGCGGCCATCAAGTCCCGGTGAACTGACGGCGCCACTTGGAGGTATCGATAGACGGCTCCATTCACAAATTCGATCTCGAGAATGTGCAGCCGCTTGCTGTATCCGACCGAAGCGATGCCCTTCGACGCGACTGATTGGTGTGGAATGTGCGAGGTGACGGCGGTCCGCGCTCGCGGCGGGACGAGTCCGTCCGATTGACGGACCGGCATATTGTTCTCGAGCGAGTCGGCGATCGATAACCGCGACACGGACAGAAGCAAAAGCAGATAAAAAGAGTTCGCGCTCATTCGGGGGAACGACCACGAACCGTTACCACGCCGCGAGACATCAAGTCGAGCGAAAACCTGAAGCCGAGTGAGATCGATTTTTGCGCCGCTTATACGGCCAAAACTCGCTGATCGACGCCAATTTGACCTGGATGGTCGAAGACATGTCCACGCAAGCGACAACGATTCGCTACGAACGGATCAAATCAGCAGCTCCTTCGCCCACACCCACTCCCAAACCTCGTCGGTAAGATTGATCAGCGGCCAAGCGGATTCGTAACTTCAGCGCCGCGTGGTGGTGCGAACTCGAAGGTCGAGGCCGGAATCGCCGCCCGCGTTTGATTCGAATAGGTCGTGACGATGTGATCGCCATTTGGTTGCGTCATCTCCGTGCGTTCGGCAACCAGATCGTTGTTCAAACGCAGATCGAACTTTTCAAACATTCGTTTCATCGACGCGGAACGCGGCAACAGCTGCAAGTCGTAGCCATTGTCGATCTTTGCGCCACTGATTCGAAATGTGTTCTCAACATTCTCCAGATTCAGCGCGGTGTTGATGGCGGCGATGGCCGCGTCAACCGGCGAACGCTTGCCTAAGGAGTAATGCTCGGCTGATTTGAAATTCGGATAGTAAATCCAAAGGTCGCGGCCGTTGCTGACGGTGACGCTCGGCGAATTGCCGGTAAACTCGCGGCGGAATTTGTTTGGCGCGTGAAACCAGATTTTTCCCGAGCTGACGATCGGCTTATTCAGGAGATGCATCGTTTTTTGTTCCTGAAAATCTGCGCGGACATCCGGTGACGACGCGCGCCGTTCGGCGACGCGGGCGAGGAGATTCTTTACGTCCGCTTCTGACAACGATTGCGCGCGAACGATTGGCGTTAGCAAAACTAAACTCAGCAGGAGAGGGGATAATTTCGAAATGGCAAACATGGTCGCTCTGTTTAAGGGGCGCAGTGCTTCACTACTCGATCTTATATCGGCTGCGGCGCCCTCATTGCCCGCTCCAAACTTTGGGTTTGGCTGCCGCCATCGCCGGCAACGCGAAGAAAATTGTCGCGAGCAAAGTCCAGAAAATTCCAATCGCGCAAGCGATGCCGAGTCCGCTCAACGACGGATTTCGCGCCCAGCCTAACGAGCCGAACCCGCTGACCGCCGTCAGTCCGGCGAGAATGACCGGTTTGATCACTCCCGCGACGTCGTGCTCCAGCTCGCGTGTCTTTTGCCAGACGAGCACGACGTAGATTCCGTAATCAACGCCGATCGCGAGCACAAGCCGGAACGAAAGTACATTGAGCAAGTTTAAATGAAGATTGAGCAGTTTCATCGTTGCGATCATTGCGCCAATTCCAAACGCGAGCGTGACGATTTGGATCAACCATAGCCGGAGGTCGCGATACAAAATCGCGAGCAGTCCGACATCGAACAAGGCCATCAACGCACTGATGATCAGTAATTGCCGGTGCGACCATGGTTGTAAATCGGCCAACGTGTAACTCCAACCCGAGACAATCATCGGCACACCGGCCACGGGCAGTTCGCGGCTCAACTCTTCGCTTTGCGCGTGATTCGCAACGGGCTCGTTCGTGGTCGCAAAGCCAGTCGTCAGCAGGGGATTTTTTGCAAAATAGCGATCCACCAAAAACCACCAACTCGCTCCCTTCGGCAATTGGTTTCGCCAGTCCGGGAGCGGTGCCTTTGGATTGACAACTGCCTGCAAATCGTCCAGCAATCTGAACGCGGACGCGAACGAGTCAGTGCTGAAGCCTTCAGCCCTCAAAGTGTCTTCAAGAACCTGTCGCACAGCCGGAAGATTCACTGTTCGAAGGCGTTTCCGATTTTTTTCCATCCAGACCGGAGAAAGGCATAGCGCCGCCGGCGTCGAGAAACCTTTGATTTTGCCGGCCTGTTCGAGCTCGGCCCAGTGCGCAGTGATTCTTTGCCAATCGTCATGCAACTCCTGAGCGTCGCGTGCATGCACGATCGCAAGCACCGGTTCCCAGCGCGTCGGCATTTTTGCCATAATCGTTTGCAGCGCCTCTGCAGCCCGGCTGTTTTTCGGTTCGAGCGAACGCACGCTGGCTTCAAACCGCAGCGGAGGCACCGGCGAAAACCCGATTATGCTTAGTAATAACAGGACTCCGCCGGCGACAATGATCATGGGCGCAGGTCGTTGCACGCTCCACCGCACATATTTTTTCACAATCTCAAAGACCCAATCGTGCTGTTGTGGCGCCTGCCCCGGTCGCACGAACAAAAACAAAATCGTGCACATGAAGAGTCCGGCGAAAAAAATGCCGATCGCGATCAGGACGCCGAGCTGTGAGAAACCCATTGAACCGCTCAGGATCAGCGCGAGAAATCCGACCGCGGTCGTGAGCGCGCCGAAAAACACCGCGCGACCGAGTTTTGCCACCGATGTAGCAATTGCTGACTGATATTCCTCGCCATCAATTCGCGCCTGCTGGTAGCGACCAAAAATCAGGATTGCGAAATCGACACCGAGTCCGACCAGGATTGCGCAGAAACCTACCGCCACCATGCTGAGTCTGCCGAAGACAAGCAGTCCGACCGCGAGCGCGACGAAGCAGGAGAGCAAGAGCGAAAAGCCCATTCCGAGGAGCGGCAGCCATCGTCGGAAACCGACGAAGAAAATAATGCCGACGAGCAGGACCGAACTGCCGAGCGTGGCCACGATATCGTACCGCATGCTCAAGGAAATCTCAGCGACATACGCCGAACGTCCGGTGACCAGAACTTCCAACGGCCCGCCGTCCCAGCCATCTCCTGCCCGCGCCCGAAAGGCATTTACCTGACGCATCAACCGCTGACACTCGAATGCGCTCAGTGCCGGCTGATTCGTGACCACGAGAAAAACGCGCATCGTGCGATCCGGCGACGTGAGCGGTTGCTCCTGCTCGATCGCGCTCGCTTGTGCAAACGGTTTCAGCGCTGGCGCAATGATGCCCAACGGATCGAACCCGAGTTCAAATTCCGGTCGGGGCGAGCCGGCCTCTATTTCCTGATGCAAACGATGCAGCCGCTCTTGAATTCTCTCAGGCTGCAAGATCGACATCGTCTGGTCGAATGCAGCCGGCTCCAGATTCAGAAGCAGTGGAACCGCGATCGATTGCAAATCGCGGATGCCGTCCGGCGTTTCCATTGGCGAACCGGCCAGCACGCGATCGCACCACGATTGCTTTCGCAAATTTTCCGCAAACGTTGGCGCGAATTCTTCCAGCTTGTCGACGTCCTGAGGTTGGCAACGCAGGGCGAAGGTCAACTCGCGCGTTTGTTCGAAGTCGCGATCGTAAATTTTTAGGCCTCCGACCGATTCGAAACCTTTCGGCAGCATATTAATAACGTCGGAATCGAGCTCGATCCGCGAGACGAGGATTCCGAGGCAGGCTGCGGCCAGCGCGGCCACGCCAAACCAGACAAGTACGCGCCGTTGCGCCATGACGCGCGCGATCAAGTCACTCATTCTCACAAATTATGCCTTCGATTTTCGCACGAACGCACGCTGAATACGGCGGCAATTAAAGTTCAGCAACCCTCACCTAGCACTTCGTGTCTTCCTCTCCCTGGCTAGGGAGAGGATTGAGGGGAGGGTCGGCACGCATCCTCAAAATCGGAAAAGAAAAGTTTCCGATCCCGAAACATGACGCACCTGATGCCGATCTTCGCTGTGAATCACCTTGTCACGTAATCCCAGCCAGCCGCGCAATTGCTCCGGGGCGCGATTGATTGGGCCTGACCAGCCGCGTCCGGAGAAGGGACCGCTGACTTCGGCGAAGCTGAAATCTTGCCGCAAAGCGAAAAGCGTCACACCCGGACCTTTTGAGAAGGTCAGCTCAAAATCACCCGTTGCTGAGAAACGCACGAACACGTCGCCGATGACCGTCGTTTTGGGATTGCGATAAAGAAGTTGTCCAGTGCGTGTCTGCCAATCCCGCGCTGGTTCGGCGAATTGATGCGTTGAAGTTGTTGCGCAACTGGTTAGAGCTACGAGGCACACGACTAGGTAGGGGCGGTTCACCCGAACCGCCCGCGGGCGATTGACCTTGCCAGTCCCGGTCGGACTTGCCCCTGACATCAAGACGTAGCGCCAACGACTTGATCCGGCGTTGGCAACCTCTGCGGTCTCGGCAGCAGTGTGAGCCGCGGCGATAACGCGAAAAACCTTTGCATGCCGAATTTTGGAAGAAATGTGCGATCGAGCTTTTCGCGGACGCCCAGACGATCGAACGTTTGGACGCTGAACGGCAGAAGCGATTCGCCGATGTGAAATCGCGGAAACTTCTCCCGCTCGAAGACGATGACCCGCCGACCGGCTTTCGCCAGCAGCGTCGCCGCGGTGCTTCCGGCCGCCCCGCCGCCGATGATCGCTACGTCGTAGGTGTCGGTCTCTTGCACGTTAATTGGATTTTAGTCGATGGGCGCGTGGAAGCAACGAGGTGGATCGAGCAGTCCCTTGCTCGATGCCAAAACATCGCGGCCTCCGGCCGCCTAGAATTAACATCGCCCGCGGAGCGGACGATCCACCTTGCGCTGTCTCGCGATTAGACGTAACAGAAACGCAAAATGAAGCTGATCGACAAATTCGTCAGTCGCGAGTTGATCGTGAACGTGCTCTTTGCGATCGCGGTTCTGAGCCTCGTTCTCGTGGTCGGAAACATTTTTCGCAAACTGCTGCCGCTGCTGGTCAACCACGATGTGCCAGTCGAATATCTGCTCGCGTTCATCGCTTACGTTTTTCCGTTCTCGCTCATCTTCACCATTCCGTGGGGATTGCTTACGGCAATTTTGCTCGTCTTCGGCCGGCTCTCGGCCGATAACGAATTGATCGCGCTCCGCGCGAACGGCGTGAGCGTGCCGCGGGTTGCCGTTTCGCTCGCCGTTATTGCGCTCGTGTGCACGACGATTTGTCTCTGGCTCACGGTCCAGGTGTCGCCGGCTGCGCAGCAAAAATTACGCAGCACCATTTTCGATCTGGCCACGCGCAATCCGATGGCGCTTTTTGGCAGCGACCAGGTGATCGACCAGTTTCCGGGACGAAAAATTTACGTCGGCAAAAAAGAAGGCAACAAGCTCGAGAACATCACTGTGTTCGAACTCGATCAAAAATCGATGCCGATGCGAGTGACATTCGCGCGGACCGGAATGCTCGAGGCCGATCTCGATAACAAACGCATCCTGATGCATCTCTACAACGCGCGTTATCAGCAGCGCGATGAGAACGACCCAACCGATCTCCGCAAAATCAAGGACGGCATCAGCATGCATGAAGGGACGTTGCCGATCAGCCTCGACGAGCTTTACGAGAAAGAGAAGAAACGGCCGAGCCGATCCGCCATGTCGATCGAACAATTGCTCGATCAGTTGCAAAGCGAAAGCACGCGAGAGCGGAGCGAGAGCCGGACCGAAATTAACAAACGATTTTCATTTCCGTTCGCGTGCGTTGCGTTCGCCATCATCGGTGTCCCGCTCGGCGTGACCGCGCACCGCCGCGAAACCTCGATCGGCTTCGCCATGGGGTTGATTGTCGCGGTAGCTTATTTCCTTTTCGTCATCATCGCCGACACCCTCCGCGGAAATCCGAAAGTCCATCCGGAACTGCTCATCTGGGTCCCGAACGTTCTCTTCATCGTGCTGGGCGCGCTCTTGTTCCGGCGTCTCGCGCGGCAATAGGTCCCTTTGTCATTCCGAACGGACTTCTTGTCATGTCGAGCGAAGTCGAGACATCTCTTACTGTTCTCTGAATGCAGAGCGTTAAGTGCCCAGAAACATTTAGAGATTCCTCCACTTCGGTCGGAATGACAAAATGCGGGTGCCGAATGTTCTCTTCATAATCCTCGGTGCATTTCTATTCGGGCGCCTGGCGCGGCAGTGATCAAACGCTGCTTGAGGTGGATCGAGCAGCCCTTGTCCGCCGACGGACGAACTCGTCCCGCGGCGAGCTCGATGTTAAATAATCGCGGCGAAGCCGCCTAGAATAGCATCGCCCGCGGAGCGGCCGATCCACCTTCAGAAATCATTCTCCAGTTCCGAAATCAACAGTGAGTTCGACGGTATCGGCGACGGCGACGTGGACGTCGACAATTTGAAGACCGCCGAGCGGAAGCGATCTGAGCGGAAATGTGTTGCTCTTCAGTTTCTCAAACAACGGTTCAAGCGCGCCACAGGCGAACGAGCCGAGTTTGCCGTCGCCTTTGCATTTGAGTTCGGAAACGTTGGCCACGCATTCGTCGCTGATGTCGAGCTGGGCGTAGATGTCGATGTTAGCGCGGGCGAAAAATTTCTTGGCCTGGATCCTGATGTCAACCGCAAGCGATCGCCGGCTTCGCGCACGCATCGCCAAGCGAACTCGTTCGAGATCGACGCCCCAAAGGCGCGCTTTCTCTCGGCCAAGCCGCCCGATTGCTTCCTCCAGAACCAACTGCGCCGCTGAAATCACCAATTGCCCTTCGCGCGCCCGGTGAATGACCAATACGGCGTCGCCGGTGGCGTCGGTGCCTTTGTGAAAAACGACGTCGCGCATTTCCATTCGCAAATTGAGCGGCAGGCCGCGAACGGAAATGTTTCGTCCTCTTACGTTGACGGCAGGCGTTTCAAAGGCGAGCGCGGTTTCGCCTTCGACCTTCGCCGGCGGCGGAGCAGGGGAATCGAATTTTGCGCCGTCGAGATTGATCCGGAGTTCGTCGACCAGGGGAAATACGCGTGACCGAAGATCGACAATCGGCCCGGATTTCTGGACGAACCGGTGCAGCGCCGCGTCCAGTGCCTGGGCGAGATCGCCCTTAAGCGATGGAAAGCCTTTGCGAAAAAGCGGGATCATTGGCGAAGCTTGATGTTTGACGTTTGGGGTTTGATGTCAATGGGCAGACAAAGATCTGTAGGGGAAGCCGTTGGCTTCCCAGGGACGACAGCGTCGTCCCCTACAAGAAAAACGGGTTGAATTCGCGGCGAGCCCAACTAAATTCCGCGTTCCCTTATGGCAAAGACATCCTGGATCAATCGCAATGAACGCAAGCGTGCGACGGTGAAGAAATACGCCGCGCTCCGGGCCGAGCTCAAAGCGAAGAAGGATTACGCCGGTTTGGCCCAGCTCCCCCGCGACGCCAGCCCGACGCGGGTGGTGAACCGTTGCGAAGTCACGGGCCGCCGCCGCGCGTTCATCCGCCGGTTCAAAGTCTCGCGGCTGACGTTTCGCGAGCTCGCCTCGCAGGGACTGATCCCTGGCGTGACGAAGTCCAGCTGGTAGGACAACCAGAGGTCGATTTTCGGGTGCGCCGGGCGCGCTCGTAAAATGAACTCTTTGTTAATGCTTCCGCTCGCAGACGCGCTGGTGACGCAGTGGGACTCGCCCGCCATCATCATTGGAAAACTGGCGGTACTCGCGGCGCTGGTCGGATTGAACGGTTTTTTCGTCGCATGCGAGTTCGCGATCATCAAAGTGCGCGCGAGCCAACTCGACGAATTGGCGGAGGAGGGGAATCCGCGGGCGCGTTTCGCGAAATACATTCGCGCGCACCTCGACGCCTATCTTTCGGCGACGCAGCTCGGCGTGACCGTGGCCAGTCTGGCGCTCGGCTGGCTCGGCGAAGAATTTCTCGCCCATCTGCTCGAGCCGTTCTTTGCGCTGGCCAACATTCAGTCGCACGTGTTTGTCACCTCGGTTTCCGTCACGCTCGCGTTCGTCGGGATCACCTTCATGCACATCGTGTTCGGAGAGCTGGCGCCGAAATACGCCGCGATCGCGAATCCACTGGCGGTTTCGCTGCGACTGGTCAGGCCATTGGGCGCATTTTATTTCCTGTTCAAGCCGGCGATCTGGTTACTCCACAAATCTTCCAATCTGCTTTTGAGAGGCATGCTTCGGATGAAACCGATTCCGGGAACCGAGCTCGCCCACAGCGAAGAAGAGTTGCGTCTCATTCTGGAGCAGAGCGAGAAATCGAAGGAAGTCTCGGCGCTCGGGCGCAAGCTCGTGCTCAACGTGCTCGATCTGCGTGAGCGCGTGGTTCGCGACATCATGACGCCACGCGGCGAAGTTGTTTATCTCGATATCGAGGACGATTTCGAGACGAACGTGAAAAAGGCACTCGCGTCGCGGCACACGCGCTTTCCGCTCTGCCGTGAAAATCTCGATAACACGGTCGGCCTCATTCACATCAAGGAACTGGTTCCGATGATGCGCGATCCCAATCCGGACTTGATGCGGATAAAACGCGAATTGATTCCGGTCCCGGAGATGATGGCGCTCGAGAAATTGCTGAGTCTTTTTCTGAGCAAGCACGCGCACGTTGCCGTCGTGGTCGATGAGTACGGCGGCACTGTCGGAATGGTCACGCTCGAGGATGTGCTCGAGGAATTAGTCGGTGACATCCAGGACGAATTCGATACCGACAAGGAAGAATTCAAAAAGATCAACGCGGATGAATTTACAGTGGACGGCACGCTCGGCCTCTACGAGTTGAACGATCTCGCCAAGCTCGAACTGGAAAGTCCGGACGTAAGCACGATTGGCGGTTATGTCACACACTTGCTTGGCCATCTGCCGAAACAAGGCGAGCAAGTAAAGATCGACAATTACTGCGTGACCGTGACCCAGGCCGACAGTCG
>Ga0193750_1000437_pt1 | contig 11533 bp, 10 predicted proteins | sample L1c1metaG_FD_160569 | JGI IMG/M metagenome (GOLD analysis project Ga0193750, IMG submission 160569) | Soil microbial communities from a riparian zone of the East river system, Colorado, United States - L1c1 | ecosystem: Environmental > Terrestrial > Soil > Riparian zone | place: USA: East River...
TCTACCGAATCGAAGAACGCTTCCTTGTCTTCTTGCAGGTCGCGATTGTAGGCGCTGGGCAAACCTTTCAGGATCGTGAGCAAAGTCACGAGATTTCCAATGAGTCGGCCTGATTTACCCCGGGTCAGCTCCGCCATATCCGGATTTTTTTTCTGCGGCATCAAACTGGAGCCGGTAGCAAAGGCGTCGCTGAATTCGATGAAACCAAACTCGGTCGTGCTCCAGATGATCAAATCTTCGCTGAAACGGGAAAGATGAATGCCGATCATGGCCAGGCAATAAAGGAAGTCGGCGACAAAATCGCGATCGCTCACCGCATCAAGACTGTTTTGGGTGACGTGCTGAAAGCCGAGCGCTTTTGCGGTTGCTTCCCGGTCGAGAGCAATGGTTGAACCGGCGAGCGCACCGGAACCGAGCGGCATGACATCCGCGCGCCGACGCGCATCGCGCAGTCGTTCGTGATCGCGCTCGAGTGCTTCGAGCTGGGCGAGCAGATAATGCGCGAAATAAATCGGCTGGGCGCGCTGCAAATGGGTATAGCCGGGCATCAAGACCTCGAAATGTTTTTGCGCCAGCAGCAGGAGCACATTTTGCAGAGCGCGGAGACGCGTAATGATTGCATCAATTTCCTCACGAACATACAGGCGAAGATCGAGCGCAATTTGATCGTTGCGGCTGCGTCCAGTGTGCAATTTGGCGCCGGCCGCTCCGATTCGTTTGGTCAACGCCGCCTCGATGTTCATGTGCACGTCTTCCAGTGACTGGTCCCAGACGAACTTGTCCGCAGCGATCTCATTTTCGATCTCGCGCAAACCGCGCGCGATCATCTCAAATTCATCGGCGGAGAGAATTCCGGCGCTAGCAAGAGCGGAAGCGTGCGCAATGGATCCAGCAATATCGTGGTGGTAGAGACGGCGATCGAAGGAAACTGACTCGCTGTAACGTTGCGCGATTTCAGAAACGGCCGAGGAAAATCTTCCTTCTCTCATGATTACGTCGCTTCCCGTTCGCGAACCGCCGTCACTGAAACATAGTTTGCGTCGGGCAAAACAAATTTACGCACTTCGACCTCGACCTTGCGCAAATTAAATTGCGCCAACAAATGCGCCGCAGTTTCCTCGGCGAGCGTCTCGATCAATTTGCAAGCGTGCCGGCTGACGAATTCCTTCGCGCATTCTGCCACCGCTGAATAGTTGACGGTATTTTCGATGTCATCGTGGATCTCGGCAATCTTCGGCCACAGCGTCACGTTCAAGCTCAAGCGTTGCGGTTCCGCGCGTTCGGAATCCGGCACCCCCACCCGCCCATGGACTTCGAGCTGCTCGATGTGAATGCGATCGATCACGATAGTCGGAATTTTGGCGAGAAGCGCATCGGAGGGCGAGCGCCAATTCTGATCGTGCAGAGCAGCGAACGCCCGGCTCGGCGAACCTACTTGGGCGCAAGCGAGGCCACGATTTTCTCGAAGCGCGGATCGCCGCGCAGCGCATCCCAGCGCACGTGCAGACGGAGTTCGCCGTAGCTCAAATAGTTGGGGATGCGTGCCGCAACGGCTAACTGTTCGAAGGCAAGATCCTTCTCGCCCGTCCACGCATAAATAAGCGCCAAATTTTGCACCAACTGCGCACCGATGATCGCATCTTTTGTCACTGGCAACAGCTCGACCGCCCGACGACCTTCACGAATTGCTTCCTCCTTGTGGCCAAGGGCCGCGTCAGTCATTCCCAGTACACAAACAGCTTCTGCATAGTCGGGTTGCTGCGTCACCAGCATGGCCGTTTCGGTTTGCGCGTTGGTAAAGGCAGCGCGCGCCGCCGCTTTATCGCCCCGCATCTGAGCGACTACGCCTTCGCACCAGGCCTGCGGAAACGGAACAGTGTCATCGTGACATCCAGCGATCGGCATCGCAGCCAGGGCGCGCCGCGCGCCATCGAAATCGCGCTCGCACAGGGATACTTCAAGCCAAAGTTGGGCTATGTTTTTAGCTTCGCGCGAATCTTCGGCAATGATTGCCCGGATCGTAGAGATTAACGGGTGTGGATCAGCATGCCACCGGAGCTCGATCGCCGCACGCAACGCTAGCATCGCTGAGTCTTTGGGGGCAAGCGCGATCGCGCGGTCCAGAACGCGCTCGGCATCGGCATAACGGCGCAGACACAGATAGTTATTAGCGAGTTGTTGGAGAACACCCGCAACAGCAGGGTTTTGTGGATCGAACTCGGCAGCACGCTCGAGATTTTTGGTCGATTCAGCCCACCGGCCTTGCCGTCGATCGATGAAGCCCAGTATTTCGAACGACAACGGTTCGTTAGGCAAACTTTGCTGTGCCAGTTTGAGTTCCTCGCGAGCGTGGTCGTAATCGAGATATCCCCAGTACAAATGCTTGGCTAGGGCGAGATGCGCTTCGCCTGAATTTGGACGGAGGCGAGCGAGCGATTGGATTGCCGCGTCGGCCATCGCCAACCGCGCGGGAGTGTGATCGGCACCTGTGAAGTAGATCACGTCTTGAGCGTAGGCAAGCTGGTAATAGGCAAGCGCGAAGGCGGGATCGCGGTCAATTGCTTGACTGAGCAGGCGAACAGCCTCGGACAGGCTCTCGTGTGCAGGTGCACTAAAAACAGCACTCTCGATGAGCGTTTTGCCTCGCACATACAGCTCGTAGGCGGCAAGGTCAGCAGTTGGTTTCTCTTCGATCGCTGCTTTCTCGTTAGGGGACAGCTTGCTTTTAAGTTGAGCAACGATCTGCTCTGCTAATTCATTTTCGATTGCAAATACGTCCGCCAACTCGCGATCGTATGATTCTGCCCAAAGATGCATATCCGTTCTGGCATCAATTAACTGGGCACTTACGTGCACGCGCCCGCCCGAACGCTGGACACTCCCTTCCACCACGTGTGACACACCGAGCGACTTGGCGATCTCGCGCAAGTTGCGTTGAGCGCCGGCCTTGTACTGCATCACCGATGTGCGGCTGATAACCTTGAGATCGGCAACCTTGGCAAGGTCGGTAAGAATCTCATCTTGCACGCCATCCGCGAAGTAAGCGTTCTCTTTATCGTCGCTCAAATTCTGGAAGGGAAGGATGGCGATACTCTTTTCAGGTACTGCAACCGTCGCAGCTGACCCGAACGAGGTTTCTGTCGTCGATGAAGCTCGACGGAAAGAGATAAAAAATGTGCTTGTCAGCGCCAACGCGGCCAGTAGGAGAGCAGCGACGAGCGCAAATTTCAGCCAACGCAGCGGGCGGACAGGACGCACGGGTGTACCCCCCTTCTTCCAGCGTTGCCCGCGTTTCAGTTTCTCAGGAATCGCAGGGTTGCCGCGCCCCTCTTTGTAGAGATTAACAAGATTAAGCCTCAGCCCGTGTTTTACTTCCCACTCCCCGAGGTCGTGCAAGTAAGGCTGCCAGTGGCGGTATTGAGCGAGGTCGTCCGCCACATGTTTGGACAAGAGAATATGTCCGGCATCGCCGCAATCCATTACCCGCTGCGCCACGTTGATTCCGGTTCCAGCTACGTTTGAGCGGTCATTCACATCGGTGATCTGGTTGACCGGCCCACTGTGAACGCCCATTCGTAATTGAAGATGTGGATGGCTCTTCGATGCCGCGTGGATTTCCAAACCGCATTGCGCTGGTTCTTCCGGACTGCGGAAAAAAACCAACGCCATCCCATCTCCGGTTGGGAGCCGAATCAATTTGCCGGTTGCTTCCGCGTTCCGAAAAGAGGGAGTGCTTCGCACGATTTGATTGAGTTCCTGCAGCAACTCGACCTGCTCGTTCACGAGCAGCTTTGAGTAACCGACAACGTCGATTAGCAGGAGATACCCGATCTCAAGTTGGAGATCTGAGTTGGGCTCAACGGACATTTCTCATGTAGGGGGGCTCCCTTTGTGCTTTCCATGATTACCATCTCGCCGTCTGGGGTACAGAGCAAACAACTTGTCGGAAACTAGTCCGCTTTAGAGGAAGAGGCAATGATGGCGACCTAGTTTTTACGAGAGGGTAGCACGAACAAGCTTTTCGCTCGGCGCAAGACCTAGCTCGGGTCCAAAGGCCGCGATGTTAAGGACAATCATGATGAACGCAAAAAGATACATGCCCATCGTTAGTCCGATCGCGAGATGCATCGTGCAAATGCACATTAACAAGATTCCTCGCGTTCTCCGGTTCCAAATAAAAACAGGGTAACTGATTTCGAGTAGGCAAATAACGATGCCTGCAACGGGGAATAGATATTTCAATCGGATGAGTATCTCCGGTGCAATCACGTTGAATGGTGGCCGGATGAGCGCGCGCCAAAGATTCGAACCATCCCACCAGCCACTCCCCAGGCATTTTGCTAAGCCCCCAAAAAAATAAATGAGACAGAGATGAACTTGCAACACACGGCGAACGAACCCGAGTAAATGTGGATTTTTCGATGGCAACTTTCGCCATCGCTGATCGAGTGAATACCAGTCGGGCAGCGGAGATAACATCAAATAAAAAAGTCCGATAGTCATAAAATTGTCGACTCCATAGGAGATGAATCCTCCGCTTTCAGCCGCAGCAAGATGAACGAACCAGGCCAAAATTGCTGATGCGCGAGAGAAGAATCCGATGAGCAGGCAGCAGCCCGCGAAAAGCAAAACCCACCAGACCATCGAAAGAGCCGTTGATTCGGAAAAACCAGTTCGTGTGGCCAGCATAACAATCCAACCGAGCCGCGGGACCAGCGGACTTTCCGTCGAGAGCAACGCTTCCGGCAAGGCGCGACCGATCAATCCTTCGCCAGGCCCGGCGAACAGATAATTCCAATCGGCTCTGAGCGACAGCGCGTAGAACAGAACCTGAAGCCCAAGACCGATTCTTAAGAGACCAAGCCAGCGATCAGTTTCAGGTGGAAATAGAAAAACCCGCAGCCGCTCCTTCCATTGAGTCATCGGCTTCAGGGGTTTTCCACCTTCGCCGGTTCTTCAGCGCGGCTGAAGTCATATGCATACAAAAAATCATACGACTCTCGCTTGCCATGCTCGAACTCGGCGGGACTGGGCAAGTTCAGCGAACCGAAAACGGCGCGAACCGTTTTGACTCCCGGATGCTCACGCCAAACAGAAGCAGCGAGCGTTTTTATTATGTATTCTCGCAATGGATCGTAACGGGTCCGTCCGATTTCATCGAGCAAGGTGGCGACGCGCAATCCAGCCGCCCCGCTGTTTACGCCCGGAAGCTCGTATTCCACTCGCCCGTCGGGATAATGCAGCTCGAAGACTAGTTTATATCCAGCGGGAACATTGGGCGCGAAGTAGCCATAACCCCGGTCGATTCCTGCGATATGCAAATAGGTTAGAAGCGCACGCCGAAACGGATTTGGCGTCGATAGCTTGTCACCAAGCACGCTGGCTGCGATTGGTTCTAGTTTCTCGGCAGCGGCCCTAAAAGGAGCAGCAAGTATCGTTAGTTTGTGCGCGACCAACCAGACTATGTCGCGACATGAAATTGTGATGATCAGAACAAAATGCAGGACGAACAACGCCAAATAGACACGCTGCTGGCGCAACACGAGTTCCCTGTTCTTGAAGCAAGTATTAAGCGAGGGCGATTTATTTCAAGGCGATTTCAAGGCGTCAAGAATGTCTTTTACGTCCTGCAGTTTGTTAGTCCTAACCTTGTAGGTAATGCTCGGATCTCCAATCGGCTCGTTCTTCGCTAATTCGGATGTTGTAACTTTATCCGTTTTAAGACTGATCCTTGGGGGGTGGTAATCCGGGTCAACCTGGGCTTCATCGTTTTTCTTGTATCGGATGCTGTATTGTTCCTTGGGAAGTGTCCTTAATACTTTATCGAATTTTGCCTTTCCCCCAGGAACGAACTCTACAAAGGTGTTCTCGTCTTTACCGATTTTTAGAGTCATCTCTTTACCGTCCCAGATTGCGCAGACACAGCCTTGGAAGATGACGACCGAAACGGTGGCGATCACCGCTAACCCAATAACTTTGAACTTTCCGGATGGGGTTTTCATAACGCCTTCCGGTTTGACTCAACGCTCGCGCGCTTACAAGCACAAAATTAGATAATAACAAGGGAGTCCGGGACTTTGAGACGCGCCTCTCAGCCGAGACGAAACCGAATATCGCGAATGGTTTTCCCGCCGAAGCGTCGTTTTAGTTTGCGCAAGATTTCCGTCTTCGCGATTCGCTCAAGCGCCAATTCCCATCGCGCAGAGCATTAACGCGAGATTCAGGGAGACTGCTTGGGCGCGAGAGAGGCAACGATCTTCTCGAAGCGCGAATCTCCCCTCAGCGGGTCCCAGTACGGATACAAACGGAGTTTGCCGTAGTTTACGGTGCTAGGTATGCTTATCGCGATCGCCAATTGTTCAAGGGCGCGGTCTTTTTCGCCGCACCAGGTATAGGTAACCGCAAGATGCTCTATCATCAGCGGACCATTCACGGCGTCTTTACCGATCGGAAGCAATTCGGCCGCGCGGAGACTTTCTCTGATCGCTTGATCTTTATTTCCGAGCGCGGCATCGATCATGCCGAGCACGGAAACCGGCTGGGGGTAGTCGGATTGCTCCTTAACTACCTTCTCGACCTCGGCTCGGGCAAAACTGAATGCCGCACGCGCACCATCGGTATCGCCGCTGGCACGCGCGATCAGTCCTGCGTACCAAGCGCGGGGGAACTCGAAAGCCTCTTCGCTTCCGCCCCTCGCCGACAGGGCTACGAGTGCACGTTGAGCCGCAGCGAAATCGCGTTCGCACAGAGCGAGCGCGATCAAGTCCACCGCCAATGGCTCGCTCATTTGTGGATTCTCCTTTATAATCGCATCGAGCGTCGCCCGTAGAGGCTTGGTATCAGCGCGAGCGTAGAGATCAATCGTTGCCCGATTCATCCGTGCACCGGGATCTGTGGGGACTACAGCCAGAGCGCGATCCATCGCGACGCGCATATCATCGAACCGTCGCAGTTTTTCGTAGCTCTGGGATATTTGTTGGAGGAAATAGAAATTGCGCGGATCCAATTCAAGCGCACGGCCAAGGTTATACGCGGATTCTTCCCAGCGACCCTGGCGTCGATCAATATAGCCCGCTATTTCAAAAACGAGCGGCTCGTTAGGCAGTGCACGTTGAGCAACCGCAAGTTCTTGCCGGGCGCGGTTATAATCGAGGCTACAATAAAGCAGAAACGCGGAAGCGAGATGAGTTTCGCCTGCATCGGGGCGCAAGCGCAACGCAGCCTGCAAAGCGGCTTCAGCTTGGTCGAGCCGGGCGCGCGTGTGATCCATTCCCAATAAATAAAGTTCGCTGTGCACCCTCACGAGCGTGCAATAAGCTAGCAGGAATTTGGGGTCCCGTCCTCGAGCTTCGTCGAGCAAACGGACCGCTTCTAACCTGTTCTGCTTGCCCAGGGTTGAAACGGATGCGGCAAGCAAAGTCTTTGCCCGTGCATACAAATCGTAGGCCGCCAGGTCAGCTGTCGGACGACTCTCTATCGCCGCCTTTTCTGCGGCTGAGAGCTTTGATTTTAGTTGCGCCACAATTGCTTCGGCAAGTTCACTTTCGATGGCGAAGACGTCTGCGAGGTCGCGATCATAGTGATCCCCCCAGAGATGCGTATCGGTGCGAGCGTCGATTAGCTGAGCGCTCACTCGAACCCGATCGCCAGACCGCTGGACGGTGCCTTCGAGCACGTGCGCTACGCCCAAATCTGCGGCGATCTGACGCAAATTGAGCTGGCTACCCACCCTGTATTGCATGACCGAGGTCCGGCTGATAACCTTGAGGTCAGCGACTTTCGCCAGGTCGGTGAGGATTTCATCCACAAGGCCGTCCGCGAGATAGGCATTTTGTTTGTCATCGGTCAGATTCTCGAAAGGCAAAACCGCGATACTTTTGTCGGAAACGCTGGGTGGACCCGTCGGCAGCGGGTGAACACTTTTACGGTAAACAACCGCAACACTTATACCAATGGCAAGCAAACTGACCACAACGGTCAGGCCGATTAAAAACTTGCGCTTGAAACCTGCACGTTGCGCAGTGAGCTGCGTCGCCTGCTCTTCCATTAAGCGTTTCAGCAGGCTGGGCATTTTTGGATTGCCCAATTCCTCTGTATAAAGGTTTACCAGGCTTAGCTTGACGCTATGTTTGACCTCGCAATCGCCGATATCGTGCAGGAACGGATGCCAATGATCATACTGCGCTAAATCATCAGCCGCGCGTTTCGATAATAGGATATGGCCAGCATCGCCGCAGTTCATGACACGCTGCGCCGTATTGATACCGGCCCCTGCGATATTCACTCTGTCGTTAACGTCGACGACGCGGCTGACGGGCCCACTGTGAATTCCCATTCGCAATGGCAATTGGGATTGGTCGCGGGCCGCTCGGTTAATTTCTAACGCGCATTCAATCGGCGCTTCGGGATCTTCTGAGAAAACCAGCGCCATGCCATCTCCCGTCGGCAATCGAATCAATTTCCCAGCGGCCTCTGCGGCGCGAAAGCGATTCGTGCTTCGAACGATTCTGTTCAGGTCCTCGAGCAATGCACGCTGCTCATTGATTAGCAGTTTGGAATAGCCGACGGTATCAATGAACAAAATGTGGGCAATTTCCAGGTGAGCTTCTGCTTTGACTTCAGCAGGCATGGGGGCTTCGATCACTTACTGCGGTCAGATTAGGTTTCAACATCGATAAAGAAAGGTGGCATCCCGCCGCGCCAGCAGCCGCTTCGCAAACCAGGTTGCTTTGCCAGGAGAAACCATCTGCGCGGGACCATTTGGGCGCTTCCAACTGAAAGCGAACCCTGGGCCGAATGCAGCAATGTTAAACGTGATCATAACCAGGGCGAAGAGATACAGTCCCATCGCTAATCCGATGCCGATATGCATCGCCAGAACAGCGGCGAACCAAAGAAATCTCGTTTTCCTCGACCAGATAAAAAAGGAATATCCTGTTTCCAAGAGGCACACAGAAACGCTCAGGGCGGGAAAGATACCCTTGCCGACGATTAGCAATTCCGGCGGGATCATGTTAAACGGCGGGCGAAAGAGAGCCCGCCAGACACTTGTACCATCCCACCACCCCGCGCCTGCACATTTCGTTATTCCTCCAAAAAAATAAATCAAACAAAGGTGCAGTTGCAATATGCGGCGATGAAAACCTTGAAGATGTTGATCTTGCTTTCCCGTCTTCGAAAGCCACGAATCGATGGCCCATCTGTCCGGCAACGGCGCGATCATCAAATAAAAGAGCCCGATCGTCGTGAAATTATCGACGCCGTAGGTCAATGCCTCGGTGCTTTTTACGGCGCACAAATGTAAAATGGCAGCGACAATCGCGGCGGAGCGACTAAAGAATCCCACGAGGAGACAAAATCCAGCGAGCACCAGGGTCCACCATGAAACCGTCAGCACGGTTTGCTCATTGACACCGAGATATGCGCCTGCATCGACAAGCCATCCGATTCGCGGAATAAGGTGGCTATTTGCGGACAGGACCGCTTCCGTTAAATCGCGCTTTATTAATCCCACGCTCGTAAGTGAGAACAAATCGTTCCAATCTTCTCGCAGAGAAAGACAATAAAGAACAACCTGAATGGCAATGCCGATTCGCAGGATGCCCAGCCAGTGATCCGAATCGGCGGGAAACAAGAAAAATTCCAGCCGCCGCGTCAAATTTCTCACATTAAGGAGCTTCTTGCTTCGGATCCGCCTTGCGGAAGGTAAAATCGTAGACGTAAAGAGGCTCGTACGACTCTTTCTGTCCTTTCGCGAAATCACCTGGCGTAGGTAAATTTGCAATCCCGAAAACGGCGCGAATGCTCGTCGCGTTTGGATGATCCTGCCAAACGGAATAGGTCAAGATCTTGACCATCATCTGTCGCAGCGGCTCGTAACTGGTGTCAGCGATTTGATCGAGCAAACCGGAGAGACGCAAACCGGTTGCTCGGCTGCTCACCCGCGGAATCTCGTATTCCATTCGCCCATCGGCATAGTGTAACTCGAACACGAGTTTGTAATTATTGGGTACGTTCGGGGCGAAGAACCCGTAACCAGCCTCAATTCCCGCGCCGTGTAAGTAGACAGCGATCGCGTTACGCACCGGATTCGACGCAGCCAATCGTTGGCCGAGCGCCGCAGATACGCTTTGCTCACCGCCACGCCAGTACTTCGCCAGTTTCGGGGAGAAAATAGTCGGAGTTGTCGCGAAGATCGAGAAGGTATCGCGGACGCACACCGAGAAAATAAAAAACAAATGGAGTCCAAGGCATGCCATCCAAACACGCCTCTGACCGCAAAGTTTTACCACCGTCGCAGCCGTAACTTACTTGCTGTATTTTTCGAGGATGGGCGTCACCTCTTTAACAAGCGCATCAGATTCTTTCGGAATACAGGTGGGGTTGCACGATTTGCCCTCCCAGCGCTGGCCGGAGCTGGGGCTAGGGCTGGCGGTAGGGGTAGGGGTGGGGGTGGATTTTGGACAAATCCGCGTTGGATTGCATCCCATGCCGATTTTCGTCGTCCAGCTCGTCAAGCCGCTTTTTTTCGCGAAGCTGGCAAAATCGCTGACATACCCGTGACCCATCTCCACAGCGCTCATCCTACCGATGCGTCCTTTCCGAACGCCTTTCTCATAGTGTTCGATCCGGTAGAACGACCCGTCATACTTCTCAAGGATCTCCTTCACCTCGTCTTGATCTTTCGCTGTTATGGTCGTGCCAGGAATCAAAACAGAATGCTCGTCGATTTTAACCGGCTTGGGTCGACCCCTGCCCGGGGTCATGCTCCCGTTCAGGCAGCCTGCGAGAACGCCGGCAAACACAATGAGGAACAATTTTACGCACGTTTTCATAACGGCCGGTTTGCGCCTACCAGTCTTGAATTGCAAGCACAAATTTATCTTGGGGGGACGACGCCAAGCTCTTACGAGCTCCCCGATTTGTCCGTTGTTTCTTTCAGCGCAGGTTCAGTCGGCTATTCAACTCGAAACCAAATATTGCGAATTGTTTTCCGGCGGAAGCGTTTCTTCAATTTGCGCAGATCTGAATCTTGGCGATTTGCTCGATTCCGCAATGGACTCAAGGATAAACTGCGGGAAGGAAGCGAACGCGGCGCAGGCAGCCAGTTCGCCTGCATAATCTAACCGAGACGAAACCGAATGTCGCGGATCGTTTTCCCGCCGAAGCGCCGTTTCAGTTTGCGCAAGATTTCGGTCTTGGAGATTCGTTCGAGTTCGTAGTGCAGTGATGGCTGGAGGACGCGGACGTAGAGGATGCCATCGCGCAAGGCGACCGGGGCAGAATGGGCCGCGATGAAATCTCCCACGATCGATGACCAGGCGTCGATCACTTCGCTTTCGCGCAAGCGCTCTTTCAGGCCGAGTTTTTGCATTAACTTCGGGAGCAAAACGCCTGGCGTCTCCCAGTGATCTGATCGCGCCTTTTTCTCCGGCAGGCCGCGCCATTCCTGGAGGACGGCGGCGCGGAGGGCGGGTTTCACGGAGATGGTTGAAGGGTTAAAGGGTTAAAGGGTTAAAGGGTTAAAGGGTTA
>Ga0193750_1000438_pt1 | contig 11526 bp, 14 predicted proteins | sample L1c1metaG_FD_160569 | JGI IMG/M metagenome (GOLD analysis project Ga0193750, IMG submission 160569) | Soil microbial communities from a riparian zone of the East river system, Colorado, United States - L1c1 | ecosystem: Environmental > Terrestrial > Soil > Riparian zone | place: USA: East River...
GAGGCCGTGCCGATGCCCGCGTCGAGCACGACGGGCACGTCGATGGCTTGGCGGATCAGCGCGATGTTGTACGGATTGCGGATGCCCATGCCGCTGCCGATGGGCGAGCCGAGCGGCATGACGGCCGCGCATCCGACGTCCGCGAGCCGGCGCGCGAGCACCGGGTCGTCCGTCGTGTAGGGCAGCACGACGAAGCCCTCGTCGACGAGCTGCTCGGCCGCGCGCAGCAGCTCGGGCGCGTCGGGCAGCAGCGTGTCCTGGTCGCCGATGACCTCGAGCTTGACCCAGTCGGTCGCAAACGCCTCGCGCGCGAGATGCGCGGTCAGCACGGCGTCGCGCGCGGTGTGGCAGCCAGCGGTGTTGGGCAGCAGCTCCACATGCGCGTCGGCGAGCACGTCGATCAGCGACCCGCGCGAGGCGGGATCGACACGTCGCAGCGCGACGGTCACGAGCTCGCAGCCGCTCGCGGCGATCGCCTCGGAGAGCAGCGCGAGCGAGGGAAAGCCGCCGGTTCCCAGCAGCAGCCGCGAACGCAGCGTGCGCCCGGCGATCGTCAGCTCATCCGCGCGCGAAAGGGCTTCGCCGCTCGCGCCGCCGTCGCCGTTCTGCGAAGCGCGCTCGGGAGTGTCGATGGTCTCGTGCATGGCCTCGATCATCCTCCTTGCATCGCCGTCAGCACCTCCACGCGAGCGTGCTCTGCCAGCGCGAAGGACTGCCATTGCGCGCGCGGCACCACCTCGCCGTCCACCGCCACGGCGACGCCGCGCGCGTCGAGCGCCAGGTTCAGGCGCGCGAGCGCCGCCTCGACCGTCTCGCCCGCGCGCACGTCGGACTGCTGCCCGTTCAGACTGATCACGAGAGCACCGCGCTCGCCGCCGTCGCGCCGGCCGTGCTCGACGACGCCTCGCTGGGCGCGATCTCGCCGGCCCCCATCGGCGCCACCCGGTCGGCCGCAAAGCGCCGCGGATCGCACGCCGCCATCGCCGGATCGTCGTCCTGCTGCTCGCCGGCCAGCGCTCGACAGACGAGCTGCGCGGTCAGCGGCGCGAGCAGGATGCCGTTGCGGTGGTGCCCGGTCGCCCACATGAGCCCTCGCAGGGCGCCCGCGCCGATCGCCGGCGCGTTGTCGGGCGTGCCCGGGCGCAGCCCGACGCACAGCTCCTCGATCTTCAGCTCGCGCACGCCGGGCACGACCTCCTGCGCGGCGCGCAGCAGCTCGTAGACGCCACCGGCGTCCGGCTGCACGTCAAAGCCACGCTCCTCGACCGTCGCGCCCAGCACGTAGCGCCCGTCAGCGCGCGGCACCAGGTAGCCGCCGGCGAAGCGTACGACGCCGCTCAGCAGCCCGGGCCCGGCGGGGTCGCGCAGGCGCAGCAGCTGGCCTCTGACCGGGCGCACAGCAACGCGCTCGCCGGCGGCGTCGATCTGCGCGCTCCAGGCGCCCGAGGCGATCACGACCCGCTGGGCGGCGATCAGCTCCTCGCCCGCGGCGCGACTCTCGCCGCCTTGCGAGCGTGCCTCGCCGAGCGTCACGCCGGCCACGCGCTCGCCGGCGGCTTCGGACTCGACGCGACCGACGGGCGCGTGCTCGCGCAGGCGCACGCCCGCCGACAGGCATGCCGCGCGCAGCGCGGCGAGCACCAGGCGCGGATCGACCGAGTGGTCGTCGGGCGCCTCCAGCGCCAGACGCACGGTCGGAGCGAGCGCCGGCTCGCGCTCGCGCGCCTGGCTGGCGCGCAGGCGATTGGTCGCCAGGCCGAGCGAGTCGCGAAGGGCGATCTGGCGCTCCAGCTCGCGCGCCTCGTCCGCGTCGCGCGCAAGCAGCAGCATGCCCGTGCGCAGCAGGCCGACCTGCTGTCCGCTCGCCGCCTGCAAGTCCTGCGCGAAGGCCGGCCACATGTCCGCCGAGCGCAGGCCCAGCTCGAGCAGGCGCCGCCCAGCCTCGCCGAACTCCGCCTCGGCGACCGGCGCGAGCATGCCCGCGGCCACGCGCGATGTGCCGCCGCCGATCGTGTCGCGCTCGAGCAAGGTCACGCTCATGCCGCGCTGCGCCGCGCGCCACGCCACCGACAGGCCGATGACGCCGCCGCCGACCACGAGCACATCGGCCGATTCGCCCGAGCTGGTCATGCAGTTGATGCTAGCCCGCAGGCGCGGGACCGGCAGACGTGGACGGCCGCCAGACGACGCGTGCGAGACTGGCGGCGATGAGCGCAGCAGACCTCGGCTCCGAGCGCCGCCGGCGGCTGGCCGCCGCGCGGCTGTATCTCGTGTGCGACGCCAAACCCGGCGGACGCGAGCTGCCGGACGTGCTGCGCGCTGCCGTCGCCGGCGGAGTGGACGTCGTTCAGCTGCGCGACAAGCAGCTCGCCGACGAAGAGCTGATCGCCGTCGCCAACGCAGCGCGCGCGCTCTGCGAGCGCCTGGGCGCGCTGCTGATCGTCAACGACCGCCCGCTGGCCGCGCGCGAGGCCGGCGCCGACGGCGTGCATGTCGGCCAGGACGACATGTCGGTGCAGGACGTGCGCGAGATCGTCGGGCCGGACATGCTGCTCGGCCTCTCCACGCACGCGCGCAGCGAGATCGACGCAGCCAAAGCGAGCGCCGCCGACGGCGCGCCGCTGGTCGACTACATCGGCGTCGGGCCGGTCCACGAGACCCGCACCAAGCTCGGACGCCCGGCCGTCGGCGTCGAGCTCATCCGCTACGCCGCCGCCGAGGCGTCCGTGCCGTTCTTCGCGATCGGCGGCCTGAACGCCGCCAACGTCGGCGACGTGCTCGCAGCCGGCGCCTCGCGCGTGGTCGTGCTCAGGGCGATCGCCGACGCCGACGATCCCGAGCGCGCGGCGCGCGAGCTGCGCGAGCTGATCGACGGGAACGGCGATGAATGAACCGGCGCGACCCGACATGGACGAGCGCGACGACGCTCCCAGCGGGGCCGCGCAGCGAGGCGGGCGACCGCCGCGCAGCGAACGCGAGGCGCTGGCGCGCGCCGCGCTGCGTCCGCTGGACGAGGGCGAGCGCCCGGCCGCGCTGCCGCAGCCGCCGCGGCGGATCGCTGCCCGGCGCGGCGCTGCTCGCCGTCGTGCTGGCGCTGCTCGCCCAGGGCATGTATCGCCGGCGCTACTGGGCCGTGCTCTGCTTCGAGGCGCTGCTTGCCTTTCAGGTCATCGTCACGTCGCTCGCGCTGGTCGTCGCCTCGACGATCCTCGCCGCCGCGACATGCCTGATCAGCGTCGTGCTCGGCGGCTGGCTGTTCTGGAAGCTGGTGCGCGTCATGGGCCGCCTTCAAGCGGGCGAGCGACAGACGCTTCGATAGGCTCACGCGGCATGGCTGAGACCTCCTATGACTGCATTGTCATCGGCTCCGGACCGGGCGGCTACGTGGCTGCGATCCGTGCCGCGCAGCTCGGCAAGAAGACCGCTGTGGTCGAGCGCGACAAGCTCGGCGGGCGCTGCCTGAACTACGCCTGCATCCCCGCCAAGGCGGTGCTGCGCTCGGCCGACCTGCTCGCCGAGATCGGCGAGGCAGGCGAGTACGGTCTGAAGGTCTCAGGCGTCGAGGTCGACTTCGCCGGCGTGATGGCGCGGCGCGAGAAGGTCGTCACGACGCTCACCTCCGGCGTCGGTGGGCTGTTCAAGAAAAACAAGATCGACGTGATCGAGGGCGACGGCGCGCTGACGGCCGACGGCGACGTGCGCGTGGGCGAGCAGACCTACCCCGCCGAGACCGTCATCCTCGCCACCGGCTCCACCCCGCGCACGATTCCCGGCGTCGAGTTCGGCAAACGGATAATCGGCACCGAGCAGGCCTGGGCGCTGGCCGAGCTGCCCGCCCGCCTGGCCGTGGTCGGCGCCGGCGCATCGGGCGCCGAGATCGCCTCGGGCTATGCGCGGCTGGGCTCTGAGGTGCGCCTGATGGAGGCGCTGGATCGCGTCCTGCCGACCGAGGACTCAGACGTCTCGCGGCTGGTCGAGCGCGGCTTCAAGCGCCAGGGCGTCGGCGTGCACACCGGCGACCCGATCGCCGACGTCCAGTCGGGCGAGTCCAGCGTCACGTTCACGCATGGCGAGGACTCCGGGCTGGAGGTCGACTACCTGGTCATCGCCGCGGGGCGCGGCGCCGATGTCGACGGGCTCGGCCTGGCCGAGGCCGGCGTCGAGCTGGACGAGAGCGGCCTGGTCAAGGTCGACGGCGCGCTGCGCACCAGCCGCTCCGGCGTGTACGCGATCGGCGACCTCGTCGCCGGCCCCGCGCTCGCGCACAAGGCCTCCGACGAGGGCATCATCGCCGCCGAGGACTCCGCCGGCCGCCAGACGCACCCGATCTCATACATCGACATCCCGCGCGCGACCTTCTGCACGCCCAACGTCGGCTCCTTCGGGCTGACCGAGCAGCAGGCGCGCGACCAGGGCCACGACGTGGTCGTCGGCAAGGTTCCCTACGGCGCCGTCGGCGGCGGCATCGTCTACGGCGACCGCACCGGCATGGTCAAGCTGGTCGGCGAGTCCTCCTACGGCGAGCTGCTCGGCGGCCACATCGTCGGCACGCGCGCCACCGAGCTGATCCAGGAGCTCGTCAACGTCCGCCTGCTCGAGGGCGGCTTCGCGGAGGTCGGGCGCATCATCCACGGCCACCCGACGCTCTCGGAGGCCGTCATGGAGGCCGGCCGCGCCGCCGACGGCTGGCTCATCCACGGCTGACCCCATAGGGCGGGCTGGATGCCCGACCGTGCCGACTGCCGGAACACCCGTAACGGTCACATGACAACGACGATATGGAGGTCGTCGCTCGACGTCGCGGGACGGGATGTCCCGCGGAGGTAATCGGTCGAGTGAAGGGTGTTTCGGCCCCAGAGCCGGATGCGGTTACAAGCGGCGCCCAGAGCTACGCTCTGCGCATGAATGCCACCTTCTACTTCGACCTCGCAAGCCCGCTCGCCTACCTCGCCGCCGAGCGCGTCCTGCACACGCTGCCCGAACCCGCCGAGTGGCAGCCCGTGCTCGCCGCCGAGCTGCGGGCACCGACGACGCAGTCGTTGGTCGCGGAGCGCTTCGAGGCCTTCCGCTGCGAGCAGGAGAGCGAAATCTTCCGTGCAGAGATCGCCCGGCGCGCACGGGAGCTCGGCCTGCAGCCGCTGCGCTGGCCCGAGCCGTTCCCCTTCGACAGCACGCTGGCGATGCGCGCCGCCACGTACGCCAAGTCGATCGGCCGCGCCGTTCCCTTCGCCCAAGCGGCCTTCCGCCAGGCCTTCGCCGGCGGCCGCGACCTGCAGCAGATCGACAACGTGCTGATCGCCGCCGCGGCCTGCGAGATGCACCCCGCCGCCGTGACGCGCGGCGCAGAGCTGCGCTCGGTCGGCGAGCAGCTCGCCGCTTCCACGCGGCGCGCGACCCTATCCAAGATAAAAGATGTCCCCGCCATCGTCATCGACGAAAGCGTGTTCGAAGGCGAGCGCGCGATCGAGCAGGCGGCCGAGCGAATGCTCGCCGCGGCAGCCCGATGAAGGCCAAGGCCGCGTATCGCCTGATCGTCACGCGCGGCGGGCGCACGCCGGCGCTGCTCGCCGACGCCGAGCGCGTCGACCACATCGAGCTGGTCGACATCGACGACGGCGAAGTCGTGCTGTTCTGGGATCTGCCGCCACACGCCGCCTCCCAGCGCGCGCGCGTGCTGCGCGAGGAGCTGGCCCAGCTGGACGCCCCGGAGTTCCTCGCACGCTGGAGTACCGTGGATTGATGGCAGAGGAGCCCGAGCCCGCCGTCTCGCGGGAGTGGCTGCAGACGATGACGCTCATCCGCCGCTTCGAGGAGCGCGCCGGGGAGATGTACGCGCGGGCCAAAGTCGGCGGCTTTCTGCACCTGTCCATCGGCGAGGAGGCCACCATCGTCGGCAGCGCGCGCGCGCTGCGCGACAGCGACTACCTGATCTCCACCTATCGCTCGCACGGTCACGCACTCGTGCGCGGCACGCCGCCCGAGAACGTCATGGCCGAGCTGTTCGGACGCGTCGACGGCTGCTCCGGCGGACGCGGCGGCTCCATGCACATGTTCGACATCTCGCGGCGCTTCATGGGCGGCTACGGCATCGTCGGCGGCAACCTGCCGATCGCCGCCGGCCTCGCGCTCGCCTGCGACTACCAGGGCACAGATGACGTCACGCTGTGCGTGTTCGGCGACGGCGCCTCCAACCAGGGCACGTTCGGCGAGACGCTCAACCTGGCCGCGCTGTGGAAGCTGCCCGTCGTCTTCATGGTCACCAACAACCAGTTCGGCATGGGCACCGCGCTCAGCCGCCACTCCGCCGTCACCGACCTGCAGCGCAAGGGCGAGAGCCTCGGCGTGCCCGGCATGCGCTGCGACGGCATGGACGTGCTCGACACCTACCGCGTCGTCTGCGAGGCGATCGCGCGCGTGCGCGAGCAGCGCTGCCCGCTGCTCGTCGAGGCCGTCACCTATCGCTTTCGCGGGCACTCCATGGCCGATCCAGAGCAGTACCGCTCCAAGGAGGAGGTCGCGCAGTGGCGCCAGCGCGATCCCATCCCCGCCTTCGGCGACCGGCTCGTCGCCGAGGGCGTCGTCGACGCGGACGCGCGCGGACAGATCGACGCCGAGGCCATCGCGCGCGTCGACGCCGCCGTGCAGTTCGCCGAGGCCTCACCCTTCCCGCCCGCGGAGTCGCTGTACGACGACGTCTACCTGCTCGACCCCGGCTCGACCGGCTCCTACTCCGTGCGCACGACCGACCCGCAGGCCAACGCCAGGGGCGAGTCGCCGCGCTCGCTGCACGATGGCGACAACAGCGAGATCCCCCAGCAGATGTCCGAAGCGCTCGCCCACGGCGAGGACTCCGGCTGATGGCGCAGCTGCGCTACCGCGAGGCGCTCAACGCCGCGCTGCGCGAGGAGCTGCGCCGCGACGAGCGCGTCATGCTGATGGGCGAGGACATCGGCGTGTTCGGCGGCGCCTTCAAGGTCACCGAAGGGCTGCTCGAGGAGTTCGGCGAGAAGCGCGTGCGCGACACGCCAATCTCGGAGAACACCATCGTCGGCGTCGGCGTCGGCGCCGCCATGGCCGGCCTGCGTCCCGTCGTCGAGCTGATGACCATCAACTTCGCGCTGCTGGCCTTCGACCAGATCGTCAACCACGCCGCGCACATCCACTACATGTTCGCCGGACAGGCGCGCGTGCCGCTCGTCGTGCGCATGCCCCAGGGCGCCGGCCATCAGCTCGGGCCGACGCACTCGCACTGCTTCGAGGCGCTGTTCCTGCACGTGCCCGGGCTGCTCGTCGCCGCGCCCGCCACCGCCGCCGACGCCAAGGGCCTGCTCAAGACCGCCATCCGCGACGAGAACCCCGTCATCTTCATCGAGCACGAGTCGCTCTACGGCGTGCGCGGCGACGTGCCCGACGACGAAGAGCGGCTCGTCCACTTCGGCCGCGCGCGCGTGGCCCGAGAGGGCTCCGACGTGACCGTCATCGGCGTCTCGCGCATGGCGCTCACCGCCGAGCGCGCCGCCGCCACGCTCGCCGACGAGCACGGCGTCAGCGCCGAAGTCATCGACCCGCGCACGCTGCGCCCCCTCGACCTCGACACCATCCTCGCCTCCGTGCGCAAGACCAACCGCTGCGTCATCGTCGAGGAGGGCTGGCCGCACGGCGGCGTCGCCGCCAACCTCGCCGCGCTCATCTCCGAGCAGGCCTTCGACGACCTCGACGCCCCCGTCCGGCGCGTCTCCGGCGCCGACGTCCCCATGCCCTACTCCAAGCCGCTCGAGGACATCGCCTACCCGCACGAGCCGCAGATCGTCAGCGCCGTGCTCGACACGCTCGGCGTCGACCCCGGCGCCGTAGCGGGCGCAGGCGCAGGCGCCGAGGCGGGCGCGGGCAGGGCCGCAACCTCCGGCGGGGACGAGGGAGCCGGCTGATGGCCGAGCTCGTCATGCCGCGGCTGTCGGACACGATGGAGGAGGGCACCATCCTGCGCTGGCTCAAGCACGACGGCGATCAGGTCCAACGCGGCGAAGAGCTGGTCGAGATCGAGACCGACAAGGCCAACATGATCTACGAGTCAGACCTCGACGGCACCCTGCAGACCGTCGCCGCCGAGGGCGACACGCTGGCCGTCGGAGCGCTCATCGCGCACATCGGCGGCGACGGCGGCGGCGATGGAGCGTCGCGCGCAGACGCGGGCAGGCCGACGACCGAGGCGCACGACGGCGCGGCCCCGGCGGCGCAGGGCGCAGCGGCGCCGTCGGAGGAGGCGTTCGTGGAAGCGATCGCCGAGGTGGCCGGAGGCGGCGCCGCGACCGACGTGCCGCCGCCAGGCGGCCGCGTCAAGGCCTCGCCGCTCGCGCGGCGCATCGCGCGCGATCGCGGCGTCGACCTGCACGCGCTCAGCGGCAGCGGCCCCGGCGGGCGCATCGTCAAGGCCGACGTCGAGCGCGCCGCAGCCGGCGCGGGACCGGCTCCCCCGCCCGCTCGGGCGCCCGACGCCGCTTCGAGCGCCACGCCCGCGCCGGCGCGCGAGGACGTCACGACGGCCAAGGGCGAGACGACGAGCGTCGCGCTCACGCGCATGCAACAGACGATCGCTCGCCGCATGGCCGAGTCCAAGGCGACGATTCCCGACTTCACGCTGCTGAGCGACGTGGACATGCAGGAGTGCGTGCGCCTGCGCTCAGAGCTCAAGCGCATCTCCAAAGACGAGGCGCCGACCTACAACGACATGGTCGTCAAGGCCTGCGCGCTGGCGCTGCGCGAGCACCCGCGCGCCAACGCCAGCTATCGTGACGGCGCGCTGCAGCTGCACTCGCGCATCAACGTGGGCGTCGCCGTCGCCGCGCAGGACGCGCTCGTCGTGCCGACCGTGTTCGACGCCGACGCCAAGGCGCTCGGCGAGATCGCCCGCGAGACGCGCTCTCTGGCCGCGCGCGTGCGCGACGCCACGATCACGCCGCCGGAGCTCGGCGGGGGCACCTTCACCGTGTCCAACCTCGGCATGTACGGCATCAAGAGCTTCACCGCCATCATCAACCCGCCGCAGGCCGCCATCCTGTCCGTCGGCGCCGTCGAGCAGCGGGCCGTCGTGCGCGACGACGAGCTCGTCGCGCGCCACACGATGACGCTGACGCTCGTCTGCGACCACCGCGTGCTCTACGGCGCCGACGCCGCCGGCCTGCTCGCGCGCGTTCGTGAGCTGCTGCAGTCGCCGGCGGCGCTCACGCTGTGAGGCCACGAGCAGACCCCGTGCCCAGCGGCGGCGGGCTGCCTGCGGGCTACGAGCTGCGCGCGCTGCGCCACGGCGACGCGCACGAGCTGCACGCCCTGATCGAGCGCAACCGTGCGCGGTTGGCACGCTGGATTCACTGGGCGCACGACCAGACGCTGCAGGACACGCTCGCCTTCATAGGCCGGGCGCGCGCCAAGGAGCAGGAGGGCAGCGGGCTCAGCCGCGGCATCGTCGCGGTGGGATGTCTCGCCGGCGTCGTCGGCATCACCGTCGACCGGACCAACCGTTCGGCCGCGCTCGGCTACTGGCTCGACGAGGCGAGCGAGGGCAAGGGCGTGATGACGGCGGCCGTCGCCGCGCTGGCCGACGACGGCTTCGAGCGCTATCGCCTCATGCGCGTCGAAGTCCGCGCCGACGTCGACAACCGCGCCAGCCGCGCGGTCGCCGAGCGGCTCGGCTTCCAGCTCGAGGGCGTCATGCGCCAGAGCTACCACGTGGTCGGCGAGCGCTACAGCGACGACGCCGTCTACTCGCTGCTCGCGTCAGATCCAGCCCGGCGCGAGCTGACATCTCGCCCGCAGCCGCGCGCAGGGGCGGGCGAGCCCACGCAGCGCCGCTGACCGGGCGCGGCGTCAGGAGCGCAGCGGGTCCACCCAGCGCAAACCGGCGAAGCGCGAGAAGTCGTTGTCGTGTGAGCAGAGCGTCGCCCCGTGCTCGATCGCCAGCGCCGCCAGATGCGCGTCGGTCGTCAGGTTGCCGCCGGTGCCCAGCGGAGCGAGCAGATCGCGCAGCACGGCGGCGTGGCGAGACGTCGGGTGGACGACTGTGGCGACCGGCTGGGCGAGCCACGAGTCGACGACGTCGAGTGCCTGCTCGGGGCTCCACGGAGAGCCGAACCTCTGCCGGCTAGTCGTGAGTCGAAGGAACCCGACTAGAGCCACCCACGCGAAAGCCACCGTCTCCGGGCCGGACAACGCGTCCTCGAGCCACTTTTTCGCGGGCTCGTGCTGTGGCGCCAACGCGTCGTATGCGTACACGAACAGGTTGACGTCCGGAAGCTTCACTTGCCCATGTCGAGCTTGCGCAGGATCTCTTCGTCCTCCATTTCGCCTGCGACCTGGAGCGCCTTGTCGATGTTGAAGCGCGCGCCGAGTGGAGCGGACCTAACGCGAAAGCGCCTTTGTGGAGCGGGCTCGCCCGTCAGCCCTGCCCGCACCGCGTCGTTCAGAGCGGCCTTGAACGAGACGCCACGCTCGCGCATCGTCGCTTTCAACTTCGCCTCAACGTCCGGGTCAAGTGTGACGGTCGTACGCATCCGAGCATCATAGCATCATCTTTATTGCTGTCATGATGCCCCTCCGGGGCAGCGCTAGCCTGTGTGGCGAGCGATGCATCACGCCGATCCGCCCTCCGATGAGCTCTGGGTGTGCCACCTGGGCCATGTCCCCTACTCCGACGGGGTCGCCATCCAGGAGACGCTTCGCGCGCGCCGGCAGGCCGGCGAGCTGCCCGACATGCTGCTGCTGCTCGAGCACCCTCCCGTCTACACGCGCGGGCGGCGCGCCGGCGGCGAGGACCTGCCGTTCCCCGAGCACTTCTACCGCGCCAAGGGCATCGACGTCGCGAGCACCGACCGCGGCGGCAAGCTCACCTACCACGGGCCCGGCCAGCTGGTCGGCTACCCGATCATCGCGATCGACGACGTCACGCTGCACCTGCGCAAGATGGAAGACGCGATCGTCGCCGCGCTCGCCGAGCAGGGCATCGCCGCGTGCTCACGCCACGAGGAGGGCATCGACTACACCGGCGTGTGGGTGCAGGAGCGCAAGATCGCCTCGATCGGCGTGCACGTCTCGCGCGGCGTCTCCACGCACGGCTTCGCCGTCAACGTCGACAACGACCTGCAGCCCTTCTCCTGGGTCGTCGCCTGCGGGCTGCCCGGCGTGCAGATGACCTCCCTAGCGGCCGAGCTCGGCGCCCGCGCGCCGCGATTGGCGTGCTTTCGCAAGGAGATGGCCTACCGCTTCTGCGCGGCGCAGGGCCGCCGTGCGCGGCTCGTCACGCCCGCACGGCTCGGCTTCGACGCTCCGCTCGCGGCGCCCCGCGGCGCCGGCAACGCGCCCCAGGACGTGGCCGAGGCGCCCGTCGCCCCGGCTGCCCGGCAGCTGGAGGTCGCCCTATGAGCGCGACGCGCTCGCGCGCCAAGCCCGGCGGCATGGACGTGCTGAGCGTGCTCGGCTCAGACGTGCGCCCGCTGCGCGAGCGCAAGCCGCCGTGGTTCAAGGTGCCGGCTC
>Ga0193750_1000439_pt1 | contig 11512 bp, 6 predicted proteins | sample L1c1metaG_FD_160569 | JGI IMG/M metagenome (GOLD analysis project Ga0193750, IMG submission 160569) | Soil microbial communities from a riparian zone of the East river system, Colorado, United States - L1c1 | ecosystem: Environmental > Terrestrial > Soil > Riparian zone | place: USA: East River...
AGACGTTCGAAAAGGTTTTATACCGCGACGAAAATACCGGAGGTGGTGACGTCCAGATCGATCCGACCGATTCAAATGTCGTGTATGCGACCCTGTGGGAATCACGAGAAGGGCCCTGGGAAAATAGCACCTGGAACGGCACTAATGGCGGCATCTTTAAATCAACGGACGGCGGCAAAACCTGGAACCAACTACACCAGGGTCTTCCTGAGAAAATTGTGCAGGCCAACCTCGCGGTCGCCCCGAGTTCGCCGAAGACATTGCTCGCCACCGTCAAAACATTGGTCGCGTCGAACGTTTTTCGATCGGAAGACGGGGGCGAATCCTGGGTTAAAATCACGGATGATGCGCGACCCTCGGCCGGTATCGGCGGCGGCGAGCTACCAGTCGTGCGGTTCGACCCGAAAAATCCTTCCATCGTTTATTCGGCCAGCGTTGTTTGTTGGAAGTCGATAGACGGCGGCAAAACATGGGAAGGCTGGCGCGGCGCGCCGGGCGGCGACGATTACCAAAACATTTGGATCAACCCGGACAATTCGAACATCATTCTGCTCGGCAGCGATCAGGGCGCGATTATCACCGTTAATGGCGGCCGGAGCTGGAGCTCATGGTATAACCAGCCCACCGCACAGCTTTACCACGTCAGTGCGGACAATGCCTTTCCCTATCGATTATACAGTGGCCAGCAAGAGAGCGGTTCGGTAGGGATCGCCAGCCGCGGCAATGATGGTGCAATCACCTTTCGTGATTGGCACCCGGTTGCGGCTGAGGAATATGGCTATGTCGTCGCCGATCCGCTCGATCCCGATATTATCTATGGTGGCAAGCTGACGCGCTACGATCGACGCACCGGCCAGGCCCAGGGGATTCTTCCGGTGCCATTGCGTTCGCCCGATTTTCGAATGATTCGCACCCAGCCGGTGGTCTTTTCTCCGGTCGATCCGCATCTGCTTTTCTTTTCCGGGAGCACCCTTTGGCAAACGCGGGACGGTGGACGGAATTGGCAGCAGATCAGTCCTGATCTGACGCGCAAGACCTATGAGCTCCCGGCGAGTATCGGAAAATATCGTGCCGAGCCAACTGCTGCGACAAAGCAACGCGGTGTCATCTATACCGTTGCGCCCTCGCCGCTGGAGGTGAATCGCATTTGGTGCGGAACAGATGACGGTTTGATCCACCTAACGACAAATGGGGGAAAAACCTGGAATGATGTGACGCCTCCCGCGATTTCGGCATGGCAGAAAATTTCGGTCGTCGACGCGGGCCACTTCGACGCCAACACCGCTTACGCTGCGGTGAACACGCTCCGGCTCGATGATGTGCGCCCCCATATTTATCGGACCCATGATGGCGGCAAGACATGGACGGAAATCGTGCATGGAATCTCTGAGGGTCAGACGGCAAACGTTGTCCGGGAAGATACTCGGCGCCAGGGACTGCTATTCGCCGGAACGGAACGTGCCGTCTATGTTTCGTTAGATGACGGTGATAACTGGGAACCATTGCGACTAAACATGCCGGCCACGTCCATCCGTGATCTTATTATTAAGGACGACGATCTGGCCGTCGCCACCCACGGGCGGGGCTTTTGGATCCTGGATAACATCGGGCCGCTTCGGCAGCTAGCGAGGGACCAACGCAACACCGTTCTTTTCAAACCACAGACGGCGCTTCGTGTTCGCTGGAGTCTTAACACTGACACACCGCTTCCGCCGGATGAACCTGCCGGCGAGAATCCGCCCGACGGCGCGATGATCGATTATTTCCTGGCAGAGGAATCGCCGGTCACGCTTGAGATCAAAGATAACAAAGGAAATCTAGTTCGGCGTTATTCCAGTACGGACGCACCAGTGCTCCCCGATTCTAAGAAGTTAAGAGTTCCCGACTATTGGATCCGTCTGCCACAGTCGCTTTCAGTACAACGCGGCTTGCATCGGTTTCTCTGGGACATGCATTACACGCCACTGCCTGGCATTGAACCGGAATATCCAATGTCCGCGGTTAATCGGGACACGCCGCCTTCGCCGACTTCGCCATGGGTCGTGCCCGGAGAATATACCGTTCTCCTGACAGCCGGCGGCAAGAGCTACACCCAACCGTTGACTGTCAAAATGGATCCGCGGGTGAAAATGTCGCAGGCTGAATTGGAGGAGCAGCTGACTTTGTCGCAGCAACTCTGCGACGTGCGGGCCGGTCTCGAGCCAATCGGCAAAATCTTTGACTCGTTAGTCGAGCAGTTGACGAAATTAAGGGATCAGTCGCTACCGGAAAAGGTTGAGGAAAAATTGAACGCGCTGAACAACAAATTAAAGGAGCTGGGACCTCCAAACCCGCGACCGGGTGCGACTCCTTCTCTGCACGCCCTGGATTCTGCGAAAGAGTTGTTTCAGGAGATTCAAGGTGTCGACGCCGCGCCCACCGATCGCGTCAAAGCAGCGGTAAACGATGTCCAGACCCAGGCAACCGAGCTGACGAAACATTGGAAAGAAATCGTTGCGCAGGAAGTGCCTGCGCTCGATCGGGAATTGCAAGCTGCCGGTCTCGCGGGTTTCAACCTCGAGAAGTGACCGCTGGGTCTCTGACTCCGGCTTCTGATCTCTGGCCTCTGCCCTCCGATCTCGTCAGATTCTGAAGATCGTGGTAAAGAAATCGCATGCCGTCCGAAGCCGATGTGAAGTTCGAAATCGGGCACGTTCTCTTCATCGACATCGTGGGTTATTCCAAGCTACTCATCCACGAGCAAACCGAGCAATTGCAAAAGTTGCGGGAAATTGCGCGCGCGACCGAGCAGTTCCTCGCCGCGCAAGCCGAAGGTAAATTGTTGCGTTTACCGACTGGTGATGGGGGCGCGCTCGTTTTTCGCGATAGTCCGGAGGCGCCGGTCGCCTGCGCGCTGGAGATGAGCAAGGCGTTAAAGAGTCATCCTGACCTTCGCGTCCGCATGGGAATCCACAGTGGGCCGGTCAAAGAGGTCACAGACTTAAATGAACAAGCTAACATTGCCGGCGCGGGTATTAACATGGCGCAACGCGTGATGGATTGCGGCGATGCCGGCCACATTCTGCTGTCCAAACGCGTCGCCGACGATCTCGAACAGTACGGGCGATGGCGGCCGCTCCTGCACGATTTGGGAATCTGCGAAGTAAAACACGGTGTAACCCTCTCGATCGTTAATCTCTACTCAGATGACATTGGCAATCCGGAGACGCCAAAAAAATTCAAAGGCGAGGAAGCTGGCAAGAAAAAACCGAGCATGCCGATTCTGCGCAAATCCATTGCGGTTCTGCCGTTTGAAAATTTGAGCGAAGACAAGGCGAACGCTTATTTTGCTGATGGAATTCAGGAGGAAATTCTGACCCGGCTGTCGCAAATCGGCGACCTCAAGGTCATCTCGCGCACCTCGACGCAACGATTTAAGGGTTCGCCTGAAAACGTGCCGGAAATTGCTAGACAGCTTGGGGTGGCGAATATTCTCGAGGGTTCGGTGCGCAAAGCTGATAACCGGGTGCGCGTCCATGTCCAGCTCATCGATGCCGAGAGCGACGACCATCTTTGGGCGGAGCGATACGATCGCGAGTTAATCGATATTTTTGATGTCGAAAGCGATATCGCGGCGAAGATTGCCGAGGCATTAAAAGCAAAGCTGACCGGCGCGGAACGGCGCGCGATTTCATCGCAACCGACAAAAAACACCGAGGCGCATCAGCTTTACTTAAAAGGACGATATCATTGGCTGAAATTTTTCGCGCCAGGAGACGAACGGGTCCGTAATTATTTCGAACAAGCGATCCAACTCGATCCGAGTTATGCGCCGGCTTACGCCGGGCTTGGTTTGTATTACGCCTTTGGTGCGGCCAACGGAATTTTGCCGCCAAGCGAATGGCCCAAAGCAGAAAGCGCCATCAAAAAAGCGCTGGCTCTGGATGACACTCTGGTCGATGCCTACAATCCACTCGCCGCGGTCGAGATATATTATAAGCGCGATTGGCCGGCAGCGGAACGCGCGTTTCAACGCGGTGCGGAATTGAATCCGAACGATGCCGATATTCCGGGTCATTACGGCCAACTTCTGGCCTTGTTCGGCCGCAATGAGGAATCGCTTGCACAACTCGAGCGCGCCGCGCAACTCGACCCATTCGTTTTCGGCCTGAATCTGTTCTGGGGCCGGGTCTTCTTCTTCATGCGCGATTACGACCGTGCGCTGAATCAGTTCGCCAAGACTTTGGAGTTGCATCCCGGGTACCCGCGCACGCACGAATGGCTCGGCGACGCTTGCGAGAAAAAAGGAATGACGAGTGAAGCCATTACCCAATGGACGGCCGCCTTGAACCTGAGCGGCGAAACCGAACAGGCGAAAATTCTGGAAAAAACTTATGCAGCCTCGGGTTTTGAAGCGGCGGTACGCGCGCTGGCTGAGAAACAATTGCAAAAATTAAATGAGAAAACTTCTCGCGGCGAGTACGTGCCGGCCTGGAATTACCTCATGGCCTGTGTGCGATTGGGCGATTACGAAGAAGCATTCACTTGGTTAGCGAAAACGGTTGAGGAACCCAATTGGTTCGCGCTGCAAGCCAAAATCAACCCCATCCTCGATGTCTTGCGCGGCCACCCACGCTTTGACGAAATCCTTGCCCCTCTCACGGTAAAAAACTAACTAATCGCGAGTTGCGCTTAGTTATGTCGTTGCCGTAGTCGTCGTCTCATCCCTGGGCTCCAATTTCTCGTCAGATTCCGAAGATCATGGTAAAGAAATCGCATGTCGTCTGAAGCCGATGTGAAGTTCGAAATCGGGCACGTTCTCTTCATCGACATCGTGGGTTATTCCAAGCTGCTCATACACGAACAGAGCGAGCGGTTGCAAAGATTGCGGGAGATCGCGCGCGCGACGGAGCAATTCCGCGCGGCCGAAGCAGAAGGCAAATTATTGCGTTTGCCGACCGGCGATGGCGGCGCGCTCGTTTTTCGCGATAGCCCGGAAGCGCCGGTCACCTGTGCCCTGGAGATGAGCAAGGCGTTAAAGAGTCATCCTGACCTCCGCGTCCGTATGGGAATTCACAGTGGCCCAGTCAAGGAGGTCACAGACTTAAATGAACAAGCCAACATCGCCGGAGCCGGTATTAACATCGCCCAACGCGTGATGGATTGCGGCGATGCCGGACATATTCTGGTGTCCAAACGCGTCGCCGACGACCTCGAACAATATGGGCGCTGGCGGCCCCTCCTGCATGATTTGGGAATTTGCGAAGTAAAACACGGCGCCACCCTAGGAATCGTTAATCTCTATTCGGATGAAATTGGCAATCCGGAGACGCCAAAAAAATTTAAAGTAGAAAAAGTGCCCGAGAAAGAAATCGGAGCGAGCGCGCCGATTTTGCGCAAATCGATTGCGGTCCTGCCGTTTGAAAATCTCAGTGAAGACAAAGCGAACGCTTATTTTGCTGATGGAATTCAAGAGGAAATCCTGACCAGACTTTCGAGGATCGGAGATTTGAAAGTCATCTCGCGGACGTCGACACAACGATTCAAAAGCGCAAGCGAGGACATTTCTCACATCGCAAAACAACTCGGTGTCGCGAACATTCTCGAAGGCTCAGTCCGCAAAGCCGGCAATCGGGTGCGTGTACATGTCCAGCTCATCGATGCCGAGAACGATGCGCATCTTTGGGCGGAGCGGTACGATCGCGAGTTGGACGATATTTTCGCCGTCGAAAGCGATATCGCGGCCAACATCGCCGAGGCTTTGCAGGCCCGACTGAGCGGCGCGGAACGGCAGGCGATTTCGGTGCAACCGACAACCAACATCAAGGCGCACGAACTCTATTTAAAGGGGCGTCATCTCTGGCGGAATTTTTTCGCGCCGGGCTATGAAAAAGTTCGCGATTATTTTCAACAAGCAGTCGAACTCGATCCATCTTACGCGCCGGCCTACGCCGGTCTTGGCCTTTACTATTCATTCGGGGCGTGCAACGGCATCCTGCCTCCGGACGTTTGGCCAGAGGGAGAAACTGCCGTCAACAAAGCGTTGGAGTTGGATGAGACGCTGGGTGAAGCGATCAACGCGGGGGCGGGGGTCGAGCTGTATTACAAGAGAAACTGGCCCGCAGCCGAACGCGCATTTCATCGCGGCGCCGAATTGAATCCGAACTTTGCCGACATCCGTCATCACTACGGACTTTGCCTTGTTTTGTTTGGACGCGGCGACGAAGCACTCCGGCAAGTTGAGCGCGCCAACCAGCTCGACCCATTCTTTCCCGGCTTGAAGCTGCACACGGGAAGAATTTATTTTTTCCTGCGTGACTACGATCGCGCCCGAAGCCAGTTCGCTAAAACGCTGGAGCTGCATCCTGGGTACGCGGCCGCGCACGAATATTTCGGTGATGCTTACCAAATGAGCGGAATGCCGGCCGAGGCGATCATTCAGTGGCGTGCGGCCCTGGCCTTGGGCGGTGAACCCGAACAGGCGCGGCTTCTCGAGGAAACGTTCTCCGCATCGGGATTCGACGCCGCCGTGCGCGCATTGGCGCGAAAGCAATTGGAACAGTTACAGGAGAAAACCGTGCGAGGGGAGCATGTTCCCGCTTATCATTACCTGATGGCGTATATGCGACTCGGTGATGCCGAACAGGCTTTTTCCTGGATGAGGAAAACGGTAGCGGAACCTAGTTGGTTCGCGCTGCAACTTAAAGTCAATCCGCTTCTCGATCCGTTGCGGAGCGATCCACGCTTCGACAAAATTGTGGCCAACCTTGCGCTAAAGCACTGACCGCGGTGCACGCGTTGCCAAGCGCTGCCCATGATTATTGTGCCCTCAGCATAGTCCGAATCATGCAGTTGATGGCAATCACGCGCGAGGTGAGCACGAGCATCAACCGATGCGACCTGTCGTTTCATGCGCGCTAGCCGATTAACGTTGCTAAAGCAATTGCCCAGCACAAGGCATATCAAGATTGTCTCGGCGAGTTAGGTGTTCGGGAATTGCTGGATGTTCCTGAAGAAGAGCCAACAGCAGTGAACGCTTTGCTGGTCAACGATGTCGTGATCATTCCCGATGCATTCCCGAAACCCCGCGCGGTTCTGGAGCAGCAGGGGTTTCGCACCCGGGCAATCAATTTCTTCAAGTAGTTGGCTGCGACGTAGCTTCCGATTCTCGTTAGGCGCGGCACGACATCATGAAAAAAATCGATGCTGATATGGGACCAACGCTGGCTTCAATCGTTTTTGAATTTTGGTGTGCGGTCGGTAAAGGCTCACCACTCGCCGAATGGCGCCCAATCGTGGTAAACCGTTACCGGTATCGCGAATCCGTCGGGATCGGCGATGTAAGTGAATGCGCCGTTTGCCTGGGCCTGTTGTGCAGTGCGATTATCCTTATAGGCGGCGTAGGCCTGCTGGTTTCCGCAATAGAGCCGCTTATTTGGCTTGTCCGCCCAGAGGTAGAATTTTTTGCCTTTTTCCCGCACCGCAACGAATTGATGTTCGGGCAGACTCTGGAGATGCTGCTGCTGTTCGGCTGTCGTCGCCGGTTTCACCTTGAACCCGGCCTGGACAAGGGCCGCTTGGACCTCGGATTTTGCGACTTCGCTTGTTTGCGTTGCGCACGCCGGAACAAACGTGACTACCGAGATGATCGGGACGATGCTGATCATCCATTTGAATTGTTTCTTCATTGGTTGTTCATTTTGGTTTCCTGCCCGATACGGCTCGTCGCAAGTTGTCTTCCTTCAGATATCTCGCCTGCTAAAACAGAAACGGCTCTTTCTCCGCTCTCGGCATTCCCGCACAAAGTGAATTGAGCGAAAGCAGAAACAGGCGACGGAGGGAAAATATTCCGATTTCTGGGTCACATGTGGCGAGGCATCTTCTTTGCGGCCTCCTCCGGCTTCAGAGAACTTGTAGGTGGGTGCGGCCGCGTGAGGGTTGTGCCTTCGATATGACGCGCGGGAACAGTGTCCGCGAACGTAGGCAAGTTGTGCGCGCGCACGCGCGTCGCCGCCTCGAAACCCGAGGCGAGCTTAATCAAGGTCGGCTCGCTGAATGCTGTTCCAAAGAAGCTGATGCCGAGTGGCGCGCCGAAGACGATACCGGCGGGGACCTGCACAATTGGATATCCGGGTGCCGCTGCCAAACCCGACGTCCCAAAGATGAAGTGATCGCCGTAGATCAGATCCGTGGACCAAGCCGGATTATCCGTCGCTGATACTACCGCATCGAGGTTGAATCTCTTAATGGCCTTGTCAATGCCGTTCACACCGGCATCGTGATCAATGGCCAGCGCCTGACTGTAAGTCAAACCTCCAAAGGCAGGCTGCGGAGCGTTGACGCCCTGAGCAAGCGAAGCGCAAAACTCGAAGATATCCTGATTAAAAAAGGGCATCTCGATATCGGCATTAGCATTGTTGAAGTCGATGGCGGTTTGCAGCGTTCCGCCTGCCACCGGTACGCCCACACGCGTCGCGAAGTATGCCCGTACGTCTCTACGGAAGTCAAAGGCGAGGACCAAGAATTCGCCATCAGCTGATGGGAAGGTGAAGCCGGCGGCATCGAGATCAATCACAGTGGCGCCGGCGGCTGTGAGCGCGTTCACGGCTTCCTCGAAAGCATCGAGCACGGGTTGCGGCGTCGTGACGTTAGTGAAACCAGTTAGCCCAGCACGAGTCAAACCGAGTCTCGCTCCCTTGAGGCCATGCGGGTCTATAAAAATGGTATAATCGGTGGGGATGTTGGTAGGGCGGGTCTTGCCTGTTCCCTGCCAGCCCAGCGGAACTCCGCCCGTGGCGGGATCACGTCCGTCGAAAGTACGGCTTTGAATGATGCCCAAGGCCGCGGCCGCATCTGCGACTGTGCGCGCATGGGGACCGACGGTGTCTTGAACATGAGAAATCGGCACCACGCCAGCACGGCTTGTTAGACCTACGGTCGGCTTGATGGCGACGACCCCATTCGCATTGCCCGGGCAAACGATGCTACCGTCAGTCTCGGTGCCAAACGAGACTGTGGCAAAGTTCGCCGAAGCGGCCGCCCCCGAGCCGGCACTCGAGCCGCAAGGGTTACGATCGAGCCCGTAGGGATTATTCGTTTGCCCGCCGCGACCCGACCAGCCGCTGATCGATTCGAAGGATCGAAAGTTTGCCCACTCTGAAAGGTTAGTTTTGCCGAGAATAACCGCGCCGCCTGCGCGCAGGTTCGCGGCGACGGTCGAATCCTGCAGGGCGGGCTTTCCGAACAGCGCGAACGACCCGGCGGTCGTTTGCATCTTGTCCCGGGTGTCGATGTTGTCCTTCAGCAGTACTGGAATGCCATGCAGCGGGCCAAGCACCTTGCCCTGCTTGCGCAGGTTGTCCGCGCGTTGCGCCAGTGCGAGGGCGTCAGGGTTGAGCTCGATGATTGAGTTGACGCCGTGGTCGGGGCCGCGCTGGTCGAGCGCATTGATGCGCGCAATGTAGTAGTTGGTCAGCTGCACCGACGTGAGCTTACCTAAAGCCATTTCCGCCTGAAGTTGGTCCACCGTAGCTTCGTTGTGCTGTGTCGGAACGTTCGCGTTGGTTTGTGCTCGCAGTTGTGGTGTTAAACCGATGCTGATTAGCGTGAGTGTGAGTAGAATTGTTTTCATTGTAGGTGCCTCCCGGCAAAAAAAGCCGTTTATCAAATCGGGAAAGCGAAGACAAGGGAAAAAATGCAATGTAATACGGCCAACGGGTAGATCTTGGCGGGACAGCGTTTAGCGAGCGGTCTTGATTTAAGCTGCTTTCGGTTATGAACCGCCACCCATATCCAAGGCACAATACTGAGCCGAGCGCATCATCCCTTCCCAAAGAAGGAGGCGGCGAAGAAAAGCCGCACAATATGTAGGCTGGCGCCTGTCTCTATTTTAAGCTTGCTATCGGGGCCCGGTGGGAGCAAACCGGAGGCTTATGAAAACTAACGCAGTAGTATTGATTGTATCTGCCGGCGTTGGGGCGGCTCTCGTCGTGGGCGCATGCAGTTCGATGATGGGGAATAAAGCCAAAAAGGTAGTGATCGAAGACGGGCGGATTTTTATTCCGGGCACATCAGTTTCGCAGGCGGATCAGGACTCGGTGATGGCCATCCTGGGCCAATATAAGAAATCGCTTTACAAAATTCAGACTTACAAGGACGGCAATCCTTCCGGCAAACCGCACGGCGCTCTTGCGGACAAAATCATCGGTGAAGCGACCGTCGCGCAGGTTGCGAGCGATGCCAAACAAAACGCTCTTTCCGGATGGGGAATCCAAATCGGTAGTGCTACTTCATCGCATCCGACTCAGCCCGGCCCGACACCTCAGCCAAGTGGCAGTCCATCGCACCCTACTACCGTGCCACCGGCTGTTCCGAGTGGCAGTCCCTCGCATCCTACGACGATGGCGGCTGCATCTCATCCTCAACGTCCCCGAAATGAGGACGAGGCGGCATCGCGCGAAATGGTTGCCAAGATCGCTCCAATCCTGCGCAAGTACAGCGAGTAAGTTGCGCGGCCGATAACCTCAGTGCGATGCGCTTCCAACGCGCATATTTGATAGGTTTTGCCCTACACTTCATTTTGTTAACATCGGTCGCTTTTCGCGACTTGTTTGCCGTGCTGGCAGATGGATCTAGTTATCTGCCGGCGGCATTGGAGCCGCGTTGGCGCGTGCTGGAAGACGCAACCTTTACCGTTCTTGGCCAAAAGCTGCCGCCTACTAATCCGATGCGCGAGACCATCGCGTTTTATTTGCATGCCGCGGGCATCGAGGCTGGCTATGGCTACTTTGCTCCCAACGTTCCTTATAGCTACAAATTGGTATTTCAACTCACCTATCCCAATGGCACGACCGAGTATGAACTTCCCAGCGTCGGAACACCTGAGACTGGTATGCGCCTTCCAACTTTGCTCGATTTCATTGCCGCTAACCGATACGAGCCGCTACGACAGTTGATTTTAAAAATGCTGGCGTATTCGGTCTGGCAACATCATCGAGATGCATTAAAGATCCGCGCTGTGTTTGGGGCTGTGATTACACCATCCATTGCGGGCTACAAACGCGGCGACGAGCCAACCTACGCCGTAGTATGTGCCTATGATTTTGGATTTACCAAGACTGAGCCGCCACGACCTTGAAGCCAATTGCGCGGCGATGGCAGCAAGTACATGATTGGTTCTTTAGCGGGACCTCGGATCATTGGCTGGCCGTACTCCGCATCGGACTGGGATTGCAACTTGTCCTTTACTGTATTACCTCGCGTGCAGACTGGCTTCAGATGTTCACGCTCCACCCTGGGAGCTTCGTCACCCGAGACTTAACGGAAGCTCTGGTCACTCTCGGGAGCACGCTGGTCCCACGCGTCAGCTGGTTTATATCAGCCGGCGAATTTATTGGATTGTCCGAAGCAACTGTCTTGTGGGTTCTTTGGAGCGTGCTCCTGGCTGCGGGCCTTTGTCTGGTCGCCGGGATATTTTGTCGGAGCGCAGCAATCGCGGCCTGGTTCCTTCATCTTTCTGCAATTAAGAGCAGCG
>Ga0193750_1000440_pt1 | contig 11505 bp, 13 predicted proteins | sample L1c1metaG_FD_160569 | JGI IMG/M metagenome (GOLD analysis project Ga0193750, IMG submission 160569) | Soil microbial communities from a riparian zone of the East river system, Colorado, United States - L1c1 | ecosystem: Environmental > Terrestrial > Soil > Riparian zone | place: USA: East River...
TCTGGGGCAAAGGCATCATCAACGGCGACCAGTTCGTCCAAGTCGTCTACCTGGCGCTGTGAGTCGTACCGGTATGCAAATCAATTCGCAAAAAAAGAGCAACAAAATGAATAATTCGCTAAAGGCCAGGCAAGAACTACGGGCGCGCTATCTCGAAAGAGGGAGTGAGCATCACCGCTTAAGCAGTAATACACAATCCTACGGACGCACAGTGGCGGACCTCTATTGGTTGCCGATATGGTCGGGACGAAAGAACAAACCAATGAAAATCAAAATACGGCGAATTTCTCAGTCTCTCTGCATTGTATTATTGCTGTTGACCTGCGGCACGCTCTCAGCGCAGAGCGAAAAAAGTCGGGTGCGGAATATTGTCCTCGTTCACGGTGCCTGGGCCGATGGTTCAGGTTGGAAAGGCGTTTACGACATTCTCATCGAGGATGGTTATAAGGTAAGTATTGTCCAGGAGCCGGAGACATCGTTCAAAGAAGATGTGGCGGCGACGAAGCGCATCCTCGCTCTGCAAGATGGACCATGCATTCTGGTGGCTCACAGTTATGGCGGCGCCGTCATCACGGAAGCGGGTACGGATCCAGTGGTTGCTGGATTGGTATACGTCGCGGCCCACATGCCGGATGCGGGAGAAAAAGAGTCAGAGGACGGAAAGCGCTTTCCGAGCGACCTCGCCAAATCTGGCGCCATAAAGAAAACGCCCGATGGTTTCACATATATCGACCCGGCGCAATTTCATGAATTCTTCGCAGCTGACCTTCCCGCTGACCAGGCGGCATTCATGGCGCGCTCGCAGGTGCTCAACTTTGCGGACAATTTCTCAGCGACGATCACCACGGCTGCCTGGAGAAGCAAACCGAGTTGGATGCTAGTGGCGGGAAGCGATCGAACCATCAATCCCGACCTGGAGCGGTGGTATGCCGAGCGAGCCAAGAGCCATAAGGTTGAAGTCGCAGGCGCCAGTCACTCAGTCTACGCCTCGAGGCCGAAAGAAGTTGCAGCGCTGATCGAAGAAGCTGCGTCGCACGCTCTGGAGAAGAACTTGTAATCGCAACGTTGCCTTTTCCTGTCGCGCGAGGCACCGAAGCTTTTTGTGGTGAAGTGGAAGAAGGAGTGAGCCGATGGCACAGCAAACGTTAGAGCGAGTGTCCCGTTCGTGGACGACGCGCCGCGATGAGAAACGGCGGCGTATGCAACTGATCCGACCCCGGATGAAGGGACCGATCCTAGCTAAGGAACGAATGATCGAGGCTCTCGAAACCCTCATCGTCAGCGGTGACAGGATTGTGCTTGAGGGGGACAATCAGAAACAGGCTGATTTCCTCTCACGGTCCCTCGTCAAGGTCGATCCGAAGAAGCTTCACGATCTACACCTGATCATTTCGAGCATTAGCCGACCGGAACATCTCACGCTGTTTGAGTTGGGCATTGCGAAGAAAGTGGATTTCGCTTTCGCCGGTCCGCAAAGCCTGCGTGTGTCACAACTGCTAGAGGATGGCAAGCTCGCCATCGGCGCCATTCACACCTACGTCGAACTGTATGCCCGGCTGCTCGTCGATCTAGTCCCAAACGTAGTCCTCGTGTGTGCTGAGCAGGCTGATCCTGAAGGTAACCTTTACACCGGACCAAACACGGAAGACACGCCGGTTATTGTGGAAGCGGCTGCCTTCCACGACGGAATCGTCATCGTTCAGGTGAACCAGATCGTTGACAAATTACCGCGCGTCGACATCCCGGCTTCCTGGATCGATGTTGTTGTCGAGGCCGATACGCCGTTCGCAATAGAACCGCTATTCACACGCGACCCGCGCCACATCGACGATCTGCAGATTCTTATCGGCATGATGGTGATCCGCGGCATATATGAACGGCATCAAGTTCACTCGTTGAATCATGGAATTGGCTTCGATACTGCGGCCATTGAACTTCTTCTGCCGACGTATGGGGAGTCGCTTGGGCTGCGCGGAAAGATCTGCGAACACTGGGCGCTGAACCCGCACCCGACAATGATCCCCGCAATCGAAAGCGGCTGGGTCAAAAGCATTCACTGTTTCGGCAGCGAAGTTGGAATGGATCAATACGTCGCGGCACGTCCGGATATCTTTTTTACCGGACGAGATGGCAGCCTCCGTTCGAACCGGGTGCTCTGTCAGCTTGCGGGACAGTATGCAGTCGATGGATTTATTGGTTCGACGCTGCAGATGGATGCCGACGCAAACTCTTCGACTGTGACAACTGGGCGACTTGCAGGGTTTGGCGGCGCGCCAAACATGGGACACGATCCGCATGGCCGGCGGCACAGTTCACACGCGTGGCTAGATCTGATTACCGAGAACAGGCCGATCGTTCGCGGTCGAAAGCTCGTAGTACAGACCGTAGAGACCTTTCAGAAAGGTGGCGTTCCTGCGTTCGTTGACACTCTCGACGCGGTGCAAGTTGGCAAGCAGGCGGGAATGCCAATTGCCCCAATTATGATCTACGGCGACGACGTCAGCCATGTCGTGACTGAGGAGGGCATCGCGTATCTCTACAAGGCCGAAGGGCAAGAGGAGCGCCGCCGCGCACTCGCAGCGGTCGCGGGAGTCAGCCCAGTCGGGCGGAAGGCTATCGCTTCTGAAACTGTAGTGCTTCGGAAGAAGGGAGTGGTCGCATACCCGGAAGATATCGGAGTACATCGCCTGGAAGCGAAACGCTCTCTGCTAGCAGCAAGAAGTATGGAAGATCTAGTCGCCTGGTCCGGTGGACTCTATAACCCACCCGCGCGATTCCGGAGCTGGTAATGAGGACAGTCCGCTTATCCAATAAAGCTTTCGGGGCTTGCTGGGCTGTTCTCAATGATCAGGCACAGGCGGTGCGGCTGGCGGGCCTTGTCCGCCAGGCGTTGATTGCGGAGGCGGAGTTGACTCCGAAACCCGGTCTGGTCGACCGTCGCGGTGCCGGCGCTCATATAGACCTGTCGCTCGCAATCATGAGGCGTTCCGCCTTAGCGATCGAACCGTACCTCTGCCTAATGGCGTTTGTCTCCCGCAGACGTCATCCTAGCCAGCTGTTACGGGAACGACTTGCAGTTATTGGACGCGATGCGGAATGCGCAATGCTCAAGGCAACGAGTGGAAGCAACTCGCATAAGGGCGCAATTTGGATCCTGGGGCTGCTGATCTCCGCTGCCGCCATGCAAGATGAGGACAAGGTGCCAGTCTCGAGAATTGCCGCAACTGCTAAGAAGATTGCATCCTTTGAGGATCGCGCCACACCTCGACTGGTCTCACATGGTGACGTGGTGGCGAAGAGGTATGGAGTCAGGGGAGCGCGTGGTGAAGCTCTTCACGGCTTTCCCCACGTCGTTGACGTAGGTCTACCAATGCTTCATTCGAGGCGCGCGAGCGGCGCGACGGAGAATGTCGCTCGCCTGGACACGCTGCTCAGCATCATGGCCCGCCTGGATGACACTTGCCTGCTCTACCGCGGAGGAGAAGAAGCTCTCGTCACGGCAAAGGCAGGCGCTGCTGCAGTGGAGAGTGTCGGCGGTAGTGGAACTGCGATCGGCAGTCAGAAATTATTTCGTCTCGACCGCCGGCTTCTAGAGTTGGGAGCTTCCCCGGGTGGCAGCGGAGATCTTTTGGCGGCAACTCTGTTCCTTGATGCCGTCGAGCGGAGACAAAACGAAGTGCAAGCGGACCGAAGCGGATCGGAGGATCAAGATGGAGCAGATTGAGTTCAATTACCCAGCAAAGCGAAAGGTCCCCAAAAGAGCCCATGTCGGTGTGGTGGGCTCTGGGGATCTGGAAATCCTATTGGAACCTGCCGAAGGCGAAATTGCCCACGTCATGATTCGGACGAGTGTGGACGGCTTTCGTGATACATGGAAAGCAGTACTGGACCGGTTCTTCACGAAGTACGATGGGGCTGTCCGCATTCAGATCAACGACGCCGGCGGAACACCCGGTAACGTCCAGCTGCGCCTGGAGCAGGCAGTGGAGGCGAGTGAACGATGAGCGACCAAAGCTATGGTGCAAACTTCATCAACCGGCAGAGCTTTATTGAGCTCGACGCACGAGAGCGGGCCAAAGCGCTCTTCGATGCGGGAACATCGCGCGAGTTGCTTGGCCCCTTCGATCGTGTGGAATCTCCCTGGCTCCCAATGCAAGGCGTCACGCCACAGGAAGACGATGGCTGTGTCGTGATGAAAGGAAAGATCGGAGGGCAAGCAGCAGTGGTAGTTGCCCTTGAGGGAGCCTTTCAAGGCGGCAGCCTGGGAGAGGTGTCTGGCGGAAAAATGGCTGCCGCTCTCGACCTGGCCCGTGTCGACAACGAGAAAGGCATACCGACTAGCGCGGTGATTCTGCTCGAGACCGGTGGTGTGCGTCTTCAAGAGGCCAATCTTGGCGAGGCGGCAATCGCAGAAATCATGGCCTCCATTCTGGTATTGAGGAAGCATGCTCCCGTAATCTGTGTTACGGCCGGCACTGTCGGATGCTTCGGAGGCATGTCTCTCGCCGCAGGCCTCTGCAGCTATGTCGTCATGACACGGGAAGCTCGACTTGGAATGAACGGGCCAGAGGTGATCGAACAGGAGTCCGGAGTCGACGAATTCGACTCGAGCGATCACGCACTTATCTGGGCAATCGATGGTGGGGAGCAGCGATACGCAATGGGCTTGGCCGATGCACTGGTCGACGACGATACACCCCAGGTTGCAGACGCTGTCAGGCGTTTGGTCTTGCAGGGCGTTCCACCGGTGCATCGGAGCTCGCAGGTTGCACTCTATCGCAGCCGCATCGCGGCGCTCGATACGTCGCGGCAGTGGGATCCCCGAGAGCTCCGCGCACTCTGGACAACGAACGGCTCTAAGGAGGAAAAACGATGACCGAACATACCAGCATTCGAGGAACCGTCTGGTTTCGCGCGCTTACTGGGCAGTCGTCACCCATGCCTGGTGACCCTAAGTCTGTACTTACAGCGGATGCGCTGCTTGGCGACGACCACGCAAGATTCCTCTGCGTTGTTCCCGACCCCCACGCGCGCTTTCCTTGTGCCCGGCATGGAGAAGTTGGACTGGAGGAGGGTTACACGCTAGCCACACGTGTCCGTGAAATTATCGAGCAGGATAAAAACACGGTCAAGCGGCCAATCATCGCTATCGTCGATTCGAAGAACCAAGCCTATGGCCGACGCGAAGAGACCGCCGGTATCTTTCTTGCGTGTGCCGCTGCAATAGACGCTTACGGATCGGCACGACTCGCGGGCCACCCAGTAATTGCATTAGTGGTTGGGCAAGCAATCTCTGGAGTTCCTCTCACCCACGGGTACCAGGCCAATCGCATTCTGGCGTTCGATGACGACGGCGTTGTGATCCACGCAATGCACAAGGCAGCAGCGGCACGTATTACGCGGCGTTCCGTGGAAGAACTTGAAAAGCTCGCGAAGAAGATCGCCCCCATGTCTTACGACATTCGGGATTACGCGAAGCTTGGCCTCCTCTACAAACTGCTTCACGTCGAAAATCCAGAGAAGCCGTCCCAGCAGGAGATTCGAAATGTACAGGGCGAACTGGTCGCAGCCGTCGCAGATGCCCGCAGGGGCCCCGTCGATCTTCGCAGTCGACTTGAATCGAAAGGAGCGCTCGAAATGCGAAAGGCTTCCATCCTGGTACGCACCAAGATGGAAGCGCAGTGGCTGGAAAAGTAGGCTATCCAAGATGATCCAGGTTCTGGCCAACTCGCTGGTGCCGATCTTTGTGGGTCTGTTGTTTGGCTATGCAGCAGGCCTGCGAAAGGTAGTCGATAATAAGGACGTAAGGAGCCTCATTAGCTTCCTCATGACCTTTGCGCTTCCGTGTTCATTGTTTGTCACCATTGCACGCACGCCGCGTCTGCTGTTGTGGGGTCAAGCCAAGGGAGCCGTAGTGCTTGCGATAGTGTATGGAGTTGTCTTTGTCGCGACTTACTATGCGTCACGGAATCTGCGTAAAGATACTGCTGCAAACAGTGCTGTTTTAGCGCTGACGCTTGGATTTCCAAATCTTGCCGGAGTGGGTTTTCCTCTCCTCCTAGCTGTTTATGGCCCTGAGGCGTCGGTTACCGTTGCTGTCGGCCTCGCGGTCGGTGCGATTACGATCACCCCGCTTACCCTTGCAATTCTTGAAAGCGGAACCAGTGCCGGCAGGACACTGTCTCCTGCGGCTCGCATCCGCGTGTCTCTATGGAGAGCTCTGCAGAAACCAGTATTCTGGGCTCCCGTGCTTGGTGTTGTTGCAGCTGTCGTCGAGCTCCACAGGCCAATTTATTTTGATAAGAGCCTGAGCATTCTCGGTGACGCGACGGAAGGCACCGCCTTGTTCGTGACAGGCCTGATTGCATCTGCGCAGCGTTTTAACCTGAACTGGGGTGTGGGCTGGGCTGTCTTAGGCAAAAATGTGATCCAGCCGGCTCTCTGCCTCGCAGTAGCGCTCGTGTTAGGTCTGCCTCTGGACCACACCAGATACGCAGTCTTGCTCAGTGCGCTTCCAAGCGGCTTCTTCGGCATTCTCTTCGGCGAAGGTTTCGATTCGACTCCGGAGGTGGCAAGCGCGAGTCTCATTGCGAGCACCGTGCTTGGCATCTTCACGCTTGCGGGATGGATCATTCTTCTCAGCCGCTTACACTAGGACATACTGTGAGCCGCTACGAAGCTCATTCTTTTCGACCGCACTATCTGTTGGTGGTAGACCCGAAACAACTCGTCGAAGCCGTCTATAAGTATTCGTCAGTGCCTGAATGGGTAGAAGAGCAGATACGGACAACTCCGTTTGCGGTTGTTCGCCGTGGTCTCTCAACAGAGCAGAAAATTCCGATTGGCATTCGCGGAAAGGAAAGGAACCAGCGTTGGGCTGCTTCCTGTCATCCGAAGTTGGTGAAGCGCATCTTCGCGCCGTCGCAACTCCTAACGCGCCCGATTCCCACGTCGCGAGCGAATGCCACACCTGCGCTTCGCACCTTAGATCTTCTCAAAGAGCGCTGGATGGACCTCGATCATCCTTGGGGGCCGGGAGGCAGTATTGGCTTCGAGCTTGCAACCGGCAGGCATGTGGTAAAGCCGGAAAGCGATCTGGATATCGTTATTTATGCTGAAAGGCACATAACGGCAGATGAGGCAAAGTCCCTCTGCGATCGCGCGAAGGATCTTCCTGCAATGGTTGATATTCGCGTCGAGACGCCCGTATTCGGTTTCTCCCTTCGGGAATTCGCTAGCCAGAGCCCGACGGCGATTCTCTTGCGCGCACCGAGCGGGGTTATCCTCGGGAGGGACCCATGGGGCGATGAACTCATGATCAAGTATCCGACTTACGCCGCTGTAAGAAGATCGAGATATATATGAGTGTGGCGTTTCTCTTTCCTGGACAAGGATCGCAAGTTCCGGGCATGCTGCACACCCTGCCGGATCATCCGGCCATCGGGCGGACACTCGATGAAGTGAGCGAAAGCTTGGGAGAAAATGTGCTGGAGCTCGATTCGACGGAGGCTCTTCGGTCAACCGTTTCGGTCCAACTCGCTTTGCTGGCCTCCGGCGTCGCGGTGGCACGCGCTCTCATCGCAGAAGGTGTAGAGCCGGGAGCAGTCGCGGGCATGTCCGTCGGAGCCTTTGCCGCCGCAGCCGCGGCCGGCGCTCTGAATCTTGGCGATGGAGTTCGGCTCGTCAAGCAGCGTGCTGAGGGCATGGTAAAACTTTACCCCAAAGGCTACGGTCTCGCAGCCATAGTCGGGTTGACGGAGAAACAGGTATCCACACTGGTCGAAGCGGCGTATACGGAGCAAAACCCGGTCTACGTGGGCAACATCAACGCTCCTCGTCAGATCGTCATCGCTGGTTCCGATGAAGGTATGGACAAGGTGTTGGAAGCTGCCCGAAAGAGCGGCGCCCGTAAGGCGGTGCGCCTCAAGGTGTCGGAACCTTCACACTGTCCGTTACTTGAACCCGTGGCGGATGCGTTGAGAGAGAGCTTGCAGGCAATACATTTGCAACCGCCGGAAATGGTATACGTCGGCAACGTGACTGGAAGAGCATTGCGGAGCGCTGAGGCTATCTCGGACGACTTAGCAAGCAACATTGCGCATGGTGTTCGCTGGTATGATGCGACGACTGTCCTCGAGGAATTGGGCTGTCGCCTGTTTTTGGAGATGCCCCCCGGCCATGTTCTAAGTGAACTTGGTTGGGAAGCGTTCCCTGACGTGAGGACTCTCGCTGTCGGGGAGACTTCGCTTAAACATGCTCTGCTGCTGGCCAGTCAATTCGGGCTAACCAACCCCCCAGCTACTTTGCCCGCTCGTCCTATGTCCTGGACGGACGAAGGAATAGTTTCCTAATTTTAAACCACTGAGGAGTTAAATTAAAATGGACCGCAGAACATTTATCACCACAAGTACCGCGGCCGCTGTTGGCCTCGCAAGCAACCCAATTTTGACCGCTCGCGCCCAAGCGAAGGCACCGAGGCCCACACCGGCCGAAGGCTTCTGGCCTAACAAAGCACGGCTCGTCATCTCACTTTCCATGCAATTCGAAACAGGCGCTCAGCCCGAAAGAGGAGCTAGTAGTCCCTTTCCACCGCTTGATCCGAAATATCCTGATCTGCCCGTTCAAAAATGGTACGACTATGGTTTCAAGGAAGGCATTCCACGTCTGCTCGACCTGTGGGATCGCGTCGGAGTCAAAGTAACCTCCCACATGGTCGGTCAGACGGTCGAGAAGCATCCGGACCTCGCCAAGGAAATTGTCGAACGCGGACACGAAGCCGCCGGACACGGACAAACATGGGAGCCGCAATACTCCATGACTCCGGAGCAGGAACGCGCCGGCTATCAGGCGAGTATCGACACGATTCAAAGAGTTACAGGCACGCGCCCGGTGGGGTTCAATGCCTTTTGGCTCCGCGGGACGCCGAACACCTTGGGCATTCTTCAGGACCTGGGTTTCATTTATCACATTGATGATATCAGTCGGGACGAGCCATTCACGGTAACAGTGAATGGCAAACCGTTTGCCGTCGTACCCTATACGATTCGCAACAATGACATCGTGCGATTTGATTCGCCCGCCACCACCAACGCCGCTTATCTCCAGGATTTGAAAGACGATTTCGATCTCCTCTACGCGGAAGCTGCCTCCCGTCGTCGGATGATGTCGATTAGCACGCATGATCGCATCTCTGGTATTCCCGGACGCGTTAAGCTCCTCGAGGACTTTATCAGATATGCCCAAAAGCAGAAGGGCGTGGTCTTCATGCGAAAGGATGAGATTGCTAGGTGGGCTTTGTCCGCTCCTAATATTCCGCATGAGTCCTGATATTAATTTCAAGCACAACTAACTGTCGAAAATATGATGCTGAGCCAATCATTCGTTCGCGCGCTGCCCTTGATTGCCGTCTTTACTGCGGCCGCAGTTGCTTCTGCCGAGGAGACCCTGCCAACGCCGCGAAGCATCATACTCACGGACGGACAGGAACAGGCCGCGCAACCAGTGATCCTTGCCGCCCGGCGATATGCGGCCTTCTGGAATACGGGCGAAACACGCTACGCGGAAGCGGCACTCGCGCGGAATTTCGTTGATCGCACTCTCCCTCCAGGACGCCCACAAGGTCTTAAGGGCGTCCTGGAGGCATCGAAAAATTTTCGCGCTGCCATCCCCGATCTGAGAGCGGAAATTGAGGAGCTATTGGTTGTGAAGGACCGCGCTGTCGTCAGATACCTCTTCACCGGACATTTCAGCGGCATGTTCAAAGATCTGAAAGGCGATGGCCGCGAGATTAGCTTCCGCGCGGTTGACATCTATCGCGTGCAAAACGGGCAAATCTCCGACAACTGGCACTTGGAGGATAATCTCTCGCTGATGCAACAGTTAGGCGTCGTAAAACCCTAAGCTCCTTCCGAATCGCTTGAGGACAGCTTCGCGGTCTCTCGGGCGGCAAGATCATAAAATGTCCACTACCCATCCGCAGTTCACCGCGCGAATCGAAGGCTCCTCAGCGACTATCTTTGACTTGATTGCGGCCTGCTCAAAATAGCGGAACCATTGGTCGCATGGGAATTCCGCAGGGAGAATGCGCGAATACTTGCGGAGCTGAAACGCTACGTCGAAGCGGAACCGAAGCAACGCGAGTGCCATTAAAGCCTTGCTATCGCTGTTCCGTTTTGATCATTTGGATGCCGAACTTTACAAAAGGAGAATCTTATGAACCCGGAAACAGCTGTTGGAACTGCAACGAAGGGCAGCGGATGGTCGATGCTCTGGGGCATTCTGATGTTTATCTGTGGAATTCTAGCCATCAGCCTGCCTCTGGCGTCGTCGATTGGAATTGTCATCCTGCTTGCCTGGTTAATTCTGTTCGCGGGAATTTCACATCTAATCTTTGCCTTTCATTCTCACAGCATTGGCGGATTTCTTTGGCAGATCCTGCTCGCCCTGATTTATGGGGCTGCCGCAATTTATATGCTGATGAATCCGCTTTTGGGCGTGCTCTCTCTAACACTGGTCCTGGCGGTGTTTCTTCTCGTCGAAGGAATCTTGGAGATGGCTCTTTACTTCCGTATCCGCCAGGTCCGGCACGCCGGGTGGGTTTTGTTCGACGGCATCGTCACGCTGATTCTAGGGATTTTAATTTGGGCACAGTGGCCATCGAGTGCCGTCTGGGTGATCGGAACTTTGGTGGGAATCAGCCTGATCTTTAGTGGTATCTCAAGGTTTATGCTTTCTCTGGCTGTTCGTCATTTAAGTGCAGCCTCAGCGTGATCCACGTCCCATTCGAGATCCTGTTCCAGAGACAGGGAAAATTCTAACGGCGATCGGCCGAGCATTTGCCGGGTTCAAAGGACAATCCGACGTGTGATGGACTCGGTTACGTACGTCGCTTTGAGAATGATCGGGTTGCGGGCGCATCTTAACGCTTCTGGAGCCCGCCTTGATAGACCCGGAGACTGACGAAAGCGGCTTTCAATAATGGCGTGGGGACTCCGTGCGCGTCGCCGCGCTCGATCAAATCGCCCAGGATGTGATCAGCCTCGACGGGCGCGCCCTTGCGCAAATCGCGATACATCGAAGAGGTCAACTGAGATCCCGGCTCCGTCATTACGGCGGCGTGTCGTGCAAGCAAGGCTTCCGAAGCTTTGTGGCCGCAGGCACTGGCAACCGCGGCGGATTCGTCCAGGACCTTGAGCAACAGGTCGGCCCCGCCCGGTGCGGCCACGATCTCGCCAATCGTGCCGCGCATCAGGCAAGTGATGGCGCCAAGGCTGGCGAGCTGGACCCATTTTTCCCACATCGCTTGCATGATGTCCGTCGACAGACGTGCGTCGAATCCTGCGCCCTGCAGCGTCGCGTCGAGCGCTTGCAGCCGGGGCGTCGTCTCGCCGTTTCTCTCGCCATAGACAAGTTGCTGGAAGTCGGCGAGCTGGACGATTCTACCCTCATTGTCGATCTCGCTCGCGACGAGACAGACACCGCCGATGAGGGTAGAATCGTCCAGCT
>Ga0193750_1000442_pt1 | contig 11487 bp, 6 predicted proteins | sample L1c1metaG_FD_160569 | JGI IMG/M metagenome (GOLD analysis project Ga0193750, IMG submission 160569) | Soil microbial communities from a riparian zone of the East river system, Colorado, United States - L1c1 | ecosystem: Environmental > Terrestrial > Soil > Riparian zone | place: USA: East River...
CTTGTCCACCGGGTCCGCGATCGTTTCGCAGCTGACGCGGCCGATGATTCGCTGGGCAAGATCGACAACTTCCTCGTCGCCCTCGTAAATCGAGCGGACGACGATTCCGTTTACGGTGCCGCAATCCTCTATGTTGATAATGACGTCTTGTGCCGCGTCGACCAATTTACGGGTGAGATAACCGGAGTCCGCAGTTTTGAGCGCGGTGTCGGCCAGACCTTTGCGCGCGCCGTGAGTCGAGATGAAATACTCGAGCACGCTCAGACCTTCGCGGAAGTTCGACGTGATCGGTCGCTCGATAATTTCTCCGCTCGGTTTCGCCATCAAGCCGCGCATGCCAGCGAGCTGACGCACCTGTTGGCGATTTCCGCGCGCGCCGGAGTCAACCATCAAATAGACTGGATTCAATTCTTTGCGCCCGTCGTTGTGTTCCAATGTACGGAACATGACGTTCGAAATCTCGTCGCCGGCGTGCGTCCAGATATCGATGATCTTGTTGTAACGCTCGCCGTCCGTGATGATGCCTTTGCGATATTGTTGTTCGACCTGGCGAATCTGTTTATAAGCGTTTTCGAGTTCGGTCTCTTTTTCCTTCGGAATGATCATATCCGAAATTCCGATCGAGATGCCGGCCTTTGTCGCCTCGGTGAACCCGAGCTCTTTCAACTTATCAAGCGTCGCGACGGTCGCGGCAGGTCCTGCAACCTGATAGCACCGCCAAATAATGTCGCTCAGTTGTTTCTTGCCGGCTGCTTTGTTGAAGAAGCCAAGCTCCTTCGGCCAAATTTGATTGAAAATTACCCGGCCGGCTGTCGTTTCGATCGTCTTCGCGTCGGCGGTGCCGAAAATTGTTTGTCGTCCGCGATCCGGATTCTGAAAGCGAATCCGGTCGTGCGTTTTGACCGAGCCTTCGGCCATGGCGAATTCTACTTCAACTGGCTCGGCGAAGAGCGGCAGATGGCCATCCTTTTTCACCGCCCCGCGCGGATTTTGCGTCATGTAATAGCAGCCGAGCGTGATGTCTTGTGACGGCGTCGTAATCGGTTTGCCGCTGGACGGCGAGAAAATGTTATTCGGAGCGAGCATCAGCATGCGCGCTTCCAATTGCGCCTCGACCGAGAGGGGCACGTGCACTGCCATCTGGTCACCGTCGAAGTCCGCGTTATACGCGGTACAGACGAGCGGGTGAATCCGGATCGCTTCGCCTTCGATCAATTGTGGCTCGAAGGCCTGGATCGACAATCGATGCAGCGTCGGCGCGCGGTTGAGCAACACCGGATGTCCGCGTGTGACTTCATCAAGAATGTCCCAGACCTCCGGTGTCTGGCGCTCGATCATTTTCTTTGCGCTGCGCACGGTGTGCACGTAGCCGAGGTCTTTCAGTCGCCGAATGATGAACGGCTCGAACAAAACGAGCGCCATTTTCTTGGGCAAACCGCACTGATGCAGTTTGAGTTCGGGCCCGATAACAATCACTGATCGGCCTGAATAATCGACGCGCTTGCCGAGCAAATTCTGGCGGAAACGTCCGCCTTTGCCCTTGAGCATGTCGCTGAGCGATTTCAGCGGGCGGTTGCCGGCGCCGGTGACGGCGCGGCCATGGCGGCCGTTGTCGAACAACGCGTCCACCGCTTCCTGCAACATTCGCTTTTCGTTTCGAATGATGACGTCCGGGGTTTTGAGCTGGAGCAAATTCTTGAGTCGATTGTTCCGGTTGATGACCCGACGGTAGAGATCGTTCAGGTCGGAGGTCGCGAAACGTCCACCTTCCAGTGGAACGAGCGGACGCAGATCCGGCGGGATTACCGGAAGCACGTCGAGAATCATCCACTCCGGCCGTGCGTGCGATGACATGAAGCCCTGCACGAGCTTGAGCCGCTTCGCCAGCTTCTTACGAATCTGTTTGCTCTTGGTCGCGCCCATCGCCTTTTCCAGCTCTTTGTTCAGCTTGTTGAGCTCGATCTCGGAGAGAAGCTTCTTGATCGCTTCCGCGCCCATCCCGGCCACGAAATCCTCGCCGTACTGTTCCTGCGCTTCGCGATACTCGACTTCGTTCAGCAGTTGCGCCCTTTGCAGCGGCGTCTTGCCCGGATCAATGACGATGTAGTCCTCGTAATAAATGACGCGCTCGAGCTGACGTGCGCTCATGTCGAGCATCAGGCCGATGCGCGACGGCATGCATTTGTAAAACCAAATGTGCGAAACCGGGACGGCGAGCTCGATGTGGCCCATGCGCTCGCGGCGCACGCGCGCGAGCGTGACTTCAACGCCGCAACGATCGCAGATGACGCCCTTGTGTTTGATCCGTTTGTATTTTCCGCAGGAGCATTCCCAATCGCGGGTCGGACCGAAGATTCGTTCGCAGAAAAGGCCGCCCTTCTCCGGTTTAAACGTCCGATAATTGATCGTCTCCGGATTCTTGACTTCGCCTTTGCTCCACGACCGCATCGTGTCGCTCGAGGCCACGCCAATTGCGACCTGGTCGAAACCGACCGCTCGCTCTTCGCCCACTAACTCACGCCAGGAATGTTCGTTCATTGATTCTCCAAATGTAGATGTCGATGTAAAGATTATGCGAGGTGCTCAAAGACCGTGGTCGGAGCCTGGCCGCCGACTTTCACGTCTAGGCCGAGACTCTGCATTTCCTTGATCAGCACGTTGAAAGATTCAGGTGTGCCCGCTTCGAGCGAATTGTCGCCTTTGACGATCGATTCGTAGATGCGGGTGCGTCCTTGCACGTCGTCGGATTTCACGGTCAGCAATTCCTGCAATGTGTAAGCGGCGCCGTAAGCTTCGAGTGCCCAGACTTCCATTTCACCGAAACGCTGGCCGCCATATTGCGCCTTTCCGCCGAGCGGTTGCTGCGTCACGAGTGAGTAGGGGCCGACCGCGCGCGCGTGGATTTTGTCCGCGACCAGGTGGCCAAGCTTCATCATATAGATGTATCCAACCACCACTTCTTGATCGAAGGGATCGCCAGTGCGGCCGTCGAACAACTTCGCTTTGCCGGTTTCTTGGACCCAACTGAATCCTTCTTTCTTGCGCGCGTCCTTTAGGTAGTCGCGGATTTTGCTCTCCTTGATTCCGTCGAACACTGGTGTGGCAACTTTGAAGCCGAGCGCCTTGGCCGCGACGCCGAGGTGCGTTTCCAAAACTTGACCGACGTTCATTCGACTCGGCACGCCAAGCGGATTGAGCACGATCTCAACCGGAGTTCCGTCCGCGAGGAACGGCATGTCTTCTTCCGGGACGATGCGCGCGACCACGCCTTTGTTGCCGTGACGGCCGGCCATTTTGTCGCCGACCGAAAGTTTCCGTTTCGAAGCGATGTAAACTTTGACCTGTTTGATGATACCGGGATCGATGTCGTCGCCGCTCTCCACCCGATCCATCGAGCGTTCACGCTCGAGTTCGAGCTCGGCGAACTTGTGTTCGTAGTGGCCGATGATCTCGCGGATCTTGTTCCGAATCGGACTTGGATCGATCTCGATGTGGTCGTAAACGTTCGCCAGTTTGCGCAGGAGTGTCTTGGTGATCTTGCGATTGGCCGGGATGATGATCTCGCCCGTTTCGGCGTTGACCACGTCGAGCGGAATTTTTTCGCCGAGTAGAATATTTGAGAGCGAATCGGTCAGTTGTTCGGTCAGCTCTTCTTTCTTCCGGCGATGTTCTTCGGTGATCGCTTTAATCTGCTTCTTTGTTTCCGCCGGCGTCAGTTTCTCGCGCGAGACTTCCTTGCGCGAAGAAACCTTCACGTCCATGACGATGCCGTAGGTGCCAGATGGGACGGTCAGTGAAGTGTCCTTAACGTCGGCCGCTTTCTCGCCGAAAATTGCGCGAAGCAATCGCTCTTCCGGTGCCAGTTCAGTCTCGCTCTTCGGAGTAATTTTACCGACCAGAATATCGCCCGGCTTCACTTCCGCACCGACGCGAACAACGCCGTCCGGTCCGAGATTTCGCAAAGCTTCTTCGCTGACGTTCGGAATGTCTCGGGTGATTTCTTCCGGACCGAGCTTGGTGTCGCGGGCGCCGATCTCGAACTCATCGATATGAATTGAGGTATAAATGTCCTCCTTCACGACCTTCTCCGAGATCATGATGGCGTCCTCGAAGTTGTAACCATTCCAGGGCATGAACGCGACGAGCACATTGCGGCCGAGCGCGAGCTCGCCTTGTTGCGTGTTCGGACCATCAGCGATGATCTGACCTTTCTTCACGTGCTGGCCTTTTTTGACGATCGGCTTCTGATTCACGCAGGTGCCGGCGTTGGAGCGCATGAATTTCCGCAGTTCGTAAACGTAAATTCCTTCCTCGGGATCGGTCTTTATTTTTTTCCGGTGTTCCGGAACGTGGCCGTCTTTCGTCACGATGATCTGATCGGCAGTGACCGATGCGACTTTTCCGTTGTCGATTGCCAGAAGGACCGCGTGCGAATCACGCGCGACCTTCGCTTCCAGACCTGTGCCGACGAGAGGAGCTTCCGAAACGATCAGCGGAACGCCCTGGCGCTGCATATTCGAACCCATTAACGCGCGGTTCGCGTCGTCGTGTTCGAGGAACGGAATCAATCCCGCCGCGACCGAGACAAGCTGTTTCGGCGACACGTCCATGTAATGGACCTTCGACGGCTCGACTTCCAAGAAATCACCGCGATACCGAACTGAAACTTTTTCGCCAGTGAAATGACCACGGCCGTCGATCGGCGCGTTCGCTTGCGCGACCAGGTAATTCTCTTCCTTATCGCCGGTGAGATAGTCGATCTCATCCGTGACCCGGCCATTCGTTACCTTGCGATACGGCGTTTCGATGAAACCAAATTCGTTGATCCGTGCGAAGGTCGACATCGAACTGATTAATCCGATGTTCGGACCTTCCGGAGTTTCGATCGGACAAATCCGGCCATAGTGCGACGGATGGACGTCGCGCACTTCGAATCCGGCGCGATCGCGACTCAATCCGCCTGGTCCGAGCGCGGACAAACGGCGCTTATGCGTTAATTCCGCCAGCGGATTCGTCTGATCCATGAACTGGGAGAGCTGCGAGCGCCCAAAGAAATCTCTAATCACGGCGCTGAGCGCTTTGGGATTGACCAATTTCTGCGGCGTCATGCCGTCGACGTTGATGTCGAACAACGTCATGCGTTCTTTCACCAGTCGCTCAGTGCGGGCGAGACCGACTCGGCATTGATTCGCGAGCAATTCGCCGACTGTTCGCACCCGGCGGCTGCCCAGGTGATCGATGTCGTGAGCGTGCCTTCGCCGCGGCGCAGATTGATCAAGTATTTGATCGCGGCGATGAAATCTTTGTCGGTCAAAATTCGCTCGGTAAGATCGACATCGATCCCGAGTTTCTGATTGATTTTGTAACGGCCGACGCGACCGAGATCGTATTTCTTCGGATCGAAGAACAGTCGCTTCAGCAAAGCGCGCGCGTTGGCCACGGTCGGCGGATCCCCGGGGCGCAATCGGCGGTAAATATCTTTTAGCGCTTCCTCCTGATCGTGGGCCGGATCTTTGCGGAGCGCTTTGACGACGGTGTCGTCGTTGGAAATATCGATGACCTTAACTTCCTTAATCCCGAGACCCATGACCTGGCGAACGGTCGCGAGTGTGAGCGGTTCAAAAGCCCGGGCAACGGTTACTTCGCCGTCACGGACTTCCGCCGTCAGAACTTTGGTCGCGAGCTTCTCTTCGTCAAGTTTCTCGCTCAGCTTCAGATTCTCGATGTTGTAAAAGAGTTTGATGACGTCCTCGTCTGAGCCGTACCCAAGGGCTCGAAGGAAAGTCGTGGCCAGGAATTTGCGACGCCGTTTGCGACGATCGAGATAAATGTAAAGGAGATCGGCGGTATCGAATTGCACTTCGATCCATGAACCGCGGTCCGGAATAATCCGGAAGCTGTAAAGAACTTTGCCATTGAGGTGGATGGTCGACTCAAACGCGATGCCCGGTGAACGGTGCAGCTGGGAAACGACTACGCGCTCGGCCCCATTAATGACAAACGTGCCTTGCGGCGTCATGAGCGGGATTTCGCCCATGTAAACTTTTTCTTCCTTCGTTCCTTTCTCCTCGCGAAGTTGAAAGGTTACGTGGAGCGGTGCGCTGTAAGTCTGGCCCTCGCGTTGCGCTTCGAGCGCGGTCAGCTTCGGCTCGCCGATTTCGTAATGGCTGAAATCAAGAACGGCTTTTTCGTCGTAACTCTCGATCGGGAAAACTTCCCTGAAAACGGCCTGGAGCCCGTGGTTCTTGCGCTTGGCAAATAGAACGTCTTTTTGGAGAAAATCGACGTAAGAGTTGAGTTGAACCTCAATCAGGTTTGGAGGCTCGATCGCTTCCTTAATTGTTCCGAAGTGGATGCGTTCCGAATTTCGTTCTGACATAATCACCAGGCCACGGGTTTAAACTCGCACCAGCCCACAATAAATTGCGGCCGCATGCGTACAAGAGCTTACGGCATCAACCGGAGAGCGAGGGATGCAAAAATAGCCTCAAAACAGCGGTCTGTCAAATCGACTCCCACCGTTTTGCTGCCAATTCAATCTTTCCAGCAAACTGCGGTTAAAAATAAGTCTCCCTTACTTCTAACAAAAACTGAAAGTAAACGAAAACGGCCGCCACGCAAGATAATTCGCATCGCGGCCGTTGTTTTAAATTTGCTACTTGATTTCGACCTTCGCCCCAGCCGCTTCGACCTTTTTCTTGATCTCCTCGGCTTCCTGCTTGGTCACACCTTCCTTGATTGGTTTGGGAGCGCCTTCCACCAGTGCTTTCGCCTCGGCCAGCCCAAGACCTGGCACTGCGCTGCGAATCTCCTTAATCACGCCGATCTTGTTCGCGCCCATTTCCTTCAGAATGACGTCAAATGTGGCTTTCTCTTCCGCCGCCGGCGCCGCTGCTCCGCCGCCAGCCGCCGGCGCCGCTGCCACCGCAACCGGTGCGGCCGCGCTTACGCCCCAATCCTCTTCAAGTTTTTTAACTAACTTCGCGATCTCGAGCACTGAGTAGCTGTTGAGATCCTTGACCGTCTTTTCTATATCTGCTGGCATTTTTTTCCTCCAATTGCCGCCTCCGAAAGCCTTCGGAGAATTAAGATCGACAGCTGCCGACCCGGACAAGTTTCTATTTGTTGTTCGCAAACGTCATCGCGACATTGCGAAAATTTTATCCCGTTACCTCCGTCGCTGGTGGCTCCTCTTTTTTTGTCTCTGCCAATGAGGTCACCTCTTTAGATTCAGTATCCGCTGTTGCCGGCGCCGTGGCGGTCGCTTCCGCCGGGGGAGCACCTTCTTCCTTTGGCGTGGCTTCGCCTTTGCTGGCTCTCGCGTTGAGCAGCCGGGCCAGCGACGATCCTGGCTCATTTAATACTCGCACTAACTGCGTCGCGGGAGACATAAGCAAGCCGAGCAATTGCGCGCGCAAGACGTCCCCTGGCGGCAAATCTGCCAGCGCTTCCAGTTCGGCGGGCGAAACGGCCGCCCGATCGATGAAACCGAGCTTCAGCATCGCCTTCTTGAATTCGGTCACAAAAGTCTTGAATGCCTTTGCCACCGGTGCCACGTCCTTCTTTCCGGTAACGACTGCAGTCTGGCCGGTAAGCTTGCCGTCACCTGCCGGGAATCCGGAATCCGCCATGGCGCGCTTCAGAAAGCTGTTCTTCACCACGTGAATCTCAGCGCCCGCGCCGGCCAGCCGTTTCCGCAGCTCGCTAAAATCGTCGACTTTCATGTGCTGGTAGTCAGCCACCAGGACAAAGGACGATTCCTTCAATTCTTCGGACAGGTCCGAAACAATATTGGCTTTTTCTGGTCTCATGATGTCGATCTTATGCGGCTTGCCCGGCCAGGTAAGGCGATGGATCGAGTTTCAGGCCGGGCGACATTGTCGCGCTTAATGTCATCGCGTCAACAAATCGGCCTTTGGCTGTGGCCGGGCGCGCGCGAACCACTGCTTCAATCACGGCGTTGCCATTTTCTACCAGCGCTTTTTCTTCAAACGAAAATTTTCCAACCGGCACGGCGACGTTGCCGTTTTTATCGAGTTTAAATTCAACCCGGCCAGCTTTGACTTCCTGAACGGCTTTGGCCGTATCTTCGGCCACTGTTCCAGCTTTAGGATTCGGCATGAGGCCGCGTGGTCCGAGAACTTTTCCGAGCTTGCGCACTTCGGCCATCGCCACCGGTGTCGCGACCGCGACGTCAAAATCTTGAAAACCTTCCTGAACTTTTTGGATCAAATCTTTAAAGCCGACGTGCTCGGCGCCGGCGTCTTTCGCTGCTTTTGCCGCTGCGCCTTCGGCGAATACGAGCACTCGCACGTGTTTGCCACTTCCATGGGGCAATGCGCAGGTGCCGCGCACCATTTGATCGGATTGTTTTGGATCGACACCCAGACGGAACGAGACCGTGACTGTTTGATCGAACTTCGTCGGCGGAAACTTCTTCAGCGTGGCGACCGCGTCGTTGAGGCTGTAGGATTTTTTGCGGTCCACCTGCTCGGCGGCGGCGCGATAACGTTTACTACGTTTTAGTTGCATATTTTTGTGCAGTGTTAGCGGTCGCCGCGGCGACCTCCTGCTAATTTAGCCCGCCTCTCAGCGAAGCGGGGCGGCACAGTAGGGGAGCATTTTAGGATTGTCAAAGCCGGGCAATCTCTGGTAAAACCCGGGGGTTATGAAAAGCCCCACTTATTATAGATTGTTAGTCGTTGCCGCCTCTCTCCTTGCCGCCAGCCAACTCTCCGCCCGGCCCGTTGGTTTTAGCGAATTATCATTGCTCGTCCGAATGCATGAGCCGGAAACTTCGATCAAAAATGAAGTCGCAGAGCGAAAACTTTTGCACGGACTGACGCAACCCCAGGAAGGGATTCTCAAATCGCAAGGCGCGAGCGATTCGCTCATCCAGTCCCTCCGCAATTCCAACCTCGTCGTCTCGAAGGAACAGGCAGCTGCGGTTGAGTCGGCCGCCGCACGCGAGTCGAGCGCTTCTGCAGCGGAAATGCATCCTGCCGGTCACCATCGTCATGTTTTAGTCTTCGACGTCGCTTTGGGTCATTCGATTAATTTAAGCCAGTGGGGCGGTCTGGATTACGAGATCGCATTTTACTCGTACCGCTTCGCTGGCGAAGATCACATCCAGCCGGCTTTGATCGACAATGTCGGGACGCGCACAGTCGTGTTTAGAACGACGCCGTTCTTGAGCGAAGGCGAAACATTCACGTCTGATTGGTTTCCAACCAACGGCGTGCGCAACTGGCGATTCACGCCTTACAACGGTGTGGATTACGATAACCGGGGCGATTTCCGCGATACGCGGTCGATCAATTTCAGCGACACCGTTGCAGTAAGTTCTTATTCCGTTTCGAGACCTGTTGCAGTGGATTGGAATGATCCGGTTTTCTTCGACGGTCAGCCCTATACGTTTTATCCCGTTTACGGCAGCGGCGGTGTTTCGCTTTATTTTATAAATGCGACCACATATTCAGCCAAAGTCGCGGTCGCATTCAATCGCTGAGCGATCAACCGGCTAATCCGCAGGAATTTCGGGATCAGCATCCGGTGACATCGCTACTGGCGGTGCGCTCGGTGGACCGTTGCGGATTATTTTCCCCTCCTTCATCACGAATGAGACGCGCTCGGTGGCGGTGATATCGGCGGTTGGATCGCCCGGCATGGCGATCACATCTGCGAACTTCCCTTTTTCGAGTGTTCCGGTTTTTTGGGCGATGCCGAAAAGGTCGGCTGCGTTTCCAGTCGCGGCTCTCAGTGCGTCCATCGGTTGCATTCCCAGATCGACCATCAGTTTGAATTCCTTGGCGTTTTGCCCGTGAGGAAAAACGGCGGCGTCAGTTCCGAATGAAACTTTGACGCCCATTTTCACGGCATTTCGAAACATGTCCGAGCGCGCCGCGGCTGCCGCTTTCGCCTTGGCCTGGAGCGCTGGCGGGTAGTTGTCGATCTTGCTCATGATCCATTCCGTCGCCATCAACGTTGGTGTGAGATATGTGCCCTTGTTTTTCATCAACGTGAGCGTTTCCGGTTTCATGAACGAACCGTGTTCGATTGAATCGACGCCGGCTTCGATCGCTTCCTTCGCGGCCTGATCGCCATGACAATGAACGGCCACTTTTTTGCGCAAACGATGCGATTCATCAACCAGGGCTGCCATTTCTGCCGGCGTGAGTTGCGGCGTGTCCACTTCATCTGCCAGTGAAAGAACACCACCCGAAACTGCAGCCTTGATCACGTCCGCGCCGTTTTTCACTTCGAACCGCACCGCTTTCCGGATCGCATCGGGCCCGTCCGCGATTCCTCGACTGAAATCGGGCTCGTGACCGAAAAGCATATCGCGAAAACCGCTAGTCGGATCGAAATGCCCGCCGGTCGCACCAATTCCGTAGGTTGCAACCAGCATTCGCGGACCAACGATGACGCCTTTGTTAATCGAGTTCCGCAGCGCGACATCGACGAACTCTTTGCTGCCCACGAAACGACTGCCGAGATCGCGCACGGTTGTAAATCCGGCTTCGACCGTGGCGCGGGCGTGAGTTGTCGCAATGATTGCTTGCTCGGAAACATTTAGATCGACCTCTTTCAGTCGGCGGTCGTTGTAGTTACCGGAAAAATCAAGCGTCAGATGCGTATGCCCATCCATGAAGCCTGGCGAAAGGGTGGCGTCGCCGAGATCGATGACTTGCGCATCCGGGGGCGCCGGCAAATTGCTCCCGGCATCGACAATCTTGTTCCCCTGAACAATGACGACGCCATTTTGGGCCAGCGTTTTCGATTTGCCGTCGAACAAACGCGCTGCTTTGAGAACAACAATCTTGTCGGCAGCTTGGGTCGCAATCGCGCAAACCGCGAATGCAAGAATAGTGAAACCAAATCTTAGGGAAGATCGACAAAAAGCTGGGACTTTCATTCCCGGGATATAGAAACTTCGGGGACACAAAGCAAGGCTGTGCGATGAGTGCCTCCGGTCTTGTTTAGCGCATTGGCTTTGGCTTCAATGGCTGGATGCTCCAACCATCAACTGTCTATCGCGCCTTTATGATTCTCGGTTTGGTGATGATGTCGATCTTTGCATCAGTGATCGCGCAAACTAATCCATCGAAAGGCCCCTCTCCTGAGCCAAAAGCTGAAACGTCTCCTACGCCGCCGCCCGCAACCGATTACGACATTCGCTGGGGCGTGAAGATTCCATTGCGAGACAAGGTTGAGTTAAACGCGACTCTTTACTTGCCAAAAACGGCGGACGGATCGGCTCCTAAAACTCCTGTCGTTTTTACACTGACGCCGTACATCTCGGACACGTACCACGCGCGGGGCGCATACTTCGCGTCGCACGGCTATATCTTTGCGTTGGTCGACGTTCGAGGTCGTGGAAATTCCGGGGGCGACTTTGAGCCGTTTGCCAATGAACCCCGCGATGGCCACGACGTTGTCGAGTGGTTGGCGCAGCAGCCGTTTTGCGACGGAAAAGTTGCGATGTGG
>Ga0193750_1000443_pt1 | contig 11471 bp, 9 predicted proteins | sample L1c1metaG_FD_160569 | JGI IMG/M metagenome (GOLD analysis project Ga0193750, IMG submission 160569) | Soil microbial communities from a riparian zone of the East river system, Colorado, United States - L1c1 | ecosystem: Environmental > Terrestrial > Soil > Riparian zone | place: USA: East River...
CCCCGAAGTCACAGACCACGAATCCGCGGCGGGGAATGGTGGCCTCCGAAGCCCGACCATGTGGCAACGACGAGCGTTCACCGCCTGCGATGATGGTGGGAAACGACATCCCTTCTGCCCCCGCTCTACGGGCTGCATATTCCAACTCCGCCGCGACCTCGCTCTCTTTCACTCCCGGACGAATTGTCTTCAGTATCACGTCGAAGAGATTAGAGCCCAGCAGAACTGCCGCCCGAATTTGTTCAATTTCTTCGGCGTCCTTCAGCATGCGACTGCGCTCGATCAGCGCCGGCGCGGGCCGCAACGATGCATCCGCAGGCAACAATCCTGCCAGACGACCGTGTTCCGCAATGGTGAAGTGCTCACTCTCGATACCAATTCTTCGACGCATCCTGCCAGTACTTCTATTGGCGCGCAACCAGTCAGCGCATGCTACCAGTGCCCCCTTTTTGCCAACGACGACCTTGCATCCTTGAACCTCCGCCCGCCCTTGCGTGCGATAACGTCCATCCGTAAAAAACACAATCTTCTTGTCCGAAACGAAAAGCACGCCAGCGCTTCCGGTGAATCCGCAGAGATAGCGGACATTGGGAAGATGAGTCACCAGTAGTGCGTCCAGACGATTAGATTGGAGAGACTCCTGCAGTCTCCGCTGACGGGCTTTGTAATCCATGATTGAAGTTTAGCAACGGATCGGCATTGCAAGGAATGGAAGCTGCCTAAACGACTGACCGCCGGAACGTCCCTGACAGGTTCTTCAGAGACTCCGGCGGCGGTCTTCGTGCAACTCGATAGGCCTATGTCTGAATAATGCGCGGCGTGATGAAGAAGATGAGCTCCTGGTTCGAGGTGCTCACGCTGCGCCGTTTGAACAGATTGCCGAGGGCCGGAATGTTGCCCAGCACCGGCACCTGCGCGATGTTGACTGAGTTCTGAGTTTGGATCACACCGCCGATGACAACCGTACCGCCGTCGGTGACCAGCACCTGCGTAGTCGCCTGCTGGGTGATCAAAGTCGGGTTCCCCTGGACCGTGCGTCCGAAGTCTGGCGTGGTATTTTCCACGTCCACGTTCAAGAAGATCGTGCCTTCGGAGGTGATCTGCGGAATCACCGTTAGCCGGAGAAACGCGTCAACGTAGGTTACGGTTGGCGGCCCACCCAACTGCGCCTGAGTAACGATCGGAACCCGCACGCCCTGGCGAACCAGCGCCTGGATGTTGTTCTGGGTCACTACTCGAGGACGCGACAGAATCTTCAGCAAGCCGCGCGACTCGGCCAGAGTCAAGATAGCGTCAATGCGCACGTTATTACTGGCATTGAGGAAACTGATACCGCTTGTCGGGCTGGTCACCGGCAGGTTAGAGAACAGAGGAATCTGCGTAGCAGCTCCGGTGCCGGTAACAATGTAATTCGGACTTGGTGTGTTTCCCACGATAATAGGCGAGCTGCCGACGCTGGTGGCGCCGCCTATAGCGCTGGGCCCGTTGCCCCAGCCGAAACCGAACTGGGTGCCGATATCGCGCGCAAAACTGCGGGTTGCGGCGACCACACGAGCTTCAATTTCAACTTCCTGCGTCTTACGGTCAAGCTGCGTCAAGAGCCGGTCAATCCCGGGAATGACGGAAGGAATATCTTGAATGATAAGCGCGTTGGTGCGGTCGTCGGAGATCACATCTCCACGCTGAGTAAGAAATTTCTTTACTGTCGGCACGACATCTTTGGAGTGCGCATAGCTCAAGAAACGAGTGACAGTAACCTTCTCGACCGCCAATGCCTCAGCTTCGATTTGCGCCCGGCGCGACTCCGCTTCTTTGCGCAGGGTTTCCACGGTCGCGATACGTAACACGTTGCCATCGAGCTGGCGGGCCAGGTCGTTGTTCTTCAAAACGATGTCCAGGGCCTGATCCCACGGCACGTCATCGAGCACGATGGTTAACGAACCCTTGACGTTCGGATCCAGTACCACGTTCAGTCCGCTAATTTCGTGAATCAAGCGGAAGAAATCCTTCAAATCCACATCTTTAAGATTTACTGAAATCGGCTCACCCGTGTATTTGGGTCCGGTGATCGCCGGCGATTGCTGAGATTGGGCCTTCTGCTCAGCAGCCATGTTCACCGCGGGTTGCGGTCCACTAGTGGGTGCCGTTCCCTGCGACGCCTGGGGTTGCATGGAGGCGCTCGGCGCAGGCAATAAGGTTTCGGGTCTATCCGCAAATTTCGCGGCAGCGCTGATCGCGCGGTCAGCAGGCGCTACTGGGGAAGTCTTGCTTCCCTCTGGCGTGCTCGCGTCTTTGGTCTTGTAAGAAGGTTCGACAAAGACAAATTCGGTCGCCGAAGAAGCCGGCTGAACCTGCTTCTTCTGTGTCCCCAATACCGGAGCCGGTGTGCTCATTGCCAGCTCTTTTTTGGCCGACGGCACCTGCGCTACAGCTGGATTCGCAACCGAAACAGCGGTCGAGTTCGTTGTGTTCTTAGCGGCGGTTGCAGCCGTATACAGCTTGACGGTGAACTTATTGTCCGTGCCGGGAAGCAGTTGGTAACGGCAGGCCTGCGCCAGATCAATCACTACTCGGGTGTTAGGAGGCGTCTGACCGTCCATACCAATACGAACGCCCTTTACGCCGTCGCTACCTACGCCGATGTGACTTTGCGAAGTGGCCATTACGGTCGCCGGCAGATCGACTACCAGGCGCGCAGGCGAATCCACGGCGCTGAGTTCAGGCCTCAGTTGGCCGCGGCCAGTGATCTCCACACTGATGCCGTCCTCGCCGTGCACTACAGCCACCTTTTGCAGCGTGGCGTGACTGGCTGACTCCGTCGCTGTGCTCTGCGTCTCAGCCGCAGCCGCCATTAGAACCAGGACTAGCAGCGGTAAGAAAACACCCAGCAGTTGCTTTCGCATTTCGCTTCTCCCCACTTTCAAATTCGTTGTTGCCAACCGGACTCTCCGGCTGCAATCTCCCCGTCACGCTAGACGGCCGGGGTGGTAATTCTTTTCGTTACTTCCCGGGTAAATGACTTCCCCAACCTGTCCTGGAGCGTCTCTTTGAAGACGATCGAGTCGCCCGTGATTTTCACCACATATCCGTTAAATACTGGATCGTTCTCGCGCAGGAAGTACGCCTTGTCCATGGCATTGACCACCACTGCGATCATGCCAGCCTCGGCTTTCACCACTCCCTTAAGATTGATTTGGTCAATCGCCAGGCAGCGCTTACCCATGCTGCAGCCTGAACCCACCATGCTGCGGTTCACTACCGGGCTGACGAACGGATCACGTCGTCCGGTCAGATTGATCACCTTTGGTTCCTGTTTTTTGGCGACCTCGGGACTCTTCTTATCTGTGACGGCAACTTTCTGCTTGGAACTCGCGGGCTTGGCTGCTTTTACCGGCTTAGCTTTCGGTGCAACTGATTTGCTCGCCGGCTTGGGCGTTTTCTTTGCAAGAGCTGGTGTTGACGGTTTTGCATTGTTGGCAGCAGTTGCAGCCGGGGTCTTGCTAGCGACCGGGGCCCCCGTTTTCGGGTGGCCGCTGGCCGGCTTGGTCGGAGCTGCGGCCACTTTCTGCCCGCTCACCAGCGCAGCTGGTTTTGCCGGTTGCCCTTGCGAGGCTGCCAGCGCGGCGTTAGAGTCCATGGCCTTCTTCTGCTCGACCGCCTTCATCGTGTTCCGCGTGTTTTCGATGACGTCGGGGTTCTGCCCCCAGGCCGTGCCTGCCGCCATCCCCAATACAAGAATTCCAGTCGTCAGCTTCATAGGCTCCCTACTTTTTTACCGGCATGGTCTGGCCGGGCCGAGCAGAAGTACCCGCAGCCGGCTCAATGTCATGACTGAAGAATGTGCTTGCCGTAAAAGTGGCGACCACGCTCTCGTTGGGCGCGTACTGGTAGGCATGTTTCGCCTTGGCGTCGGTGGGTTTCTTGACCGTCGCCACCAGCAGTCCTGAGACGTTGACAATACGCTCCAGTTTTCCCACCCGATCGAAAAAGCTCAGCATCGAATAGTACGGGCCGTCCAACTCCATCTCGAAAGGCACTTCGGTATAGAACTCTTTGGCGGAAACCGGTTTTGCCGTATAGCGCCGCAGTTCGATGCCAGCCTTCATGGCTTCGGAATCCAGCATCCTCATGAATCCGTCCACTTCCTTCTCGTCCGGGACGATGCGCCGCTCAATCTCCAATTGCTGCTTCAGGCTGGCGAGCTGGCGCTCAATCTCTGCCAATTTCGGCCGGTAGGCCTCGAGTTCGGCATTTTCCCGCACTTTGTTGTCGAGAGCTTGCTGCGCGGCCTCATTGGCTTCCCGCTGGCTCTTGAACATGGTGAAATACAGAGCAGCAGTCAACAACACCGCCCCCGCAACCACCACTCCCCATTGCTTGAGACCCGACATTTCGCTGAAGTTGGTCATAATTTTCCGCCTCTAGGACTTGGCCTTTTCGCAGGTCAAAGTGAATTGAAATGCCTGCATTTCTTTAAAGGTGTCGTCCTGGTAGGTCTCTTTGATCTCAATATTCTTGAAAAAACCGGTCTTCTGCAGATTGGTCATCAAGTTGGCGACGGCATCTGTACTCAGAGCCATGCCTTCAATGTCCACACTCGTGCCTTGATCCTTCATGTTATTGAGCCACACCGCCTCGGTGCCGTTGACGGTGTTACCGATCATGTTGAGCAGGTTAACTGGACCGGACTGGTTGGCGCGCAACTGATCGATCACATCCACGCGCCGCTTATAGCTTTCGGCCTGGCGCTGGCGCTCGAGGTACCGGGCCTTCACATCTGCGAGCTCACGATTCTTCTGTTCCGCCACTTGCATTTTGGCCGCGATGTCCCGCTTCACCACGTCCAGCCGGTACCAGTACCCCAGATTCAGCACTCCGGCCAGCACCAGCACCACCAGAACTTTCATTTTCGGTGAGCCGGGATCGCCCACTTCCATGACCGCCGTCGAGGTGGGGGCGCCACGCTTGTTCTTCGATTTCGCTAGTCCCAGCAGGTTGATTCGGATCATAAGTCTTCAAAACTCCTTAAGGCCAAACCCACCGCAACTGCCATCTGGCCTGCGTTCTGCTCGATCAGTTCTACTCCCGGTCCTTCCGCCGGAGGAGCAATCCGCTGAAATGGATTGAAGATCTCTACCGGCAACGAGAATTCCTGACGCAACGCCTCGACTAATCCCGGGACCTTCGAAGATCCCCCCGCCAGGTAAATCTTCTCAATGTGTTCTCCGGCGGCGCTGGCCCGGAAGAAGTCGAATGTCTTCTGAATTTCCAGCACGATGATCTCGGTCACTTGCTGCAGGATCGGAGTTTTGGCATCTTCACTCACCGTCCCCACTTTGCGTCCCAGCTTCAGGGACTCGGCATCGTCGAAGCTCAGATCCAGCTCTTTTTGCAGCGAGTCGGTGTACTGATGACCGCCCACGCTGACATCGCGCGGGAACAGCGGCGTCGTGCCCTTAACGATGTTGATATTCATCACGCTGGCGCCCAGATTCAAAAGTGCCACCACCTGGCCCGGCGCCGGCTCGTAGTTGTATTCGTAGCAGTTCTGCAGCGCGAGAGCATCGATGTCTACAATAGCGGGAGTCTTGCCCGCCATCGAGAGTACATTGGTGTAGTTGAGAATCTTGTCCTTCTTGACAGCGACCAGTAAGACGTCCATCTGCGGGTTACCCGCATCTTCCGAGAGAATCTGGTAGTCAAGATTCACATCCGCCAGATCGAACGGAATATGTTGTGCCGCTTCTTTCTGAATGGTCTCCGCCAGTTCCTGATCGCTCATCGAGGGCAGCGAGATTTTCTTTACGATTACTGAGTGTCCGCTGACCGCTGTCGCCACATTCTTGGTCTTGATGGCGTTATCGGTGAACAGCTTCGAGATCGCGCTGGAGACTGTGCCGGAGTCGACAATCATCGAATCGACGACGATATCCGGGGCTAGCGGTTCCAGGCCAAGGTGCGCCACCTCAATCCCGTTGCGCCCCCGTTTCAGTTCCACCGCCTTGATGCTGGAGGAACCCACATCCAGACCAACAATCGTTCTTGCTCCGAATCCAAACATGTGCCCGCCTTTACGATTGCCCGGCAGCTTTGGCAGCCGCCTTGGGTTTTCTCTTGCTTTTCGCTTCCATCTGGCTTGACTTCTCTTCCATCCACTGGTCCAGCTTCGATTTTTTGAAGCGCCAGCGGTTGCCCAGCTTGAAAGCGGGAATCTTTTGCTCGCCCACGTACTTGTACAGCGTGTCGGGACTCACTCCCAGGTACTGCGAAGCCTGGCGAATGTTCATGACTTCTCGCGAGTCGGCCATAGTTCAGAGCCTCTGCACAGAATCAAGCCCCCGTCGCAGCCGCTATTTCCGGCCTTCGGGGCGAACCGGCGAGAAAACTCCTCGCACCAAGTTGCGTTCGAGTGAATTCAGGTGTGCTGAGCATATATCAATCGGGAAATAGCCAAGGTCAAGGCATATCTTCGGGTTTTACCCTGTTTTATGCGGGTTTTCTGGAAAAGAGAATAAAGCAAGTTGCAGATTGATGCTATATATTGCGGTATCTTATGCTATATGCACATTATATAGGGGTGTTTATACAGAGGGTTCGAGCCTGAATTGTGAACCGTAACTAAAGTACTAAGGACGGTACGAAGGTAGTAGGACGGCAGGGAACGACGCTATCCACGAAGTGTCCGGCCAACACAGTGTTGAACGCCTAAGGAAGCGCCCCAATGCACCAAGGAAGGGACAAAATCCTCGCGAATCATCCCTTTTGCCCACTCGAAAAGATGGCTCAGCGATTTAAGTCACTTTGCGGGATCAAGGAGACGAATGGATGCCAGAAATTTTCTCTCATCCTGAACCGGCTCGGGGTCATCGCTGCGCCACGTGACGGTCATGGAATAAGCATGTCGCTTGCCGAGATAGATGTTCATGACCTCGATCAGTTCAGTGCCGTCTTCGGTGGTGCAATGCGCTTTATATTGCCGTCCACGGTAGCCTTCGAGCACGGGCCAAGCCAGGCCCTGCGCGAGAGTCATGCATTTTCCCATCCCTTTGTAGTTGGCGTTTTTGAAGGTCTCAAAATCTGCCTCGTTGATGGGCTGCTCTTCCGTGAACGAGCTGTAAATCGTGTCGTAAATCACGTCCTCGCTGATCGCCTTCGCACCGCGCGTGGTCGCAACGTCCTTTTCTTCATCGAGCAGCTTGTCCTCAGGTGGTTGGGGAAATTGCGCGGCAAAGTTTCCTTCTTGGCTCCTGAAGTCGGTCCAACTATTGCTCGATTCGGATTGCCTTGGCCGCTTGCACGAAGTCAGAAGCGCAACCAAATAAACCACCAGAATGTAATTGCGCTTCATCTACGATGACGATAACACTCCGTGAAACGGCGGTCAGTCACGCAGGACCAAGCTAAGCATCAATGACATAGTGTTTCCGTGGTCCTGTCGATTGCGGCTGCTCCGAACGCTCTGCGAGAGTGGTAGGACGGTGGGCACCTTTCGGCGCGAAGCATATCCAAAAATAACTGAGGGTGGCCCCAGATGAGCGTTAAGTCTCTTTGCCATCCAAATTGCTCCGTGACTCCTTCTCTTGGAAGTCGCCTTTGCGGTAATCTGCTATCAATTCTGGAGAACAACGTTGCGCTTGCTGGATCGGCTTCAACCTTTGGGACTGCTCGCCCTGCGAATCGTGCTGGGCATCATCATGATTGGCCACGGTTATCCAAAAGTGTTCGGCGGCCTTTCCGAGCACGTGCATCATGTAAGCAATCTAGGACTGCCCGGCTGGCTGGCTTATTGCTCTGCGGCGGCGGAATTCCTCGGCGGGATTCTGGTCCTCATCGGATTATTGACTCGTGTTGCAGCGCTGACCATTCTTATCAATATGAGCGTGGCCATTTGGAAAGTGCATTGGAAGAATGGTCTTCTCGGGAATGGCGGATATCAATTCCCGCTCTCGCTGGCTGCCATAGCCTTCGCACTGATTTTGTTGGGCGCCGGCCCCATCGCGCTGGATAGCATTCGTCGCCCTAGTCGGGGTGTTAAGGCGAAGAAGGTGTAAATCGAAAATCACTCCCTCGACAATCCTGGGCGCTTCAGTTCCACTCTCCGCCTCCGTGCCGGCCGCGACATACTTTGCAATACGTCGCTGGCTCGGTGTTGTCCACGCGGTGCTTGGCAGCTTTCAAGGTGCGTAAATACGCAAAAATAAATTCCAGATCATCATCACTAAGATTTCGGTAATAGGCCCAGGGCATGTGCGGACTCAGTTTCCGCGCGCCTACCATCCCAGTACGCATCACTTTCACAAATTGTGCCCGGTCGTAATAAGAAATGCCTGAGGGATCCGGCGTGATATTCGCGCTGGCAGTGTCGGGAATGTGTTCATCGTGCAGGATATTCCCTCCACCGAAGTCCCCTGCTACTGGTTCGCCGTTCTCGTTCATATTTTCCCATGCAGTATGACAGCCGCCGCAATCGGCAATCTCCACCAGGTATTCGCCGCGTCGTGCTGGATCCGAAGCAGGGCGTCGAAGATACTCGGCGTAGGGAGAATAGTGGTTGCTCTGATACATCCAGCTAGTCAGATCGGGATCAGGAAAAGCCACAGGGCGGGTAAGAGGTTCTGGATCATCCGCAATCAGCAATCGTCTTCGCAATGAGAGATGTATCCGCGGCAAAGGGTTGTGCGCCGCGGGAATCGAACGCAGATAAACCACTACGGAGGCCAAATCCTCGTCGGAGAGGAAGCGAAAACTTTGATACACCATCTGCGGATGCAGCGCGCGCCCATCGTGGCCCACGCCTTCTCGAATTGCGCGCGCCAGCATGTCGTCAGTCCAACTACCAGCGCCGGTTTCGACATCGGGCGTGATGTTAGGCACTACCAGGTCAGGATTATCCTGGGCGATGTGGCCCGCACCTTTTTTGCCAGCCGCGGGCGGAGCGCCAGGGGTATTCCAATCGCGATCGGAATGACAGCGAAAACACGCGAGAAGCCCTTCCGCCAGATACTGACCTCGCTCTCTTCGCTGCGGAGTACGCTCGAAAACTCGGTTGCTAAGTGGACGCGCTCGCGGTCCCGCCAGCATGCGCCAGCTCAGCCGGACCAAGTTAGAACGCGAAAGAGATAGGCGCTTGGCAGCTGATTCGAATGCGATGAAGATCGCACCCGCCAAGCTCAGCGTGACTACGATCAGGGTGATCCAGCGTCTTCGTGACATGCAGATTTGACGGGGAGCCCACGAAACTAGTTCCTACTCAACCTACTCAGAAGTCGGCCAGTTCCTTCATGGCGCGGAATAAATCATCCATCTGAGGCAAAATGGCATTTTCCAGGCGTGGTTGATAAGCAACGAATGTGTCCATAGCGGCCACGCGGCGCACGGGAGCATCCAGGTGCTGAAACAATTGATCGGCGATCCGCGCTGCGATTTCCGCGCCATAGCCCCAGCTTAGCGAGTCCTCATAAGCGATGAGCGCTCGGTTAGTCTTGTGGACAGAAGCTGCAATCGCTTCCCAATCAAACGGATTCAAGCAGCGCAGGTCAATCAGCTCTACCCTGACTCCATGTTCGCGTTCCAACTTTTGAGCCGCTTGCAACGCTCGTGGAACCACGGCGCCATAGGTGATCACGGACAAATCTGTTCCCGGCTGCACAATCTTCGCCTTGCCGAATGGGATCATGTAGTCCGGCCCGGGATAGGGAGACCTTCCGTAGGTTTCCCGATAAAGCCGTTTGTGTTCCAGGAACAGCACGGGATCATCGCAGCGGATTGCAGTTCGCAACAACCCCGCGGCGTCCAGTGCGTTCGAAGGAAAAACCACTCTCAGCCCCGGGATATGAGTAAAGATGCTCTCGCCGCATTGAGAATGATAGATAGCCCCGCCGGTCAAATATCCCCCAATCGCCACCCGAATTACGCAGGGCGCGGAGAAACCGTTGTTCGATCGCCAGCGGATCAGCGGCAGCTCGTTTCTGAGCTGCATCATGGCCGGCCAGATGTAGTCGAAGAACTGGATTTCGACTACCGGCTTCAGCCCGCGCGTCGCCATGCCAGTCGCGCGGCCCACGATGTTGGCTTCCGCCAGCGGCGAATTGAATACCCGGTCAGAACCGAAATCGCATTGCAGGCCTGCGGTCAGCTTGAAGACTCCGCCTTTACCCTTGATCAGCTTTTGTTGCAAATATTCTTCCCGGCTGCAATCAGCCACGTCTTCGCCGAACATCACAATGCGCTCGTCCCGCCGCATTTCATCACGCAGCGTGGCATTGATCAGATCGGCCATAGTTTTGGGCGCGGCTTTTTTGCCATCGGCCGCGGTAGCCTGGGAAAAAAGCTGGGTCTCAAACGCAGAGGACGTTGGATCAATGTCCGGGGAATAAACATAGTCGGTGATCGTCTCCGGCGTGGGCGGAGGCGCACTGAGAGCGCGGTCCACAGCGACCTGGAGATCGTCTTCCACCTGCTTCTCCAGCCGATTGATTCCTTTTTCGTCAAGAATGCCTTCGCGAATCAGAAACATCTGCATGCGCGTGATGGGATCACGCGCCGCATCGCGCTGGCGTTCGGCGTCCGGCCGATATAGACGCTCGTCATCGGAGAGTGAATGCGAGTAAGGACGAATGACATGCGCGTGAATGAAAGCCGGGCCACTTCCGGCGCGGCAATGGGCCACTGATCGGACAAAAGCCGCATACGTCGCTACCGGATCAGTTCCATCGACTTCTTCAAAATGGAAATTGGGGAATCCAGCGACCAGCCGCGAGATATTCCCTCCGGCCGTCTGCACTTCCACGGGCACCGAAATCGCGTATCCATTGTCCTGGACCACAAACACCAATGGCAACCGGGCATTGGAGGCAGTGTTCATCGCTTCCCAAAACTCGCCTTCGCTCGTGGTTCCATCTCCCAGAGAGACGTAAGTCACCTCATCGGGGTGAAAAACAACATCTTTGAACTGACGATAGTCGCCGGTAGTCTTCTTGACGGCTTCAGGATGGGCAGTCAGGTAGTGCGCGGTTTCGGCGCAGCCTACAGCTTGCAGAATCTGAGTACCGGTAGGGGACGACTGAGTAACGATGTTGAGGCTGGGATAGCTCCAATGGGATGGCATCTGCCGCCCGCCGGAACTCGGATCTTCCGCTGCGCCGACACCTTGCAGCAACATTTCATAAGGAGTGACGCCCAGCGCGAGACAAAGCGCGCGATCGCGATAATAGGCGTAAAACCAGTCGTAGCGGGGCTTCATGGCGAAGGCTGCGGCCACACCAACCGCCTCATGCCCCGCGCCCGAGATCTGGAAATAGATTTTCTGCTGACGCTTAAGCAGGATTTCCCGGTCGTCCACACGCCGCGAGGTGTACATCAGGCGGTAGGCTTCGATCAATTGCTGGCGAGTGAGACCTTCATAGGTCTTACCCGCCTTCTTAATATCGCTGTCGGTCACCCCAGCCGGTTTGGGATCCGCTTTTGTGGTC
>Ga0193750_1000444_pt1 | contig 11450 bp, 14 predicted proteins | sample L1c1metaG_FD_160569 | JGI IMG/M metagenome (GOLD analysis project Ga0193750, IMG submission 160569) | Soil microbial communities from a riparian zone of the East river system, Colorado, United States - L1c1 | ecosystem: Environmental > Terrestrial > Soil > Riparian zone | place: USA: East River...
AGTGGGGCGAGCCGGCCGAGCTGGCCTCGGCGCTGCAGACGCTCGAGCAGATCCAGCGGGACTTCAACGACGCCCAGTCCGGCGGCAAGCGGGTGTCCCTGGCCGACCTGATCGTGCTCGGCGGGTGCGCGGCCGTCGAGCAGGCGGCCAGAAGCGCCGGGCACGAGCTCTCGGTGCCGTTCGCTCCAGGGCGCACCGACGCATCGCAGGAGCAGACCGACGCTGAGTCCTTCGCGGTGCTCGAGCCGACCGTCGACGGCTTCCGCAACTACTTCCGTGCGGGAGAGCCGTTGCCGCTGGAGCACGGGCTGCTTGAGCGGGCCTTCATGTTGCGGCTGACGGCTCCCGAGATGACGGCGCTGGTCGGCGGCATGCGCGCGCTGAACGCAAACCACGGGCAGTCTCGCCATGGCGTCTTGACGGACCGGCCGGAAACCCTCACCAACGACTTCTTCGTCAACCTGCTCGACATGGGCACGGAGTGGAGCGCATCGGGCTCGGACGGGAACGGCTCGGCGGCTAACGGCTCGGCCGGGTCCGCCGCGAACGGGAGCGGCTCTGTCCCGAACCTCTACGAGGGACGCGATCGCGCGCGCGGCGAGCCCAGGTGGACCGCCACCTCGGTCGACCTCGTGTTCGGCGCGAACTCGCAGCTGAGGGCCCTGGCGGAGGTCTACGCGTGCGATGACGCCAAGGAGAAGTTCGCGCGCGACTTCGTCGCCGCCTGGGACAAGGTCATGAACCTCGACCGCTTCGACCGATCCTGAGCGAGCGCTGCTCCAGCGGCATCTATCTCGCCCGCCACGGGCGGACGGCCTACAACGAGGAGGGTCGCTTCCAGGGCCAGCAGGCGGTCGCGCTGGACGAGCTCGGGCGCGAGCAGGCCATCGCGCTCGCCGAGCGAGCCGCCGCCTACGGCTTTGCCGAGCTGTGGTGCAGCCCGCTGCTGCGCGCGCGCGAAACGGCCGAAGCAGTGGCCGCCGCGACGGGCCTCGCGCCTCGTGAGGACGCCCGCTTCATGGAGACCGACGCAGGCGACTGGACAGACCGCACGTTCGCCGACGTCAGCGCCGAAGCGCCGGAGCTGTTCGCCGCCTTCGCCAACGCCGACCCTGACTTCGCCTTCCCCGGCGGCGAGTCCTTCGTCGCGCAGGAGCAGCGCGTCGGCGCCGCCCTAGACGAGGTCGAGCAGGGCCCACAGCCCGCGCTCGTCGTCTGTCACGGCATGGTCATCCGCGCCGCCCTGTCGGTGCGCATCGGCCGCTGGCTGCCCTACGGCCAGCGCGTTCCCAACGGCGCGATCGTGCCGCTTCAGCCGAGCGAGGACGAACTCGCGCAGATCGGGCGCGCACCCGCGCCCGAGGCCAGCTGAGTGCCGCCCAGGCACCCTCGCTGACAGGCACGCGCCCCTCGGCGACCGGCCGCGCTCGCGCCGCGACTACCCGCCGGCGAGCGATCACGACACGGACCGACGCGATCAGGACGTTCCTGACGACCGACGCCTTCGCGCGCTTCGGCCTGCCCGCCGAGCTCGCGTCGTAGGCGAGGCGAGGCTCTCCGCTCTCAGCGCAAGATCACGCAGCCCGTGCTGCCGTGCGCGATCAGCTTCTCGTCGGACTCCGCGAACACGCGCCCCTCGGCCGTCGCCGTGCGCCTACCGGCGTGCACGACGCGACCCTCGGCCAGCACGCGCCCGGTCACCTTGGACATGGCACGGATGTAGCGCACCTGCAGGTCGGCGGTCGTGTAGCCGACGCCCGCGTCGAGCGTCGTGTGCACAGCGCAGCCCATGCACGAGTCGAGGATCGTCGCCGCGATGCCGCCGTGCACCATGCCGATCGGGTTGTACATCCACTCTGCCGGCTCGAGCGCGAAAACCGCGCGCCCGCGCTCGGCTTCGACGATCTCAAAGCCCAGCAGCTCGGCGATCGGCGGCGGCGGCAACGTCCCCGACGCGATCGCCGTGATGTAGTCCAGGCCGGCCAGCTTCATGCCCTCGGCGGCCGTTGCGGCAGGGTCCTGCCAGCTGAACGTGCGGCTGCGCGTCGTCGCCGGCGCCTCTTCAAGCGTGCTCACGCCTCCTCCATCACCAGCGGCTCCGCGATCAGCGGGTCGGCGATCGGCTCGGAGATCGTTGCCTGCTCGCCTCCCGGCGCGCCGGCCGGGCGCCTGACGGGAGGCCCGATCGCCGCGAGCAGCAGCCCCGCCGAGAGACCGCCGACTACCGAGATCAGCCACGCAGAGTGAAAGCCGGCCGCATTGCGCGTCGCCGTCCCGAGCACCGCAACGAGCACCGCGACGCCGAGCGCCGCGCCGATCTGGCGGCCCATCGTCAACACGGCCGCGCCCGTGGCGAAGCGCTCGGGCGGCAGCGAGGAGGCACCTGCGCCAGTCAGCGTCGGGATCATCAGGCCCACGCCCGCACCGCCGATCATGATCCCGGGCAGGAAGTCCGAGGCGTATGCCGGCGTGTCGCCGGTTTGCGTGATGTAGAAGAGCTGCCCGGCGCAGAACAGCAGCGCGCCGACGATGCCCGGCAGGCGGTAGCCAAAGCGCGCGCCCAGCCGCGCCGAGGGAATGCTGAAAGCGGTCGCCATGGCCGGGCCGGGGAACAACATCAGCCCTGCCGTCAGCACGCCCTCGTGCCACACGGACGTCAGGAACAGCACGCCGGCCAGCAGCATCGCGCCGAAGCCGCCGAAGAACAGCACCGAAGCGCCGACGGCCAGGCCGAAGCTGCGAACGCGCAGCATCGACGGCTCGACGATCGGCGCTTGGTGGCGTTCTGAGCGCCACCAGATCGCGGGCAGCAGCATTGCGGTCACGGCGAGCAGCGCGAGGATCGGCGCCGAGCCCCAACCCCATTCCTGTCCCTTGACGATCGCCACGACCAGCGCGCCGATCGCGACGATCAGCCCGGCGGCACCGAGCACGTCCGGTCGCGCCGCATCACGCTCGCGCCGCTCGGCGAGCGTGCGCAGGCCGAAGCCGAGGCCGAGCAGCCCGACGGGGATGTTCACGAGGAACACCAATCGCCAGTCGGCCTGCACGAGCAGGCCGCCAAGCGGCGGCCCGGCGGCGGCGGCGATCCCGCCCGTGGCCGCCCATGCACCGATCGCGACGTGGCGCTCGTGCGGACCGAACTCGGGGAGCATCAGCCCGAGCGACGTCGGCAGCATCAGCGCGCCGCCCGCCGCCTGCACGACACGCGCGCCAATCAGAAAGCCGACCGACGGGGCCAACGCACAGGCTGCGCTTGCGAGGACGAATATGCCAAGGCCGAGCAGGAAGGCACGCTTGCGTCCGAAGGCGTCGGCCCAGCGCCCGGCTGGAACGAGCAACGCGGCGAACACGATCGCGTAGGCGCTGAGGATCCACGACAGCGAGCCCAGCGAGGCGCCGCCGAAGTGCTTGCCGATCGCCGGGAAGGCGATGTTGACGATGAACAGGTCGAGGCTCGACATGAACACGCCCGTGCACACGATCAGCGAGACGATCCATTTGCGTTGCATGATGAAACGCACCCTAGCACAAGGGTTGCATGATGCAACTGAGCACGCTATGCTGAGCGCATGCTCGGCAACGACTACAGCTCACAGACCTGCAGCATCGCCGGCGCGCTGGAGGTTGTCGGCGAGCGCTGGTCGCTGCTGATCGTGCGCAACGTGTTCCTCGGCCTGCGCCGCTTCGATCAGATCCAAGGCAACCTGGGGATCGCGCGCAACGTGCTGCAGACGCGTCTGGAGCGGCTGGTCGACCATGGCGTGCTCGAGCGAAAGCTCTACAGCGAGCGCCCGCCGCGCTACGAATACCTGCTCACCGAGAAGGGCCTTGACCTGTGGCCGACGGTTGTCGCGCTGATGCAGTGGGGCGACCGCCACGCCGCTCCCGCCGGCGGGCCGGCGGTGGTGCTCGAACACCGCGGATGCGGCGGGCGCGTCGACGAGCACCGCGTGTGCGAGAAGTGCGGCAAGCCGCTGAACGCGCGCGAGGCGCGCGCGCTGCCCGGACCGGGCGCATCGCCCGACCACCCGCTCGTGCGCCGTGGCGTGCACCCCGTCGCGGCCTAGCGACTCACCGAATCGCTCGCGACGCATCCGCTGATCGCGCGGGGCAAGCAGCGCGTCGCCGCCTGACTCCTCGCCAGCGCGACCGCCTGCCGCCGGCGCCCCGCTGCGAGATACTGAGCAGTGGTGTCGCAAGAGAGCATCGACTTCGTCCGGGCCGCCTACGAGTGGGGCAACACTCAGGGGTGGACCGCCCGTGGCTGGTGGCACGAAGACGGCGAGTACGTCAACTCGCGCGAGGACCCCGACCACGGCAGGCACGTCGGCATCGAGGCCGTCGAAGCGCACTTCGCATCGTGGATCGAGGCCTATCCCGACCTGCGCGTAACTCCCGTGGACGTGCGCGCGAACGGGCGGCGCGTGTTCGCGTGGGTGCACTTCTCAGGCCATGGCGCCACGAGCGGCATGCCAGTCGACATGGAGCTCGCGCACGTCCTCACGCTCGAGGACGGCCTGATCAAGCGCCTGGAGGAGTACACCGACCGCGCCGAAGCGCTCGCGCGCGCGGGGATCGAGGAGTAGCCGGCGGCGTGAGCTCGCGCGCGGGCGGCGCCGGCTCGCTGCGTCAGCCACGCGCGATCTCGTCGCGCGCGTGTGTGGCCAGCGCAGCCTGCTCAGCGATCGCCGGCGAGACGTGCGACCAGCTCGGCTCCCTCGCGCGCCATGCGCGAGCGCGGCACCACGACGTCGAAGCCGGCCTCGCGCGCGCGTTGGCCCGTCTCGACGTCGACGTGCGAGTAGAAGGCGAGCGTCTTGACCCCCTCGAGCAACCCGTGCCCGGCGAGCGATTCGCGCACGGCGGCGCCGTCGAGCTGCGCGTCGGTCAGATCGACGACCAGCACCTGCGCGCGCGGCTCATGGACGGCCGACAGGCGCTCGCGCAACTGCGGCACGTCGCCGATCAGCTCGACCTCGTCGCCGGCGGCCGCCAGCGCGCCCTGCACGCGCGAGCCGAACAGCAGGTCCGGGACGAGCGCGAGCACGCGCGCCACGACTACTGCGCCCGCAGGCGGCGAAACTCCTCGCGCGCGGACTGGGGCCGGCCCCACCCCTGCGTGACCTCCGCGCGCCCGCTGCGCGTCTCGCGCACGACCATCTCCGCCTCGATCCCCGCGTCATCCAGCAGCGCCAGCGCGCCGTGGACCGTTTGCGCCGAGGCCGCGTGCCCGAAGCGATGGGCGATCAGCAGGCGCCAGTGCCAGTCGTGCCGCGAGTAGGGGCGCGCGTTGCATGTCGTCAGGTACAGCGCCGCTTCGACGTAGCGCGACTCGTCGGCCAGGCGCATGTCCAGCTCCAGGTCCGTCCAGTCGTCGGCAAGCGAGTCGACGATCTGCTGGAAGCTGTCCGCGAGGCCCATTGCGAGCAAGCCTAGCGTGGCTATGCTCGAAGAATGGCCGCGACGGAGACAGACCTGGCCGGCGAGCAGCAGCGCGCGCTGAGGGAGGGCTGCGGCCTGCTCGACCGCTCCGAGCGCGGCAAGCTCGCGCTGACGGGCGGCGGTGCGCTGGAGTTCCTAAACGGCCAGGTGACCAACGAGCTGACAGACCTGCGACCCGGCGAAGGGCGCTATGCGGCGTTCCTCACGGCCAAGGGCAAGATGCTGGGCGACGTGCGCATCCTCGCCGTCGGCGCTCCCGGCGGCCAAGCCGGCGAGCAGGGTCCGCCGACGGAACTGCTGTTGGACACCGAGCGCACGGCGCTGCAAGCGCTGTTCGACATGATCCGCCGCTACAAGGTCGGCTTCGACGTGGAGCTGCACAAGCGCACCGTGCAGCGCGGGCTGCTTTCGCTGATCGGGCCCGCCGCCGTCGCGACCTCCGGCGCTGACGCGCTGGGCGACGCCGTCGAGCACGCCAACGCAGCTATGGACATCGCCGGCATCGAGGCGCTGGCCGTGCGCAGCGACGTGGGCATCGACCTGATCTGCGACGCCGCCTACACCGAGCGGCTGGCGGCGGCGCTGGTCGAGCGCGGGGCGGTCCCGGTCTCCGAAGCTGCGGCCGAGGTTCTGCGCGTGGAGTCCGGTCGCCCTCGCTTCGGCGTCGACATGGACGACACGACGATCCCGCAGGAGGCGGCGCTGAACGAGCGCGCCGTCAGCTTCACCAAGGGCTGCTACGTCGGCCAGGAGACCGTCGCGCGGCTGTTCTACAGGGGCAAGCCCAACCGGCATCTGCGTGGGCTGCGCCTGTCGGCGCCGGCAGCCACGGGCGAGGAGTTGCACCTCGGCGAGCGGGTCGTCGGGCACGTCGGCAGCTCGGTCGTCTCCCCCCTGCTCGGTCCGATCGCGCTGGCGCTGGTACGGCGCGAGGCCGAGCCGGGCGCGACCGTCACCGTCGGCGAGAGCGCGATGCCCGCCGTCGTCACCGCGCTGCCGTTCACCAGCGGCTGACCTCGCGCGAGGCGGTCCGTCCTCGCCGGCGAAATCAACCCCGCAGTTTCGCCCACAGCCGCGCGCGCCGAGCGCGCCACAGTCGGCGGCCGTACGTTTCCTGATCTTCCTCGCCGCCGGCCAGCCACTGCCAAATCCATCCAAACACGCGCGGAAATCTAGCTCCCGCATGGAAGAAAGTGTGACTACGTCACACATCTGTCCAGTAGGTATGCAGTCTGTGAAGCGCCATGGCAAGGTTGCAGCGCTCGAAGCCGAGAATGAGGCCCTGCGCGCTGAGCGACGCGCGCAGTGGAGGCGAACCACATCGAGCATTGCGGCCGTGAATGGGCCGCACCCGCCCGGCCGCACATGGTGTGGCTGGCCGCTACCAGGGGTTCTTGGCGACCCCGGCCTCAACGAGCGGGATGATGCGTCTGACCTCTCCGATGACGGCGGGAAGGTGGGCCGAGTTGGTCCAGAAGATGACCATTCCAGTTGACGGGTCGTACTCGCCGAAGCGCCGACCCTCGCCCTCATTCTCGATATGAATTCCGCCGCCGATGTTGCGCCCGACGTAGCCGGATTTCCCTTGGCGCACGTACCAGTCTTCGATGCGCTCGTCGAAGTGCTCGAAGTCGTTGCGGATGTCTAGTGACTTCAGCGCCGATGTGTTGTCCACGCCGACGCTGTCGCGCAGGGCCTTGCGCTCAACCTCGCGCTTGCCGCTACTACCCCATAGGAGCTTTGAGAGATTGGCCGCAGCGACGAGAAGGTTCTGCAACGCGAACCACGCTCCCGCCGTCAGGTCGGGCATCGGCTTCCCGCTCCCCAGCATTGCGGTTCGCTGCTTCGTGTACTCAAGCGACAACTCCATTTCGCCGCGGGCGGTGGCCTCTAGCTGTTTGGTCCGAACCTCCTGCTCCGCTTGATGCTGCCGCAGCATCTCCGCGTCGTGGTCGGCAACCTCGCGCTCCCATTGTTCGAGTTGCTCTACGGATCGGAGTACAAACTTGCATTGCAGTTGGACCTCGGCCTGGAACAGCCGCAGCAGGAACTTGTCCACGCGTTACCGTTGCCCAAGATGACCGACGATCAGCACGACGCGGAGCCTACCCAGCGAACGCAGCCGAAAGGCATCGACCCAAAGACCGGCAAGCCCTACGAGCCGGTCGAGATTCCCGTCCCGAAGCTCGGCGTCTTTGAGCGGCTACTAAAGCGGGCCGAGAACATATCGCCGGGGGTCAGGTAACAAGCTGAGCGGCGAAGGCGACTAGCTCTATCAGCGCGAGCGGGCCGAGTCCGACAGCAAACCCCGCGATGGCAGCGACGCGGGTGCGCCGACCGGAGCGCTTGAGCAGCACATAGGCCCGCGCTGAGATCGCGGCAAAGATGCCCACGATGATGAGCAGGAAGGTCGGTTCATCTGGCCCTTGTCCCTCTGGAAGGGTGACGATGGCGATCAGGAACAGGACGAAGATGGTTAGGGCGAACAGCCCCGCCAGTCGCAAGCCAAGATGTCTAGTCGCCTGCTGCACGGTCTAGCAACTACTTGAACAGCGCGCCTCCGTCGCGTTTGGCGTTGTGCCGCCAGGCGTACTCATTGAGGTAGATCTGTAGGTATGCGGGCGACACCTTCTCGTAGACGCCTCGCATCCCGGTCTTCATGTTGCCGAACGCGCCCTCGATGGTGTGCGTGTGCGTCGAGCCTTCGACGTAGGAGCCTGCCGAGATCCGGTGGTCTAGGAACTCGCCACGTAGCGGCTTGTAGGCCTGCCAGTCGTCCGTGAAGATCATTGACGGGGGATCGACGTTCGCGCGGACGTCTCTACTAAGCGCTAGCCCGCGCCGGGATGGAATGACGCGGAAACGGATGCGACCGCCACGCTCGACCATGCCGAGGATCGTCGGCTTGGCTTCGCGGAACGCCGCTGCCTCCTCGCGCGTCAGCGGGACGCGGCTTGCCGCCCCAGGAGGTCTCGTCAATCTCAACGTCGCCGCCAAGTGGGTCGTCGCCGTCGTCGGTCATCAGCTCCGTGCGGATGCGCTTCATCATCTTGTGCGCCTGCTTGTACGTCACGCCCAGCTCACGCTCAAGCTGCTTGGCCGAGATGCCGCAGCGAGTGCTAGCGATCAGGTACATCGCGTAGAACCACAGGTGCAGCGAGGTCGAGGACCGCTCGAAGATCGTTCCCTTCATCGGGTGGATGTGCAGCCCGCAGGTGTCGCAGGTGTAGGACGCACGGGTCTTGGTGCGGTGGAACTTACGTTCGCGTTCGCAGCGCGGACAACGGGCGTGGTGCCCGTCTGGGGCGAAGCGGTCGCGCCAGAGCCGGTCCAGGCAGGCCGCGTCGTTCGGGAACATCTGCCTGAACTCCATCAGCGAGTAGTCCGATTCCGACGTGTCGCGGCGGACGGCATTTTTGCGATCACGCTTCGCTCTCTCAGCTATACCTAAATCATACATACCTACCGGACATAAGTGTGACCTACGTCACAGACGCAATGATTGCGCTGCCGATATCCTTGCGCTAATGCAAGCAAATGTCGCAGCCGCTTCGACCGACCGCGAGGCCCTCTCGCGTGACATGGCGGCGCTGGCGAGCTTCTTGATGCGCACGGCCAACGTGGGCACGTTCAACATGATCGCCGAGCTGGACCTGTCGTTCACGCAGATCAAGGCGCTGTGCGCCCTTGACGCCGACGGCCAGGAGCGCTCGGTGAAGGCGCTGGCGGAGTCGCTGGGCGTGTCGCTGGCGGCCATGAGTCGCGCCGTCGACGGGCTGTTCGAGCGTGGCTTCGTGCGGCGCGACGAGGACGCGGCGGACCGGCGCATGAAGCGCGTCGGGCTGACCGAAGCCGGGCGAGCCGTCCCGCAGGCGCTCAACGAGGGCCGCCTTTCGGCGCTGCAGGAGCTGATGGGCTCGCTCACCGACGAGGAGGCGGGCGCGCTCCAGCACGCACTCGACCTGATCTTGCAGCGCCGCGACGACATCGCCGCCTACCGACCCATCAATAAATAAAAGGAAATAGATGGCCGAGCGAATCCGATCACTGCAGATGCACGACGGCAACCGCCGCTGGTGGGCGCTCGGGGCGATGTGCTTTGCGCTGTTCATGATCATGCTCGACAACACCGTCGTCAACGTCGCGCTGCCGTCGATCCAGCGCAGCCTCCACGCGTCGACGTCGTCGCTGGAGTGGACAGTCAACGCCTACACGCTGTCCTTCGCCGTACTGCTCGTCACCGGCGGGCGCCTCGGCGACCTGTTCGGGCGGCGCAGAATCTTCCTCGCCGGCGTCGTCGTCTTCGCCGGCTCCAGCGCCGCCATCGGCTTCTCGCCCAACGACACCTGGCTGGTCGCCTGGCGGGCCGTTCAGGGCGCCGGCTCCGCGCTGATGATGCCCGCCACGCTGTCGATCATCACCAACGCCTTCCCTCCCGAGGAGCGCGGCAAGGCCATCGGCACCTGGGCCGGCGTGTCGGCCATGGCGCTCGCCATCGGGCCCGTCGTCGGCGGCTTTCTCGTCGAGAGCGTCAGCTGGCAGTCGATCTTCTTCCTCAACGTGCCCGTCGCCGTCGGCGCCGTCGTGATCGCGCTGTTCGCCGTGCGCGAGTCGCGCGACGAGACCGTCGAGCGCTCCGTCGACATCCCCGGTGTGGCGACCCTGACCGTCGGCCTGGCGGCCCTCGTGCTCGCGCTCGTCGAGGGCAACGGCTGGGGCTGGGGCTCGCCGCGCGAGCTCGCCATGTTCGCCATCGCCGTCGTCGGCCTGAGCGCCTTCGCGATCGTCGAGCGTCGCCGCGCAGTGCCGATGGTCGATTTCAGCTTCTTCCGCTCGCGCACGTTCCTCGGCGCGAACATCGTCGCCTTCATCGTCAGCTTCGCGATGCTCGCGATGTTCTTCTTCCTCGCCCTCTACATGCAGAACATCCGCGGCTACACGCCGCTGCAGGCCGGCGTGCGCTTCCTGCCCTCGACGCTCATGATCATCATCATCGCGCCGCTCGCCGGGCGCCTGGCCGACCGCGTCGGCTCGCGACCGCTGATCACCTTCGGCCTGCTGTGCGTCTCCGGTGCGCTGTTCTGGCAGTCCCATCTCACCGTCTCCAGCGGCTACAGCACGCTGCTGCCCGGCTTCATGCTGATGGGCGTCGGCATGGGCTTCGTCATGTCGCCCATGAGCCTCGCCGCCATGAACGCCGTCGATCGCACCAAGGCCGGCGTCGCCTCGGGCATCCTCTCCATGAACCGCATGGTCGGCGGCACGTTCGGCGTGGCCATCCTCGGCGCGCTCGTCGCCACGCTGGGGCGCTCCAAGATCGACCAGCTGCTGCCCCAGCTGCCCGACGCAGCGCGCTCGCGCCTGGCCGGCGGCCTCGGCTCGGGCGGCGTCCAGCACGGCGTGCCCGCGCGCGTCGTCGACGCGGCCCAGCAGGCCTTCGTCTACGCGCTGCACTACGGCCTGCTGCTCGGCTCTGGCGTCGCGCTGCTCGGCGCCATCACGGCGTTCGCGCTGATCCGCAAGCGCTCCGACGAGCAGGCCGACGCCGCGGGCATCGCCGCGGTGCAAGGCGACGCAGCACCCGCAGGCGACGCGGCACCCGCGAGCACGGCCCCCGCCGCCCCCGCCCCTGCCACGTCGCCCGCCCCACAGGGCGCTGAGCGCACGCGCGAGCCGCAGACGGTCGGCGCCTAGCGAGGCGCGTCGTGCGGGGGTTGGGCCTGAGTTCTCCAGGCCGTTCGCGAGCGTGCGCCGCAGCGGGCTGGTGAGGTTGCCTGGCGAAGTGTGTCTTGTATCACTTTTTCCGTGCTGCGATAGCGATCGTATATACGATGTGAATACCATGGCTATCGCTGGGCTCTTTCGCACACATCACCCTCGCCGCCCCGTAACTACCATGGCTATCGCCGCGCCCGCACAGTGCCCGGACGACCGCCAACGCTTGCGACGCAACCCTGGGTAGGATTGCGAACGCACGCACCCATCCCCGACTTCGCGAGGTTCAA
>Ga0193750_1000445_pt1 | contig 11436 bp, 9 predicted proteins | sample L1c1metaG_FD_160569 | JGI IMG/M metagenome (GOLD analysis project Ga0193750, IMG submission 160569) | Soil microbial communities from a riparian zone of the East river system, Colorado, United States - L1c1 | ecosystem: Environmental > Terrestrial > Soil > Riparian zone | place: USA: East River...
ACATCCGCCAATGCGCCCATCCCTCCTGCATCTTCTCGACGACAGCGAAATACTCCTCAATGCCTTTGCGGACGCCCGGCTCAATCGCCCCATCCGGATTGATGTACTCGATCTCAGGGTCGAGCAGCCCGAGCAGGCCTTCGTCGTCTTCTCGGGCCAATGCCGAGTAGAAGGCTTCTGCCACCTCCTGGTTCGCCTTCGACATCGCTTACTCCGTCGGCCCCACGGCTTGGAGGGCGTCGGTGCGGTCGAGGAAGATGCGGACGCGACTGATCTTGCCTTCACTGAAGTCGTAGACGTTCGCGCTTTCAGCACCGGTCACGATGCCGCTGGCACGGCCAGTCGCTCCGACCCGTAGAAAGGCGATCGCAGTGCTGTCGCCTATTGCCCGCACGCGCTGCACCTCGATCCGAAAGTCAGGGCCTACATCCTCGATGTCGGTGAAGAACCGCCTGATCCCGTCAGCCCCCAAATATTCGGCCCCAGCCATCGGCAACAACAACTCCACATTCTCGGTACAGCACGCGAGGTAGGCATCAATGTCCCGCGCATTGATCGCCGCGATCGCCCGGCTGACCGTCTCCACGTTCTCCTGCGACATCGCCTACTCCTCCAGCCCCACCGCTTTGAGGGCGTGCCGGTGATCTAGGAACATCTCAATGAAGACGGAACGTCCCTGGCGATGCGTGACGATTTCCGACCAGCGCAAATCGCCACCGAGGCCGCTGTGCTGCCCCTGGATGGTCCAACAGTTGCGAACGAGAACGCGATCCCCAAGGTCGACGATCTCCTCGAGGCGGACGTCAGGTCCGAGCGATTCCCATCCGCTCCGATACCAGGCCATCACGGCGTCGCGGCCATAGATGTACTGCTCCGGCCAGCTGGAGTCCGCCCGCACAAAGACGTGCGGATCAGCGTTCGCTTCCACCGTCACCCAATCGCCTCGCCTGAAGGCATCGTTCGCCTTCCGCACGATCTCCACGTTTTCCTGCGACACGGCCTACCCCGCCAGGCCCACGGCTTTGACGGCTTTCGCCCACTCGCCGTAGACATCCACGCGGGAGATCTTGCCGCTCGCCACGCGGGCCGCGATGCCCCATCGAAGATCAAGCGGTACGCCACTCATCGTGCCTTGACCTACTGTGTGAGCGCCAAGCGCGACGCCCTGCTCCCCGTCGATGATCTGCTCGGCGTTGGTCTCGCCGTCGAACGACTCCATCAACGTCCCCCAAAACTCGACGATGGCTTGCGGGCCGACACAGGTGCTCGGGCCAGGAAACTCTCTCGTGTTGTGCCATACCGCGTCATGGTGAAACCCCGTCGCAGCGCGTCGAAAGTCGCGGGTGAACATCGCGTCGAACGTGCGGCGAACGGCCTCCACGTTCTCCTGCGACATCGCCCTACGCCCGTTCCTCGGCGAGCCGTTTGGCGGCATCACGGGCCTCGTCGATCTCCGGATAAGTCGTCGTGGACTCCTCAAACATCGCCCGCCAATTATCGCGCAGACAGCACGGTCGCGCCTGGGTCGCGGGGTCCGCTGCCGTACATGGGCCATGCGACGATCGCAATCACACTGGTGGCGGGCTGCTCCTTAGATGTGGTACATGCTCGCGCCAGCCTCGCGGGCCTCGCGCTCGATCACATCGGCGATCGTCGTCTCCGCCAGCACCTTCCTCGCCGCCGCGGCCGCGTCCGCGAACGGGCCCTGCGCGTCGCGGCCCAGCGGCCCGTCCAGCAGCTCGACCACCTCCAGCACGCTCACGCTCGCCGGCTCGCGCGCGAAGCGATAGCCGCCCTTGACGCCGCGCTGTGAGCTGATCACGCCCGCACGGCGCAGGACCGCGAAGAGCTGCTCGAGGAACTGCACCGGCACGTCGCGCCGGCGCGCCAGCTCGCCGATCGGCACGGGCCCCGAGCCTGCGCTGCGTCCGAGCTCGGCCAGCGCGAGCACGGCGTAGGGGGACTTGCTGGTGATCGAGATCACTGCCACATCACGACGTCGATGCTATGCGACCCACCCACGGGAAGGCCGGGGCGGCGATCGACGGAATCTGCGGTTAGAGCCAGCCGCGCTCAGTGGCGATAAGGACCGCCTGCGCGCGATCCACGGCGCCCAGCTTGCCGTAGATGTTGTGCAGGTGCGTGCGCACCGTGCTCGTCGAGAGCGTCAGCTCGTGTGCGATCTGCTTGTAGACCTTGCCCTCGGCGAGTCGCTGCAGGACGCCGAGCTCGCGACCGGACAGCGGGCACGGGTCGACGTGACGGCGGCGCTGCGTCGGCGCGCTGGGCAGCTCGTACATCACGCGCCGCAGCTCGTCCGGGCCGAGCCCGACGGCGCGCGCGGTGCGCAGCATCTCGGCGGGCGAGACCGGCGCGCCCTGCTCGTAGTGGGCGAGCATGTCGGCCAAGCGGACGCACGCAGCCTCCCCGTCGACGTCTGCGTTGTGGTGGCGCTCGATCGTCGAGGCGATCGACGCGGGCAGCCCCCAGCGCCGGGCGAGCACGCCGCCGACCAGCGCGTGATCGACACCGAGCTCACGGCGCTCCTGATGGATGCGGTCCTCGGGCGTGCGCGCGCCACGGTGCACCTGTGCGGGGTATCCGGGATAAGCGTGCAGCAGGACCAGCTTGCCGATGTCGTGCAGCAGGCTCGTCACGGTCAGGCGATCGCGACTCTCAAAGCCGACCTCGGCGGCGATGCGGTCCGCCGCGTGCTGTGTGGCCAGCGCATGCAGGCGAAAGCGCTCAGGCGCCGCCTCCCACACGCTGGAGCGCTCGAAGAAGTCGAAGGTGCGCACGCGGGTGGCCAACGCGTGCACGGTTTGCGGCGTCAGCAGCTCGACCGCGGCGACGACGGTGTCCACGCGGCCGCGCCGTCCCTGCACCTGGTTGGCAAGACGCAGCACGGCGGTGATCAGTGCGACGTCGGACTCGACGGCGGTCACGACATCCGCGGTGGCGACGTGGTCTTTGGTCACGACCGCCAGCAGCCGGGCGCGCGACTCCGCGAGCGCCGGAAACGCCTCGAGCGCTTCGAAGGCCATCGTCAGACGACGCCCGTGACCCTCATTCTGGTGGCGCTCGCCGGAGGGGTGGCGCTCGCCGGAGGGCGCAGCCGCAGCCGGCGAAGCCGGGCGGCGCGCCTGGTCGGAGGCGCTTGCCTTCGTCACAGTGCTGGCCTTCCGGGTCTTCGGCTTGGACTTCGGCTGGGGTGCTGTCTTGGTCTTTGACTTAGAAGCGGTTGCTTGCATACGTGCAGTGGGCTCTGAAGGATCGACCATCCGTGTCGGCCGCTCTCGTAGGTCCCCTATCGGCAGCTGCAGGCAAACAATTGAGCGCTGAAAGCGCGATCTTGCGGCCGGGCGATCAGCCGCGCGAGAGGGCGTCGTCAACGCGGCGCAGCGCGTCCTCGCGGCCGAGCAGCGAGACACTCTCGAAGATGCCCGGCGAGATGGTCGTGCCGGCGATCGCCACGCGCAGCGGCTGGTAGACCTCGCGCGGCTTGACCGAGAGTCGGCCCACGAGGTCTTCCAGCGCCAGTGCGACGCTCGCTTCGTCAAAGCTCACCAGCTGCGCAAGCGCGGCGCGCTCCTGCACGAGCATCGCCAGGCCCTCCGGCCCCAGCCAGCGCTCGCGCGCCTTCTCGTCGTCGACCGGTCCGGCCAGCAGCGGACCGGTCAGCTCCCAGAAGTCGGCGAGGGTATGCAGCTTCTCCTGGCTGATCTGCACGGCGCGCGCGAATCGCGGGTCATCCCGAAATCCCGCATGACCACTCGCGTCGAGGTGCTCGCCGACGCGCTCCACCAGATCATCGACCGCCAGCGAGCGGATGTACACGCCGTTGAGCCATCTCAGCTTCACCTCGTCAAAGCGCGCCGGATTGCTGCTGACCGACTCCAGCGTGAAGCGCTCGACCAGCTCGGGCGTCGACAACACCGTCTGATCGTCGCCCGCGCCCCATCCGAGCAGCGCGAGGTAGTTGCGCACGGCCGCGGGCAGGAAACCGGCCTCGCGCAGCTCGCCCACCGACGCCGCGCCGTGGCGCTTTGAGAGCTTCTTGCCGTCGGCGCCGTGCAGCAGCGGCAGGTGCGCGTAGGTCGGCAGCGGCGCCTCGGAGCCCAGGCCGACCGCGTTTGCCGCCTCCAGCACGAGCAGCTGCTTGGGCGTGTTCGACAGGTGGTCCTCGCCGCGCACCACGTGCGTGATCTGCGCGTCGAGGTCGTCGAGTGCGACGGCGAAGTTGTACAGGACCGAGCCATCCGCGCGCGCGATCACCGGATCGTCCATGTGCATGTGCTCGAAGCGCGTGTCGCCGCGGATCGCGTCCTGCACGACGGTCGCGCCCTCGGGTACGCGCAGGCGTACCGCGCCGCTCTGCTCGGGCCTGCCGCGAAACCCGCGCTCGGCGCCGTGCAGTTGCTTGAACGCCTTCACGTCGTCGGCCGTCGCGTTGGAGCGGTAGGCCAGGTCGGCGTTCAGCAGCGCCTGCAGCGCCTCGCTGTGGCGCTCGGCGCGCTCGCTCTGCATGACCGGCCCCTCGTCCCAATCGAGCTCCAGCCAGCGCAGCGAGTCAATGATCTGCTGCACGTTCTCAGGCGTCGAGCGCTCTCGGTCGGTGTCCTCGATGCGCAGAACCAGCGTGCCTGCGAAGTGCCGTGCCAGCAGCCAGTTGAACAGGGCCGTGCGCGCGCCGCCGATGTGCAGCGCGCCCGTCGGCGATGGTGCGAAGCGAAGCCTCATAATCCGCTCGCATGCTAATCGGCGCCCACGTCTCCCCCGCCGGCGGCCTTGCTAAAGCGATCCAGCGTGGCGTCGAGCGCGGCTGTGAGGCGATCCAGATCTTCAACCAGTCGCCGCGCATGTGGAAACCGACGACCTACCGCGACGAGGACGTCGCAGCCTTTCGCGAGGCGATGGGCGACAGCCCGATCGACGCGGTGCTGATCCACGCCGTCTACCTGCTCAACTGCGCAAGCGACGACAGAGACATTCGCGCCAAATCGCTCGCCTCGTTGACGCATTCGCTGCGCGTCGGGCAGGCGATTGGCGCCAGCGGCGTCGTCCTGCACCCCGGCTCAGCCAAGCAGGGCCATGTCGGCGAGGCGATCGCTCGCGCCGGCGAGACGATCGCTCAGGCGCTCGCCGACAGCGAGGGCTGCGAGCTGCACCTCGAGGACACCGCCGGCGCGGGCGGGACGCTGGGACGCTCCTTCGACGAGCTCGCCGCGCTGATCGACGCGGCCGGCGCCGACAAGCGCCTGGGCGTGTGCCTGGACTCCTGTCATCTGCTCGCCTCGGGCTATGACATCCGCACGCCCGGCGGCATGAGCACGGTCCTGCGCGAGTGCTCGCGAAAGCTCGGGCGCAAAGCCGTGCGCTCGCTGCACCTGAACGACTCGCAGACGCCCCTGGGCTCCAACCGCGACCGCCACGCCAACGTCGGCGCCGGCGAGCTTGGGCGCAAGGGGTGCGGCGCGTTCCTCTCGGCTCCCTCGCTGCAGAAGCTGCCGTGCATCCTCGAGACGCCGGGCGAGAACCGCGAAGGCCCCTCGCGCAGCGAAGTCGCGCTGGCAATGCGCCTGCGCGACGAGGGCAACGCCGCGCGCGGCTGAGACGAGGCCGGCACCGGACGCGCGACTATGCCGTGGCGGCGGACGGCAGCGGCGCAGGCTCCAGCGCGTGTTCGAGCTCGGCACGCAACGTCGGCGTGTGCTGCACGCGATAGGCCTCGCCCAGCTTCACGCGGCGCGTGCCCGCGCTCGTGTCCACGTCGAGCACGACCTCGGCCGAGCCGGGGAAGTCCTCGATCGCGTGGCGCAAGTCCTCGATCAGGCCCGCGCACAGCGCGCTCGCGCGCACGCGCAGGTGGACCGGCTCGGCCATCGCGGCCGTCGCCCTGTTGCGCTGCGTCGCCGCCTCTGACTTAGCGCGCGCCTGCTCGATCTCGTCCTGCGTAGGCGAGAAGCGTTCCACGCTCTGCACGATCAGGCACGTCTTGCCGGCTTCCTTGTGGTCGACGCGACCCTTGACGAGCACGACCTCGTCCACCGCCAGCGCCGACTCGTACTCGGCCAGCGCCTTGCCGAAGACCAGCATCTCCACGCTGCCCGCGAGGTCGTCGAGTGTCGCGAACATCATCGGGTCGCCGTTGCGCGTGCGGATCCGCTTGGCCTCGACGATGATGCCGCCGACCGTCACCCAGTCCTTGTCGCGGCGCTCGGCCAGCGCCGCCAGCGGACAGTCCGTGCGGGCGCGCAGCGCCTCGCGCAGAGGCTTCAGCGGATGCGCGGAGATGAACAGCCCGATCGCCTCCTTCTCCACCGCCAAAAGCTCGGCCTGGTCGAACTCCTCAGAGGAGATCGGCGGATGGACCGGACGGGCCAGTCCAGTAGCCGGCGCGACCGCCGCCGTGTCGGCGCCCGACGGGTCGGCTTCGGCGAGGTCGAAGATCGAGCCCTGGCCGATCAACGCGTCCTGCTGGGCCTTCTGACCGGCGGCCTGGGCCTGCTCGAGCACCTCCAGCATGCCCTTGCGGCTGGCGCGCGTCGAGCCCAGGGCGCCGCACTTGATCAGCGCCTCGATCGCCTTCTTGTTGACCGTGCGGTTGTCGACGCGCTCGCAGAAGTCCCACAGCGATTTGAATTCGCCGCCCTGCTCGCGCGCGCGCTTGATCGCCTCGACGGCTTGGTAGCCGACGCCCTTGACCGCATCCAGGCCGAAGCGGATGTTGCCCCGCACGACCGTGAACTCGTGGTCTGACAGGTTCACGTCCGGCGGCAGGATCTCGATGCCCATCTCCTCGCAGCGTGCGACGAAGAACGGAACCTTGTCCTTGGTCGACATCACCGAGGAGATCAGCGCCGCCATGTACTCGGCGGGGAAGTTCGCCTTCAGCCACGCCGTGCGGTAGGAGATCAGCGCGTAGCAGGCGGCGTGGCTCTTGTTGAAGGAATAGTCGGCCGACTTTTCATTGGTCTGCCAGAGGAACTCGATCACATCCTGCGACGTGCCCGATGCGCGACAGCCCTCGACGAACTCGGGCTTGAGCGCCGCCATCGCCGCGCGGTTCTTCTTGCCGATCGCCTTGCGCAGGTCGTCCGCCTTGGCCCCCGTGAAGCCGGCGAGCTCCGTGGAGATCTGCATCGCCTGCTCCTGATAGAGGATCACTCCCTTGGAGGATTCGAGGATCGCGCGCAGGCGCTCGTCGGGGTAGGTGATCGCCTGCGGGTCGCGCTTGCCCCTCGCATACACCGGGATCTGGTCCATCGCGCCGGGCCGGTACAGCGCGCCGAGCGCGACGAGGTCGTTGAACTCGTCAGGGCAGACCTTCTTCAGCGCCTCGCGCATGCCCTCGGACTCGAACTGGAAGACGCCGGTAGAGTCGCCGCGCGCGAGCATCTCATATGTCCGCGGATCGTCCAGCGGCAGCGTCGTCATGTCCGGCCGCTGCCCCGACGAGCGCTCGATGATGTCCAGCGCGTCCTCGATCACATCGAGGTTGCGCAGCCCGAGGAAGTCCATCTTCAAAATGCCGATCGCCTCGATCGGCTTCATCGAGAACTGCGTGACGGTGCGAAAGACCTTCTCGCCGTTCTCATCGGTGCCCGCGTCGGCGAGCTGCAGCGGCACGATGTCGGTCAGCGGGCGGTCGGCGATCACGACCGCCGCGGCGTGGATCGAGGAGTTGCGCACGATGCCCTCGAGGCCCTGCGCGACGCCGACGATCTGCTTGGCGTTTGCGTCCTCGTCGCACGCCTTGCGCAGCGGCTGTCCCGGCTTCATGCACTCCTCAAACGACGGCGCGCGGCCCATGATCGGGTCGGGGATCAGCTTCGCCAGCCGGTCGCCCATGCCGTAATCGAAGCCGAGCACGCGCGCCGCGTCGCGCGTCGCCGCACGTGGGAACATCTTGCCGAAGGTGACGATCTGCGCGACCGACTCGCGCCCGTACTTCTCGGTCACGTAACGCATCACGCGCTCGCGGCCACGCACCGAGAAGTCGATGTCGATGTCCGGCATGGAGACGCGCTCGGGGTTCAGGAAGCGCTCGAACAGCAGGTCGTACCTGAGCGGGTCGACGTCGGTGATCGCCAGGCAGTAGGCGACGATCGAGCCGGCCGCCGAGCCACGGCCAGGGCCGACGGCGATGCCGTTCTCCTTGGCGTACTTGACGAAGTCCCAGACGATCAAGAAGTAGGCGTTGAACCCCATCCGGTCGATGACGGCGAGCTCCATCTCCATCCGCTCGACCGCCTCCGCCGGGAGCGGATCGCCATAGCGCAGCCGCATGCCCTCCTGCACGCGGGCGCGCAGGTAGTCGCGCTCGCTGGTCTCATCCGGCGTCTGAAAGCTGGGGATCAGCTGCTTACCCAGCTCCAGCTCGACCGTGCAGCGCTCGGCGATCTCCACCGTGTTGGCGATGGCCTCGGGCCACTCTGCGAATGCCGCGACCATTTCGCCGCTGTCGCGCAAGTAGAACTCGTTCGTGTCGAACGTCAGCTTCGGCGCCGCGATCGTGCTCTTGGTCTGCACGCACAGCAGCGCCGTGTGGTGGTCGTAATCCTCGCGGCGCAGATAGTGCACGTCGCCCGTTCCCACGAGGCTGCCGCCGACTTCGCGCGCGATCTTGACGATCCCCTCGTTGCACTTCTCCTGCGGCGCCAGGCCGTTCTTCTGCAGCTCGAAGTAGACGTTGTCGGGCCCGAACACGTTGCGCAGGTCGTCGGCGTGAGCGCGGGCATCGTCGACGCGGTCGTCGAGCAGGCGCTGGCAGAAGCGCGAGGCCAGGCAGCCGGTGAGCGCGATGACTCCCTCGCAGTGGCGCTCGATGAGGCCCATGTCCACCGACGGCTTGCCTCGCTGCAGGCCTTGCAAGAAACCCGCCGAGGAGAGCTTGACGAGATTGCGATAGCCCGCGTCGTCAGCGGCCAGCAGCGTCAGGTGGTTGCGCTCGGTCCTTCCCGGACCGCGCGCGGTGTGGTCGTCCACGAGGTAGATCTCACAGCCGACGATCGGCTTGACGCCGTGCTTGGCGCAGGCCTGGTGCAGCTCCACGGCGCCGTTCATCACGCCGTGGTCGGTCAAGCCCAGAGCCGGCTGGCCGAACTCCGCGGCGCGCCGCGCGAGCGCATCGATCTTGCACGCTCCGTCGAGCAGCGAGTACTCGGAGTGAACGTGCAGATGGGCGCAGGCGGGCTCGGGCAACGTCACTGGATGGTATGCGGCGCAGCGGCGGAGGCGGCCGGGTCAGATCAGCGTTCGCGCCGCTGTTTGCGACGTTCGCGACGCCGTCTCAGAGCCAGCCGCGAGCGCGTGATCAACGACATGCTGTGCTTGTGCGGCGGACGGGGCTCGGCGCGCGCCACCGGCGGCGCGGCCTGCTCCTCCACTCGTGCGCGCAGTCGATCTACGGCCGCAGCCAGCGCCTGTGCCATCTCGGCGCTGCGCGCGGTGTCGGGGACGCCCTCGCTCCCCTGGACGGGCCCGGCGGCACGGGTTTGCGGCGCGGGCTGGGTGGGCGTGGCGGCCTGGTCGGCGAGTGCGGCGGGAGGTCGCCCACCGTCGTCCCCCGTTTGCGGCGTGGCCGAAGACGGGGCGATCGGCGCCGGCGCATCCTCTGCCGGTACCGTGGGCTCGACCACGGCGGCATCCGTGCTCGCCGACGGTCGGGGCGAGGCGAGCTGCTGCGACGGCGGCTGCGAGGGCGCGGCCGCCGGCGAGGCCCGCCTGAGGTGCGCGATCGTGTCGGCCAGGCCGCCCAGGAGCGCCAGCGCGCCGCGCTGAGCGCCGCGCAACGCCTCGAGCAGGTGCTCGGCGCGGCGGCGCGCGGCACGCTCGGCTTCCAGCTCGCCGTGCAGATCCAGCGCCGCGCCCTCCAGCTCGCTCAGGCGCGCGCGCAGGAAGCGTTCGGTCTGCTGCATCGCGGTGCGCTCGGTCGCCACCGTCTGCTCGGCCTCGGCCAACTCGCGCTGCGCGACCTCCAGGCGAGCGCCCAGCGCCTGCGTGTCGCGCTCGCTGGCGCTGAGGCGACGGTTCAGGCGCTCGATCTCCGCGCGCGACTCGCGTTCGAGCTCGAAGCTGCGATCTTCGGCCTCCACCCGCAGGCGCTGCTCGGCGTATTCGCGCTGCGACATGCGCTCGAGCTCGCGCTCCAGCGCGGGCTCGCGCGGCGTCGGCGCGTGGCGCCCCACCTGCGATCGCTCGCCGTGGCGCGGAGCGCGTTCGGCATCGAGCAGCTCGGCGATCCGCCGACTCTCCTGCTCGGCGTCGTCGAGGCGCTGCTGCAGGCTCGCGACATGCGTCTCCAGCGTGCGAACAGTCGCCTCGGCCGCCTCGGCGCGCAGCGTCAACGCGTGCTCGCCCGATTCGGCGCTGCGGCGGGCACGGCGTTCGGCAAGCAGATCGCCCTCGCTGCGGCGTCCACGACCTTCCGCCGCACCTCCGGACTCACCGCCCGGCGTGTCGTTTTCCTCGGCGATCACGATGAGGGCAAGCTACGCCGAGAGCCGGACGGCTCGCGGGCCTGAGCGGCGAGCCGGGTCAGCCGGCGACACGGCGCGCTGCCAGCGCCGCTGCGCCGCCCGCCGCGAGCAAGCCCAGCGCACCGGCGACCGTCGTCCGCGCGGAGGGCAACCTGCGCCGGACGTACCACTTGGCACCGCGCCAGACGGCGAAGCCCAGCAGCTTGTAGCCGTTTGCGCGCACCTCCCCATGCTACCCGTCGTCCGGGGCGCGCAACCGCTCGCGGCGCAGGGCCGAGCCGCGTTGGCAGACGGCGGCGCTACTCGTTACGTAGGCGCCAGGCCATCCGCGACTGCAGCGACCACAGCTCTATGAAGCCCGGCGAGGCGGCCTGTGAGAACAGCCCTCCGGACTCGGCGAACGACGCCAGGCCGGCGTCGTAGACGGCGTTGGGCGAGGAGCGCGTGACCACGCGCGCGTGACCCTTGTACAGCTTGATCCCGATCGTCCCGCTGACGCGCTCGTTGACCTGCTGCATGTAGGCGTCCAGATCGCCACGCAGCGGCTCCCACCACAGCCCGCCGTAGACGAGGTAGGCCCACTGGCGGTCGAGCTGCGCCTTGAACTGGTTCTGGTGGATCGTGCACACCAGCCGCTCGAGCTCGAGGTGCGCCGGCAGCAGGATCGCCGCCGCGGGTACCTCGTAGATGTCACGCACCTTCAACCCGACGATGCGGTCCTCGATGTGATCGACGATGCCCACGCCGTGACGCGCGCCGATCTCCGCGACGGCTTCGAGCAGGTCGACCAGCGCCAGACGCTCGCCGTTGAGCGCAACCGGCACGCCGGCATCGAACTCCACGCTCACCGTCTCGGGCTCGTCGGGCGCGTCCTCCGGACGAGTGACCAGCTGGAAGACGTCGTCCTCGGGCGCGTGCTCCAGATCCTCTATCCAGCGCCCCTCCGCCGAGCGCC
>Ga0193750_1000446_pt1 | contig 11432 bp, 10 predicted proteins | sample L1c1metaG_FD_160569 | JGI IMG/M metagenome (GOLD analysis project Ga0193750, IMG submission 160569) | Soil microbial communities from a riparian zone of the East river system, Colorado, United States - L1c1 | ecosystem: Environmental > Terrestrial > Soil > Riparian zone | place: USA: East River...
ACCGCGCTTGCGAGCTTGGGGCTAGCGGATCAGCCTCTCCGAGCGTGCCGCCGCGATCGTCTCGCGCAGCGTCGCCAGCGCGTCGTGCTCGGGGCGCCAGCGCAGCTCGCGACGCGCCTTCGCCGTGTCCATGATCACCGGCTCGCGAAACGCGCTGATCCACTGCGCCTGCGCGGGCAAGAAGCCGAGCCGGCGGATCGTCTCGGCGACCGCGTCCACCGCCAGCTCTGGCACTGGAATCGAGTACCAGCCGAGCTCCTGCGCGAGCTGCTTGACGGTGAGCTGTCCGCGGCCCGCGAGGTTGTAGACGCCGGGCGACCCGCGGCCGAGGACCGCGGCGCGCATCGCCGCCGCGACGTCGTCGCGGTGCACCAGCTGGAAGGGCACGCCCGGATCGGGGAGGACCGGCCTTAGGATCGGCACGCCGTCCAGCAGTCGCGCCACGGGCCCCGGCAGCCGATCTGAGATCTGCGTGTAGGGCAGGTTGTCGATCAGCATCGGCGCCCCGGCGCCGGCGACGATGCAGGGACGAAAGACATAGGCGTCGGTCGAGCTGCCCGCCAGGCTGTCGCTCAGCAGCGACTCGACCTCCGCCTTCTGCGCGGAGTAGTAGTGGCTGTCGGTGCCGCGCGCGGGGACGTCCTCGGTCAGCGGCTGGGGGTTGTCGGCGTGGTATCCGTAAGCGGCGACCGAGGAGGCGTAGACCAGGCGCTTCGCGCCGGCCGCCACGGACGCCTCGAACACGTTGCGCGAGCCCTGCAGGTTCACCGCACGGCTTTCCTCCGGGCCACCCATGATGATGAAGGCGAGGTGCACGACGACGTCGGCGCCGCTGACGAGCGCGTCCACCGCCTCGCGGTCGAGCACGTCGCCGCGCGTGTAGAAGACCTTCTTCCAGCCGTGCTCGGCCGGGTCGAACGGCTTTCGCGCCATGCCCAGCACTCGCTGCACCTCGCGCGAGCGCGCGAGCGCCTCCACGACCGCCTGGCCGATCTCGCCGGTCGGACCGGTCACCGCGACGGTCAGTCCGCGCTTGGGTGGCGTGCGTGGCGCCATGCGCCCTACTATCGCAGCGCCGCGCCGGACCAGTCGCCTCGCGCGCGGCATCGCCACGCGAACGCCCGCGCCGGTCTGGACTGGCATGGGCTACCCGTACGCTTGAGTCGTGCCAGCACCCCTCGCATCCGCGTCGATCGGCGACAGCGTGACGTCGTTCTTCGACGCCGTCGGGCAGTTCTTCTCCGACCTGGCCGCCGTGCACTGGGGAACGCTGCTGCTCGGATTGCTGTTCTTCGGTCTGAACCTCACGCTGCGCTCGCGGGGGTTCTTCCACAGCCTGCGCGCGGCCTATCCCGCCGTGCGCTTTCAGTGGCGGCGCATCTGGGGCGCGTACTTCGCGGCGGTCGGCTTCAACAACGTCGTTCCCGCGCGCGGCGGAGACGTGATCAAGCTCTTCCTCACGCGCTCGTCGATTCCGGGCTCCAGCTACCCGACGGTCGCCGCGGCTTTCTTCGTCGAGTCGATCTTCGATGCGACCGTCGGCGTGCTCGTGTTGATCTTCGCCTTCAGCCAGGGCGTCTTTCCCAAGCCGCCGGACTTCTCCAAACTCGACTCCTTCGAAATCTCATATCTCGCCGAGCACTTCCGCTTCACGCTCTTTCTGATCACCGCGCTGGCGGTCGCCGGGCTAATCGTGTTCGCCGTCCTGTCGGCCCGTGTGAAGGCGTTCTGGGCGCGTGTTCGCCAGGGGGTGACAATCCTCAGCGATCGCCCGCGCTACGTGCGCGAGGTCGTCTCGTTGCAGGTGCTCGCGTGGCTCTGCCGCTTCGCCGCATTCTGGTTCTTGCTCGACGCCTTCGGGGTCGGCGGCTCGGTGCAGAACGTGCTGCTGGTCTTCGGCGTCAACCAGGTCGCCGGCGCCGTGCCGTTCGCGCCGGGCGGAGCCGGCGTGCAGCAGGCGCTGCTCGTGAAGGTCTTCGCCGGCAGCGCGCCGACAGCCGTCGTCGCCGCGTACTCGGTGGGCCAGCAGATCGCGATAGCCGCGTTCACGGCCACGGTCGGCCTCGGCGCCGTCGTGTTCATCTTCCGCTTTCGCTCGTTCAAGGAAGTCATCTCCGCGGGGCGCGCATCGCGCGAGGCCGAGCGAGCGGCGCAGGGCGAGGACCCGGCGAAGAGCCACGACGACGCGGCGTCGGAGCTGGCCCCCGGTGCGGACGCCGCCCGTTCGCGGGGCTTGCGCGCGCGCTACTGACAACCGGGGGCTACTGCAGACCGGCTCGCGCCTCGCGCACGAGCGTGACCGCCTCGGGGAAGACCAGCGCCATCACCGTACGGATCTGTTGGGCCTGAGCCTCGGCGTTGCCCTGCACGTTGATGCGCTGCACAGCAGCGACGGTCATGTCGACTGCCAGCTTGATTGCGTTATCCGCCCAAGCCAGTTTCTGCTGCCCCTGCATCTGCTGGGCGAACTCCGCGAGGCGCCTCTGCAACTCCTCGGGGTCTCCGAACAGGTCTCCGAGACCGCCGCTCTCCATGCGCTCATCATAGACTGCCCTGTTCGATGCCCAGCCAGAGCGAGATCACCGAGCAGGTCGCAGTCGAGACGGCACGGCGGACGAGGCTAGGCGTGCCGGCGTTCGCCGGCGGCTTTCTGTATCTGCTCGGCGTGATCGTTACGACCGTAACCCTCAGCAGTGCGCCGGTGGTTGGTCTGCTTCAGGGCGTCGCCCCGGCGCTACGCGGGGAACCCAAACCGGCCGAAAGTCCTCGCGCCCTTGAAGTCAAGTTCATCAGCGACCACGCTTTCGCCGTGATCGCCGGCAGCACGCTCGTCGCAGTCGCCATCGCTGTGCTTACGCTCGTGTTGACGTTTCTGTTCGACGCAGTGCACTTCCGCCGTCCGGAGGCCTGGCGGGCAGCGCGCCCGCTCGTACTCGTGGGCGGGGTGGGATTCGTGATACTCAGTCTGTTTCACGAAGTCTTGAGGGCCATCAAGACCCACGAATTCGCGAGCGGGAAAGACCACACGATCCACGCTGCCGATCGCGCGTTGTTGCTCACGGGAACTACTGGCGTAGTAGTCGCGACGCTCGCGTTCCTGTGTGCGTTGATGCTCGCGCTTGGCATGATCGCTGTGATGGTCGGTGCGATGCGCACCGGGTTGCTGACGCGATGGCTAGGCGTCGTCGGGATATTCTCTGGGGCGTTCTTCGTGCCGCTGTTCCAATCGGCGACGTTGCAGGTCATAGCGGCCTTCTGGCTTGCAGCGATGGGCATGCTTTACATCGGCAAATGGCCCAACGGCCAGCCCCCGGCATGGGAGTCCGGCGAAGCTCGACCGTGGCCGACGCGCGCGCAGATGCGCGAAGCGGGGCCCCGGTCCCAGCCGGCGCTCGCGACCGGCGCCGGCGACGTGACGCCCGCGCCGGCCAAGCCCAAGCCGGCAGGCTCCTCGCGCAAGCGTCGCAAGCGCGGCGCGCGTGGCTGATCGTCGCTCGGCCGAAGGTCGCACCGTGCTGCCGGTCGCTCCCCTGACGGTGGGGCGTCCATCGCAACGCGTCCATTGACCGGACGGCGAACTGCACCGGCGCGCCCCGACGGGCGCGCCGGTGGAAGAATGGCCGCCGGAAGTCCCTGACTTCGAGCGAGAGGAGCTGCAGCGATGTCGACCGAACCCGATACCGCACCAACAGGCCACGCGCTTGACGACGAGCTCGCGGCGCTGCTCGGCGTCGAGACCTTCAATCCTCCGAGCGACTTCCGCGAACAGGCGCTGCTGAACGACAGCAAGGTCTATGAGCAGGCAGCGGCAGACCCCGAAGCGTGGTGGGTCGCCCAGGCGGAGCAGCTCGACTGGTTTCAGACGTGGACGCGCGTGCTCGACGACGACGATCCGCCGTTTTACAAGTGGTTCACGGGCGGAACGCTGAACGTCTCCTACAACTGCCTCGACCGGCACGTCATCGCCGGGCGCGGGGACCGCGTGGCCTTCCACTGGCGCGGTGAGGACGGCTCCGAGCGCGACATCACCTACGCCAAGCTGCTCGCCGACGTGGAACGCTTCGCCAGCGCGTTGAAGGATCAGGGCGTGGCGAAGGGCGATGTCGTCGGCATCTATCTGCCGATGATCCCCGAGGTGATCGTCGCGATGCTCGCCTGCGCGCGGATCGGCGCGCCGCACAACGTCGTCTTCGGCGGCTTCTCCGCCGAGGCCGTGCGCGAGCGCATGGAGTTCTCCGAGGCGAAGCTGCTGATCACCGCCGATGGCGCCGCGCGCAAGGGCAAGACCGCTCCCGTCAAGGACCGCGTCGACGAGGTGATGGGCGACCTGATCACGCTGCAGAAGATCGTCGTCGTCCGCAGCTCGGGAACTCCGTGTCAGATGCAGGAGGGGCGCGACGTCTACTACGACGAGATCGTGCAGGCCGCAGACCCGGCCTGTCCGCCCGAGCCGCTGGACGCCGAGCATCCTCTGTTCATCCTCTATACGTCAGGCTCGACCGCCAAGCCCAAGGGCATTCTGCACACGACCGGCGGCTATCTCACTGCCGTCTCGGCGACGCACCGCTACGTGTTCGACCTCAAGCCCGAGTCCGACGTCTACTGGTGCGCCGCAGACGTGGGCTGGGTCACCGGTCACTCCTACATCGTCTACGGCCCGCTGGCAAACGGCGCCACTTCGGTCATGTGGGAGGGCGCGCCCGACTACCCCGACAAGGGCGTCTGGTGGGAGATCGTCGAGCGCTACGGCGTGACGATCCTCTATTGCGCGCCCACAGCCATCCGCGCGTGCATCAAGTGGGGCGCCGAGTGGCCGGGCAAGCGCGACCTCTCCAGTCTGCGCCTGCTCGGCTCGGTAGGCGAGCCGATCAACCCCAAGGCGTGGTTGTGGTACTACAAGGTGATCGGCGCCGAACGCTGCCCTATCGTCGACACGTGGTGGCAGACCGAGACCGGCGGCATCATGATCACGCCGCTGCCGGGCATCACCCAGACCAAGCCGGGCTCGGCCACGCAGCCCTTCCCCGGCGTGTTCGCCGAGGTGCGCGACGAGTCCACCGGCGAGCCGATCGAGGAGGGCCAGGGCCTGCTCGTGCTCACGCAGCCCTGGCCGTCGATGCTGCGAACGCTCTACAAGGAGCCCGAGCGGTTCGTCGAGACCTACTTCAAGCGCTTCGGCAAGGAGACTTACCTGGTCGGCGACGCCGCGCGCCGGGACTCCGACGGCTACCTGTGGGTGATAGGGCGCATCGACGACGTCGTCAACGTGTCCGGCCACAGGCTCTCGACGGCCGAGGTCGAGTCGGCTATCGTCGCCCACCCCGACGTCGCGGAGGCCGCGGTGATCGGCCAACACGACGAGGACACCGGCCAGGCGATCGTCGCCTTCGTGACGCTGCAGGGTGACCTCGCCGGCGACGAGCAGACAGTCGAGGGCGTCCGCGCGACCGTCGCCGAGCGCATCGGCAAGTTCGCCCGCCCCAAGCGCATCATCTGGGCCGACGACCTGCCCAAGACACGCTCGGGCAAGATCATGCGCCGGCTGCTGCGCGACATCGCCGAGGGACGCGCGCTCGGCGACGTCACCACGCTGCGCGACCCGGCGGTCACCGAGCAGCTCGAGGGGCGCGTCAAGGAAATGCAGGCCCAGGAGGACTGAGCGGCTGGCGCCGCTGGCGGCACCCGCAGGCGCTGTCGCGCCGCCCGCGAGCACGCGGCGCTTGCGTCGCGCGCACGTTGGCTGCTCGGGCTGGAACTACAGGTCCTGGCGGCCGCTGGTCTACCCGCAGGGCCTCACGACGCGCGACTGGCTGTCGCGCTATGCGCAGTTGTTCGACACCGTCGAGGTCAACTCGACCTTCTACCGGCTGGCAAAGCGCGACGCCGTCGCGCGCTGGGTGACCCAGACACAGGATGGCTTCGTGTTCGCCGTCAAGGCCAGCCGCTATTTGACGCACATCAAGCGGTTGAGCGACATGGGGGAAGGCATCGCTCGTTTCTACGCGCCCCTCGAGCCGTTGATCGACGCGGGCCGTCTCGGCCCGGTGCTGTGGCAGCTGCCCGAGACCTTTCACCGCGACGACGAGCGCCTGGCCTCCGCGCTCGAGCAGCTGCCGCGCGGCAGGCATGCCTTCGAGTTTCGCCACGCGAGCTGGTTCACAAGCGAGGTCTACGCGCTGCTGCGCCGCCATCGCGCGGCGCTGGTCCTGGGCGATCATCCGCAGCGTCCGTTCCAGACGCACGAGCCGACGGCGTCGTGGGACTACGTGCGCCTGCACTACGGCGCTCGTGGCAGGCGTGGCAACTACTCAGAGCGCGAGCTCGAGGAATGGGCGCGAAGGTTGCACCGCTGGCGCTCTGAGCGAGAGCAGTTCGTGTACCTGAACAACGACTGGGAGGCGTTCGCGCCGCGCAACGCACGGTGGCTCGGCAGGCGGCTGGCCGAACTCGCGCAAGGAGGCGGGAGGTGACGGCGAGCGATCGGGTCTCACTGGCGAAACTCCGCGAGCGCGCGGCGGGCTGCCGCGACTGCGAGCTGTGGCGCGGTGCCACGCAGGTCGTCTTCGGCGAGGGGCCGGCGACGGCACGCCTGATGCTCGTCGGCGAGCAGCCCGGCGATCGCGAGGATCGCGAGGGCCGTCCGTTCGTCGGCCCGGCCGGGACGTTGCTCGAACACGCGCTTGAGGCGGCCGAGATCGCCCGGCAGCAGGTATACGTGACGAACGTCGTCAAGCACTTCAAGTACCGCCAGCGCGGCAAGCGTCGCATCCACCAGCGACCCGACGCCGAGGAGATCTCGATCTGTCGGCAGTGGCTGGACGCCGAGCTCGCGGCGGTGCGTCCGACCGTGCTCGTGTGCCTCGGGCTCACCGCCGGCCACGCTCTGCTCGGAAGCAAGTTGAGCATCGGCCGCGACCGTGGACGCCTCCTGGAGACCGAGCTGGCACCGGCCGCGCTCCTGACCGCGCATCCCTCCTCTGTGCTGCGCGAGCGCGACTCCGATGCCAGGCACGCGGCGCAGGCGGCGCTGGTGCGCGATCTGCGCACCGCGAGCGCCGCATGCTGATCGCGATTCTCGCCGACACGCACCTCCCGCGCGGGCGACGGCGACTTCCCGACCAGTGCCTGGAGCGGCTGCGCAGCGCCGAGCTGATCCTCCATGCGGGCGACATCTCGACGAGTTCCGTGCTCGACGAGCTCAGCGCGCTCGGGCCGCCGGTCGTCGCCGTCCATGGGAACGTCGACGAGGGCGCGCTCGTGAAGCGGCTGCCGGCGCAGCTGGAAGTGGAGGTCGATCGCGTCCGCTTGGCGATGACGCACGACGCCGGCGCGGCGCGTGGTCGCCTGGCTCGGCTGCGCAAGCGCTTCCCCCGCGCACATGCCGTCGTGTTCGGCCATTCGCACATTCCGCTGCACGCGGCCGAGGACGGCTTTCAGATCTTCAACCCCGGCAGCCCGACCGATCGTCGTCGCCAGCCGCAGCGCTCGATGGGCATTGCGCACGTGGAGCGCGGGGCCATCGAGTTCGAGTTGGTCGCCCTCGGACCCTGAACGCGAAGACGAAGCGGGCAGGCGGGCGGGTCGCTCGCTGGCTGTGGGCGCTCAGATCTTGCGGTGCTCGGGCACCCAGGAACCGTCGTCCTGGAGGGTGAAGTCCTGGAACAGGCCCGGCGCCTCGACCTGCATCGTGCGGGCGATCTGATCGAACACCAGCCGCAGCTCCTCCTCGGCCCCCGGAGCGGTGCGCATCTCGATCACATGGCGCAGCGTGCGCGCGTTGGCCGTCCAGACGATGTCGGTGCTCAGCCCGAGAGGCGCCAGGCGGCGCAGCGCCGAGGTGACCTCCTTCTTGACGTGGAAGGGGATGCCCTCCTCGTCGATTGCGAGCTCGGATGCCGCGCTGACCTGAAATTCCTCGAGCTGCTCGACGATCGCCAGCACCTGCTCACGCACCGGCTCCAGCGCCGGCGGCACGCGAAAGCCGATGTCCGCCAGGCGGACGTAGCGCAGGCTCTCCTGGCTGAAGGCCGATCCGGCGCGATGCCTGACAAGCTCATGAGTAAAAACGCGGCTCACGTTGCGCAACGCAAACGAGTAGTTCGCGTGCTCCAGCACGCTGCCGTGCGCCGAGCGCAGGATGTTGGCGAAGTACTCGCGCTGGTCGGTGCGGACCTTTGTCACGTTCGGGTTCAGCCCAGGCTCCCAGCTGCGATAGCAGGCGCGTCCGCCGAACTCGACGACGAGCTCGCCGCCGTTGGGTGCGCCGCCGGACTCGTCGAGCCTGCGCTGCAGCCATGACTCCCCGCCGACGTCTGCCAGGTAGCCGCGCATTCCCTCGACGTCGACCGATGGCCGTGCGATCAGGTAGACGTGAGGTGTCGTCTCGTGCATCGGGCGGAGGACTCTAGGGCGCGACTCGGACGTAGCTGGAGCCGCCGAGCGAGGCTCGCGCGGGCCCGCCTGCGACATGCGCGGAGCGCGGCCGAAGGAACTCCTAGACTGCCCGGCTGTGGATCTCTCAGCAGCCCAAGTCGCCTCGCAAACGCTTGTCGAAGCGCGGGACCTGAGCCGCCGCTACGGCACGGGCGAGGCCGCCGTGGACGCGCTCGTGGATGTGACCGTCGGTTTCCCGGCCTCTCGCTTCGCCGCGATCATGGGCCCGTCGGGCTCGGGCAAGTCGACGCTCATGCACATCCTTGCGGGCCTCGACCGGCCAACGTCGGGGACGGTCCACATCGGCGGCGTCGAGCTCACGGGTCTGGACGACAGGCGGCTCACCGACCTGCGTCGCGACCGCATCGGCTTCATCTTCCAAACCTTCAACCTGCTGCCGGTGCTGAATGCCGAAGAGAACATCCTGCTGCCCTTGTCGATCGCCGGCCGCAAGCCCGACCGCGAGTGGTTCGACACGCTGGTGCGGACCGTCGGCATCGCCGATCGGCTCAGCCACCGCCCGGCCGAGCTCTCCGGCGGCCAGCAGCAGCGCGTCGCGGTGGCGCGCGCGCTCGTCTCGCGGCCGAGCGTGGTCTTCGCCGATGAGCCGTCCGGAAACCTCGATTCCAAGGCCACCGATGACGTCCTCGCCCTGCTGCGCCAGGCCGTAGAGGAGTTCGAGCAAACGGTGGTGATGGTCACCCACGACGCCCACGCGGCGTCCTTCGCCGACCGCCTGCTCGCGCTCGCCGACGGACGCATTGTCCATGACGGGGAGGCGGTGAGCACCGAGCAGACGCTCGACCTGATGAAGGCTCTGGGCTGATGCTGCGGCTGGTGTTGCGCGGCTTTCTGCAGCGCAAGCTGCGCGTCGCCCTGACGGCGGCCGCGATCGTGCTCGGCGTCGCGCTGATGGCCGGCACATACATCCTCACGGATACGATCAACAACTCTTTCGCGGCGATCTTCCAGACGGCCAGCAAGGGTCACGACGTCGTCGTCTCGCCCGCCGAACAGCTCGGCCGCGAAGTTCGCGCGCAGACCTCGCCGGTTACGCAGTCGATGCTCGAGACGGTGCGCCGCACGCCCGGCGTGGCGGAGGCAGCGGGCTCGATCTTCACCGAAGGCACGTTTCTCGACGTCCACCGCAAACGCGTGACCAGCGGCTTCGCGCCGGCGTTCATCGCCTCCACCGTTCCCACGCGCTTCGAGTCGTTCAAGCCGATCCAGGGCAGCTTCCCGGCGAACGCCTCGCAGGTCGCGATCGACGAGGCGACTGCCAAGCGGTCGGGGCTGCGCATCGGCCAGCAGCTGATCGTCGCGGGCGCGGCCAGCACCGGCCGCTACACGATCGTCGGCATCTTGAGGTTCGGCGGCGGCGAATCGTTCGGTGGCGCCGGTGCGGCGCTCCTGGTTCCCGCGGAGGCCCAGCGCGTGATAGGCGAGCCCGGTCGCTATGACCAGATCGACGTGGCCGCCGCCCCGGGCGTGACGCCCGGCCAGCTGCGCGACCGGATTCGCCAGGAGCTCCCGGCGACCGTCGATGTACGCACCGGCTCAGAACAGGCAAGCCACAACACCGACAACCTCGAACACAGCCTCGGGGGGCTGCGCACCTTTTTGCTGATCTTCGCCTACGTGGCGCTCGTGGTCGGAGCCTTCATCATCTTCAACACCTTCTCGATCACCGTCGCGCAGCGCACGCGCGAGTTCGCACTGCTGCGAACGCTCGGCGGCTCGCGAGCGCAGATCCTGCGCTCTGTCGTCTACGAGGGGTTGCTGCTCGGCGTGATCGGAGCCGTGCTCGGATTGCTGGCCGGGATTGGCGTGGCGCCGGCGCTCGACGCGCTGTTCAAAGCATTCGGGGCGACGCTCCCCGACTCGGGCACGGTCCTGGAGACGCGCACGATCGTCGTGTCGCTGCTCGTCGGCATCGGCGTGACGTTGCTCGCCGGGTTGCCGCCGGCGCTGCGGGCGACCCGTGTGGCGCCCGTCGCGGCGATGCGCGAGGGAGTGGGCTTTGAGCCGCGCCTGCTGACAGGCATGGGGGTGGTGATCCGCGCCGGCGTCGCGCTCGTGGTGCTGGGGGTGCTGGCGGCGCTGATCGGAGGTGCGGCCTTCGTGATCGCGTTCGTCGTGTTGGCCGTTTACGTCGTGCGGCTGCTGGTGCGAATGCAGCGAGGCAGTCGCCCCCCGCGCCACCGCGTGGTCCCGGCGCTCGGCCACGCGGTCGGGATGCTCGTGCGCTGGCGCGGCATCACCGGCCGGCTTGCCGAGGAGAACTCGGTCCGCCAGCCAGGACGCACGATCGTGACGGCCGCCGCGCTGACCGTGGGGCTTGCGCTCGTGGCCTTCGTCGCCGTGCTGGCGGCCAGCTTCAAGGCCACGATCAACCACGCCGTCGACCGCTCCTTCGCGGGCAACCTGATCGTCGAGAACTCGCAGTCGAGCAACGAACAGGGCATCCCCCCGGGCGTTGCCGCCGGCGTGCGCAGGGTCGCCGGCGTAAAGGACGTCACGGCCGTCGCGTTCACCCTCGGAAGGCCGAGTCAGACCAAGAGCAACGAAAAGGTGACCGGCGTCGAACCGGCCTCGTTCGCCAAGGCCTACCGGCTGGAATGGAAGCGCGGCTCGCCATCCACGCTGACGGGACTCACAGGCACCGAGGCGATCGTCACCGAAGGCTTCGCCGAAAAGCGACATCTGAAGGTGGGCGGCGCATTCACGCTGCTGACTCCCACCGGTCGCCACGTCACCCTGACGACGGCGGGGATCATCAATGAAAACGCCGAACTGCTCGGCGCCGTGACGATCGACCGGGCGCTCGCCACCAGCGCGTTCGGGCAAGACGAAGACGGGGTGGACTTCGTCACGTACGCCCCCGGCGAGACTGACAAGCAGGTCCAGCCGCGGGTCGACAGGCTGCTCGCCGGTGCCTACCCGCAGGTCCGCTCGCGCACCGCCGCGCAGTTCAAGCAGGATCTCGCCGGCCAGATCAA
>Ga0193750_1000447_pt1 | contig 11415 bp, 8 predicted proteins | sample L1c1metaG_FD_160569 | JGI IMG/M metagenome (GOLD analysis project Ga0193750, IMG submission 160569) | Soil microbial communities from a riparian zone of the East river system, Colorado, United States - L1c1 | ecosystem: Environmental > Terrestrial > Soil > Riparian zone | place: USA: East River...
GAAGTCTTCGATGTCGGCAGTGGATTTGGATTGGTCGCCGTACACGGCGTCGTTGAAACGGATTTCGCGGTCGGCTTCGCGGGGGACGCGGAAGCGGAGGGCGAAGGGTTCTCCTGCGGCGGCGCGGGCGTCGCTCTCTTCTTGGGATAGGTCGCGCATTCCGGGGTTGAAAAGCCAAGTTGCGCCGGATCTCTCGGTGTCCCCGGCATGGGCGGGGGTGAAATCGCGATAGGCCAGGCCTTTTTTAAGAATTGTGGCCGCCATTTCACGATGGAGATTCAGGCGCTCGGATTGTTTGTATTGTTCGTCCCAGTTGAGATTCAGCCATTGCAGGCCTTCGAAGATTGAGGTGAGGGAGGCGTCGGTGTTGCGTTCTACGTCGGTGTCGTCGACCCGGAGGATCATGGTTCCGTTATTGTGACGGGCGTAGAGCCAATTGAATATGAAGGTGCGGGCGCTGCCCACGTGGAGGAATCCGGTGGGGGATGGGGCGAAGCGGACTCGGGGGCGGAGTTCGGTGGGGGAGTCGGTCATATTTTGTGGTCAGGGGTAATCGAAGTTTCGATGTTGCGGGTCGGGGAAAAGGAGCGTCAAGCGGAGCGGTTCGCAGTCAGCCAAGTTATTTTGTCCTCCGAGGAGTGCGAGCAGATAAGCGGACCTCGGCGGCTAAAGCCGCAGTTCTTGTGATCTTATCGGCACGACTGAAGTCGTGCCCTTCCCAAACTCTACGACCTACGAAGGCGCCCCAGCGCTGAAGCGCTGGGCTAAGTTGTTTTGCCCCGCCGGGGCGTGGCAAGAGAGGAAGCCGTAGCCTTGTATCCTTCAAAAATCCGGATTTCGACGAAAACTTTGGTGTACCGAAATCCTATTGTGTTGGCTGAGATCGTGTGAAAACATTAGTAACGACGGGGGCTTGCGAAGTCCCGCGGCTTAGGAGAGCTGTTTCTAGCTTGTCATGAACAGTGTCGCTACCAGTATGGTGATCGTGCCGGGCGTAGTTGCCCTGATGCTGTTCCTGGTCTTCACCTACCTTTACGAGCAGAGCCGGCAGGAATATTTTCGGGCTTGGCAGCTTAGTTGGGCTGCTTACACCCTTCACTATGGGCTCGACGCGTGGGCTGCATTCCGGCAGCCGTCGGCGGCGGTTTCGTTTTTGGCTTCCCTGCTTTTGGTAGCGATGGCGGTCGGGATTTTTATCTCGACTCGGCTGATGCGAGAGAGATTCCGGCTGCAAATTTATGATGTGGCCCTCGCAGTCGCGGGTATTGCGCTTGCCTTGTGGAATTTGAAGGCGCATATGGTGAGCGGGATTTTTCGGCCCGAGGTATTGCCAAATCCGCATTACCGGTTGGAAGTTGGGTTGGCGGCGGTTTTACTGTATTGCTCGTTCTACTTTTACCGCTATGCCCATCGCAGGAATTCGCTGGCCTTTACCCTCCTCGCCATGTCGCTGGCGCTGTGGGCAGTGCTGATGTGGTATGGACAGTTTCGGAATCCTTACGTGGAATTGTTTGGGACGGCGGGGCACTTACTGGGTCCGATCCCGCAGATGTTGTTGGGCATTTCGATGGTGATGGTGTTGTTTGAGAATGAGCGCAACGCGGTCCAGGAAAATGCTTTGGCGTTTTCGACCCTGGGAGTGGATCCCACGCGGTTGCTCTCGGCTGAAGACCTGGTGCCGAGTGTGCAAAACATTCTGGACCGGCTGGTCGCGCCACTACCTACTGGGCGGGCGTTGATCTGCATGTCGGAACGATGGCGCGCGGTTTTGCCGTCCGTGCAGCGTGGGTTTTCTGCCGAGTTTGTGAGCAATCTGGAAAAGAGTGGTGGCGGGGAATATATCTGCGAGCTTGCTTACCGTCGCGGAGGTTTTGTCACCTTCCGCAACCTGCCGGAAAATCCTGAACCATTGCCGGCGTTTTCTGGTGGCGGCTTTGAGCAATTCAGGCAGACGCTGGCGGAAGAGAATATCCGCAACATCACCGCCGTTAGCCTGCAGACGCGGGAGCACAACTTCGGCGCGATCTTGTTTCCGCATGCCGAGCGGCGGATGTTCGGATCGTCCAATCTGCGGCTGCTGATTGGGCTGGCCTTGCAGATCGGACTCACGCTCGAGAACTATGTCATCATGCACGACGCGCAGCGGCGAACCAAGGAGTTCGAGCTGCTTACGCAGATTGGACAGGCCATCAGTTCGCGGCTGGATCAGGACGAAATCTTGCGGGCCCTGCAAAAGGAGTTGGGACAGATATTCGATACCAGCAATTTTTATATTGCCTTTGAGGACGGAGACGATATCCGCTTTGAGTTGGAAGTTGTGGACGGTGAATTTCAGCCCAAGCGCTCGCGCAAGGCCAACAACGGGCTGACGGAATATGTGATCCGCGCAGGGCAGCCATTATTGATCCGCTCAGACCTGGAGAAAGCCCGCGAACGCCTGGGAGTGACTTATATCGCTGGCAAACCGGCCAAGTGTTTCTGCGGCGCTCCCATCTTGTTCGGAGGTAAACCCGCCGGCGTAATGGTCGCCATGAGCACAGAGCGCGAGTATGTTTTCGAGCAGCGCGATTTGGAAGTCATGCAGATTGCGGCGGGGCAGGTTTCGGTAGCAGTGGAAAACGCGAGGCTTTTCACCGAAGAGCAGCGCCGGGCCCGGCAATTCGCTTTCCTCAATAATATTTCCAAGACCGCGATTTCCAGCGAAGACGCGGAGCAGATGCTGGCTGAAATTGTCGGGGAGATCCAGAAGACGTTTCGCTTCGACCACATTGGTATCGGCATTCTCGATTATGTGACCAAGGATATCGAGATAAAGGCGGAAGCGGGCGCCACCAGTCAGGCTTTAGGCAAACGCATTCCGCTGGGTGTAGGGATTCTCGGCCGCGTGGCTCGCACCGGAGAGTCTGCGCTGGTGCAGACTACCCAGGAAGGACAGTTGCAGGGAGTTCTGCCCAATTCCCGCGCTGTGTTGTGTATCCCGATTACCTACGTGGATACGCTGCTGGGAGTGCTGAACGTGGAGAGCCAGAATGAGGATGCGTTCACTCCTCAGGACGTCTTGATCATGAACACGCTTGCCGATCTGCTGGCCACGGCTTTGCACAATGCGTTTGTCTTCCAGAAGTTGCAACAGCAATCCATCACCGATGGGTTGACCGGCATCAAGACTCGACGCTTCTTCTGGGAAGCCCTGAGTTCGGAGTGGAAACGCGCGTCTCGATCGGGGCGGCCGTTCTCCGTGGTGCTCATGGACTTGGATAAATTCAAGGAAGTTAACGATACCCTGGGTCATCTTGAGGGTGATCTGGTGCTGGCGCGCGTCGGGCGTCTGCTCGAACAGAAATGCCGGCAGTCGAATGTTGTGGCCCGCTATGGCGGTGATGAATTTATCATCCTGATGCCTGAGACCGGCATGGAGCAGGCGCAGATTTTGGCCGAACGCTTGCGGCTGTGGATTTCGACTGATCCGATGTTGAACGAGCATCAGATTACCGGCAGTTTCGGGGTCGCGAGTTTTCCGGTACATGGTTTTTCGATAGAAGACATCATCCGCGTAGCCGATGCCGGCATGTATGTCTCGAAACACGCTGGCGGCGACCATGTTTCCACTGCTGAAGAGTTTGGCGACGGAGAAACTTCTGCGGTGCAGCGCCAGCTCATCTCCGGCTACATCGAAGGTTTTCTACAACGCGAGCACACTGGACCCGAGCATCTGGAAGAACTAACGGCCACTCTAAAGAAGCTCTGCGGCGGGGATGAGGATTGCAACGTTCAAGTCTTGCGGGAATCCATCGAAGCGCTCAACCACGCGGCGGAGTCCCGTGAGCTGACCAGTTCCAGCCACGGCGAATTGGTGGCCCGGTATTGCGAGGTAGTAGCGCGTGCCCTCGGCTTGACACCAGAAGAAGTGACTGAATTGACATATGCCGGACGGGTGCATGATGTAGGAAAAATTTTCGTTCCGGAGCGCATCTTGAACAAATCTGGCCCGCTCACGGAGGAAGAGTTCTATCTGGTGAGATTGCATGCCAAGGTGGGATCCGAGATTGTTGGTACTATCCCGGGGAGTGAGAAGCTGCAGAAGGCAATTCAGCATCATCACGAAGCCTTCGACGGCACGGGGTATCCATCTGGATTGAGTGGCGAGGAAATTCCGCTGTGGGCGCGCATCATTGCCATCGCCGACGCCTACGTCAACATGACCAACGAACGCTCCTTCGCTGCCGCAAAGAGCAACGAGCAGGCACTCGCCGAACTGGCTAAGCTGAGCGGCACACGCTACGACGGAATGGTGGTTCGTATTCTTATCCGCGAGCTGAAATCAGAGAAGGCGCCTTCGAGCTTTGGCAACTGAAAAGGCTGGTTGATAGTTTCCAGTTTCTGGTTTCCAGCTTGAGACTTTGGCTCCGGATCAGACGTTGGGCGCAGGCACCTTGAATCTGCTCTAATATCTCTCGCATGTCTGGCTTCAGCCCCGGTACAGCCACGCTTTACGCACCTCAGACAATCCGCCCTTCACGGTGGACGGGCAATGTGGCCATTCTGGTTTATTTGGCGATGGCAACGGTCATCGTGCACGTGTTGACGGGCGGGCGGTATGGATTTCAGCGTGACGAACTAGCGACGCTCGAGGATGCGCGCCACCTTGCCTGGGGTTATGTGGCGTATCCGCCGATCACCCCATTCTTCGGGAGAATTTCGCTGGAGCTGTTCGGGACATCGCTAACAGGCTTTCGCTTTTTCGCAGCAATTGCGGAGGCTGTAGCGGTCGTGCTGACGGGCTTGATGGCTCGGGAGCTGGGTGGAAGCCGGTGGGCGCAACTGGTCGCAGCCACCGCGGCCGTGCCCTTTTGCCTGGCTGGCGGCGCATTGATGCAGTACGTTTCCTTCGACTATTTAAGTTGGGTATTGACCGCATATTTCACCCTTCGTCTACTCAAGTCCGATGATCCGCGCTGGTGGGTTGCGATTGGCAGCTCGATCGGACTCGGCATGTTGTCGAAGTACAGCATGCCGTTTCTGGTTGCTGGTCTGGTCGTGGGAGTGCTGGCGACAAACGTGCGCCGGCATTTGAAAAGCCGATGGTTGTGGTGCGGGGTTGCGGTCTCACTGCTGATCTTCCTGCCGAACCTGATCTGGCAAGCCCAGCACAACTTTGTATCGCTCGATTTTCTGCAACACATTCATGCCCGAGACGTACGCCAAGGCAGGGCGAAGGGCTTCCTCCCTGGCCAAATAAAGCTGACTCTCCTCGCGTTCCCCCTGTGGATGGCCGGTCTGTACTTCTATTTGTTCTCGGACAAGGGCAAGGGTTACAGAACTCTGGGTTGGATGTACGTTGTACCGTTGCTGATATTCGTCATTGCCAAGGGCCGCGATTACTATCTGGCGCCCGCCTACCCCATGCTTTACGCGGCGGGAAGCGTGTTCATGGAAGGCTGGCTTCAATCGCTACGCCCGACAAAGGCGGCCATCCTACGACGCTTGGTGTGGACCGCTCTGGCGTTAGATATTGCAATGATGGCGGCGGTTACGCTGCCGGTGGCGCCGGTCAATTCGGCCTGGTTCAAGATGGCGAACGAGGTCAATGGAGACTTCCGCGAGGAAATCGGCTGGCCCGAGCTGGTCGAAACCGTGGCTCACATTCGCGATTCGCTGCCGGCGGAAGATCGCGCCCAGTTGGGTATCCTTACCAGTAACTATGGAGAGGCCGGAGCCGTGAATCTTTATGGGCCGCCGTACGGATTGCCAGGCGCCATCAGTGGGGTGAATTCCTTCTGGGAGAAAGGCTACGGGAATCCGCCGCCACAGGTCGTGATTGTTCTCGGCATGTCGCGCGAATCTGTCGAAAAGAAATTCGCCACTTGCCAACTGTCTGCGCAATCATGGAACCGCTACCAGGTGCAAAACGAGGAAACTGTTGAACATCCGGATATTTTCGTTTGCCGTGGGCTGATCCAGAGTTGGCCTGACTTGTGGAAGAACTCTCGGCATTTCGGCTAGCGCCTGAAACTGGAAACTATCAACTCATGTCTGTCTCGCTAACGCTTACCGGCAAAGTTGCACTTATCACCGGCGGGTCACGCGGGATTGGTGCGGCCACGGTGCAGATGTTCGTTGCGGCAGGGGCGAAGGTTCTGTTCAGTTATGAGAAGGCCGCCACCGCTGCCGCGGAGCTCGTCAAAGAACTCGGAGAGGCGAATTGCGCTGCGGCGGCCTGTAATCTTTCTGGCACCGAGACAGCACACCAACTGGTGGACGCCGCGGTCAAACGTTTCGGGCGTCTGGACATCCTCATCGCGAATCACGGCGTTTGGCCACCGCAAGATGCGCCCATTGATCAAATGTCGGAAGCACAGTGGCGGAATACTATCGCTATCAATCTGGATAGCGTGTTCGCTTTGATCAAGCATTCCGTGGCGCAGATGAAAAAGCAGACCAACGCCGGCCCAGCCTCGGGCCACATCGTGCTGATCAGCTCCACCGCCGGACAACGTGGAGAAGCATTTCACGCTGACTACGCGGCCACCAAAGGCGCACTCATCAGTATGGTTAAAGGACTTTCTACTGAGCTCGCGAAAGATGGTATCTACGTCAATTGCGTTGCGCCCGGGTGGGTGGAAACGGACATGTCGGCTGCCGCCCTGAAGGATGTCCGGACTCGCGATACCATCCTCAATACCATCCCATTGGGCAGAGTTGCTAGGCCGGAAGAGATCGCTGGTCCCATCCTCTTTCTGTGCACCGCGCAGGCGGGCTTCATCACCGGGGAAGTCTTCAACGTGAACGGCGGAGCGGTTCTGGTGGGATAGGAAGAGGATCCCCGCAAATTGAAACGCGCCGGAAGCGGTTTCCCATGTAAACTCCATCCGTCAGTCCCGCAGTTGGCCACTAGACTGACCTGGGTCATGCTTCTGGAGGGCGCATGGCAGACACCAGCCCTGACAAGAGTTCGTCCACGACTATTAAACGCGGGCCTGCCGCTTCCACCAAACTTCAGGATGAGACTCTCCCTTCCACGAAAACTGAGTTGTCCGAACATACCAGACAACTACTGAGCCTGCGCTATGACCTTCTCGACAAGCTGGGTAGCGGAGGCATGGGGATCGTATATAAAGCGCGCGATCGGGAAACGGGCGAGGTGCTTGCGCTTAAGATCCTGAAATCGACGCTGATCGATGATGCCACTCTTATGGAGCGATTCCGCAATGAGCTGCGACTGGCGCGCCGCATCACCCATCATAACGTCTGCCGCATTTATGACTTCAATCGGTTGGAGGGCTCGGCTTTCATTTCCATGGAATTCGTAGATGGAAACAGCTTGCGCGAACTTTTGAACCGCCCCGATAGACTCGAAGTACCGCAAGTTTTGCACATCGCACGGCAGATCTGTGCCGGGCTCGGCGAAGCTCATATTCAGGGGATCGTACATCGTGACTTGAAACCAGAAAATGTGATGCTCGATCGTTTTGGCGGCGTCAAGTTAATGGATTTCGGCATCGCCCGGTCTTTGGACACTCGCAGTACGGCAACTGGAAGTTTTCTGGGGACTCCTGCCTACATGGCTCCCGAGCAAGCAGAGGGCAAACCGGTCGACCGCCGATCGGATATCATCCTCAAATGCTTGTGTAAAGATCCGGCGAAACGTTTTCAGGGAGTGGAAGAGGTAGAGGCGGCCCTAGCCGCGGGTGCAACAGACTACCAAAGAGAATCGCTTCCGGCGCCAGACGATGGGACCGTGAAGCAAAATTCTTCTCCGCGTTTCGCCACGGACCTGGTGCTTTTTTCCCTCATTCAACTGTTGTACGTGGGTTTCTACCTAGCCGCACTTGCTAAACTAGAGCGCATCGACATCCTTACGGAAAGATTCTCTCCGGGATGGGGATGGCTGATGGTAGTTGGGGTGACGGTCAGTGCCCTCGTCGGGTTAGCGATTCGCCTTTATCTCTTAACCGCGGTGGCCTTCCATTACCCCGGGCTGTGGGGAAATTTTTCGCGTATTTTCATTCTTATCCTGGTGCTCGATGAACTCTGGGCTATGTCTCCGTTTTTGCTAGCCCATCGAATCGGATTTGGCCTGGCCTTTGCCGGAACGGTTCCGCTACTGTTTCTTCCTTTTTCTCAACGCACTCTCATTTCCTTGTATTTCCGCAAAGGACCCGCGGACTGGCGATCCAAAAAAACGATGACCACTCCCTAACCGTACAGGCAGCTACAATCGCTTTTCCCGCGTCTTAATCTTTGAATGACCATGAAGATGTTTCTTTTGGTAATTCTTTTCGCTACGATGACCCGCGGGCAGACAGTTCCAGCGCCCGCGCCACTCCCGCAATCCATCCCTGTAGAGCAAGAGAATGCCAAGAAAGCCAAGAATTTGCTGGACCAGGTAATTCAGGCTTTGGGTGGTCAAGCTTATCTCAGCATCCAGGACGTCAGTCAGGAAGGGCGTACCTACAGCTTCTTTCACGGACAGCCCAACAGCGTAGGACTGCTTTTCTGGCGCTTCTATAGATTTCCCGACAAGGACCGCATCGAGTTCACCAAGAAGCGCGATGTAGCTTACGTTTACAACGGCGATCAGGGATTCGAAATCACGTTCAAAGGTACGAGCCCTCAAGATCCAAAGGATTTGACGGATTATCTTCGACGGCGTAAATATTCGCTCGACTGGGTACTACGCAAATGGCTCGCTGAACCGGGAGTGGCATTGTTTTATGAGGGACCGACCGTGGCCGAACAGAAATCCGTGGAGCAGGTCACGATCATGAATGCACGCAACGAAGGAGTAACCCTATTCGTCGATGCCAGTAGCCACCTGCCGGTGAAGAAAAGCTTTTCCTGGCGCGATCCCACGGATAAGCAGCGCAACGTGGAAGAGGAAATCTATGACGGGTATCGGGTGGTGCAGGGAGTGATGACGCCTTTCAGCATCACACGTACCTACAACGGCGACATGTCCAACCAGCGTTTCCTGAATTCTGTCAGTTACAACAAGAGTTTTGAGGATTCGATGTTCAACGTCACGCCCACCAACAATCCCCACCAGCCAGCACCAAAGAAGTGAACCCTCGATTCCTTATCTGGGACGCCGCACGCTAAGTACCTGCGGAATGTGCCTTTGCGCTGAATGCCCGCGGCGGTCGTTGGCAATGCGCCACGCACTGTGGCTAATTAACCACAGTCGTAGTCATTCCGGCGGCTGTAATCTCTTCATCAAAGGGTAGATAGCGGAAACCAGGGTGAAACAAGAACAAACAATTCGAGCGGCAGTGAATTGCGGCGGTCACGGCTTGCATAGTGGAGCTCCCGTCGAATTGCGCATCCTGCCGGCAGCGCCAGGCTCTGGCGTTGTCTTCCGCCGCACCGATCTTGATGATTTCGAGGTGGAAGCAGTCAGCCGGAATGTGGCGCGCGTCAGTTACGCCACCAGTCTCATGAAAAAGGGCGTATTGATTTCCACCACGGAGCATTTACTTTCTGCCTTCATTGGCACCGGAATTGATAACGCGATCGTTGAATTGGACAATTTGGAGTTGCCTATCCTCGATGGCAGTGCCCGGCCATTTGTCGAAGCCATTCGCAAGGTAGGAATCCGCAAGCAACGCCGTCCGCGGACTTACCTCCGCATTCGGCGAGAGTTGGAATTGCGGGAAGGCGATAAGTTCATCGCGGTCTATCCCGCGGATACCTATTCAGTCTCCTACACCATCGATTTTCCCCATCCGTTGATAGGCAAAGAAACTTTCAGGGTGGATCTTTCCGACGGCAACTACTTGACAGAAATCGCGCCGGCACGAACTTTCGGATTTCTTCACGAAGCGGAAGCCATGCGGCAACAAGGACTCATCCGCGGGGCATCCCAGGAGAACGCCATTGTGCTCACCCGTGACGCGCTGATGAACCCACCATTACGTTTTCAGGATGAGTTCGTGCGGCACAAGGTGCTGGATTTAATTGGCGATCTTGCCTTGCTTGGAAAACAGATTCTGGGTAATGTGGTGGCTGATCGGGCCGGACATGCCATGCATACTGCTCTTGTCTCCAGAATCCTGCGTGACCGGACGTTTTGGGAGGAGACCACGATCGACGATGAGGCGCCGTCCGATTCAGTAGTGCAGCCCGCCGAAGCCACCCAAGTTGTTTAAGAGTTGAACTAGTCAGCGGGCTCCGGGGTCGGATCGTTGGAATCCCACGCACACACTTCTAACCTCAGCTTCTCCAGTTCCGCTTTAGTATGAGCAGTCAGCTTGGCCGCGTAGTTCTTCGCGGATTGCTGGCGCTCGGGTGTCAGTTCCGCGACTCGAACCGCTAGCATCGGTGCATCCTGTTCAAGCATTCGCAGCAGCCGTTCGGCACGATTAATCCTCACATGAATTGAAAGCATTTCTGTCCCCGCGTGTTGGAGTTGTTCCCAGAGTGCTTGGCAGCCTGGATTCCCGCAAGTTTCAATCTGGGTACTGGGACGAAAGAAGTCTGAGGAAAGACCGCTAGACGTCAAAAAACGGCTTTGCTCGAGGGGTATGAGCGCCTGGCGCGAGGTGGGCCTATATTTTTATGTGTTGCGCCAGCCAGTGCTCCAGGTTTTCTTGAGAGCCCTGGGACATTTCCACGAAACGCAGGCCGGCACGTCCGGAGCCATCGACCCAGGCCAGGTCTACTTTAGACTCGGTTGCGAGGCTGGCGCCGGGTAAGGTAAAGACTACCTTCGAGATGCCGCTTTCCGGAAGCTTGCCCAAGACTTGAATAGCCATGCCACCTTCGCTGATATTGGTGGTGGTCGCCTTCAATTCCTGCCCTTGAGCGAAAATGATTAGGATCGGCGATTCTACTGGATGACGAAAATAGCGCCGCCGCTCGCGCGTCATGAAGCTCAAGGCGGCGCCGAAGCAACGCATGGCATTGGTCGGTGAGATAGGTTTCTGCAGAACGAAGTTAGCGCCCAGCTCAAATGCCCTGCGGGTAGTGGTGCTTCCGTTCAGAATGGCGAACGTGACCGAGTTCTTGTTGCTTGGGCCCTTGCGCAAGCCCTCAAGCACGCTAAGCCCGCCTTGCAAATCGTCGCAGTCCACAATTACCGCGTCGAACTTCTCGGAAGAAAGGATTTCGTTCCCGGAATGCGCTCCCCGGCAGACCTCGACGTCGACGGACAATTTCGTCAGCGTCGGACGCACTACGTCTATGACTTGCGGGTCGCGGCTTACTAATAGGGAATCCAAACCCATGGCCAGTCGATGGTAGTCCCGGGGTCCGACCCGTGAAAGTGACCATGGTAATTCGCGGTGATGTAGCCAAAGCGTCTGGTAGATTTATCTTTTCTGGAAACTAGAAACCGGAAACGAGAAACTCGCAAGAATGCACAAGCTGGTTTATCTCTCGTTGGGCTCGAATATGGGTGATCCCAGAACCAACCTGAAT
>Ga0193750_1000448_pt1 | contig 11414 bp, 9 predicted proteins | sample L1c1metaG_FD_160569 | JGI IMG/M metagenome (GOLD analysis project Ga0193750, IMG submission 160569) | Soil microbial communities from a riparian zone of the East river system, Colorado, United States - L1c1 | ecosystem: Environmental > Terrestrial > Soil > Riparian zone | place: USA: East River...
GAAAGCATCCCGCGGATCGCGTGCCAGCAGGACAATCGGCCTTTTGCGGAGGGCGCGACGTGGAATCAAGTATTTCCTGCGTAATCGGTCCCAAACATTGCCTTTGGTTCGATGCTCGAAACGGTCGTGCGAGTAAATAATGCGCGGAACTCCAGTGTCGCCACGGTCGGTCAGATCAAGAGAAAATTGCCGGCCCAGTTTGTAGGAAAAATAGGCATTGAGGAATGTGCGGACCCAGGTCCGCCCGCTTTTGGGAATGGAAATGAGAATAGCGTCGCCGCCGGAGAGCTCGCGGGCGCGGCTGCTGAGGTTCCATCGCATAGTGGAATAAACCTAGTCGCGGTACGATGCCGGTCGAGTGTTCACGACAAGCGCTGCTTTTCCCCGCCGCCGCTGGCGACGGGCGTCCCGGCCTTACTTTGCCAAATTGGGCCGATCGGCTATATTTATCTCCCCTCATATTTTCGGGGGGCGTACTGGCTTCGACTTGAAGTTTGAAGCGCAGGCGGCATGTCGAGGATGGTTCGTTGGCCTCGTTAAAAACCGAGCCAAAAAAATAAACGCAGATCACCAAGATCTCGCTCTCGCGGCTTAATTGACCGCGACGTTTGGAGTTGGACGCCTGCTACGGCGCCAAACGTGGACAGCAGGCTAATCGTTCGGCGGAGTGACCGCGCCGGGCGGTGAAGGAATCTCGCGGACGCTCGGGAGCCGGCAGTGTGCCGGTGCAACGTTCGGCTCCTTAAACCTTACCACCGGATAAACATGTAGATGTCTGCGTGGACCGCTTCGAGGACAGGGGTTCAACTCCCCTCGCCTCCAGTGTATCGATTTAAAGAGACTTATGCGACGAATGATCAGGCGTGCTGTGAATTAATCCTGAACTCGGCGCTGTGCTAGCGTATCGGCCTTTTTTGTGAAGTTCCAACGCTCTTTGATCGCAACCTGCCGCAATCCCGGGCTGATTGAGCGGTTTCTCTTATCGCCTCTGTTGCTGTCCGCAACTTGTATTGCGCTTGACTGACGCCGGTGAAGCCCGGTAAGACTGACCGCAGGCGGGCACGCCTTTTACACGTGCGAGCCTTTAATCCCTCAAATAAACCAAAGGAGCGGCACCATGAATAACCTCAAAAGCCATTTAATTGTACCGGAACGAATCCTCCTTATCGTTTTGTTCGCAGCAGATTCAGCCCTAAGTGTGGTACCGCCCGTGGCTGGCCAAACTGTCACCGGCTCGGGCACAGCTGGCGACATCGCAAAGTTTACGGGCGCCAACACGATCGGTAACTCCATTATCATTGAGAATGCTAACAAGATCGGGATTGGCATCTCCGCGCCAACGTCAAAACTTACCGTCCAGGGAAACGCATCCAACCCGGTTATTTTTGGCAAGAACTTGGGAACCGGTCCGGGCGTCCGCGGCGAAAGCGTTGGCGGATTCGGGATCATTGGCAAGAGTGCCCGGACAGGTGTGCAGGGACTTTCCACCGGCTCCGTAGGCACTGGAGTGTGGGGTGACTGCGCTGCCGATACTGGTGTGTACGGGAGCACGTCGACCGGCAAGGGGGTACGTGGGCATGCGAGTAACAGCCAAGGCATTGGCGTGTATGGTGACAGTCCGGGTGGATACGGTGTGCAAGGCAACAGCGCCGGCGGGACCGCCGTTTACGGCAACGGCATTCTGGGTGTGTATGGCCAGGGCAACAGCGGCGGTTCGGGCGTCTACGGCAACAGCAACTCTGGAGTGGGAGTTTATGGACAGAGCACCGGCAGCGATGGAGTGTTTGGGACGTCAACCAACGGCACGGGCGTGCATGGCATGGCCAATGGCGTCGGCGTGTTCGGTGAAGCAGGTTCGTATGGGGTCATAGCGCGCGGTAGTGTTGGAATCTACGCCGCTCCGACAACAGGAAATACGATAGCGGGGTTGTTCGGCGGAGATGTCCAGGTACAGGGCAATCTGACCAAGAGTAGCGGCTCTTTTAAGATCGATCACCCGCTCGATCCGGCGAACAAGTATCTGTATCACTCCTTTGTCGAATCTCCCGATATGAAGAACATCTACGACGGTACGGTTGCGTTGGATGGCAAAGGCGAAGCAGTAGTTTCGATGCCCGAATACTTCAGTGCACTCAACCAGGACTTTCGCTATCAGCTAACCGCGATCGGAAAAGGCGCACCGAACCTGCATGTCGCCCGCAAGATCGCGGATAACAAATTCAAGATAGCTGGAGGTAAACCTGGCATGGAGGTTTCGTGGCAGGTAACCGGGATTCGCCACGACGCCTACGCCCAGGACCATCGGATCGCGGTGGAGCAAGATAAAGGTAAAGAGCGCGGATACTGTATCTATCCCGCAGGGTTCAACGAACCTCGAGAAAAGAGCGTAGATCACTTCGCGCAGCAGAACGCGCCTGGCAAGAACGAAGTGCGTACAGTTTCGACGGAGTAATATCCGCTGATGAATCCCGCCGTACGGTATGGCTGCTACTTACCCGTCGCGAGCGCGCCAGCCTCTACACATGCAAACGCACGCGCGATGTGTCAGCCTTGTCTAGTCAACTTGCTCCGAGGTCGGCGGGGCAACGCTTGAATTGATAGACAGAAACCTCAGTCTTCATTCGATGCTATTTGCGGAGCAGGTACATTTAGCTCGACTCGCTCGCTGAGTTTTCGCACGGTGGCGGTGAGCGCTTCAATCTGCTTCTGCTGCTGCGCGACGGTTGCCTCCAACTGCTGCACTTGGCCATGTTCTTTCAGGAACTCGTTTAGCAACATTGTGTTCACTGCGTCATAGCGCACCGTGTAAATCTCGCCTTTTTCGTCCCGAACGACTAGGTTTGGATCCACCTTCGCCACTTCCTCCGCGATCAATCCAAACTGCGGAGTATTCTGCCTATCGGTTTTGTAGTGAAACGTCACGGGGTTAAGTGCGAGAATCGCTTGGCTTGCTTCGTCAATTGGTCGAATGGCCTCTTTAAAGCGCGCCGATGAAGATACGGTACCAAGACGCCCGTCCGGGCCGACCACGACATTTAGGCCGCTGGGTTGTGTCGCTGCGTAAATGCCCGCCACATAGGTAGCGTTCTGTTTACCAGGCGTGCCAATTCGCAGCGTGCCGCTCTCACCCGCTACCCCAACGTTGCCAATGTCAATGTTGTCATTACCAGTCGTCAGGCTGGCGCCAGCCTTATGACCCAAAGCAATGTTGTCTGAGCCAATGGTGTTGGCACTGAGCACGAATGCACCAACCCCCGTGTTATGCTTACCAGTAGTATTGAGGAACATCCCGTGGAGGCCATCGGCGGTATTGTGTCCTCCGGTGGTATTGCGCGATAGCGCGCCGTTACCGGTCGCCGTGTTGCGAGTCCCCGTCGTGTTACTATAAAGCGCCCGATAACCGCTGCCGGTGTTCTCAATGCCAGTTGTGTTACTAAACAGAGCTTCATAGCCAATAGCCACATTGTCGAAGCCTGTGGTGAGGCTGAACAGAGCGTCTTCGCCCTCAGCAGTGTTGCCATTAGGATAGCCTCCGTCTGGTGCTGGCGTAAGCGCTGACGCCATCTGCGGAAGTGCAAAAAAGGCGAGCTCAAACACCACAAGAAGAAAGACGCACCGCAAGGGGGACCAGCTAATTAAATTTGGGAAGGGTGGAGTTGCAGTGCTGTGAGGAGTCAGACGATGCATAGGAGTTTCTTTCTATTCTCCCGGTCTTTCTTGGTTGGAAGTGCAAACTAGAAACGGAGAGGGCTATCGGGAGGAAACAGCCCTCGTTCGGTCGATCTATTTGGCCGAAGCATGTGCGCCAACGTTCGCCGGTGTCCAGCTTTATCTTCCTGGCCGCAGGGTCCTTTTCGCAAGATAAGTAGATTTAGCTTATATTCCCTAGCTCCCGCAAACCCGCGCGCGGACAGGCAACAGCGAGCCTGACGCCTTCGCCGGAAGCGCTTGTCCCGGGGTCGTGCTGGTGTCATTCGCTTTTACGAGCGAAGGCTGCGAGTCCTACCGACATGGGAACGCGCAAGAGCGTTTCTCACGCGCATCCTTGATTTGAATCGCCTTTTTTCGTCGTGTTGCCGGAATCTCATCAACACCCCAGGTTTGTTCGATGGCAAAACGCCGTTTCGATAACCATCAGAGCCTGATTAACTTGCGCATCGAGTCGGAGTTCTTAACAATGTTGAAATTGCGCAACAGGCTGGTTCTTACGTTTTTAGGACAAGATATATTTCCCGCCTCACGCGAACGTCGGTAAGGCTTACACATTTCTAAGTAGCCGTTATTTCACATAATTTATAACAGCCACGCGGAGAGAGTGTTAAGATTTATGGCGGACAATGGCACAGCTTGTGCTTACATACAGAATTCACGACAAACCTTAAAATAATAGAAAACCAATGAAATTATATAAAACTCTCTTAGCCATTGCCGCAACGGCCGCCAGCGTTGGACTTCTCTCCTCTGCTCAAGCGACACCGATTACCGGGATGTTGAATATCGGGGGCACAGCCACGTTCGATACCACCTCATTAGCAACCGCCCATAGCGCTACTTTCAGTGACGCAATAGTATTGGGCGGAAATACTGGAGACTTTGCCGGCTTCGCCATTGGCACTCCTGTAGTGATGGCTTCCTACACCTTCGATCCCTCAACAATAACCAACGGATTATGGAGTGTGAATGGGTTCACTTTCAATCTTCTTTCTTCAACGGTGGTAACGCGCAGCGCGACCTTTCTCTCGGTCAGTGGAACGGGAATCATCACGGGCCCGGCAGGATTTGATGCCACGCCGGGTGTGTGGGCGTTTACATCGCAGAACGCGAGTGGCCGTCCTCATTCAACCTTCTCCTTCTCTGCGAATACCGAAGGCGCAGCGGTTCCTGACGGCGGGATGACCCTGGGTCTGCTCGGCGCCGGCCTGATGGGACTTGCAGCGTTTCGCGCGAAGTTCGCGAAACCCTAAGGGTAACTCTGGACTATCAAGACCCGGGCAGGGCCGAAACCCTGCTCGGGTTTGTCTTTTGGGTTTGAATTTGCCGGCGAATCCTGGGCCCTTAGATAGATTGTAACGGACGCCCGTCGCCGTTGTTCGCATCGGTTCAACTCCTCCTCGCCTCAAGTATGTTGATTTCCAGCTACCGTCATTGCGCGCACGTTCAACTTGCCAGACCGAGTGTATCCTGACCTGTTCCGTTTCGAACTGCCGAGGCCGAACTATTGATCTGTTTCGCCTTTCGCCAATCGAATCTTGCAGGAAGCTCAGGTTCCGGCGTCGCCGGTGTCTCAGAGACGGCTACCGATTTCGGGCATTCCCGATTGTTAAGTGCGTGGAGGCCCTGACGGTTCCTAGACCCCGAAGTACAGTTTCAGAAGCAGAACTACTGTTCGTCGTAAATCTCTATCAAACCGATGCCGGTCTGGTTGTTCTTATCGGTGACAATTGCGGTGTATCGACCGGGAGCGAGACTGATCGCAATCACGGACTCCAGATTATTGGGCGGAACGAGTCCATAGCTGGCGATCGCCGCGGCCTGGTTTGGGTGGGTCTGCCAGTTGTCATCCGACGCCAGGAGCGTGCCATTTGCATCGTACAACGCCAGCCAGGGATCGGGCAGGGGATTAGCGATACCGAATTGCTGGAGCGAAGGACCGAGAGCCCGGATGGCAACGCGAGTCGCTCCGATTTTGCTGCCGGTGATGAATCCACCGATCAGCACATTGGACCCGGTTCCGACCGTCGCGCGGGTACTGATATTCGCGAGCCGGGAATCGGCAGCCTGATCCAAGTCATAAACTTCGGCCAAGGCCACGCCGGTCCCTCCATTCTTACCGCTGACGACGGCAGTGTAATTTCCAGTCGGGAGCGTAGCGATTAGCGCCGCTTCCCTATCGTCTGAAGGGGCGAGGCCGGCGGCGGTAATTTCCGCCTGCTGCGTATTCTTCCAATTGTCGTTAACCATGACGAGCGAGCCGTCACCGCGATTCAGCTGGATTATCGGATCGGCCAGGGGGCCCGGTATGCCGAAATTAGCGAGCGACGGCCCGAGGGCCCGAACTCCGACGCGCTTTGGGGTCGAGCCCGTCACAATGAAGCCACTGATTACTACGCCCTGCCCAGCTTCCACGCGCGCACGGCCTGAAATATTTAATGCTTGTGCTGGTAAAGCGCTGACGCGGAAAACCTGCCCGCCGGAACCTTGGGCGAGGTAATAGAGCGCGCCGTCAGGTCCAACATGGAGATCAACCGGATTTACGATGCCGGTCGCGAAGCCGGTCGCCGTGCCCACAGTAGGATCGAAAACTCGGATCCAGCCGCCGCACAAATCAGCAAAAAAATACTTACCGATGTAGGAGGAAGGAAATTGAAGCACTGGCGGGTTATAGAAAGCGCCGCCGACAATGGCGCAGCCGGTGCTATCGGTCGTTCCGTGACCATAATAGTAGATCGGACTGCGGAATGCTGGATTGCTGGTCGGACCTTCGGTCGTGGGCCAGCCGTAGTTCGAACCGGCAATGCCGTCGTTGATCTCTTCCCAAGTGGACTGGCCAACATCATTGATGAAGAGGCGGGTCGTGCCCGGCTGAAAAGCGAAGGTGAAGGGATTACGGAGGCCAAGCGCCCAGATGGCGCGATTGTTTCCAGTGGCGGTATTGTAAAATGGATTGTCGGTGGGGATGGTGCCGTCGGCATTGATGCGCAACATCTTCCCGAGCAGATTGGAAAGAGTTTGCGAGTTTGCGCCGTTGGCGTTCTCCCCCACGCCAATATAGAGCTTGCCGTCTGGCCCGAAATGGATCGCACCGCCATTGTGGTTGGTGGCGGAGCTGAGATTGTCGAGTTCCAGGATAACGGCCTCGCTCCCCAGTGCCGCAACGTCGCCCGCCGCGGTAAACCGGCTAACCCGGTTGTGGATCGGCGAAGTCGAAACCGTGTAAAACAAGTAGACGTAATTGTTCGTGGCGAAGTTCGGATCGAACGCGACGCCGAGCAGGCCGCGTTCGCCGGAGGAATCGACCGTGAGGGTTACGAATGGTGTGCTGAGCAACGAGCCAGTTTTGATCACGCGCAGCTGCCCATCCTGTTGGCAGACAAAAAGCCGTCCATCAGGCGCAAAAGCCATCGCTGTGGGTGAGCCTGACAGATTGCCGCCGAACTGCTCCTCGGTAAATCCTGACGGTAAGTTGGCTGCAGTCGCGCAACAGGACACAAAAGTGAGCGAACCGGCGATAACGAGTAGCAGGATCGCTTTAAAACTAGAACGAGGGATGTAGAAGGACCGCTGCGACTTCACTTGGTTCGATTGCTGCCGAACCACCGTGATTCAAGACCCTTTAGGAACCAAGGCGCTGCCTTCAATCAACTTCAATTTGGGGGTTGATTTGAGAGCAATGGTCGCCGACTGAGCCAACTTGCCACCGCCCGCCTCGGTTATCTGTGACGAAGACGATTAGTGGAGAATAACAAAATGGACGAAAGAAAATCGGACCTCGTTGCAAAGGTACCCCAGGTAACCCTTCTCTTCTGGATCATTAAGATTCTGGCGACCACGCTTGGCGAGACCGGTGGCGATGCCGTCACCATGTCGTGGCTTGGCGAAACGACGGCCGAAGCCAAAGGCACCGGCTATCTGATCGGAACGGCAATCTTCGGTGTGATTTTCATAGCCGCGGTGCTCGTGCAAATCAGGGCAAAAAAATTTCACCCCTTCCTCTACTGGCTAACAATCGTCGCAACGACGACGGTCGGGACCACCCTGGCCGATTATTGCGACAGATCGCTCGGCATCGGCTACACCGGCGGTTCGACCATCTTACTGATCTGCGTAATCGGCTCGCTTTTGATCTGGCGTTGGTCGACTGGGAGCATCTCGATCGAAACGGTGAATACACCGAAGGTCGAGGTGTTTTATTGGGTAACGATCATGTTCTCGCAGACACTCGGGACGGCACTCGGCGATTGGGTCGCAGATACCAATGAAATGGGCTATGTCGGGGCGGCCGCGGTTTTCGGTGGCTTACTCCTCGTGACCGCCGTTCTCTACTACTTCACCAGCATTTCACGCGTCATTTTATTTTGGGCGGCATTCATTCTGACTCGCCCGCTCGGCGCGGTCGTCGGCGACTTTCTCGATAAGCCACACGCACAAGGAGGGCTGGCTCTGAGCCGTTACACTGCATCGTTAGCGCTTTTGGTGGTAATCATCGCGTTGATTCTGATCTTCCGGCAGAAGCCGGCTTCGAAAGCGCATTGAAAAAATCCGGAGGAGACGCCGCTCAGTAGAGCAACTGGACGCCCAGGTAGCCGATGAAGGAGCGAGCTTGATCGGGATCACGAAGCTCGTGGCCGATTGACGCGATCAAGATGCGCGCGTCGGTCAATTGATGATGAAGCCCGAAGTTTACGGTCAGGACGTCGCGGGTGAAGTTCATGCGCGACGTGCCGTGCAGTTCCGTCATCAACATTGTCGTTTTCGCCAGCTCCACCCCGCCCACGATTCCATAAATCCATTCGCTTCGGCCGAGAGTGCCTGCGAGCGGACCGAATTCTGCATCGGCATGAAATCGACCGAACGTTTTCGCGACCTGAAACGGGAGCTGAAAACGGGTGCCGTCTTCGGCCAGGCCGCGCCGGACGGATGATTGGGTGATGTTGAAGATGACGCGCGGAAACATCGACGCATCAAAGCCGCTCTTCTCTTCGTCGAGAAAGCGCCATTTCACGGCCGCCTCCATTCCACCGAGGCCGCCGATCAATCCATGCCCGCTGCGCTTCAGTAGGACTGGTCCCCCTTGCAGCGTGAGTTGGATGTCCTCGCCAACTCCGTAGTTCAGATCGATCGCGGGCAAGTCCCACGAAGTCTCATTAGGACGATGCTCGAATGCGACGGCGATGTTGTTTTCCCAATGTCCATTCCCCGGCGTGCCCGGATCGTCGGTAATCATGGGCGGGCCGCCCTGTGCCAGAAGCAGTCGCGGGAGAGAAACGAGCAGCGTCGAAAGTACAGCTCTCGTTAGGCAACGCACTACTACTTAGCGGAACCGTAAACGAGGAGCTTCATCGTGTTCGCAATCATGGTTGGCCGCGCCGGTGAAGCGCCCGGAGATGGCGAAGGCGCAGGTTGAAAATCGGCCGCGGGCAAATAGATGCGATGCGTTTGCGGATCGAGCGCCATCGTCCGCGCGCTCCGTTTTGTTTGCAACGTTTGCACGACGCTCAGTTTCTCGGGTGTTTCTTCTTTCAAAATATTCGTCACACCTTCTCCGCAGGAGGCAAAAACCAATCGCGTCGAATCATCAAAGGCCGCGCCATCCACGCCCGTGCCGATCGGCGCGGTCCCCACGACTTTTCCCGATTGCGTATCGAGCATCGTCATTATCTTGTTGTGACAGGTGGAAAAAACCCGGTGGTGCGCGGAATCAAGCGCGATCCCGCTCGGTTCTTCACCGGGCGCGAGCGGCCAATGCGCTACCACCTGGTGTTTGGCGGTATCGATCGCCACGACTTCGCTTTTATCTTCGATGTTGACATAAACGCGGTCGGAAGCGGAATCGACCGCGGCAAATTCCGGCTCGCCCCCGAGCGAGATTGTGGCGACAACCTTGGGGGTCTTGACGTCGATCACGGTGACGGAACTTCCGCGATGATTGAAAATGTAAATTTCGCCGTGCTTCGAATCATAGACTAGGGCATCGGGACTTTCGCCAGTGTCGATTTTTGAAATGGTGCGAAGCGTTTTCAAATCGACCACGCTTGCCTTGTTTTCTTTGCCGTTAGACGAAAAGCCGCGCTGTACTTCCGGCACGGCGAGAAAGCCATGCACGCCGGGCGTGTCCGCGATCTCTCCCGCGACCGCGTTCTTCTCCAGATCGACCACTACTACCTTGGTTGCGTGCGAGAGATAAAGGCGGCGCGCAGCTGCGTCGATTGTCAAAATATCCCAACCGCCTTCCCCACCGATCGGGATCTCATTCAGAAATTTGTAAAGATCTTCAGCGATCGCGGTCGCACTCAGGCAGGCAACCGCGCAGCCGATCGCGGACATGGTTTTGAATAGCATCCTGAAGTGATAACCGAATTTGTGCGAATTGCCATTTGTCGCGAAAACATGGGTGCGCCCTTCTTTTGATAAGATCTTTCTCGGTATATCCGCGGAATTCGTCGCCGAATGGAATCCCTCATTTCACATTTGGGATTTTGACGATACTGCCCTTTGCCTGGGGGTCCTTTGGATCCTTCACCACCGTCACGTACAATTCTTTCTCGCCTTCGCTGAAAGCGACGTTTGTTGTGCCATCACCCGCGGTGATCTCAAATACGTGGAGAAGCTTGCCCTCAGGAGATAGCTTCAAAACTTTGCCGCCGAACCATTGGGCAACATAAATGTCGCCCTTGCGGTCGACCTTCATGCTATCAGGTCCGAGCCACCAGGATTCGACCTTGTTTTTTGTGAGAAGGTTTAGCAGGGCAAAATTCGATCTATTACTCAATGAGCCGTCGTCGTTGATCTTGAATTTCAACATACAATTTCCGACGGTTTCACTGACGTAGAGAGTCTTTTGATCTGGAGAGACGCTGATTCCGTTGGCGTAATTGAGATCGTCCGCGACCTCGACCCATTTCTCGCCGCCAGGCGCGAGATAAACAATTTTGCCCACCACGGAGGTTGGCAGGTCCTCGTACGGGCCGAAGACCGTGGCATAAGCACCACCATTGGCGGTCACCACGATATCATTTATGCCGCCCTCGAATGGTTTGCCTTCTTTATCGGCATCCCAACGGCGCAATTGCTTGCCGGTCAGGTCGAGTTCTAGGATGGCGCCATGTTCCTCGGTGCACGCGAGCAGAAATGTCTTCTGTTTCGTGAGCGCCAGCCCGTTATGCCCGCAGCCAGGAGTATGATTCAACACCGTGGTCGTTTTGCCGTCCCATTTCGACAGGGTGTTGGAGACCCAGCCAACGTAGTAAAGGTTCCCGTCAACGTACAACGGACCCTCAGGTCCAAGGAGATTGCTGACGATGACCGTTTCCTCAGCATGCATTGCCGTAGCTGCCAACATTGCGCCAACGGCGAAGCAGACAATTTTACGTGCTCTCATTTTAATTCCTTTCCGGTTAGCAGCGGCTCGACGCAACATCTATTAGGCGCGCCGATCGATCATGAACGCCCCCATCGGTTTTGCGTTGGGGTGCGGCTCCCTTCTCATCAGGTCGTCTTCCACGTGACGACGGAATTCCTCGCCAAAGAGGTAACCGCGTTCTTTCCAGAACTCCTTGCCACCGGGCGAAGATACGAGGTTCATGATTAGAAGCTCCCAGCCCATCCACAACGGCGGCTCGAGCATTTTTTCCCGCCATTTGAGAAACGCATTCTGTGAGTAGGAGAGAAACGCCATGAACATCGCGATCAACCGA
>Ga0193750_1000449_pt1 | contig 11409 bp, 11 predicted proteins | sample L1c1metaG_FD_160569 | JGI IMG/M metagenome (GOLD analysis project Ga0193750, IMG submission 160569) | Soil microbial communities from a riparian zone of the East river system, Colorado, United States - L1c1 | ecosystem: Environmental > Terrestrial > Soil > Riparian zone | place: USA: East River...
GAGCGTCTCGTCGCAGAAGCACAGCAGGTCAGCCAGCGAGCCCCCGCCGCGCGCGACGATCACCACGTCGACGTCGGCCAGCGCGGCCAGGTCGCCCAGCGCGCGCACGATCGCCGGGGCGGCATGGCGGTCCTGCACGGGCGCAAAGCCCCACACCAGGCGCCCCGCCCAGCCGCGACGGGCGAGCGCCGCGAGCACGTCATCGCGCGCCTTGCCCCGCTCCGCCGTGATGACGCCGATCGTGCGCGGCAGCGAGGGCAGCGCCAGACGCTTCTGCGCGTCGAACACCCCCTCGGCGTCGAGCTGCTTGCGCAGGCGGTCGACGCGCGCCAGCAGGTCGCCCTCGCCGGCCACGCGCAGGTCGGCGACGGCGAAGGAGAAGCCCGGTGAGGACGTGGCGCTGCCCGGGTAGTAGTCGCAGCCGCCGGCCACGACCACCTGCATGCCCTCGCTCGGCGTCGCTGCCGAGCGCGCGACGATGCGATCCCAGTCGTCACGCCAGGCGGCGCACGCCAGCGCGCCGGCGGCGTCGCGCAGCTCGAAGTAGACGCGCGCCCGCGACGGCCTGAAGTTGACCAGCTCGCCGACGACCTGAACGCGCGCGAAGGAGCGCAGCTTGTCGCGCAGCGCAGCCGCGTACTCGCCGACGGCGAACGGACCGGCAAGCGCGCTGTCGGGGATTCCCGCGTCGTCTCGCGTGGGCGCCGCCGCTGCGCCTGCGCCTGCTTCGGGGGAAGCGTCCGCTACGGCCGAGGCCGGCGCGAGAGACGGTTGTAGGGGGCTCGTCGGGGCCATGAAACCCCAGCATAGGCGGTACGATCGACGGCAAATGCGCTGCAGCGAACACCCGCCCGACGGTAAGTAGGGCGGGCGCCGTGGCAAATCGCAACAGCGGCCGTCGCGGACGCTCGCGCAAGCGCAATCGCGCACGTACAGCGGCTGTCGGCGCGAGCGCGTCCGCGCCGGTCGCCGGCGCGACGTCGAGTGCGACCGAACCCGACGGCGCCGCGTCCGCGCGTGCGCCGGCGAGCAAGCGCGCTCGCAACCGCGACGCGGACCGCGTCACCGGCTCGCGCGGCTTCAAAGACCCGCAATCGCTCGGCGAGCGTCCGCAGGCGCCATGGCATCCCGTGCCGCTGTCCGAGCTGCTGATCCTGATCGGCGCCGTCGCCACGGCGATCGGAGCCAGCAAACTGAGCAAGCACGACACCGCGGGGGCCGCGACGCTCGTCGCCGGGATCGCGGCGGTGCTGATCGGCACCGTGGAGTTCTCGCTGCGCGAGCACCGCAGCGGTTACCGCTCGCACACGATCCTGCTCGCCCTGCTGCCGACGGTCGTCATGTACACGGGCACGCTGCTCGTGCTGTCGGCGTTCGTCACGCCCGTGCCGGTCGCCCTGAAGATCGCCCCGCTCGCGGTCGCCGTGCCGCTGTTCGCGGTGCTCTACAAACTGCTGCGCGCCCGCTTTGCAGACGCGCGTCGCGAGCGCGTTTTCACCGGCAGACGCTAGACGCCCGCGCGAGCGACGCCGCGGCCGGTCGCGAGACCGGCGTAGATGGCTGCGCGGGGGCGGGGAGGGTTCAGCCCGCGGCCGTGTCGTCGAGCGACGGCAGCGGGCGCTCCCCCGGCGCGCCCGTCTGACCGCGGATCTCGCCGGCGAAGCCCAGGCGCTCCAGGCGGGCGATCTCGCGCTCGCCCTCCGCACGCGCGGCGTGGCCCTCGGGCAGGCCGGCGATCAGCTTGGCGATGCGTTCGCGCAGCTGCAGCGCGAAGTGCGGCGTCGAGGCGCCCATCAGCCGGCGCACGTCCTCGACGCTCACCTCGCCCGTGCGCTCCCTGCTCAGCGTCAGTGGATCCTCGGCTTGGCTCACTAGTTCACCCGGCGTTCATTCGGCGGCGGCGACGGACTCTTCAGCGGCGGACGGTTGACGCGGCGCGATCTCCAGCACCGTGTCGAGTTCGGCCTGCGCGAGCGCGGAGATCGCCCGTTCGTCGCCGATCAGCCATCCGTGATTGTAGACCTCGCGCACCGGCGGGACGGCCGCCGTGTAGCCGGGCTCGATGTTGCTCAGGTAGCGCGTCAGCGCGGGCGGCACCGACGCGCCGTGCGCGAGCAGCAGCAGGGGTCCGTAGTCGCCGTGGGCGGACAGCGGCGCCGCCGCCGGCGCGTCGAGCGGACGCGAGACGTTGGCGAACACGAGACCATGGCCGGCTTCGTGGATGCCCCAGCCGAACGACCCATGTGAGAAGCGCGAGACAGAGATCGCGTTCTCGACCGCGTCGTCGCTCTCGTCGGCGCTGGTCACGTGCGTGACGGTCCCCAACCGCGCCAGAGCGGCGTAAGCGGCTTTGCCGAGCGTGGTCGGCGCGACGACGTAGATCGCCGGACGGCGCAGCGCCCGCAGCGCCGCGCTCGTGGCCGCCGGGAGGCCGTTGCGGCTGACGAGCAGGATCGGCGCGCCGCTCTCGGCCGACAGCGCCGCTGCGGGCATCTGCAGCGCCGGCGGCGCTTCGGAGGAGACGACGATCACCTGACGCGGACTGCCGCCGCGAACGGTGGCCAAGAGCTTCTGCACGGCCGCCGCCGTGGCCGCCGGTTCGACGCCCTTGGCGATCGAGCGCGCGCGCAGGCCGTCGGGGAGCGCGGCGGAGGTGCTTATGCGTACGACCTGCGCGCCGCCGAGCGCGGTCGCGCCGATCGGGCGCATCGCGCGCAGCGCCCGCACGGTGGCGTCGGGCAGCGAATCGCCGTCCGCGTAGAGGATCGGCGCGCCCAGAGGCGCGCTTGCCAGCGCCGACGCCGCCAGCGCCGATGGCCAATCGCGTTCGTCGACCAGCACGACCGCCTGCGGACGCGTCGCCGGCGTGAAGCCCGCGAACACCGCCTGCGCGACCGCGGCCGCGTCGTCGGCCGGCTCGGCGCCGCCGAGGCGCGTCGTGTTCTTCGTGGAGATGCCGACGACCCCCTGCGCCGCGGGTGCAGGCACCGCCTGGGCGACGGCGTCGCTTCCGGAGCGCTGCGAAGCGCCTCCCTTCCCGCAGCCGCTGAGGAGCGCGGCGAGGACCGCCCCCGCGAGCGCAAGCACGGCGATCAGCCGAAGCGAGGGGGCGCGCATGGCGCGCACACTAGCGGGCGTGGCGGAGCGCCCTGACGGGCTGCGGCGTGCCCTGCACGCCGACCGCGTCGGCGTCCGACGGGCTGTCTGGCGCGAGAGCCTTGCAGGAGTCGCCGAGCGCCGCCCGAATGGGTATCGGAGGCAAGATCCCGCGTGTTTGCAGGCAGAAACGCATATCGGCGGAGACCTGGTGCAACCGTCATTGCACTCTGCTAGCCTGCCGCGGCAAGAACGCCGAGTCCCTGACCCGATGTCAGAGACCGGGGGACCCAAGTTGTTTTGGGGCGAATCCCGCGGAGTGTCCGTGAGAAGCGCAGGCTCTTTCAGCGCTAGCCCGTCAGCTAACCCCGGAGGCCGACGAAAGAGGTTGTTGTCTTGCGGGTGCGAACCCTCAGCACGTTCCTAAGCAGCATGACGATTCTGGCCATAGCGGCCACCCCGGCCCTCTCGGCCACCACCGGCGGCGCCGCCGCCGGGAGCGCCACAGCTCCCGCCGCGCCGACCACCACGGCGCCGGCCATCCACCTCTCCCCGATCACGGCGAAGTCGCGTCGTCTCACCTACAAGGGCCCGGTCTACCAGAAGACGACGACCGGCGAAGTGATTCCGTACGCGGCGCCGGCCCCGGCCGCCCAGCTGACCAACGCCACGGGCGGAAGCGCCGTCAGCGGCGCCACCGCGACGGCCGCGGACGCCAAGCCGCAGCTGCTCGTGCCCGGCTCGCTGGCGCGCTACGTCAACGGCGTCGCCGCCGCCCCGATGTCAGCGCCCGAATCGGTCCAGAAGGTGATCTGGGCTGGCAACGAAATCATCGGGCTGCCGTACATCTTCGGCGGCGGACACGCCTCGTTTTACTCGCCCGGCTACGACTGCTCGGGCACCGTGTCCTACGCGCTGCACGGCGGCGGCCTGCTGACCACGCCGGAGGACTCCTCGGAATTCATGGTCTGGGGCTCGCACGGCGCGGGTCGCTGGATTGCCGTGTTCGGCAACGCCGGCCACGCCTACATGGACGTGGCGGGACTGCGCCTGGACACCAGCGCCGCCGACGACCCGACCGATCAGCAGGGTCCGCGCTGGCGTCCACTGCGCATCGGCAACAGCGGTTACACGGTCCGCCACCCGCTCGGCCTCTGAGCGCGGTTCCCGGTCGGCTAGGCTTGAGCGAGCCGGTCGATCCGGGATCGGCCGCCCCAGAGAGCAATAGGAGGATCAGATGGCCGGTCTGACCGGGCGCATGTCAACCGTCGTGAAGGCGAAGGTCTCGAAACTGCTGGACCGCGCCGAAGACCCCGCTGAGACGCTGGACTACAGCTATCAGAAGCAGGTCGAACAGCTGCAGAACGTCAAGAAGGGAATCGCCGACGTCGTAACGGCCAAGAAGCGCCTGCAGATGCAGGAAAAGACGCTGCAGCAGAGCGTCGTCAAGCTCGACACGCAGGCCCGCCAGGCGCTCTCCTCCGGCAACGAGGAGCTCGCGCGCACGGCGCTGGAGCGCAAGAACGTCGCGCAGACCGAGCTGCAGGGCCTCGACACGCAGGTCACAGAACTGGAAGACCAGCAGCAAAAGCTGACTGACTCCGAGCAGAAGCTGCGCGCGAAGATCGAGGCCTTCCGCACCAAGAAGGAGGTCATCAAGGCGCAGTACTCGGCGGCCGAGGCGCAGGTGCGCATCTCCGAGGCCGCCACCGGCGTGGGCGAGCAGATGGCCGACGTGGGGCTGGCGATGCAGCGGGCCGTGGACAAGACCGAAAACATGAAAGCCCGCGCCTCCGCCGTCTCAGAGCTCGAAGAGGCCGGCACGTTCGACGACATCACGCAGCTGGGATCCGGCGAAGACGACATCGACCGCCAGCTCAAGCAGCTCTCCAGCCAGCCGGCTGTCGACGACGAGCTGGCGAAGATGAAGAGCGAACTGGGTGAGGGCGAGGGCGGCGACGCGCCGCAGATCGCCTCGGGCGGCGCCGGTGCACCTGGCGCCCAGCCCGGCGAGAGCGGGCAGGCATGATCGTGCGCATCTCCGGCGAGGACCAGTACCGTCTCGCCGAGGAGAAGCGGGCAGCTCTCAACGAGCTCGACAACGCAGTCGTGGCGGCCGTCGAGTCAGACGACGAGGCGGCCTTTCAGAGCTCTTTCGCCGCGCTGCTGGACTTCGTGCGCGCCAACGGTGAGCGGGTCGGCGACGATGAGCTGGCGGGCTCTGACCTGATCCTGCCGCCGCCGGACCTTTCGCTGGCCGAGGCTGAGCACGAGTTCACGGGCGACGGGCTGATACCCGACTAGATCGGTATTCCCCAGAGGGGAAACCAGCGCTCCAGTTCAGGCTCGATCGGCATTTCCGTGGCGATCTGCGCCTTCAGCTGCAGCTCGCGCTCGGTGGAGCGCTCCTGCGCGTCGCCGGGCGCCGGCACGAACGGATACCAGTAGCCGCGCTTGTAGTTGTAGATGAAGTAGACGCGTCGCTTCTGCGCGTCGGTGAACGCGAAGACGGCGCACAGCAGCCGCTCGCCGTATCCGGCCGTCTCGATCGAGCCGGAGACGGCATTGATGCCGACCGCGAGGTCTTCGACGCTGGCGGCGCCCGGCGCCTTGCGCAGGATCATCCAGCGGTAGCCGAAGCTGTCGTCCTCGGTGGAGACGCTCGTGCCGCTGTCGCCGCCGGTGGCGGTGACGACTTCTTCCATGTCCTTGAGCGTCGATTCGAAGTCGCTGGTGGCCAGCGACTGAAAGACGATCGCCGCGCTGCCGGTGGGGTCGATCTGGTGCTCGGACTGCAGTGCGACGTAGGCCGTGGAGATCGCGAACAGTCGATCTGGCGCGGGGTCCTTGACCTGGTGGCGGCCGGTGAGGATGTCGCGTAGACCCACGGTCTAGGCGACGCCCTGCAGCTGGGACTCCAGGCGCTCCAGCGCGGCGAGACGCTGCTCGAGCGGCGGGTGGTCGGCGAACAGGTTCATCAGTGACTTCTTGGCGCGCGCCGGGATGATGAAGAAGGCGCTCATGCCTTCGGCTTTGCGCAGATCCTGGCTGGGCACGCGCTCGATCGTGCCGCTGATCTTCAAAAGCGCCGAGGCCAGCGCGCTGGGACGGCCGGTGAGCACGGCCGAGCCGCGGTCGGCGGCGAACTCGCGGTAGCGCGAGAGCGTGCGCAGGAGCACGAAGGAGACGGCGTAGACGACGACGGAGACGAGGACCACGATCATGATGTCGCGCTCGCCTTCTTCGTCTGAGCCGTAACCGCCGCCGAAGAACAGGGCGAACTGGGCGATCATCGAGGCGAGCGTGGCGAAGAAGCTGGCGAGCGTCATGACCATCACGTCGCGGTTGATCACGTGGCTGAGCTCGTGGGCCATCACGCCTTCCAGCTCGGCGGGGGAGAGCATGTCGAGGATGCCGCGCGTCGCGCAGACGGTGGCCGACTTCTGCGAACGGCCCATCGCGCAGGCGTTGGGCATCGAGGTCTCCATCACGCATACCCGCGGTTTGGGCAGGTCGGCCTGCACGCACAGGCGGTCGACGATTCCATGCAGCTCGGGCTCCTCCTCGGGAGAGACCTCTTTGAGCCCCAGCGAGGCCATAGCCAGTTTGTCCGAGGCGAACAGCTGCACGAGCAGCAGCACGACTGCGACGACGACGATCAGCCCGGCGCCCGCGCCGGCGGCGAACAGCACGCCGACGAAGACCGCGTAGAGCAGCCCCAGCAGGAACAGTGTCAGCAGCATGCGCGCCTGCAGGCCCGTGTCTTTGCCGAAGCTCTGGCGTTTGGCGACCATGGCGAGATTGTCGCAGAAGCACATACAGGTGCCCTAAAGTGCCGCGAGGATCACGATGCCCGCCAAGCCGCCGCCATGAAGCCCGAGATCCACGTTCTGGGCATCTCGATCAAGACGTTCGGAGTGGCGTTCGCGCTGGGGTTCGTCGCGTGCGGCGCGGTCGTCGCGCGCAGGCTGCGCGAGCTGGGCAGGCCGGCCGACTGGGCGTATGAGATCACCTTCGCGGCGCTCGTCGGAGGTGTCGTGGGCGCGCGTGGCTACTACCTGATCCAGAACTACGACAGCGTCAAGCACGACCTGCTCGGCAGCGTGTTCTCCGGGTCGGGACTCGTGTGGTACGGCGGCGCGATCGGCGGGGCGATCGGCGTGATCGGCTGGATGAGCTGGCGGGGAGTGCTGGAACTGCGCATGTTCGACACGTGCGCCATCGCCCTCGCGCTCGGCTATGCGATCGGCCGCATCGGCTGCCAGGTGTCGGGTGACGGCGACTACGGGATTCACTCGACGCTGCCGTGGGCGATGGGCTATCCGCACGGGACGCTGCCGACGCCGCCCGGCGTGAAAGTGCAGCCGACGCCGATCTATGAGACGGTCGCGATGTGCCTGCTGGCATACGGGCTGTGGCAGCTGCGCGACCGTGTGCGCCCGGGAGTGGTGTTCGCGCTGTATCTGTCGCTGAGCGGGCTGGAGCGTCTGCTCGTCGAGTTCATCAGGCGCAACAGCGAGGTGTTTGCGGGCCTGACGTCGCCGCAGCTGGAGAGCATCGCGCTGATCGTTGTCGGGTCGCTGTGGCTGGCGGCGATGGCGCGCCGCGGCGGCGTCTCGGCGCTGCGACCGGCGCCGGCCTGAGTCGGCCCGCCCCGTCGCGCGCGTCCTCTTGCCGTCGCACGCGATAATCCGCAGATGGCCACGCAGACGACGCTCTCCGACGTGTTCCCGCTGGGCAGCCGCATCAACGATCGCGGCCGCCTGGAGGTCGGCGGCTGCGACGCGCTCGAGCTGGCGGCGGAGTTCGGCACGCCGGCCTATGTGGTCGCGGAGGACGACCTGCGCGCGCGTGCGCGGGCGTTCGCCGCGGCGGCGCGCAACGAGGGGCACGAGGACCTGCGCGTGCTGTTCGCGTCCAAGGCGTTTCCCTGCACGGCGGTGCTGGAGCTGTTCGCCCAGGAGGGCCTGTGGTGCGACGTCGCCTCGGGAGGCGAGCTGCACCTCGCGCTGAACGCGGGCTTTGCGCCCGAGCGGATCGTGCTGCACGGCAACGCGAAGTCCGAGACGGAGCTGCGCATGGCGCTGCAGCGCGGAGTCGAGCTGATCGTGCTGGACAACTTCGACGAGATCGAGCGCCTGGAGCGGCTGCTGGCGGCCGGCGCGCGGGGGGCGGCGGGCGAGCAGAAGGTGCTCGTGCGGGTGACGCCCGACGTGCGCGGAGAGACGCACGAGAAGATCTCGACGGGCCAGGCGGACTCGAAGTTCGGCTTCTCGCTGGCGCAGGCGGGTGAGGCGTTCGCTCGAGTGCAGCGAGCCGACGGCCTTTCGCTGCAGGGCGTGCACGCCCACATCGGCTCGCAGCTGCTCGGCCTGGACCCGTTTCGCGCCGAGGTGGCCGAGCTCGCCAAGCTGGGCGAGTTCCCGGTGTGGGACCTGGGCGGTGGTCTCGGCGTGCGCTACACGCGCGAGCAGCCCCCGCCGCCGGCGATCGAGGACTACGTGGCCGCACTCGTGCGCGCGGCCCATGCGCACGAGGGCGGCGCGCAGCGGCGCCTGCTGGTCGAGCCGGGGCGCGCGTTGTGCGCGAACGCGGCCGTGACGCTGTACACGGTGCAGAGCGTCAAGCAGAACGTCTCGCGCTGGGTGGCCGTGGACGGAGGCATGTCGGACAACCTGCGCCCGATGCTCTACGCGTCGCTGTACGAGGCGCACGTCGCCGATCGCTTGGACGGCGCGACCGAGTGCCGGCTGGCGGGCAAGCACTGCGAGTCGGGTGACGTGATCGTGCGCGATGCGCTGCTGGACGACCCCAAGCCGGGCGACGTGATCGTCACGCCGGCGACCGGCGCCTATGGCTTTGCGATGGCCAACAACTACAACGGCGTTCCGCGTCCGCCGGTGGTCTTCTGCCGTGGCGGCGACGCGCGCGTGGTGGTAAGGCGCGACACCTTCGACGACCTGACGGCACGCGATGTCGGCTAGCGCGAGGCGGGGCGTCGTCGCCCCGTTCAAGTTGGGGCTGCTCGGCCATGGGACGGTCGGGGCGGCCTTCGCGGAGCTGCTCGACGAGCGAGCAGGCGAGATCGAGCGCTTCAACGGGCGCAGGCCGGTGATCGTCGGCGTGCTCACCCGCACGCGCGGCAGCTTCGAGCAGATCCTCGCCGACTCGGACCTGCTCGTCGAGGTGATGGGCGGGATAGAACCGGCGCGCGAGTACCTGCTGAGAGCGATGCGCGACGGCAGGCATGTGGTCAGCGCCAACAAGCAGCTGCTGTCCCAGCATGGCGAGGAGCTGTTCGAGACGGCGCGCGAGCACGACGTCAGGCTGCGCTTCGAGGCGGCGGTGGCCGGCGCCGTGCCGGTCGTGCGCGTGCTCGAGGAATCGCTGTCGGCGACGCCGATCGAGCGCATCCACGGCATCGTCAACGGTACGACGAACTTCATCCTCTCCGAGATGACCGCGGGCTCGACGTATGCGCAGGCGCTCGCGGAGGCCCAGCGCGTGGGCTATGCCGAGGCGGATCCGTCAGACGACGTCAGCGGCCGCGACGCGGCGGCGAAGATGGCGATCTTGGCGCGGCTGGCGTTCGGCTCGCCGGTGCACCTCGACGATGTGCCCTACGAGGGCATCGAGCACCTCCACGCCGACGACTTGGAGTACGCGCGCGAGCTCGGCCTCGGGCTCAAGCTGGTCGGGACGGCCGAGCGCCGCGACGGTGGCCTTTCGGTGCGCGTGCACCCGACGTTCCTGTACTCCGGACACCCGCTGGCCGCGATCTCGGGCCCTTTCAACGCGGTCACGGTGGAGTCCGAGACGATCACCGAGCTGACGATGTCCGGCCCGGGGGCGGGGGGCAGGCAGACAGCCAGCGCGGTGCTCGGCGACGTCGTCAGCGTGATGACCGGCGGAGCGCGCCCGCCGGCTCCGCCGCTGGCGCTGAAGCTGATCGAGGATGTGGCCAGCGCGTTCTACCTGCACTTCGACATGACCGATCAGCCGGGCGTGCTGGCAACAGTGACGAAGGTGCTGGGGGAGCACGACGTTTCGATCAAGTCGGTCGTGCAGCGCGGCATGGGCGAGCACGCGCGGCTGGTGATGGTTACCCACCCGGTGCTCGAGTCGAGCCTGCGCGAGGCGATGAGACGAGTCGGCGAGTTCGCGTTCGTGCGCGGGGAGCCGCGCATGATTCGGGTCATCGAAGAGGAGTTTCAGTGAGCGAGACGCCGCCCGTGTCAGAGCTCCCGCGCGTGCCGCTGCCGCTGGTGGAAGGGGCTGCGTTCTCGGGCACGCACGTGCCGTTGATCGAGCGCTATCACGAGCGGCTGCCGTTTGAGCCCGGCGACAAACTGGTCAGCCTGCAGGAGGGCTCGACGCCCTTGCTCCGCGCGCCGGTGCTGTCGCAGATCGTCGGCGCGACGGTTCGCCTGAAGCTGGAGGGCGGCAACCCGACGGGCTCGTTCAAGGACCGCGGCATGACCTGCGCCCTGTCGGCGGCGGTGCGCGACGGCGCCAAGGCGGTGATCTGCGCCTCGACCGGCAACACGGCGGCGAGCGCGGCGGCCTACGCGGCGCGAGCAGGCATCACCTGCGCGGTGATCGTGCCCGAGGGCAAGATCGCCCAGGGCAAGATGGCGCAGACGCTCGTGCACGGCGCGCGCGTGATCTCGCTGGCCGGCAACTTCGACCAGGCGCTGACGCTCGTGCGGGAGCTGACCGCGACGAACCCGATCGTGCTGGTCAACTCGGTCAACGAGTTTCGCATCGAAGGCCAGAAGACGGCGGCGTTCGAGATCCACGAGGCGCTCGAGGGTGGGCTGGACGCCCTGTGCATCCCGGTCGGCAACGCCGGCAACATCACCTCCTACTGGCGCGGCTTTCGCGAGATGGGCGCGGCGCCGAAGATGCTCGGCTTCCAGGCCGAAGGGGCCGCGCCGCTTGTCGAGGGCAAGGTGATCGAGCACCCGGAAACCATCGCCAGCGCGATCCGCATCGGCAACCCGGTGCGCTGGGAGGACGCGATGGCCGCGGCGACGGACTCGCGCGGCGGGATTCGCGTCGTCAGCGACAAGGAGATCCTCACCGCCTATCGCCTGCTGGCCTCCAGGGAAGGCATGTTCTGCGAGCCTGCCTCGGCGGCGTCGGTGGCGGGGCTGCTGAAGTACGGGGCCGAAGGCGCCGAGCAGATCGTCTGCGTGCTCACCGGGCGCGGCTTGAAGGATCCGGAGACGGCGATCGCCAACAACGACGGGCGGGTGATTCAGTGCGTCGTCGACAGCGCGGCGATCGAGGAAGCGGTTCTGGGAGACGGGT
>Ga0193750_1000450_pt1 | contig 11394 bp, 10 predicted proteins | sample L1c1metaG_FD_160569 | JGI IMG/M metagenome (GOLD analysis project Ga0193750, IMG submission 160569) | Soil microbial communities from a riparian zone of the East river system, Colorado, United States - L1c1 | ecosystem: Environmental > Terrestrial > Soil > Riparian zone | place: USA: East River...
TCCCAGCCGGCGGCGAGCAGTGCCCGCACTTCGCGTTCGGACAGACCTCCCTGCGACGGCGGCAGGCCGGTGAGCTGGATGTTCTCGTCGCCGACCCAGCCCAGACGCCGCAGGATCGGCAGCGCCTGAGCGAACTGCGAGTGGTAGCCGTTGTCGAAGCTGACGACGATCGGTTTGCCGGCGGGCAGCGAGACGCCTTCGCGCCAGTAGGCGGCCAGCTCGTCGAGCGTCACGGCCGTCCAGCCAACTCGCTTCAGCGCGCGCATCTGCGCCGCGAACTCGGCTGGCGTGACGTACAGGCCGGGAAACGGAGCGCCGGCCGGCGCCGGCGCGATCACGTGGTACATCAGGATCGGCGCCGGCTCGTCGCCGGGACGCCAGGTGCGCACGCCGCCGCCGCGCTCGGGCCGAACGCCGGCGCCTATGCGTGTGGCGCCATGGCCTGCCGGGACACGCCCGGCGGTCGCGTGGCCCGCGCCGCCGGAGCTGCTCAGCGCGACGATCGCCGCGGCGATTGCCGCGATCGCCGCCAGCGCCCCGGCGGCAGCCTGGCGGCGGCGGCGCAGCGCACGACGGCTGGCAGCGCGCCGCGTATGCAGGGTGTCGATGTCCATGTGCCTCCCCGGCGGCTTCTTGCCTCCGCGGCCTCTCGCTCGGCTTCGCGTCAACGCGGGAGCATAGGCGTTGCGCGCGCCTACACTTTCAGCGTGACCGTCCCGATATCCAAACCGACGTGGGCCGCGGACGCCGAACGCGCGCTCAGCGACGCTGGCTACCGCCGCGGGGGCGCGCGGCGGGCGATCCTGGAGCTGCTAGACGAGCAGAAGTGCGCGCTGTCGGCCGTCGAGATCGAGCATGCGCTGACCTCGCGCCGACGCGAGGTGTCGCGTGCGAGCGTCTACCGAGTGATGGACGAGCTCGAGGAGATCGGCTTGGTGCAACGCGTGGAGATCCGCCAGGGCATGGTCCGCTACGAGCCCGTCAGGCACGGTCCAGGCCATCATCATCATCTCGTCTGCGACAACTGCGGGCGCCTGCAGCCGTTCACCGACGACGAGCTCGAGCGGACGATCCGCCGCGTGGCCGAGCGACTCACCATGTGCGTCTCAGAGCACGAGATAGTCCTGCACGGCGCCTGTCAGACATGCGCTGAGGCCTGAGCGCTCGCGATCGCGGCCAGAGGCGCCGGTCAGTCGCCGCTGAGGTTCTGCGGCAAGGGCTGGCCGGCCGGCGGAGGATCATCGGCGAGCAGCTGAGGGACGGTCACCAGGTGCAGCCCGCGGGCGCGTATCTGGCGGATCACCGCCGGCAGCGCGGCGACCGTCTGAGAGCGGTCGCCGCCGGCGTCGTGCATCAGGATGATCGCGCCCGGCTCGGCGCCTTCCAGCGCGCGCCGCACGATCACTTCCACGCCCGGGCGCTCGTAGTCGTCGGTGTCCACCGACCACAGCACCATCAGCATGCGCAGCTGGTGCAGCAGGCGAAACGTGGTGGCGTTGAACGAGCCATACGGCGGGCGGAAGAGGCGCGGACGGTGTCCGCCGAGCAGTTCGATGCGCGCCGCCTGTTCGAAGAGCTGTTCGTGCTGGTCGTGCGGCGACAGACGAGCGAGCATCGGATGGTTCTCGGTGTGATCGCCGATCGCAAAGCCGCCGCGGATCTCGCGTTCGGCTGCGGCACGGAAGTCGGGGATCTCCTGCCCGACGATGAAGAACGTCGCGGGCACGCGCTCGCGTTCGAGCACGTCCAGCACGCCCGGCGTGTACGGGCCGGGGCCGTCGTCGAAGGTCAGCGCCACGTCGCGCCCCCGCATCCCTCCCGCGCGCACGAAGGGCGCGTAGGAGAGCACCGAGTCCACTGCCTTCTCGCCCCGTTCCAGCGCATCCGCGGGCGGAACGGCGCGCAACGAAGCCGCATGCGCCGCGCGCCCGCTCGTGCCGGCCGACGACACGGCGCCTCGGTCGTGCGAGCCCGCCAGCACGACGACCAGCACGACTACCAGCAGCACGAACGCCAGCGCCGCACCGAGCCTGCGCCGGCGAAAGCGCGCGGCGAGGCCGGGCGGGCCCGCGTCGCGCTCGTCGTCGCCGACGTCGCCTGCGTCGGGTCCGTCGCCGGCGTGACCGGGCCGGGCGGGGGGGATCGGCGATGACCTGCGCGCGCCCCGCTCGCCGTCCTCGAAATCCCAGTTCCAGCGCGGGCTCATGGGCGGATGCTAGACGCCGCTTGTGTCATATGAGCAGGCTGCACTTGCCGGTGCGCGCCGGTCGCGCCAGACCCGGCGAGCCCGTCGCGCCACACCGACACACCGGGGCCGCGGCGAGACGGCCGTGAAGCCGTCCGCCGCCGTTTCCAGGAGAATCACCGCATGCACGTAACAGCGAAGGCCGATTACGCCGTACGCGCGGTCATCGAGCTGGCCGACAGCGCGCAGGAGTCCCCGCGCAAGGTCGACGACATCGCGCAGGCCCAGGGCATCCCCGTCTCCTTCCTGGAGAACATCCTCACGCAGTTGCGCTCAACCGGCATCGTGCGCAGCCAGCGAGGCCCCGAAGGCGGCTACTGGCTGGCCAAGCCCGCCGGCGAGGTGAGCCTCGCGCAGGTCATCCGCGCCGTCGAGGGTCCGCTCGTCGGCGTGCGCGGCCAGCGCCCCGAGGAGATCGAGTACGTCGGGTCCTCCGAGGCGCTGCAGCAGGTGTGGATCGCGCTGCGCGCCAACCTCAGAAAAGTGTTGGAGAATGTGACCGTCGCCGACGTCTCCAAAGGCAAGCTGCCCAAAGACGTCGTCGCGCTGACCAAGCAAGAAGAGGCCTGGGAAACCCGCTAGCGGTCCGATAGGCGGCGCGCTACGGCGTCCTCGGGCGCTCGTGTGCGAAGCACACTTCGCTTCCTGCGTCCTTGTATCGCTTGCCTCTCGCACCGCTAGAGTGTGCGGGCGATCTCGTCCTCCGGTGAGCTCAGGCGGCGAAGACGCGGGGCTGGGGGAGGCGCACGGGGAGGATCTGGCCCTCGTGGAGCTCGAGCTCGTGGGCGGTTGCGCGCGTGACCTGGGCTGAGATGTCGCGGCCGTCGGGGAGCGTCAGCTCGACGCGGACCTCGAAGCCGAGGTGCACGACGCGCTTGATCATCGCCTCGGTCGCGGCGCCGTCGTCGTGCGCGAGGATCTCCACGTCGTGCGGTCGCAGGTAGGCGTCGCCGATGCGGTTGACGGGACCGATGAAGGACATGACGAACTCGTTTGCCGGCGACTCGTAAAGCTCACGCGGCGTTCCCGTCTGCTCGATTTTTCCAGCGTTCATCACGACGATCTGCTCGGCGACCTCCATCGCCTCCTCCTGGTCGTGCGTGACGAAGATCGTCGTCACGTGGATCTCGTCGTGCAGCCGGCGCAGCCACTCGCGCAGCTCGCCGCGGACCTGGGCGTCGAGCGCGCCGAAGGGCTCGTCGAGCAGCAGCACTTTCGGTTGGACGGCGAGCGCGCGCGCGAGCGCCATGCGCTGCAGCTGCCCGCCCGAGAGCTGCGAGGGATAGCGCTCGGCGAGGCCGTCGAGGCGCACCAGTCCGAGCAGCTCCTTGACACGAGCCTCGATCTCCGCCTTCGGCCGCTTGCGTACGCTCAGCCCGAAGGCGACGTTGTCTTGAACGGTCATGTGCTTGAAGGGCGCGTAGTGCTGGAAGACGAAGCCCACGCCGCGACTGCGCGCCGGCGTGTCGGTCACCGACTCCCCACCGATCACCACCTCGCCCTCGTCGGGCGACTCCAGGCCGGCGATGATCCGCAGCAGCGTCGACTTGCCGCTTCCACTGGGTCCGAGCAGCGCCATCAGCGCACCGTCGCCGACCGTGACGGACACGTCGTCCAGCGCCGTGAACGTGCCGAAGCGCTTTATCACGTTGCGGGCCTCGATCGCCATCAGACAGCCGTATCCGCGCGGGTGCGTCGGGTCAGCAGGTTCATCAGCACGAGCGTGGCGAACGCGAGCAGGGCGAGCACGACCGCAGCCGTATAGGCGCCCGTGGCGTCGAAGTTCTCAAAGCGCGCCTGCACGAACAGGGGCAGCGTCTGCGTCTCGCCCTCGATCCGTCCCGAGACGATGCTCACCGCGCCGAACTCGCCGAGCGCTCGTGCGGTCGTCAGCACCACGCCGTAGACGACACCCCACCGGATCCCCGGCAGCGTGATTCGCCAGAAGGTCTGCCAGCCGCTGGCTCCGAGCGTCGACGCCGCCTGCTCGGCGTCGGTGCCGAGCTCGCGCAGCACGGGAATCGTCTCGCGCGCCACGAACGGCAGCGAGACGATCGCGGTGGCGAGCACCATGCCGGGGACCGAGAAGATCACCTGGATGCCGTTTTCGGCCAGCCAGTCGCCGAGCCATCCGGTTTTGCCGTAGGCGAGCACGAGCGCCAGTCCGATCACCACGGGGGAGATCGCAAACGGGAGGTCGATCAGCAGTCCGAGCAGCGCCTTGCCTTTGAAGCGCCCGCGCTCGAGCAGCAGCGCCATGCCGATGCCGAAGATCGTGTTCAACGGCACGGAGATCGCGACGATCTCCAGCGACAGCCAGAAAGCGTGCTGGGCGTTGGGTTCGCCGATCGCGTTGAGCACGGGCGTCAGGCCGTGTTCGAAGGTGCGGTAGAAGATCATCGCCACGGGGGCGAGCAGCAGCAGCGCGAGGTAGCCGAGCGCGATCGTGCGCACGCCGTACCTGCGCGCGCCGACCGCTCGATCTGCGCGCTCGCCGCCGCCGCCGCCCGGCGCGGCCCGCCCGGCGGGTAGGGGGGAGAGGGCGAGCGATCCCGACGCGCTAGAGGACATGCTTGGACCGCCAGCGCGAGAGCAGCGTGAGCGCTGCGAGCACGACGAGCGCGGCCGCCAGCAGCACGACCGAGACGGCCGCCGCGGCCGGCAGGTTTTCGTTCTGGATCTGCCCGAACACGTAGACCGAGCCGACCTCCGTTTTGAAGGGCAGGTTGCCGGTGATCAGCACCAGCGAGCCGAACTCGCCGACCGCGCGGGCGAAGCTGAGCGCGACGCCCGAGATGATCGCCGGCGTGAGGCTCGGCAGCACGATTCGGCGCAGGACGGTCAGCGGCCCGGCGCCCAGCGACTCGGCGGCTTCCTCCATCGACACGTCGAGCTCGTGCAGCACCGGCTGCACGGAGCGCACGACGAACGGCAGCGTCACGAACAGCAGCGCCAGCGCGATCGCCACGCGCGTGAACGCTACGTCGATGCCCACCGGGCTGCCCTTGCCGTAGAGCGCCAGCAGCACCACCCCGGCGACGATCGTGGGCAGCGCGAACGGCAGGTCGATCAGCGCGTTGACGACCTTCTTGCCGGGGAACTCGTCACGCACGAGCACCCAAGCGATGATCGTGCCGAATACCGCGTTGATCGCCACGACGATCGCCGAGACGACCAGCGTCAGCTTGATCGCCGCGACGGCCTCCGGGCTGGAGATCTCACGCCAGAACTGGCTCGTGCCGCCCGTGCCCGACTTGGCCAGCAGTGCCGCCACCGGCAGCAGCACAAGCACCGACAGGTAGATCCCCAGCAGGCCCTTGCCGAGCACGCTGGCGCCGCCCGCGCCCACCAGGGGCGCGCGCGGGCGCTTTACGGCGACGGCTGCGCTGCTACTTGGCAGTGGAGACCCCTTGCGATTCCTCGATCTTCGTGACGATTCCGGTTTCAGGTGCGAAGAACTCGTCGGTCACCTTCTTCCAGCCGCCCAGCGTGTCGATCGTGAACAGGCCGGCAGGCGCCGGGAAGTGCGCGCCGGACACTCCGGAGATCACGGGCCTGTACCCCTCCGCCGCCCAGATCGCCTGGCCGGCCGGCGAGACCAGGTAGTCGACGAACTTCTGCGCCGTCGCCGAGGCTGAGCCTTTGCCGACCACCGCAACCGGGTTCTGGATGAGGATCGTGTTCTTGGGGATCACGTATTCGATCGGCTGGCCCTTCTTCTGATCGGTGATCGCCTCGTTCTCGTAGTCGATCAACGCATCGCCGCGGCCGGAGACGAACGTCTGCAGCGCGTTGCGCGCGGAGCTGTCCTGGCTGACGACGTTTCCGAACATCGACTTGAGGTATTCCTGGCCCTGCGCCGGCGTCTTGCCTTCCTTCAGCTGCGCGCCGTAGGCGGCCATCACGTTCCAGCGCGCGCCGCCCGACGTGAACGGGTTGGGCGTGACCACCTGCACGCCCGGCTTGATCAGGTCCGACCAGTCTTTTATGTGCTTGGGGTTGCCCTTGCGCACGATGATCACCGCGACCGAGTTGGTCACGAAGCCATGCGTCGTGTTCTGGTTCCAGTCCGAGGAGACCAGTCCGGCCTTGACGAGTCGTTCGACGTCGGGTTCCAGCGAGAAGTCGACGACGTCGGCGTGCAGCCCGTTGGATACCGCACGACTCTGTTCGCCCGAGGGACCGTAGGACTGCTTGAAGCTCACGCCCTTGCCCTCCGCCGTGGCCTGGAACGCCGGGATCAGTTTTTCGAAGGCCGGCTGTGGCGTGGAGTAGGCGACGAGCGTCAGGCTGCCGCTCGAGCCGCCGGAGCCGGAGGAGCCGCAGGCGCTCAGGGCAAGCGCGACAGCGCAGATCGAAACGAGCGCGACAAGGGTTCTTTTCGTCATAGCCACTTTCTTCATCGGAGTAATCGAGAGCATCGAAGACGTGATACTAGAGGAAACTAATCGCGTAAACAAGATCGGGATTAGCAAGTTTGTGTCCGGCGAATAAGAGACATGTGTTGCTAAGTGACGCGCCGCGGCGTTGAATTTGTAGGCTCACGCCGCATAAGCCCCCGTTTGACGGGCGTTCTGGCGGGGTAACCCGATTAGTGTCCCAGCGGGTCCGCCGGCCCTGCGATCCCCAACCCTCGACGTCTACCTCAGGAGATCCCTCTCGATGTCAGCATCCGCTGCAGCCGCCGTTGCCACGCCAGCCGCGACCGACGCCGCCGAGGCCGCCGTGCAGGCCATCTCCGGCTCGGCTGGCCAGGACGTGACCTTCTCGCTGGCGCTCAGCCAGGATCAGAAGGACATCCGCGACTGGGTGCACGGCTTCGCCGCCGACGTCGTTCGTCCGGCTGCGCACGAGTACGACGAGAAGGAGCAGACGCCCTGGCCGATCATCCAGGAGGCCGCGAAGATCGGCCTTTACGGCTTCGAAGGCATGGCGCAGTTCTTCGCCGACCCCTCAGGGTTGGGCCTGCCGCTCGTCAACGAGGAGCTGTTCTGGGGCGACGCCGGCATCGGCATGTCGATCATGGGCACGGCGCTGGCCGTCGCGGCGATCTTCGGACAGGGCTCGCCCGAGCAGATCGGCGAATGGATCCCGCGCTGCTTCGGCACCGTCGACGACGTCAAGGTTGCCGCCTTCTGCGCCTCAGAGCCCAACGCGGGCTCGGACGTATCCGGCGTGCGCACCACGGCGAAGCTCGACGAGGCGGCGGGCGAGTGGGTGCTCAATGGCCAGAAGGCCTGGGCGACGAACGGCGGCATCTCAGACGTGCACGTGGTGATCGCCTCGGTCGATCGCGAGCTGGGCTCCAAAGGTCACGCCGCGTTCGTCGTGCCGATGTCCGAGGCCAAGGGCATCTCACAGGGCACGAAGGTCTCAAAGCACGGCTTGCGCGCCTCGCACACCGCCGACGTGTTCCTCGACGACTGCCGCATCCCCGCCGGTTACGTGCTCGGCGGCAAGGACAAGCTCGACGAGCGCCTGGCGCGCGTGCGCGAGGGCAAGAAATCCAAGTCCCAAGCGGCGATGCAGACATTCGAGGCCTCGCGCCCGACGGTCGGCGCGCAGGCGCTCGGCATCGCCCGCGCGGCATACGAGTACTCGCTGGAGTACGCCAAGGAGCGCGAGCAGTTCGGGCGCAAGATCATCGAGAACCAGGCGATCGCCTTCACGCTCGCGCGCATGAAGCTGGAGATCGACGCGGCGCGCCTGCTGGTGTGGCGCGCCTCGTGGATGGGCCGCAACCAGGTCCCGTTCGAGAACGCCGAGGGCTCGATGTCCAAGCTCAAGGCCGGCGAGGTCGCCGTATGGGTGACCGAGCGCGCGATCCAGATCCTCGGCGGCAACGGCTACACGCGCGAGTTCCCTGTCGAGCGCTGGCACCGCGACGCCAAGATCTACGACATCTTCGAGGGCACCGCCGAGATCCAGCAGCTGGTGATCTCGCGGGCGATCTCAGGGATGCACATCAAGTAGGTCGGCCACGCAGGGCCGAGCACGTCGGCCGGCCACGCAGGCGGCCGCAGTCGCCGGCTCAGGCCTGTTCGACCTCGATCTCGGGGGCGTCGGTCCGCAGCAGCGTCGGTTCCTCATCCGTCTCGGGCGAGGCGCCGAGCGGGTCCGTCTGGCCCGGCACGCTGAGCTTCAGCCAGGGACGCTTGACCACGAGCCAGCTCGCGCCGCCTGCCAGCAGTGCGGCGCAGAGGATCCAGCCGAGCGCGGTGGTGCCCACGCCGACGTACTTCAGGCCGGATGCGCCGATCACGAACGTGATGACGGGCCGGATGAAGCGGTCGGGCGCGCTCGAGGAGAGCAGCGATCCGATGAACACCGCCGGCACGCTGCCGATGATCAGCGACGTCGTCACGCCGAACTCGACATGGCCGAAGGCCAGCGCCCCCAACGCGGCCGCCAGCGTCAGCGGCACGGCTTGGGTCAGATCGGTGCCGACGAGCTGGTTGGCGCCCAGCATCGGATAGAGAAACAGCAGCATGATGATCATCAGCGAGCCCGAGCCGACGGAGGTGATGCCGACGACGATCCCGCCGATCATGCCGATGGCGACCGTGCGCAGCGGGCGGGGGGCGATCTCGTGCACGATCCCCGTTCTGTCCTCCCCTGAGCGCCGGTCGAGGACGTAGCGGAGCACCATGGCGCTGGCCCCGATCAGCAGCGCGATGCCGAGCGCGAGCTCGATGTTTTTCTGAGCCGTTTTCGCGTGGCCCATCAACGACAGCAGATAGGAGCCGAAGAACGCCATCGGCACCGAGCCGAGCACCATCCAGCCGACCAGCCGCAGGTTGACCGTTTTCTGGCGCAGGTGCACCGCGGCGCCGATCGGGCGCATCATCACGGCGGCCACCAGGTCGCTGGAGATCGCGGAAGACGGCTGCACGCCGAACAGCAGGATCAACATCGGCGTCATCAGAGCGCCGCCGCCCGCGCCGGTCATGCCGACGAGAAAACCGATGACAGCGCTCCCCAGGACTATGTATGGATCGACGTGAATTGCCCTCCCTCCGCGGGCGACAGTAGCGAACCCTGGTCGTCGCGGCCAGCGATTCGCCTGGAGCGGATGCGGTCCTACGTGCTGGAGACGGTTCGTTGGACGGGCTTGCAGCGCGAGCGCTGAGCGAGAGGGCGCGCTACCAGGCCTGCTGGCAGTGGCAGTGCGGGCAGTCGACCGTTGTGGAAACGGCCGCGCGAAAGACGAAGCCGCACGAGCACGCATAGGACGCCTCGTCGAGCGGGCCGCCGGCGCTGCGTACGCGCGCGACGGCCAGGTCGGCGACGCGCGCCGGCGCACTGGGAGCCGGGCGAATCGACGCACGCCTGTGCTGGTCAGCTCGCGCGCGTCGACGCTCGCGCAGGGTGTGGGGGAAACTCGTTCGCGGCATGGCTCTACGTGCAAAGACTCTGCTCATCAGCAAAGGTTTCGCTTTGCAGGCCCGATTCCCTCGCGAAGGGGACGCGCGCTGGACGATCTCCGACGGCGCTCCGCGGCGGCACGGCGGATGTGGGGGTCTGAGATAATGGCCTCGATGAACCCCGCGCGTAAGCGAACGGTGCGGTTGGTGGTGGCGTTGAGCGCGGCAGTCGTGCTGGCCTCCGCGTTGATCTACACGAGCTTCAGCGCCGCCAGCCCCGCGCTCAGCCCGAGCCAGCTCGTCCGTCAGGCGCAGCCGGGTCGCAGCTATCAGCTGACCGGCACGGTCGTTCGCGGCTCGGTCCGTCACGTCGGCAACACGCTCGACTTCAGCGTCGCCGATCGCGCCGGCGCGACGAAGATCCCCGTCGCCTACACCGGCACCGTGCCCGACCCGTTCCGCGAAGGGCGCGAGGTGATCGTCACCGTCGACAAGCAGGGCGGACGCTACGTGGGTGAACGCGACTCGCTGATCACCAAGTGCCCGTCGAAGTACAAGGCCGCTCCGGCGGGCGAGAAGCAGAACTACTGAGTGGCCGAGCTCGGCCGCATCTGCCTGCTGCTGGCGCTCGTCGTGTGCGTTTACGGCATCGGCGCGTCGCTGTACGGCGTGCGCAGTGGGCGCATGGAGTACGTGGAGTCGGGGCGGCGCGCCGTCTATGCGCTGGCGATCGTGCTCACGGCGGCGTTCGCCATCCTCGAGCTCGCCTTCCTGCGCGACGACTTCGCGTTCAACACCGTGGCGGACACGTCCAGCCGCACGACGCCGACCTTCTATCGCGCGGCCGCGGTTTGGTCATCGCAGGAAGGCTCGCTGCTGCTGTGGGCCTGGCTGCTGTCGCTGTGGTCGAGCCTCGCGCTGTTTCTCGTGCGCAAGCGAATGCGCGACGTGGGCGCCTATGCGCAGGCGATCCTGCTCGGCTTCGGGGCCTTCTTCATCGCGCTGATGATCTTCTACGCGACGCCGTTTGCGACGACCAGCCCCAGGCCTGCCGAAGGCGTCGGGCTGGACCCGCTGCTGCGCTTCCCGACGATGATGATCCACCCGCCGATGCTGTACTCCGGTTATACGCTGTGCACGATCCCGCTGGCCTTTGCGATGGGCGCGCTGCTGGCGCGCCGTGTCGACGCCGACTGGATCCGCGCCACGCGGCGCTTTGCCTTCGCCGCGTGGCTGTTCCTCGGCGTGGGCATCCTGCTCGGCGCCCGTTGGTCTTACTCGGAGCTCGGCTGGGGGGGCTACTGGGGCTGGGACGCCGTCGAGAACGCGTCGCTGATGCCCTGGCTGACAGGCACCGCGTTCCTGCACTCGCTGATGATCCAAGAGAAGCGCGGCATGCTGAAGGTGTGGAACGTCTCGCTCGTGCTTGCCACGGGCGCGCTCGCGATCATGGGCACGTTTCTCGTGCGCAGCGGCGTGCTCAACTCGATCCACGCCTTCGGCGGCGCCACGCTTGGAGTGCCCTTCGTGGCGCTGATCGGCGTGCTGATCGCCGGCTCGATCTACCTGGTTGTCTCCAGGCGCGAGATGCTTCGCTCCGAACACCGCCTGGACTCGCTGCTCTCGCGCGAATCGGCCTTCCTGGCCAACAACATCGTGCTGGTGGCGCTCTGCTTCGTGATCTTCTGGGGCACGTACTTTCCGCTGATCTCCGAGGCGCTGACAGGCAACGAAGCCTCGGTCGGCCCGCCGTGGTTCGACCGCTACACGGTGCCGCTCGCGCTG
>Ga0193750_1000453_pt1 | contig 11314 bp, 10 predicted proteins | sample L1c1metaG_FD_160569 | JGI IMG/M metagenome (GOLD analysis project Ga0193750, IMG submission 160569) | Soil microbial communities from a riparian zone of the East river system, Colorado, United States - L1c1 | ecosystem: Environmental > Terrestrial > Soil > Riparian zone | place: USA: East River...
GGCGCCGACAATGATTTCACCGCGAGGCACGCGCTCAGTTTCGGCGATCGCGGTGAGGACAGCCTTCCGGGCGTCCAAGGTGTCTTCTGCATACTTTTGGAAGAGCTTGCCTGCGGCGGTGATGGAAACTTTGCCGCCGGAACGGTCGAGTATCCTGGCTCCAATCTCTTCCTCAAGGGCGCGAATCTGGGCAGAAATGGCGGGCTGAGTGCGGAAACGCTTCTCCGCGGCGCGCGAGAAGGATGACAGCCGCGCTACCTCCAGGAACGTTTCTAGTTGGTCGAAGTCCATAGCGAGCACTCGGCGTTCAGCCATCAGCATTCAGCGCTTTTACATTGCTGCTCATTTCATGAGAACGACGCAGGTTGAGTCTGACTGCTGATTGCTGGAAGTTTTTCCTTCTTTTCCACCATGCAACTCTCTGAAACTAGAGAGACTTGCTTGAGATAACTCTCGCTTATCGCCTTCATAAAAACAATCAATTTCCTTGCACAAGCGCAAAACCTCTACACTCAAGCGAGAGATTGTAGCAGGCGCGCGATTTCCCCTACATGGCAATGTGAGTTTCAGCAGAGTGATGGCAGGCAGAGTTGTGGACGCAGACATTGTGAGTAAGGTTCCGGGGAATCAAAATCTTTAAACCACGAAGGGCACTAAGGTTCACGAAGGAAATCTGCGCGAACGCATCAAGGTGCGCGAAGAAATATTTGAGAGCCCGTTGTTCACAAAGAATCTGTTACTGCACGCGAGCCGGCGAGACGCCGGCGCTACATTTGAAAGCATTCTAAAAGGAGTGATTCATGGCTGACCCGAAGAGCGTCCTGGAGTTTGTGAAAAAGAACGGGGTCAAGATGCTCGACCTCCGGTTCACCGACTTGCCAGGATTGCAGCATCACGTTTCTTATCCCATCGATCAGTTGTCGGAGTCCTCGTTTGAAGAGGGCTTCGGCATGGACGGCTCGTCGATTCGCGGGTGGGCAGCCATCCACGAAAGCGACATGCTGCTCATTCCTGATCCCAACAGCTACATGCTCGATCCATTTACTGAAATACCCACACTGGTGATGGTATGCGACGTGGTCGATCCCGTGACCAAACAGCGTTATGACCGCGATCCGCGCTACATCGCGAAGAAGGCGGAGATGTATCTGGGTTCGACGGGAATGGCGGACACGGCGTACTTCGGGGCTGAAGCCGAATTTTTCATTTTTGATAACGTGCGCTTCGATCAGCGTGAGCAGCACGGGTTTTACTTTATCGATGCGGAAGAGGGACGCTGGAATTCGGGGCGCGTGGAGAATAACCAGGGATATCGTCCGCGCTACAAGGAAGGATATTTCCCGGTGCCTCCGACCGACCACTATCAGGACCTGCGCAGTGAGATGGTCATGACCATGCAAACCTGCGGGCTGGAAGTGGAATGTCATCATCACGAAGTGGCGACCGGTGGCCAGACGGAAATCGATCTGAAATTCGATTCGCTGGTGCGCTCGGCGGATCACATGATGCTTTACAAATACATCGTCAAGAACGTGGCCAATCAGTACGGCAAGACGGTGACCTTCATGCCCAAGCCGATTTTCCAGGACAATGGCAGCGGCATGCATACCCATCAGTCGTTATGGAAGGGTGGCAAGCCACTGTTTGCTGGCGACGGTTACGCCGGAATGTCGCAGATGGCGTTGTGGTATATCGGTGGATTGATTAAGCACGGGCCGGCGCTGGCGGCGATCATTGCGCCAACGACCAATTCGTACAAAAGGCTGGTGCCGGGATTCGAAGCGCCGGTGAATCTGGCGTACTCGCGGCGTAATCGGTCGGCGGCTTGCCGTATTCCGATGTACTCAGCGTCACCGAAAGCAAAGCGAGTGGAGTTCCGTCCGCCGGATCCGAGCTGCAATCCTTATATGGCGTTTGCGGCGATGATGATGGCGGGACTAGATGGCGTCGAGAACAAGATTGATCCTGGGCAACCGCTGGACAAGGATATCTACGATCTGGGTCCAGAGGAGTTGGCGAAGGTTCCGTCGATGCCTGGCTCACTCGAAGATGCGTTGGATGCTCTGGAAAAGGACCATGGGTTCCTGCTTAAGGGCGATGTGTTCACCGAGGAACTGCTCAGCACGTATATCGATTACAAGCGCACGAAGGAAGTGGACGCAGTGAGATTGCGGCCGCATCCGTTCGAGTTTGCTTTGTACTACGATATTTAAAGGCAGTGGCTAGTGGCTAGTTTAGGCCCAGCGAAAGCTGGGCCTTTCTGTTTGGATCCGCTTTCGGAAAGACCCGGCGCTCCCAGACTGGATTGGTGATTTGAGTTTAGTTCGGAACTGGCTGAAGTTTGGGGGTCTTGGGAGGAGTTGGAGCGACGACCGGCCGGGATTCGGTCACTGTTTGAAGGCCGTCATTCATGGCCTCCAGACAGGCGTTGGATCTTTGCAACACCAGTTCGAGATATTTCTGGGCCACGGCGCGGTCGGCGGGATGGATTAGCTTCCACCACCGGCGGATAGACTCCTGCACCTCGGCCTCGGTCTTTGCTCCTTCGATCAGCGCATCGATGAGCTTATAGACCTTGGTCTTGACCGCTTGTAGAGAAATTGATACTTCCTGTCCCATTGGGCCCCTCTCGAGAAGCCTTCAAGCAATATTCACGCCAAAGAGTTTTGTGAGAAAGCGCTGCTATTTAGCAATGTCATCTCCCAGTTGTTGGAGAAATGTTACGGGGACATATGGATTTCAGTAGATAGAGGGGAGCCAGGGTTCTGGCCTGTGGAAATTCAGGGTGCCCAGAAAAAAGCTAATGAGCGTGGAACTCGCTCCACAGATGCCCTAAGCGGGACCGTTTCCAGAGTACAATCTGCCTCCAACAACCGGGTACGAATGCGTGGAGGCACGGTCGCACTCTGGTCCTGATTCTTTCCCAACAAGGAGCAAGTCTAAATGTCGAGAGGCTTCATGAAGCGGTTTTTGTGGATCTTTGTCTGCCTGTTATGGTGTGGTCCGGTGCGGGCGCAGGAGTCCAGTTCGCACGAAACCAGCGAACGCCTGTTCTTCCCTAGAGATATGTTCTGGGGATATTCGCAATTTGATCTGGCTCCGCCGCACAACGAGCCGGATCCTAATTTGTGCCGGGCAGACGCGGGAAAGTTCGGAGGGGTCGATGCCCCATGCAACGCGTTCGCCCGTTATATGCTGTCCGGTTATGTCGAGGTTCGCCCATTTGGGCGAACCCAACTACGCAGGTTTTTTCTGTTCGCGGAGCCGCGCTTTGCCTTCGGAAGAAATGTCCCGCAGACGCTCTATACGTGGTCATTCGATGCCATCGGCTGGGAGCGATCCTGGGGATTTGGCATTTACATGGGGAAAGGCTTCGAGATGCGTGTGACTCAGCATTTCCTCTTTGACCGGCTGGGCGCGCGTGATCGTAATCTTGGAGACGCGGACCTTGGCGTCAATGGTCCGTGGGGCCGATACAACGTGATTGGAGTGCGGAAATATTTCGGACAACGTCGGTATTAGTCCCGATGCGGTGACGGGCCGAGACGATTGCTGCACCCATGCTATGCTGACTCCCGAGCGGAGAGAATTGCCTTCTAATAAGCCCCCAAGCGGTCCAAATCAGCTGATAAGGATGAGTGCGTCAGACCAGAATCGCCAATCTCGTGTCGGCACAACGGCGGGTGGCGAAATCGCCGGCGTCAGTTCCAAGGCTAATTTTGGCAGCATTTCTTTCCAGGATCCTGAAACTGCCCGGGTAAACTTCTCACGTGCCGTTGAACGTCTGTCGCCAGCCTTGGCGGGCGCTCTTCCTGCGCTGCTCGATGAGTCCCCTGATCCAGATTCAGCCCTGATGCTGTTCGATCGCCTGGTGAGCGAGGCTTCTCCGGAAGTGCTGCGGCTGCTGGATCGCCACAATTCTCTTGCTCACTATGCCATCGTGGTATTCGGCCATAGCCGCTTTCTGGGTGAAACCCTCATTCAGAATACAGATCTGCTGCATTCCTTCCTGCGCGAAAAGAATCTTGACCGCAGTTTCTCCCGCGAAGAGTTTCACGAGAGCCTGGCTCGTTTCCGATCACGTTCTTTTGAGACTGATGTTTCTCTCCTCTTGGCGCGTTTTAAACGCAGGGAATATGTGCGCATCATGTTGCGAGATGTGTTGAAGATCGCGCCTCTGGCGGAGACCACGGCAGAAATCTCCGCGCTGGCCGATGTGCTCATCGAGGACGCTTTGCGCGAGGCCGACAGCCGGCTGCAACGTCGTTATGGAACTCCTCAGCACTCGGACGCTGAAGGTCGGCTAGTAGATACACCGTTCGCCGTCCTGTCTCTGGGCAAGCTTGGCGGGAGTGAACTGAACTACAGCTCGGACGTCGACCTGATGTACATCTTCGGCGACGGAGTAGAGCCGCAAGGGACGACGGTTTCCAATCGCGAATATTTTATCCGGCTGGCACAGCAGGTCACAGAGATTCTGTCGCGGGTGACGCGTGACGGCGCAGTGTTTCGCATCGACTTGCGATTGCGTCCGCAGGGCGCGGAAGGGGAGTTGGCAATTCCTCTGGCGCAGGCGTTGCGCTATTACGCCTCCACGGCGCACGACTGGGAGCAGCAAGCGCTCATCAAAGTGCGACATTCCGCCGGAGCGGCCAGCCTGGCGCGCGAATTCATCCGCGCGGTCCAACCGCATGTTTATACCGAGCAGGTGAACTTTGCCGCAATCAAAACCGCCCTAGTGGCACGGGAAAAAATGCACAAGAGACGCCAGCACGGAGCTACGCTGGAGCAATCCAATGAAAGTCTAAATGTGAAGATCGATCCGGGAGGCATTCGCGATATTGAGTTCCTGGTGCAATGTCTGCAAAGAGTTTATGGAGGCGCAGAACCCTGGCTGAGGTCGGGCGGAACCTTGTTTTCGCTGCAGAAGCTGCATGACAAGCTCCACATCAGCGGCAAGGAATTTCACGACCTGACCAGCGCCTACGAGTTTCTGCGTCAATTGGAACATCGGCTTCAACTCCAGCAGGGACAACAAACTCATCGGCTGCCGGCGAGAGAAACCGAGTTGCGCATCTTGCAGCGCTCGATGGAAGGCTATGCTCCGGGAGAAATTGCGGAGTCCGATCTGGAAAAGACTGTACGGCGGCGCATGGCTGCGGTGGCGGAGATTTATCAACGTATCATCTATCAGCAACAGACACGCAGCCTTCGCGATGCTGCGGACGTTGAGTTCCAACTTCGCAGCACACCGGAACCGACGACCGCGGATCAGTCTAATCAGCAAATACTGGAACGGTTGGCAAGCGATGCTCCCTGGCTGTACCGGATTGCCAGCCGTCAGGACCTGGTCCCACAGACGCGAAAAAATCTTTTCCGATTTCTGAGTTCCGCATTCACCAGTTCAGAGCGGTATGCGGCGGTACTGAGGCATCCGGAAGGAGTCTCTCGCGCCCTGGCACTGTTTGAGACCAGTGACTATCTGACCGACATTCTGATCCGTCATCCCGAGGAGATCGCCACATTGTCGGAACTGGGCGGAACATCTTCCCGCATGGGCGGTGGCTACTTATTCCAGGGCCCTTTCGCAAAGGAGCGCGGAAAAGGCGACCCCGTGTTCGCATATCTGGGTTCCTCGCAGGCTCCTTATGGAGAGAAGTTGTCCTTGCTGCGGCAGCACTACCGGCATCGCGTGTTCGCCGCGGGAGCGCAGGATGTCACTGAATTACGAAACGTCTACGAATCACTCGGGGTGACCACTGCCGCCGCCGAAGACGCCATCGCGGCCGCCTTTTCTCTTGCCTTGCAACCTGAGGGGCTCGCCGTCATGGCATTAGGCCGGTTGGGGAGTGGGGAGTTCGATGTGCTCTCTGATGCCGATGTGCTGTTTGTGTCCGAGGGGAAGCAGGACCGTGAAGCGCTGACCAAGGCCGCGGAGCAAATGATGCAAGCCCTTGCCGCCTATACCCGTCACGGAATGGTATTTCCTGTGGATGCTCGCTTGCGCCCGCGGGGCGGAGAAGGCGAACTAGTGGTCACTCCAGCACAATTGGAGGCTTACTTCGAGCAGGAGGCGCAGCCCTGGGAAGCATTGATGTATACCAAGCTGCGCTTTCTGGTGGGAGAGCACGAAATAGGTGAGGGAACACTATCGGCAACAAAAACGCTGTTCCGGCGTTTCGCGGACGACTCATCATTTCTGCGAGCGGTACGTGAGATGCGAACAAAACTGGAGACCGCTGACGGAGTGGAGAAAAGCTTCAAGACTTCCGCCGGGGCGATCTACGACATAGATTTTCTTTCCAGCTATCTTTTGGTGAAACATGGAGTGAATAACAAAGGAGGGAGTTTGCGCGATCGGCTGTGGCGATGTTCGGACGCCGGTGTGCTTGAAAAAGCCGATGCCGCAGCCCTCGACCATGCGGCGGAACTATTCCGGACCGTAGAACACGTTGTGAGGGTCGTAGTAGGACGTGCGCGCAAGTGGCTGCCCGCGACGGAACATGCCCGGCAGGTTACCGAAAAGCTGGCTGGCCAAATGTTGGGACGCGAATTTCCCGGCGGATTGGAGGAGGAGCTGGCGCGCACCTGCGGTACTGTGCGCGGGATCTACCAGCGTGTATTGGAAATCTCCAAGTAGTCCGTTTCAACGGCCCGCCCGATTTGTCGGAAGCGAATAGTTGCGGGCTACGCCGAAGCCAGTCACCCCGATGTGAGCTATGGAGATCCAACGCTCCAATTTGTGATGGCCGGTGCGATGCATCCAGTAGGAGAGGCCGACCGATGCTGCAGTTCCAGATAATTCCAGTGCGACGAAACCTGCAGAGTTGTTGACCACATCGTCGGGAAGGAGAACTTCTTCGCGACCCCGAGCCTGCATATTGCGTGTTGAGGCATAATCGGCGGCGCGTGAAAAAATCACGCCGGAAAACAGCGTCAGATTGGTGCGATCCCAAAAGGCGTGAGGCGCCGGAGATAATTTCGAAGTTTGCGCAACCAGTGCAGGGGTCGCGTTCGCGACAGGGAGCATGGAGATCGTAGGGGCAACATCAGGCTGGAGTCCTGGTCCGGGCTGAGCGGTGGCAATGGTCGCGATCAACAGTCCACTTACACTCAGGACTGCGAGTCCTCGGAGTCCGAACCGCGAAGGGCGCATCGCCATCCTTGCATTGTAATGTAGCGCTTCCCCAGACGGGCTCCGACGGCCATTTCTTCGCCACTTCTCGGCGGTCATTTCTCTCGCAGACATGGCACCCTTTATAATTGTGCGTTTTACCAGTGGATAGCGGAGGTGTGGATGACGGTTTCCTATAACGGTTTGCCGGTGCCTGCGAATGGCGCCGGAATTTCATACAGCAATGGACGATATCAGGTGCCGGACAATCCGGTGGTCCCGTTCATCGAAGGCGATGGCACGGGACGCGACATCTGGAAAGCGTCGGTGCGGGTGTTCGACGCCGCTGTGGAGAAAGCTTATAGCGGTAAACGGCGCGTGGCCTGGTACGAAATCTTTGCCGGCGAAAAGGCAAAGGCCAAGTTCGACAACTGGCTTCCTGATGACAGTGTGAATGCGATCCGAGAGTTCCGGGTAGCGATTAAAGGGCCGTTGACTACGCCAGTGGGGGGCGGGATCCGCTCTTTGAATGTCGCGCTGCGACAGCTTCTTGATCTTTACGCCTGTGTGCGTCCGGTGAAGTACTACAAGGGAACACCTTCACCGGTGAAGAATCCCGAGCGCATGAATGTGGTTATTTATCGAGAGAATACGGAAGACGTTTATGCCGGCATCGAGTGGGAGCAGGGAACACCTGAGGCTGCCAAACTGATCGACTTCCTTAACAAAGAAATGCTGAAGGGCGGCAAGAAGCAGGTCCGTCTGGACTCGGGTGTGGGCATCAAGCCGATGTCAGTGACCGGCACCAAGCGGCTGGTGCGGATGGCCATCAAGTTCGCGCTGGAGAGTGGACGTAAGAGCGTCACGTTGGTGCATAAGGGCAACATCCAGAAATTCACCGAAGGCGCATTCCGCAAATGGGGATATGAATTGGCCACCGAAGAATTCCGCGACAAAGTGGTGACCGAACGCGAAAGTTGGATTCTCGACAATAAAGACAAGAATCCCAACCTCAGCATCGAGGAGAACGCCAATCTGGTGGAGCCGGGACTGGAGTTTGCTACCGAAGAATTTCGCCAGGCAGTGTACAAGGAAGTGAAAAGCGTTTTGAATTCGATTTACGCGACCCACGGAAAAAGCGCCTGGAAGAAGAAGCTGATGATCAACGATCGTATCGCGGATTCGATCTTTCAGCAGGTAGTAACCCGCGCCGATGAATATTCCGTGTTCGCCACACCTAATTTGAATGGCGACTATATCTCCGATGCGTGCGCGGCACAGATCGGCGGCTTAGGGATCGCGCCGGGAGCGAATATCGGCGATGGTTACGCCTGTTTTGAGGCTACTCACGGAACCGCCCCCAAGTATGCCGACAAGGATGTCATCAATCCCAGTTCAGTGATTCTTTCCGGCGTCATGATGTTCCGCTTTCTGGGATGGAAGGAAGCCGCGGATTTGATCGAGCAAGGGCTGGAGCGCACCATCGAGCAGAAGAGGGTTACCTATGACTTCGAGCGGTTGATGGAAGGCGCAACCAAAGTCAAAACCAGCGAGTTTGCCAGCTACATTATCGAGAATATGGGCGCGGCGGTGCTGACCGCGGCGGATTAACAGCTAACGCCACAGAAAGCATTAGATTTTCCTTCATGATACTTCGTGTCCTTCGTGGTTAACGATTTTGAAAGGATCTTGAATGCGCGCGAAAGTGACGATTGTAGGTTCTGGCAACGTAGGCGCGACCGCTGCTCATTGGATTGCCGCCAAGGAACTGGCTGATGTCGTGTTGATCGACATCATCGAAGGCGTGCCGCAAGGCAAGGGCCTCGACTTGCTGCAGGCAATGCCGATCGAGAAACGAGACTCTTACATACTCGGAACGCAGGATTACGCCGACACGGCGAATTCAGACATCGTGGTAATCACCGCTGGCATTCCACGCAAGCCGGGGATGAGCCGCGACGATCTGCTTAATACCAACCACAAGATCATGAAGGACGTGGTCGGCAAAGCGGTGCAGCACTCGCCCAATTGTATTTTGATTGTGGTGTCCAATCCTTTGGATGCGATGGCGCAAGCAGCTTACAAGATGAGCGGGTTTTCCCGGAACCGCGTGATTGGGATGGCGGGCGTGCTGGATTCAGCTCGCTTCCGCACATTTATTGCGATGGAGCTTAAGGTAAGCGTCGAGAACGTGACCGCATTCGTGCTCGGTGGGCACGGCGACACCATGGTTCCATTGCCGCGGTACTCAACGGTAGCTGGAATTCCAATTACCGAATTGATGGACAAACCCACTGTTGAGCGGCTGGTCCAACGTACGCGGGATGGCGGAGCAGAGATTGTGAAATATCTGAAGACAGGTTCCGCCTACTACGCGCCTTCCGCGGCAGTGACTGAGATGGTTGAGGCGATCTTGAAAGATAAGAAAAAGATTCTGCCCTGTGCCGCATATCTCGAGGGGGAGTACGGGATTCGAGGACTCTTTGTCGGCGTGCCAGCCAAATTGGGCGCTAAGGGGATTGAGCAGATTATCGAAATCAAGCTCACACCGGAAGAAAAGGCGGCGCTGGATAAGAGCGCGGCGGCGGTCAAGGAGTTGGTGGGAGTGATCGGAGTCTGAAAATCCAAAGCAAACTTAGTTTCCGAGACACAAATCTCCGAAGCCGAGGTCTAACAAACCCAGATATCAGTTCTACGTTCCCAGTTCTCAGTGAATTACACGCGCTCGATGGTGACTGATTTCACCGCGATGTCTTTTAGCGGCTTGTCTTGCTTGTTGCGCGGTGCAGCCACGATCTTCTCGAGCACGTCTTTTCCTTCGACTAGTTCGCCAAAAATTGTGTGCTTGCCTGTGAGCCACTCAGTGGGCGCAATGGTGATGAAAAATTGCGAGCCATTGGTGTTGGGGCCAGAGTTGGCCATAGCCAGCTTTCCTGGTTTGTCGAACTTGTGCGGCGAACCTTTAGTTTCGTCTTCGAACTGGTAGCCGGGGCCGCCAAAGCCGGTGCCCGCGGGGTCGCCTCCCTGAATCATGAAATTGGGGATGACGCGATGAAAGATTGTGCCGTCATACAAACGGTCTTTGCTCTTTTTGCGAATGACGGGATGAGTCCACTCGCGTTTGCCTTCAGCAAGTTCTACAAAGTTGGCGACTGTCTTGGGCGCTTCCTTCTCAAAGAGACGACAGACAATGGTTCCTTCTGAAGTATTGAAGATGGCGTACGAACCAGGTTGGCGGGCCATTCGAATCCTTTCTTATTGTGGGGCAGTTTGTGGTGGCGTCGCGGTCTTGGCCGGTTTTCTTGTAACTTTCCGCGACGCGGCTGACTTCGGCGTAGTGGCTCCGCCGCGCAAGATTGTGATGTGAACGATTTTCACGGGACGATAGGGATGGTCGTTGGCGTCCTTCCCCATGCGAGCGATCTGCTTTACCAACACTACAGTGGCGTCGTCGCATTGCCCGAAAATAGTGTAATTGCCGTTGAGCGAGGGATAGGCCCCTTCCGTAATAAAGAACTGCGAGCCATTGGTATCCGGGCCGGCATTTGCGTAGGCCAGGCGTCCGGGACGGTCAAATTTGAGGTCGGGGGAAGTTTCATTCTTAAACGCGTATCCCGGATCGCCAGTTCCATTTCCCGCCGGATCTCCACCTTGAATCATGAAATTCGGGATGACACGATGGAAAATGGTGCCGTCGTAGAGAGGAACCCCGTGCTTTTTCTGGTGTGTGACAGGGCTCGTCCAGTCTTTTTTGCCTTCCGACAAATCAACAAAGTTCTGAACTCCGATAGGCGCTTTGTCGGGGAACAATGTGCAATTCAATTTGCCGGCTGTAGTTTCTATGCTGGCGGACATGTCAGCAGTAGATTTCGCCGCAGGCGCCTTCGAGGGTCGTTTAGCCGGCGTCGTGGATTTGGTTTGCGACCACAGAGGTACGACCAGACACAACAAGATAGCCATTAACTTGAGTTTTCTCATGAAAGCTCCTGAGTAATTATGCTCGACCAAGCGAGACTATTGCGTGCAGCGACAAAACCGATTGTCAATTTTACGCTAAAGCAAGATTTATGGGATTGCTGATTTGGTACTTGCGGATGTCTGCATTTGATGGCTGACTTTTTCCACGTCGGTGAATACACGTAGCAAGTTGCCTCCCAGAATTTTTCGGATATCGCCGGCGCTGTATCCGCGATCCAGTAG
>Ga0193750_1000454_pt1 | contig 11292 bp, 7 predicted proteins | sample L1c1metaG_FD_160569 | JGI IMG/M metagenome (GOLD analysis project Ga0193750, IMG submission 160569) | Soil microbial communities from a riparian zone of the East river system, Colorado, United States - L1c1 | ecosystem: Environmental > Terrestrial > Soil > Riparian zone | place: USA: East River...
GTGCTCTTGCTCCATCGCGAAGATTTCAGCGTAGAGTTCTTCGCGCATTACTTGGCTCCGATCATTTCGATGTAGAAGATAAAGAGCGTATGGCTAGCTCTGTCTATAAGCCAATGGCCGCTGTGAGATGGGCACCAGGACGATTTGGAGTGATGAGCCACTTTGATTTCCGGAAACGCTTAATCTCTCACCGGGGTTGGATTTGTCTGACCGATCTCAGGGGATGTCGGCGTGGTTGGAAATGCGAGCACCTTGATCTGATCATCGATCTTCGCGATTTCGGCGCGCGACGCTCTCCACTGCAAATACGAGGCGACAACCCTTTCGAGATGACCGTATCCGAGCGATACCTTATTCGGAAATAATTTAGCTTTGATCGCGGTTACTGGATTTGCCAGCTTCCAGCGTCGCGAAGATCGAAGACGCGCAGCGACGCTCTCTACCTCATCGAGCAGATGTAATAGTTTTCTTGTGTCCCACAGCTGCTCGCGCAATCTGTTTGTTAGCTTTGTGATGTGCGCCTCTAGCCTTTGGAGTTCTACCTGCAATCTTTGGAGATCCGCATGATATGACCGCTCCCGGTCCGCTTGTTCCACCCGTAGCCTTTGGAGATTCGCGTGATATGACCTTTCTCGCTCAGCATTTTCTTTTTCCAGCGCCGTAATTATTTGCCGCACCCTGCAATATTCGGTGTCCATCCTGGCCACATATTGGGCCCGCTCGGCAAACGCAGCCTCTAATTCTTCAGCTGCGGCAAGCGAGGCCTCAGACGGCTGCGGAACTTCGACGAGTTCGGCGCACAGCCGCATTGCCCGCTCGACGACTGCTGCATCGGTCGCCGGGTCGCCAATTTTGAAATTAGCGGGGACGTTGGAACTGTTGATTCGTTGCTGAAGCGGAGTGAGACATTCCGCAGCGAATGGTTCATTGATAAAATCAAATAGAGACTGCAGCGTGGCTTCTGGTTTATCTACCAAATCGGAATACCGTAGTCGGAAGACGACGCGCGGACCGTAGGCCCGTTCGGCCAAAAGACAGCTGCTCACAGCGCGGAACCAATAATTGTAAGCCTCCTGCTCATTGGCGACCAAGCTGCTTCCGTCGACGCGATGAAAGTTCAGCATCGAACGAACGACGGAAGTCACGTCACGAACAATGTGGATGAACAGCGCCTTTGGAAAAAGTTTACGCAACCCGCAAACATGGAATGAATACTCAGGGGTGCCGTCCACCCATCGCGTTTTTTGATCCACCATCAGCGACACAAGATCTTCGGGTGGAGCGTTTGGGCCGACGGAGCGCTCCCACCGCTTTCTCTCAAGATCAATGCGGTGGCGTAAGATCAGTGTGTTAATGTTCTGGCCAAACATATTAAAAAATTCTTCGCATTGGATGTTCATTGCACTTAAGACCGAGCGATCCCCGCGTGCTGATCCGATTTGGTAGCGCACGGCGAGATCAATCGCGAAATCTCCCATCCACCCTGACTCCGGGAGTGGCATAATGTTCGGATGCTGTCCGAGACACCAAGCCAGAACGCTCGTCCCCGAGCGTGGTGATCCCACGACAAAAATCGGTTTATTTATTTGATCCTGCATTTTAGTTGCATGCTTATCTCTAGCATGGAGTCGAGCAACGCGAATAGACTTTCCCCTTAGACAATTCATTCTACATGGTCGGTCAAGCCTACTGCCAATCGCGGCTATATCGTCGACGCTAAGGTAGCAGTACGAACTTAGGTTTGGTGGATTGGGCCGCACCTTTGCGGCCCCGCCCTAGCTTTCAGCTTCCACTAATTGCGACATTTATGCCTTCCAGCTTGTTCTTAAGCGCCTCGCATTGTTCCTCGAACTTAGCGATTAACTGTTGCGCTTCACCGTATTTCCTTTCCAGATCGAAAAAACGTTGCATGTGTTGATGAAATTCGGTTTCCATCTCTTCAGCAATTCTCGCGGAAGCTTCCGGCTGCTGTGGACAAGTGCTAAGTTGATTACTCAATTGCTTAGCTCGTTCTACAATTGCCGGATCGGTCGCGGGATCACGCGAATCAAAATCGCCTGGTACATTGGCACTATTGATACGCTGCGCCAGCGGTTCGAGGCATTCCGGAGCGTATGGCTCACCCAGGAAATCGAGTAACGAGCGCATGGCAGTCTCGGGCTGATCGATAATATCTGAATAGCGCATCCGATAGACGACCTCCGGTCCGTATGCTTGCTCGGCCTCGACACAGCAATTGACTCTGCGGAGCCAATATTCATAGGCGGCTTGCTCGCTGGCGACCAACCGGGTTCGACCGTCGGGAAAGAAGTTTAATAACGAGCGAACCACCGCTGTAACATCTCGAACCAGATGAACGAAGAGGGCTTGCGGGAAGAGTTTGCGGAGTCCGCAGATGTAAAAAGAGTATTCCGGAGTTCCGTCCACCCAGCGGGATTTCGGCTCGTCCCGGGAGCGAGAAATTTTGAAAGGCAACGGGAGCCATCCGGCCTGTCGCCGAAGATCCATGTTTTCAAATTGCGTTCGATGGCTCAAAATTAGCTCGTTGATGGCCTGGCCGAAGCGTGAGAGAAATTCATCGCGCTCCACGAAATTTGCGCTAAGCTGGCCGCGCTCTCCGCGTCTCGTCCCGCGTTGATAGCCAATGGCGGCGTCGATCGTAAAAGGCCCCAGCCAATCCGATTCTTCCTGGGGGATAATATTCGGGTGCTGACCAAGGCACCAGGTGAGGATGGTTGATCCCGATCGGCCTGAGCCTACGATAAAAATCGGTTTAGTTATTGGTCCGACCGAAAAAGCCATTTCGTTGTAAGAGCTTCAAGCCCCGACCTGCCGTGACCGATCACTCATCGGTCCAATCTGGGAAGTCAGCATTCTCAACCGTCGTTCTCGAGCCAGATTCATGTGTTTATCGCTGAACAAGTAACTTAAGCGTTTTCTTGCCGAGCCGACTGAATAATTCTCCTTCGTTTTTTTAAAGCCATTTTCCGAGAGCCGATTCCAGAGTTCTTCCGATTCGTAAAGCTCGACCACGGCTTGCGCAAAATCTTCCGGCTCATCGGCGACGAGAATGTCTTCATGATCAACTAGCGTCATTCCCTCGACCGCGAGCGAGGTTGCGACAACCGGCACGCCAAGTGCCATGCTCTGGTTAATCTTCCCCTTTATACCCGCTCCATATCGCAACGGCGCGACGGATAATTTAACGCTCTCAAAAAATGGACGAACATCGCTCTGCAAGCCCGTGACAATCACGTTCTCACTCCCGAGCGCTACCACCTCTGGCGGCGCCTTGTCACCGATGATATAGAATTTGGCATCGCGCAGGCGCTCCTTCACAATTGGATAAATCTTCTCCAGGAAAAAGATAACGGCATCAATGTTCGGCGTGTGCTGGAACCCGCCGATAAAGAGAAAGTCCCGCCGTAGTGAGAATGGCGTGACCGAACCGGGAACATCGACAATCGTTGAAACGATTTCAATCGATTTGCCCGGCTTCGCTTCGCGGAGAAGCGCTTGTTCTACGCTGCTTACCACCCACGTTTCATCGGCCTGATCAATCAGATCGTATTCCAACTCTCTTTTCTCGCGGGCCCTTTCTCGTATCTTGGGATCGCTTGTGAGCTCGGCCTCCCGGTCTGTCCGAAGAAAATGCAGATCGACAGTGTCAAAAATAATACGGCTTTGTGGCGCGTGCAGCCGGACATCGGCAATATGTTTGCGAGCGAAATCGCACCGGCTCAGCACTACAACATCGAAGTCGGAGCCGTGCGAAATGAGATAGTCGCGCACCTTTTTGATGTAAGGGTGATGAATGACCTTAATTCCACGCTTTCGCAATTCCGCGCCGTAGGGTGGGATATCAGCGAGATTGTCCGGAATAAATGTAACGCGATGGCCCAGCTGGCGCAGAATCTTAAGAATATGAAACATCCGGACCGATCCCGCATCTCTGTCGGACATGGGAAGATGATGGTCGATCACGAGAATGCTTTTTCTGTCCGGTGGCGGCTGGATTAGCAATGTAAGATCACCCGTAGCCGGTCTTTTCATTAGATCAGCGGCCCAGGTTTGGGCAAAGGTTAAGCGGTTGATATCTTGATGCTTCTTCGTGCCCCTTGAGAGGTCAGTGCCGCCAGTGGCACCTTCATAATGGATGATCTCGCTGAGCGGCTGGTACAACACCTTGTAACCGTCCCTTCGAACTTTGAATGATAAATCGGTGTCTTCGTAATAGGCAGGCGCGTATTTTGGATCAAATCCTCCCAGGCTCTGGAAAAGAGATTTGGGGATCATGAGGGCCGCGGCCGAACAGTAGTCAACTTCCCGGAGATAATTATATTCAGGTTTTTCTGGATCATCGAATTTGCCGTAATTCCATCCTGAGGCATCTCGCCATATAATTCCGCCTGCTTCCTGTAAACGACCATCGGGGTAAACGAGTTTCGAACCAACGATACCGGTCTGCGGGTCCTCAGCGAATGTGTCGAGTAACGTGCTAAGCCAGCCCGGCTTAACGATGGTGTCATTATTCAAAAAGAAGAGATACCTACCGCGCGCCTTCTCCGCTCCACGGTTACAGGAAGCTATAAAACCGGAATTGCTCTCGTTGCGCAGATAAACCACCCCATCCATCCGTGGAATAAGGTCACCCGTCTCGTCCGTAGAGCAATCGTCCACCACAATCACTTCAAAGCATGATCGTTCTTTGACACTCTGTAACGAAGCAAGACAGGCGTGGGTGAATTGAAACTGATTGAAGACTGGAATGATAACCGAAACCTCGATTTCCTCGTGTAGAGGAAAATAAATCGATTCAACCGGAACAGACGGAACCGGAAGGGCGGGGGCTTTTTTCGATGGCGCGGACGGTGGAACTACGGCTTCGAAGACCGGACCGACCTGGTTGGCGCTTTCAGTTGTTGTTGCCGGCTCGGCCCCTGCTACCCTTGTCATCGTCGGGAATTGCAATGTCCTAATTTCGTCTTCGATCTTCGTGATTTCGGGGTGGGAAGCGCGCCATTGCGAATAGGCATCTACAATTTTCTCGAGATGTCCAAAACCCACCGAAACTTTCCCAGGAAACAATCTTGCCCGGATAACAGTTGCTGGATTTGCCAATTTCCAGCGACGGGAAGAGCGCAAGCGCGCGGCGGCGTTTTCCGCATCATCAAGCAAACGCGACAGCCTTCGAGTATCCCAGAGCTGTTTCCGCAACCGATCTGTCAGCTCAATAACCCGCCGCTCTTGTTCTGCTAGGTTTATGCCCCTGTCGTGAAGTAAACGGTTGATTTCGGTAATGCGCTCACGCAATTGTTGGACTTCGATCTGATGCTGATCACGCAATTGTTGGATTTCGATCTGATGATGAGAGTTGATTTCGGTAATGCGCTCGCGCAATTGTTGGACTTCGATCTGATGCTGAGAGTTAGCTTGCGTAAGCTTGTCGTTGGCCTTGGCAAGTTCTGCCTGATGCGTTGCTGCCCGCTCCGATAAGAGCATTTCCAGTTCACTAAACTTGGCGAAAAGTTCGCTCATCTGAAGCCGATAGGCCTCCAATTGGGAGGCCTTTGCGAAAAGTTCGTGCATTTGGAGCCGATAGGCTTCCGCTTGCGCTGAGCTTTTAGAAGCCGTTTTGCCTGATTTCTTCAAACTCGCTTCAGGCTCGAACCCCCATTCTAATAATCGCTGAACGCGCCCAGCCTTATCGACTTTCTCCCGGAATAAAGCGGCAACCTCCGGCCATCTCGCTTCAGGATCTACGCCAACGGCACGGTTTTCGATAAACGGATCGGCGAGCTGACAATATTGCTGCACGACCGGGTCGTCGTGCAATCGGCTAAACAGAAAAAGAGCGCCCCCCTGCCGCTCAGAGCGCTTGCAAAATTCATCCAAGGTAAGCGCTCTTGTCATATAGCTTATAGCGGCGCGGTGAAAGACCACGCGCAACCCAAACCTCGAAAGCCGGTATCCTAATTCGACGTCTTCGAAAACCACCAGCTGCCGATTAAAGACTCCGTGTTTGGCCAGAAACGATCGTTTACACGAACAGCGTCCGGCCCAGAAATAGGTAAAGTCGAGCATTTGCCCGTTCTTGAGATCACCATAGGCGAAAAGAAAACCTCCAATATCTGTGACGTAACGCATCAAAGGTGTGACCGAAAGCGTCGGTGCCCATGTTGTGTAGCCCAAGACGGCCACATTCCCCGCCCGATATTGTTTGTGGGCTTTTAGATGTTCCTCGAGCAAATGACGATCGGCGATATCGTCATCATCGAAAAAAAGCAAAAGTTTGCCGCGAGACGCCAGGATACCGGTATTCTTCGCGGCCGATGTGCCCGAGTTATCAATATGGAGATATTTTAGCTGTATTCGCGAGGCAAAGTCGCGACACACCTCCGACGTAGCGTCTTTAGAGCCATCATCAACCACAATCACCTCGTAGCGATTCTTGGGTATGCTCTGCGCAGCGAAACTCTCCAGAGTGGCGCTGAGCATGGTGGCCCGATTAAACGTCGGAATTATGACGCTGATCACGGGGGATCTAGTTTGCATGTTGCTTGAGCGCCGCAGTTATCTTCATCGGCGAATCTGACATCAACCTTTCAGGTCGCCGTCCCTGAGCGGTCTTCCGATGCCATTTCGCGAAGGTCATAAATCAGACAGGTTTCATCGTCTTGAATACGCTGGTAATGCCAATCAAGATGTTTCTTCAATCCGGCGTAACCCTCAAGCCAGGGTAAAAGCTTGCGCGGTACCAACAGGAACTGGCCTCCTTTTGCTCGTAACATTTCGAATTGCTCGATCGCTTCGTCGTCATTGGCAGGATACTGCATTTGTAAACTCTTCATCAAAACTTGGATAACACCTGGTGAGCCGTCGCCAGTACTCCAACTGATCGTGGTCTTCTCAGGCTTGGTTCCCGATGGGACCGGGTTAGGAGATGCCGCGATAAAAGCGCCGTTTTCGTACGGTTCACGCTTTAAGCCCGGCAAATCAAGCACAGTCTCATTTTGCGTGACTGTGACTGAGGCGAGCAACTTGTCTTGCGCAGTGCCGCGGTACAAGCGGAACTCGTAAGTACTGCTTGATCCGATCCAGGGGGCCTCGGCAGATCCGGCAGCCCCGGATGCGAAATGCCGTTGCGTTTGTTTGGCTGACCGGTCCGGAAAGGCCCACACTTGGTGTCCCGTAAGCGGTGGAAGATCCTCACCAGCTTTGGCCATTACAAGCACGACGGTCCCACTAGGCAGAACCTTTTGTGCTATTTTCACAAGCGCGCGCGCGGCAGCGAGCTCTTTGCGCCGAGCAGACACCAAAGGCTCAACAGTGTCGTTGAACCGAAAATCTAGGTTGGCGTTCATGCTTTCATAAAACGCAATCAACATTTCCAGCTTTTGAATAGCGTCACGCCTGGACCACAAACCCTCGCGATGAATCCTATATACTGCGAGGATTTCATCGATGTAGCCGATCTTGCCGTGTTGCGCGCACAAAACATAGAGAGGCCAGTCTCCAAAGGGCGGGGTGTAGTACCAGTCTGGAAGGCGACCCAGCATGCTTTTCCGAATCATCGGCGTACAGCCGGCGATAAAATTGGATTGCAAAATGTCTTCAAGAACGGAAATCCGCTTCTGGTCTGCGGGGTTGTAGAGAAGCGAGGCGCGGTTTCCGTCCCCGTAGATTCTCATCGCGTTGTGAAAGCATAATACACAATTCGGGTGGGCTTCTAAAAACTCCACCTGCTTCTGCAATTTCTTTGACGACGTCCAGTAGTCATCGCCGTCGAGCATGGCAATGTACGGGCTGGATGAAGCCTGAAACTCCTCGGCAAAAGGCCTGTTGCTGGTAGGTTCGTTTCGCTCGGCTAACCGGAGCCGAATTTTCCCGGGATATTGCTTTTGGTATCCGAGAAGAACGCCGCGTGTTCGATCTGTGGAACAGTCTTCCAGAACAACAATCTCGTAGTCGAATTCGGTTTCCTGCATCAGGACAGTATCGAGGGCTTGCGCAATGTATTTTTCATGATTGTAGGTCGTCAGCAGAACAGTTACTTCCATGGGAGTTCGGATAGATCGACAGCAATCTTCCATATGCACAACAACCGCGATGTCATCAGGTCCTCCACGGATGACGGAAAACAGGTTTCATTGACAATCGCTTTTTCACCGCTGCGGCGTGTTTTACAATGAAACCAATCAATGCGCAGATGGCAGTGATCTCGCTCGAACTCACAACGGAACCCGTAGGCAAGCAAAGGACTCTGTTAGCAAGCCTCTCAGTCTGCGGCAGGCGCAAGCCAGCTTGAGGATCATCAGTACGATAGGGTTCCATGCGATGACATCCCGGATAAAAATAGCGACGCACCAGTACATTCTCGGACCATAAAATATCATCCAGCATGTTTCGACTCACTCCGGTCACCGTTTCATCAATCTCAAGGACTACATACTGGTAGTTACACTTTTCATCTTCCTGATAGCGCAACAGAGAAATGCCCGGGATGTATGCAAGTTGTCGGCGGTAAAGGTGATAATTGCAACGATTCGCTTCGATGAAGTTGTCCAGGCTCTCAAGAGAAGTCAAACCCATCGCAGCACATACCTCATTCATTTTCCCGTTGGTGCCAAGACTGGTAACTATGTCGAAACCAGCGAAACCGAAATTCCGCATCAAGCGGAGTCTGTCTGCCAGTTCATCGTCGTTGGTGACGATTGCCCCTCCCTCGAAGGTATTTACGAACTTTGTGGCGTGGAAGCTGAATATTTCCGCATTTCCAAAGCCGCCGATCATCCGTCCTTTATGCGAGCAGGCGAAAGCGTGGGCAGCATCAAATAGAAGCTTTAAATTATGGCGCTGGGCAAGATCGACAAGCATATCTACATCACAGGGTCGGCCCCACACATGCACCCCGACAATGCCGCTGGTGCGCGCATTAATGAGCTCCGCTACTCGCATGGGATCAATGTTATGCGTGGCAGAATCGATATCACAAAACACAGGAGTAACTCCGTGCCATCGCAAGGCATGGGCCGTAGCAATAAAAGTAAACGATGGAAGGATCACCTCACCAGAAAGGCCAATGGCCCTCGTCAGAATTTCGAGGCCGATCGTGGCGTTACAGACAGCAACGCAATGCCTCACACCGATCAATTCGCAAATGCGCTGCTCGAATTCGTGTAATAAAGGTCCATCATTGGTCAGCCATTTCCGATCCAAAGCATCGTTGATTCGCTTAAAAAGGGTCTGGCGTTCTCCAACATTGGGTCGACCCACGTGTAGCTCGCTACCAAACGCTGGTGTACCGCCGAAAAGGGCGAGATCCTCGACGCGTGACTTGGGCGTGGTCATTTTAATTGGCGACGTGGCAAAGATCTATACGCAGGGAAGTAACCAGTCCTGTCTGTAGGATCAATGCCCACTCGCGCACAGAGGGTTGCGTAAATCTCCAGGTTGTAAATTTGTTTAAGACATCTCAGTGACAGCGTTCTACCACCAAAACGCTCCTTGAACCAGGCCAGGCTATCGTTTGCCCGTATTCCTCCGCCAAGATTCAAGAGTGGGATCCCCATGGACTTGAAATAGTTTGCTCCGTGCCAAAGTAGAGCCGCTGAGTGTTGCCGTTCCTCTGCGAGCGAAGCGTGTAGCAAGGCATCCGCGATATCGGACGTGTAGGTGAACACGGTCGCCGCTTCGAGTCTATTGGACCTGCCGGCGCCAAGAATGAATACGTTTTCCAGTTCGAATAAGAATTCCAGGGTTGCCCTGCGAAAATCATAAGCTGATGTCGCTCGTTTACGGCGAAAGAACTCCGAATAATTTGCAAGAAAGAAGGCCTTTAAGGCGTTTCTGTCCGTGATCAGATTGCCCGAAGTTTTCTCCCACTGTTTAAGGTCTCTTTTTCGATTCTTGGACAAGTTCGAAAAGAGTCGGTCGCGACCCAGCCTCAGGTCCAGAACGTAAATATTATTATACGAATACAGATCGTTGTTATCGAAATACGTCTGGTTTTCAAATATCGGGTTCAACCCGATATAACCACAAACATAACGTTGCTTGCGGACGAACTCTCTCCAATGCTGCGGCAAATCAGGGCAATCGCCGTTTCCGACGAATCCTGAAAATCCGTACGGCGTTACGATATCAATGTGGCCTTCAAATTCTCGCTCCGCGATCGGGCATACGATGCGGGCGTTTTTGGTCTCAAAGCAATAAAGGTAACTTCTAAAACCGGTTGTTAAATGCATCGCATGGCAGTTTTCCCACGTGTGGGCGAAGGCGTGCTGGATCCCCTCCAGCGCCGCGTTCCACTCAGCGGAAGACTCAAGCGGGATGCATCTCTGATTGATCATTATTGCCTTGATGATGGAAAAAGACGTTCTGGGATTGTCTTTAGAACCGGCGGAGATGAAGATCTGAAAGGGCTGATTTTAACTTTGAAAACGAACCGAAAGAGCGAGGACGCCGAAATAGATCGACATCGAATGCTTTCATTATCGGCAAGCTTTGCTGCTAGGAATTTACTCGCAAGTGGAATCATGACGATCACATCCTATCAGCCTTGCGCCGGAGTGGACAACACAGGACGGACGGCGTGTAAACTACAGCAGTGTGCTTCGGTATGACGGGATATTTGCATCCGCTTTATGCGAGGTCTCTGAGCGAATTTGGCGCGCCGGTCGAGCTGTCGCAGTGCGGCGGATGGCTACTGGAACGGCGTGTCCCGAATTCCGATCTGAAGGATGCGATGGGTTGCTATCCCTTATTTTGCTGCACAGACTGGACGCGGCTCGCTGCCGATATTGAAAAAATAAAGGACAGGTATGTAACGATTTCGTTGGTGGTTGATCCGTTTGCACCTGTAACTACTGCCGATCTTTCGCGATATTTTCGGCTCGTACAGCCATTTAAGAAGCATTTCATCATCGATGTCACTGACTCGACCGACGGACACATAGACCGACACCATCGGTATTACGCCAGGAGAGCTCTAAGACAAATACAGGTCAGGTTGGTTGATGATCCGAGAGCGTGCTTGGATGACTGGATGCGTCTTTATCAAATCCTCGTCGAGCGCCACCACCTTCGGGGCATCAAGGCTTTTTCAAAAACGGCATTTGCAACTCAGTTCAAAGTGCCGGGACTGGTGATTTTTCAGGCGAGCCGAAACGGAAGAACTATCGGATTGCATCTGTGGTACCTTCAGTCCGGTGTTGCTTACAGCCATTTGAGCGCATTTGATCATGAAGGTTACTCACTACGTGCTGCCTATGCGCTTCATTGGTCCGCTAT
>Ga0193750_1000456_pt1 | contig 11266 bp, 9 predicted proteins | sample L1c1metaG_FD_160569 | JGI IMG/M metagenome (GOLD analysis project Ga0193750, IMG submission 160569) | Soil microbial communities from a riparian zone of the East river system, Colorado, United States - L1c1 | ecosystem: Environmental > Terrestrial > Soil > Riparian zone | place: USA: East River...
CGCGATCATCGGCAACGCTGCCGAGCACTCGACTGCCATTCTCATGGCATTAAAAAACAAAATGGATCTGAGTGTTGGGATTGCGATTGGATCCAGCTTGCAAATCGCACTCTTTGTCGCGCCGCTGCTGTTATTCGTCTCCTACTTGTTTGGTAAGCCAATGGACCTCGAGTTTTCGCAACCGGAAGTCTTCGCCGTAGTCGCTTCGGTTTACATCCTGTTTCAAATCAGCGGCGACGGCGAAACGAACTGGATCGAGGGTGTCCAGCTTCTCTCCGTTTACGTCATCCTCGGCATTTTGTTTTTTTATCTGCCGGAAGCTGTCGCGCACTAACTCTGGGACGCGGTATAAATCTGCGCGATTTCGGCAAAAGGGTTACTCGGCCACGTTGCAGGTAGCCGCTCTTTTTATCAACGCATTTGTGGCTGAATCGCGTAACAACGCGAAACACCAAGAGAGGTTCCGATTCGTTCGGAGTCGCTTCTTGTTCCTTTAGCTTGTAGTCCTGCTCTTCTACTTTGCGATGCTCTTTTAGGAGCTCGTTCAGCAGCATCGCATTCACCGCTTCGTAACGCACTGTCATGACTTTTGCGTCCTCGCCGCGCACTACTAGATCAGGATTAACCCTTTCTACTTCTTCAGCTACCAAGCCGAAGTGTGGAATACCGTCTGTCCAGCCTGAAACGATCATCGAAATTCGGCCCGTCTTCGGCATTTTAATTTTGTCGTGGGGTGGATCAGGGGTTCAAGACACCGCTGTCACCGTCAATTGACAAGTCGCTGAACTCGTCTATGATAAAGGATACGCTCGCCGCAGCGAGTCGTCGTCAGAAGTCCGCGCGTCCCCCAAGGGCTAGCGCCCCGGGGCAGTTTCGAATCTGAAGTAAAAGCTGCATCCCTGCGGCTTTCGGCATCGAAAATGGCTTGCTCCACCCGAGACTTGGCGACATCGGAACAACCCTGAAAACACCATGAAGTTTGTTTGCACAGTCACATTTTTATTATCGTTGGCATCAGTAGCTTTCGCGCGCGAGGAGGCGATCCTTGCTCGCGTTACCAGTTATTGGGCGGGCGAGGGCTCCTCATACGCCAGTACCGGGCAGCGCTTGCGCGCCGGACATTGCGCGGTCGATCCGGAACGAATTCCGTACGGGAGCAAAGTTGTATTCCCTGATGGCGTCTGCACCGCGGTTGACACCGGACCGGCGGTGGTTAATCGCAAAGCCGCTCGTCTATGCGGACGAACGGCGAGCCAACTCAAGGCCATCGTGGTCGATCGATTTTTTGAAACGAAGGGAGAAGCGGTCACGTGGGCAAACGCACATTCGGAGTTCATGACCCTTCAAATTGTTCCGCCCGGATCTCACCGAGACCTGAGCGCGCCGTAGCCGACGCTTCAGGTTCAATCTGCCGCTCGACACTTGGCGGCGGCAGGGACGCGCCTTCGGTTTGTTTAGGAAAGTGTACGCCAAACGAGCGGCGATTCGTGGGCAAACCTGGAAAGGAAGAGGAAGCTACCGGGAGGGAACGGCCTAAGCCCGATTCAGGTTCTATGTTGACAGATCGGCTTATGACAAATGCATCGTCATCCTGTCGAGCCGAATTGTTTTGGATCTAAAAATGTCCGACCGGTAAGCGTGCCGGATCACAGCAGCATCGCTTCCCAATTCCAAGAACGCGCGCAGTGGCTTCTCAGATTCGATAATACCTTGCAGGATCCAACGGCAGTCTCGGGCGCGATATAGGAGAAAAGGGGAGAACAAAGTTCCAAAAAACGGTCTTCTCCGCCAATCATGAGGCTAACGATTGCGATTTTCGTCTTCTTAGTGCTGAGTGGGATAAGTTGCATCTATGCGGAAAGGTCCAGGTCGACGACGGAGACATCAAACCCAGTCACGCGTAAACTGCTTATTGACCCCAGCTCCACTTCAGTCCGCTTGGGGAAAGCTACCTTAATCGTCAGTCCGCTTAGCCGTCGTGGTGGTAATTATATCGGCGACTATCAACTTAAGGTAAGGCCCTATTTCTTTAAGAGCGAGACCGGCAGTCTGGTTCTGGGCGCATCCGACGATTTCGTTCGGAGGCTCCAGTCTGGGCGAGCGATTGATTTTACCGGTAAGGCCATCACGCGCGAAGACGGCACAACTCATGTGGTGCTTGGAAGAGCAACTCCCTTATCGGGTGACCGGGGAACTGTCACCTTTTCAATTGTCACGGAGAAAAACGCAAAGATCATTTTCAAGACTTCGTATCATTTCGGGACCTAGACCGCACAGATCGAACACACTTCAGCCTAATCTGATGTGATTTGAATAAAACAATGTCCGACTCAGAAAAGCTCTTTGACGAAGCTGTCCAAAACTGGTTCCTCTGGTTCTTGTGACTAAGAATATCATTTTTGTGGTCATTTTTCTCGGCCTTGGCTGCGTTTTCTTCTTGCAGAAACAGCATGAAAAAAAAGCAGCGCTGGAGGTAAAAAAAAGACAAGAAGAGGCCGTCGTAAAAGCGCACGCAGCGCCCTCTCCAGCTAATTCCTCCTTGAAAGGTTTGCCGAAACCGAAGCCCACTCTTGTGCTGGGGCCCTCTCCGACTCCGAAGCCGAAGCCGACGCCGATGCTGCCCAAACCGACTCCGATGCTTGGGCGGACTCCTTCGCTGTGAATTTTCGTCACAAGTATGGCGCGTGCGCGCGAGGGTGAAACCAATCGTTCCGCTTGTCGTTAATCTTGCAAGAAAATTGGAATTATTAGAATTGACATACCCGCCGAAAACGCTCTGAGTCGAGACTGCTTCGACGCATAACCCCTAACAAGGAAGGAAAAATTATGTCCAACTCCACTCTGAAAATATTGCCCGCGCTAATCGTAGCGATCACCGCCTTTTCCTCCGCCCCCCAGGCGTCGGCGGTCCCAGTCACCTTCTCCGGTGGGAGCGGGACTCCGCTCACGATTACGCTTAGCGAACCGGTCACCTATCAGATTACCCTTGCCGCCCCTATGGACTCCGCGCCGTTCTTTGCGCTGCAGGACGTAACGAATAGCGAAAGTGGGATCGGACAATTCGGACTGTCAGGTAACGTAGCGTTTTCAATAAACAGCGGATCGCATCAGTCGGCACTCTCGCCTTCTGGCGGCGGCGGCTTGATGCAATTAGTGGCTTTTGGCGCGCAGGATGTCTATCTGTCCGGGCCGCTGCCTGGAGTAAATGTGAACGATACAGTTATTATCTCCGCGGGCACCATGACGACGTTGACTCCGTTCCCCGCCCCGCCGCCAGCCGATGGAGACTTCAACACATTCATCGCTGACACTAACGGAAATCGAATCTCCAATCTCATCACTGCCACCGTCCCCGACACAGGAACGACCGGTTCCCTTTTTGGGCTTTCTCTCATGGGCTTGGCTTTCCTTCGCCGGAAGCTCTGCTAAAGAGCGAGCACTTCATTTTCGGACAAATTCGGACACGACCACTGCGCAATTCTGCGCGATTACTGCAATGAGCCGTGTACGACCGTCAGCGCTTTTCGCGCATTTACCGGCGAGAAACCGCATTAAACGCGCAAAGCTGCGAAACGCCGGAAGTGGGTTCGAATCCCGTTAGGGTCGCCATTTTTCTCCGCAACACTGAAAAGAAGAGCTGTCGCGCGCATCCGTTTTCCCGGTTTACGGGGAACGGCTGGCGACGATCAACCCGGCGAGAAGAAAGACCATTGCCGCGGAAAACAGACAGTAGCGGCAGAACGCATGAAGGATGAACGCCTGAGTGTAGAGCAGCCAAAGAGTAACTGCGAACATCGACCACACCGTAAAAAGCAGGAAGCGGCGGACTCGGGCGTAGCCAAAGGCGGCGAGAATCGCGAAACTGAAAACACTAAAATAGGCGACGGCACCGACCAGGGCGAGCGGAACCCCGCCAATGCGGGCATACGGGCTACCCAGTACCTTGAAACAATCGGGAGAGCCACCGCAGACCATGGTCTCGCCGGTCAAGGCCTGGACCGCGAGATAGGTTGCATCGGCCAGGCCGGCTAACGAGATTAACGCAACTATCCAGTAAATTACGATTTGAGAACGCGGCATAGCGATGGTATCGGCTGCTGGCTTTGAAGTCGCGCGTTTGTTTTTCATTTCAAGAGCCGTTGTCTTTGTCCTTTACCGCGGCATCGACCGCAGCGCGCAAGGCAGTTGGATTCAGTGAGGTGGGAGGGACCGACTGGTTATTGATGAAGATTGTTGGAGTATTCTTAACTCCCAGTGCCTCGCCTCGTTTTTGGTCGGACTCAACTTTGGCTTTCACCTGCTCGCCGCCCGCGTCCTTTTTGAAGCGCTCGAGGTTCAGTCCGATCATCCCGGCGTAGGAATCAAACAGCGGCTGGACATCCTTGGTTTTGGCCCAGAGCGCCTGCTCGCGATAAAGCAGGTCATGCATTTCCCAGTAACGTCCCTGCAGACCTGCCGCTTCGGCAGCATAGGCAGCCTCGTGGGCATGCTCATGAATAGTAAAAGGGAAATTGCGGAAGATGACACGTAAACTCGTGGCGTAATCACGCTCAATTTGCTGGAGGGGCACCTCTAATCCGCCGCAAGGAGGGCATTGGAAATCCCCGTACTCTTCCAGCGTGACCGCGGCATTCGCCGGGCCGCGCGCGTGTAGTTCTTCGCCACGCTCTTTGGAAGCGGCCATTGCTTTCGGAATGGTTGTCGCCTGAGGGCGCTTCGCCCGGTAAAGCATGATGCCCGCTCCGAGAGTGACGAATCCGACCATGGCTACGATGACGAAAGGGAGAACGCGTTTCAAGGGTGTCTCAGTTGAAGCAAAGGCTGGGTAGTTTAACGAAGCGGAGCGGAGTGCAAGGTTAATTCATGTGCAGGATCTCGCATGCTTAGTCTTGAGGAATACGCTTGCCGGGCTTTCGGCTGCGAGGCGGCGACTTACAAAACTTCTATGGCAGCGATGTGCCCGACGCGTTACGAACAGCAATCGCATCCCCACCATCGATTCGTCCAGAGCGATTCACGTCTGCACGGAAAGTCAAAGGCGTTGGAATAGACCCGGACAGATTACGAACGACTATCGCATCGCCGTTATCAGTCCGTCCGCTGGAATTTATGTCGGCAAAGAGCACTCCCATTGGAACTGAGAAGTCGTTGGTAATTGCGCCGTCGCTCATACCGAACAAGTTTATCAACAGACGCTGGGCATTGCTGACATTTGTGAGGTTAATAGTGATATGATTGCCACTTACTATTGGCGAACCGAACATCGAGCCAGTTGCATTCGCTCCCGGGGTGACGGTCGCACTGGTGAGCGTCACTGGATTCGCGAAGGTAAATACGACTTGGTAACTATTGCCTGAACCAGCGGCGCGGTCCTCAATCCCCATTCCATTGGACGCCGGAAGATTTGTATCAAAATTGCCGGCGTTAGCATGCGTTTGTCGACTGCCCGCAGCCAACGGTGATAGAGAAGTAGCAGGAACATAGCTCGGAGCATTCACCCAATAAACGGTTGCTCCACCTGTCTTCGCAGCCTTGCGGACAAGCATCGCTGAGCCAGCCGGAATGATGTCCTTACCGTGGTCGGATTTATCGCCCGCTGCTCTCCAGCCGTCGTTATAGGTATAAACTTTTTGGGGCTGTTTGTCGAGTTGCCGCGCGGCGTCGATCAGGACAAGTTGGTCGCTTTGAGTAAATGAATTATCGATCGGTGCCAAACCCGTCGCATCCAAGGTTACGTCTATGGGACGAATCATCGCAATGGGATTATCTTGTTGGCCCGACTCAAGTGTGAAGAGTGGAACAGCGATTTTCTTCATCAACACCGACCCAAAAGCCGTTAGTGGAAGAGTCGGCGCACCGTTAGCATTTCGCACAACAAAGTAACTATCCGGTAGTAATGGGTCATCGCCGTGATCAGTTGTGTTCGCATCGCCAATTTGCCGCCAGCCGACATTATTCGAAGTGCCATTAACATTGTTACTGAAATAATAGATCGCCGAATAGGGAAGGTTTATTCCGACAGTTGATGTACTTGGCACCCGAATCTGGGTCTTATAAAATGCAGAGGAGGTTGTCGCAGTAAAGGTCACGCCCGCGTTGGAAGCAGGAAAGATGGTCAAAGGCGTCCAATAAGGAATCAGTGCGATCTGTGTTTTGCTGGTAATGCCATTTAGGTTGTCGAATCTCGTATCAACATTTAAAGTATTTGAGCTGTTCGCAACCACCGGGTAGACATGCCCCTCCTTTGGATTCGAAGTGCCTCCGGCGCCTATAAGCAAATAGTAATGGTTTCGCTGGGTGCTGGCAGTGTAGGCGAATTGGTTTGTAGACCAATTCGGATCGCCATTCACGACAACGGTATTTGCCGACGCTGATCGAATTGTTCCCGTAAATTCTGGCGGCCGTGTGAATGGAATTCCGATATAGGTGTCGGAATTCGCAAGGCACGACAACGTGGTGAATCCTACGGGATCAGTCATTACGGGGCTCTGACCAAAGACCCCAGCAGCAGTCGCAAGAAATGTTGCCGCTGCGGCGGCGATGGAGAGAAGTTTCGAAACCATGGTTGCTCTGGCAAAGAATCGAAGTTTGGAGCGTAAGTCGAATTAATTGACACGACAAGAAGAATAAAGAACATCAGCAAAGAGGTCCGCGTCATCGCGGACACGCAGGATTATTGCAGGGGAGGGCTTGCCCACGCGAGAGAATCAACACGTCGCCTTACAGAGATTGTTTGGCCAAAATTGCAGCCGATCGGTGCTTTTTGCGTCTGTTTGAAGACGACGCAATATAGTGGCGCCAATCCCTGCAGCCGGCGATAAGACGCGGCGATTTATCGCAAAAGTTCGCTCCTAACTATTCGCTAAAGGCACAACCTGCGTTTTAATGCGGTTTCTTCTTGGGTGTCGGGCTTGGTGTGGGTTGGGCGCAAACCGCGTTTCCGGCTACCGTGTAGGTCGCAGCAGGGTAGCTGTTGTCCGAATTCCCCTTGATGAACGTGTGATCGACGAATGTGGTCGACCGCTCCAGCGTTTTTGTCTCGGGAGTATCACCAGTGATCGTCTTACCACCAATCGCGCCCAACAAATCGCCAACCTGCGGATTACCGACGTCGGCTTTTGGCACATTGATCGTGATCGTGCCATCAGGTGAATAGCTTCCCTGTGCGGCCGGATTGATGGGTGTCTCGCTCAGCAAGAGCACCGCAGGAACACCAGCATCAGCGAGTGTTCCGTACTCAAACGTCGGCTGAGTACCGGCGTCGCCCATTGTCATGCCGACGTAGTAGATCTCCGTGTCCGGTGCTGTCCTTGGCGAGTAATCCCACGCGATTCTCCACCGACTGTTGGCGGGCAGACTGTTTAAATTTTCGACCTTCATTTTGAATAAGAAGTAGCCAGGCTGCGACGGCGGCTCGGCTACTGAAATGTAGTCAATGAGTAGCTGGGGAACCGCAGTTGCCAACACGGGCGGCGTTGGCACTGGAGCTGGTGTTGGCCCTTTCGGAGCGCTGGTCAAAATGCCACCCGCGAATGCTTCCGGATGACTTGGGTCGTTCCGGTGAATGATCAACCCGTCACAGGTCGTGCCAACGTAGGGTGCGGCGACTTCATTGCTTGGGAGCGATTTCCCAACCCTATTAAAAGCGACTACCTTGTAATAATAGGTCTTTGTTGGATCGGTCGCAGTCGTGTCAGTATAGCTTGTCTGCGACCCGGAGATATTCGTTAGCGTGGTTTCTGCCCCCGTCGTTGTACTGCGCAGAATACTATATTTTGTGATCGGCAGGTTGCCGGTGTCGGCTTCGTTCCATCCTAAGTAGACGACGCCATTGACGCGCCGCTGGGTCACGGACGGCATCCCAGGGGCGGAGGTTGGAGCTGTCGGGTCGAACGCTGCGAGCATGCGACGCCCACTTGACTGCCGAGCTATTGTCGCTGTGACGCTGTAGGCATTGCCGTGCGCCGTCGGCGCAGCTTGTGAGCACGGACCGCCAGCGCAGCCGTTGTCATAACCGACCAGGACACGACCCTGATTGTCAATTGTGATGTCAAAGAAGTCGCACAGATTCCGCACAACGTCGGCGCCACCACCGCGCAGGAGACCACCGCGCTGCATCGGCATGGTCGGCGTCGCATCTGAAGTGGTCCACGTATTACCTCCGTCGAATGTATGTGCGATGTAGAGGTGCCATACCCCGGTGAAAGTCGTGGTGTTTGAATCGCCCGTCGTAGTCCCGTTAGGCGTGGTTGAGCCGTAGAACGCGATGGCTGCGCGGCCAGCGTCACCAGCAGTTGCCGCCGGGAACGCGACATTCTTCGCTCCGTAGACCGCACCTACATCGTACATGTTTTTCCAGGTCTGACCCTTGTCTTCTGAAACAGCAACGCCGCCGCTGGTACCGAAATTCGAAAATGCAAAATAGACGCGGCCAGATGCGTCGACGCTTACCGCAGGATCATCACCCGTCCCTACGAGCGACGGCTTCGCTGCCCAGGTACAGGTGTTGACTGGCCGGATAGACCAGGTGACTCCGTTATTTTCCGAGACAATGAGTGTCTGAGTGCCGCTACAATCACGGTTTGGCAGGTAAACCGTCCCGTCCGGGGCCACTTTCACGTGCCCATGCAACCCGCCACACTGGACTGCGACATACATTGGAATAGAAGGTCCGTAGGTAAGCCCGCCATCGTCACTTCGCGAGCAGAGCGCTGTCTCGAGGTCTTGGGAACAATAGTAGACCGCATTGGGATAAGTTGGAGAGTGAGGCGGCACCACCACCGGCGGCACAGCCGTAAGATCCTGACGGTAAACACCGCCGCCAATCGTTTCATGATCAACAGCCGATGCAATACCACCTGTTTGGTTAGGCACCCATGTCTGGCCATCATCGTCCGTGTAGGAGATTTTCACGGTATCAGGCGACAGCAGGGTTAGCTCACTCGCGAATGTGCGACCGGTCTGCCGATCCGTAAACAGTATCGGGTCGGAGTCGATGAACTGCGACGTTGGCGCACGCCGGTTCACCCAGCTGGCGAGACCGTTTGAACCGAACGTTACAAAAAGCGTCTCCAGATCCGACTGGTACGCAGTAACGTTTGTCTTCCAATCTACGCCAATCGAAGGTTCGATGGCACTGCGGCCGAGGTATTCAACCGTGTACACGCCAGAGCTTGTTTGTGTGATCTGCGTCAAAACGCCGGGCGCTTCGAAGTTCTCGTAGCCGATTTTCGGCCTATTATCAGTCGGAGCTGGAGGCAGCGTTTCGGTGAAATTCGCCTGACAGGAAGACGAGACCGCGGTGTCGTTGTAGGTAAAAACTCCGGTATAAGTGTACGGTTGCGTAAATGGTGCAAGCGGGTTTGCCGATGCGCAAACCTGCACGGTGTAAGTGCCAGCCGGGACCGGCGAACCCTCGTAATCGAACGCCTCGTTGCCAACGCCATTATCTTCCGTGTGAAGGACATCGTTCGTGGGGGGTGGTCCGATCAGGGTCACCGCCAAGTCGTTTGTCGGAACAGTCGCGTTAACGTTAACAATAATCCGCGCTTGACCAGGCGGGACGACGAAGGTATTCGGCGTAGACCCGCATGGATACGCACTAGTGGTATCAAATGTGCCGCTGAAAGGGATTATGTTACTCGGCAACTGCGCGCGCGTGCCGATAAATGGCAAGGCGCAAAACAAGGTTAGGCCGATTAGAAACAAGAGGACGGCAAGAGTAGTCCGCGCACAGATTGGGTATGAGGAGTTAGTTTTCATGGGGTGGTGAAAGTGCTAAACGGGCTGAGTTTTCCCGTAATCAGTGATGATATTTTTTGTGGAGGCGCTGACAAGGAAAATAAGATTACAATTTTGTAATCTAAGTTGTTCGCGCGCATTCGCTTTTACATCGGAAATGGCTACGGCGGCGGTTGCGTCACGATGATGGATTTCATTCGGGGAGCGCACGCGCCTTCGCGTGCTGGAAAATAGCGCCCTTGCCGAAGCCGTTCTAAAGAAGTTGTAGGGCAGGCATTCCTGCCTGCCGCCGGTCGTAGCAACGAGGAATCGTCGCCCTTACAATAATATCCGGCAACCAGGAATGGTTGCCCTACAATCCCCAGATCACAGTCGACTTAGCGCTTTTTGCGCGAGCGCCTTCGATTTGTCGATCTTTGTCAGCTCGTTATCCGGCCCGCCTACGCTGATTCGGATGATTAAATCCTTCCCAAGTACATAGAGCGCCCCACCGAATCGGTTTCCACTCCAGTACGCTGCCTCGCCAATACCATCGAGCCTCTTCGGCGGCACTCTCTTTTCTTTTTCCTCTCCCTCTACCCCGCCACGCTTTTCTTTTCTCTCGCCCGGTTTCTCCTCATCGGATTCGTCCCCTGTGAACCCGCGGAAGCTCTCGGTCCAGTAACTCTTCGCATCAGGTGCGGACGCATCCTGCGGGTTATGTTCGATCACTGCCAAGCTAACCGACATGTTCGGCTCTCTGGCATTGTAATAGCATTGCGACATCAACATGCCGCCGCTGACCGCGGAACTGCTCTTGGCATCAGTAATCGTGGCGTGTTGGATCGCGCCGACCTCTTCATTTGTGATCAGACTACACGGTGGAATCCTTGGCTCAGCTGGCGCTGACAATATCTGCTTAGTCTTACTGCTTTGCGCCGGTGTAGGCGACGCACTCGTTGTGCGCTGGGACTTATTGCATCCGGCGCAAACCAGAACAGCCAGCAATGGCAAAATACGATTCATATGCGGAACCAATACCTGCGCTGCCGCCGACGCAACCTGTTCCAGCATGCTGCGCAGATAGCAGAATTAACTATCAGGGAAAACGGCCGCTTCATTCAAGAAGTGACCGTTAATCCATGTTGCCTCTTGCGGTTCGGAAAAGCACCGCTCTTGGCGGCCTGTATTAGCTTTTAGGTTTTGTTTCCCTGAATACTTACAGTGATCTGCTTGGTGTTATTACCTTCGTTGCTTTCAGCCACAACGTTGCCGCTATCCGCCGTGGCCGTTATTGTATGCGTGCCCTTCTTCGCGCTCGCCGTGTACCAGCTAAACGTCACCGTCACCGATCCATTTGCGGGGATCGCCAGAGTAGAGACCGAGCCGAGCACGGTGTTGCCATCCTTAAACTGAGTCGATGACGCGCCGGCGCTTGTCTTGCCCTGATTCGTAATTTTCGCCGTGAACGTCACCTTGCTGCCTTGAGGGGCCTGATTGTTGCTGGCGGTCAAGGTCGACACAACGAGATCGGGCCGAGGGTCGT
>Ga0193750_1000457_pt1 | contig 11263 bp, 9 predicted proteins | sample L1c1metaG_FD_160569 | JGI IMG/M metagenome (GOLD analysis project Ga0193750, IMG submission 160569) | Soil microbial communities from a riparian zone of the East river system, Colorado, United States - L1c1 | ecosystem: Environmental > Terrestrial > Soil > Riparian zone | place: USA: East River...
CGGTATTCCCGGTATGTCCGTCGCGAGATCGCGATGCCGAGTCGATTGCGAAGCGCGGGCGGCACCGAGTCCTGCACCGCGACATCCCACCGGCTGACGAAGAGCGAGGCGACGGAGTGCACCCGCGGGTCGAGCCCCGCCGCAATTCGTCGTTCGATTCCACGCATGTACGCTTCGGCCGCCGCGACGTATTGTGCCGCGGAAAAGAGCAGCGTCACGTTGATGGGCACGCCGCGGAAGATCGATTCCTCGATCGCGGGAACGCCCTCGGGTGTACCGGGAATCTTGATGAAGACGTTCGGACGTCGCGCCAGCTGCTGCAGCTCCACGGCTGCGCGAATCGTGCTGGCGGTGTCATTGGCCAGGAGCGGCGACACTTCCAGTGACACCCAACCGTCTGCGCCTCTGGTGGCGTCGTGGGCGGGGCGGAAGAGATCAGCAGCCTCCGTCAGATCCTCGATCGCGAGCTGAAAGAAAAGCGCCTCGCCAGATCGACCCTGCGCCATCATCCGCCGGATGGCATCGTCGTAGAGGCCGCCCTTCTCGATCGCGTGAAGAAATATCGTGGGGTTGGACGTCAGGCCGGTCACCGACAGCTCGTCGATGTAGCGCTTCAGCGTCCCATCCCGCAGAACGCCACGGGTGATGTTGTCGAGCCAAAGACTCTGACCGAGATCGTGTAATTGTTGCGTCGCCTTCATGACTACTCCTCTTGCAGCTCCCTCTCGGTCGTCGCGGCTGCGAACGTGGAAAGATCGAACTCGCGAAGATCGCCGATTCTCTCGACAGCAAGATCAGCCGCCGGATTGGCGGCGAGGATACTGGCGTCCGTCGCGTAGTGTCCCTGGCGCGGAAACACCGTGGTCAGACGGTCCCCCCAGATCGCCTTCATCATCGCCAGGATACGCAGCTTGTCATCGATCATGACGTAGTGCAGCGCCGGATAGGCGGCGGTAACCGCATCGAGCATTTCCTCCTTGTGAATATAAATCAGGACCCGGCCCTCCACTGCCTCCCAGAGTCCCGAGCGCATGATCTTTCGCGGCTGGAACACCACGTCGCCATCGGACAGGATGACGGTCAACCCCATCGGGCGCAGATGGCGGATGACATCCAGCGCGTGCGGATACAGCCTGCTCGCGAACGGGTAGTCCACGAGAAAGGAGGACATCGTCAGGAGCCGTGTGTCGCACTGATCCTCCAGACGATAGCGCTGTAGCGCGCCAAGGTAATCGACGTAGCCCAGCTCGCTGCGCAATTCCTCCAGGATCGCCCAGTACTGGTCGCGGCTCTGGGCACCGAACTCGCGCTCGAGGTGGTCGCGGAGATCGGTCTGCACGCGATCATTGTCGATTAGGGTGTTATCACAGTCGAGCAGAAATACGACGTCGTGAGTTTGGCTCATTCGCTCATTCACTCGTTCCGGCTGCCGTGGGGTTGTGCCAAACTCCAGTCCGGAGCAGCTCCGCGGCCTCCTTGGGACCCCATGTGTCGCGCCTGTACGGGAGAGTCTTGTGATGATGCTTCAGCACCGGATCGATCGCGATCCAGGCCGCCTCCACCGCATCCTCGCGGGTGAAGAGCGCTCCATCGCCGATCATCGCGTCGCTGAGCAGTCGCTCATACGGCGCTTCGGCGCCGAGCAGCTCTTCGCACATGTAGAGCTCCTCCTGGTCGCCTATGAATTCCTTTCCGGGACGTTTCACGCGAGCAGCGAGCGCAACCGCGGCGTGCGGGGAAAGATGAAAGCGCAAGTAGTTAGCAGGTCCCGTCAACGGAGCGGAATCTGCGAAGAGCTTCGCCGGCGGTGGCTTCAGCTCCACCAACACTTCCGCGGCGGTCACGGGAAGATATTTCCCGGAGCGCAGATACCAGTGCACGCCGTTCCAGCGCCAGGAATCGATGTGCAGTTTGACGGCGCAGAAGGTTTCGACGTCGGAGTCGCGCGCAACGTTTGGCTCTCTTCGATACCCGCTATATTGGCCACGTACCACGTCGCGCTGCGTGAGCGGGCGCATGGCCTGGAGTACCTTGGCCTTTTCGGTTTGTACCGCTCCGTAGCCGCGGTACGCCGGCGGCTCCATCGCCAGAAGAGCGACGATCTGAAAGAGATGGTTCTGAACCACGTCGCGAAGGCATCCCGCACTTTCATAATACGCGCCGCGACCGTTCACGCCGAACTCTTCGGCGAGCGTGATTTGAACGCTCGAGACGAAATTGCGATTCCAGATGGGCTCGAGAAAGGAGTTCGCAAAACGAAAGTAGAGGATGTTCATGATCGCCTCCTTCCCCAGATAGTGATCGATCCGGAAGATGGAGTCCTCGGGGAATACCGTGCGCGCCACGGCATTGAGCTCGCGCGCCGAGGCGAGATCGCGCCCGAATGGCTTCTCCACGATGACGCGGGCATTCTTCGTCAGCCCCGCACTGCCGAGACCCAGAATCACCGTTTCAAAAAGCACCGGGGGAATGGCGAGGTAGTGCGCGGGCCGATGCGCCTTCCCGAGCGCGCGCTTGAGCGCCTGGAATGTCTCCGGGTCATTGTAGTCGCCCGATACGTACTGCATCAGGGAAAGCAGGACCCTCAGCGGGCGAGGACTCACGACGGCGCCCGAGTGCCGGATGCTCTGCGTGACCCGTTTCCGCAGCGCCGCTATGCTCATGGGTGAGCCCGCCACTCCGATCACGGGCACGGCGAGGGCACCGCGCTTGACCATCGCATAGAGCGCGGGAAAGATCTGCTTGTAGGCGAGGTCACCCGTTACGCCGAATAGCACCAACGCATCAGACGGAGCGGTACCGTTTACTTTGTCCATCTCGAGCTCCCTCTAGTGATTGGGCGACATCATAGTGAGCGCGTCGCGTCCGGAGCCCCCGACGCCAGCGCCGTATCGACGATCCCCTGCGCTTCCGCGAGGATCCTGTTCAGCTGATCCACTCCGCGGAAGCTCTCCGCGTAAATCTTGTAGATGTCCTCGGTGCCTGACGGGCGCGCCGCAAACCACCCGGTTTCGGTCGACACCTTCACACCACCGATTGGCGCATGATTCCCCGGAGCCTCGGTGATGATGCTCAGTATTTTCTCGCCCGCGAGATCATCGCACTTCACCTGCGCGGGCGCGAGCGCTGCGAGAATTTTTTTCTGCTCCAGCGTCGCAGGCGCCTCTACCCGGTCGTACGACGGCTTGCCGAATTCGAGAGCCAGCGCGTCGTAGATCTCTCCAGGATCGCGATTCGCGCACGCGGTTATCTCGGCCGCGAGCAGCGCCGGCACGATACCGTCCTTGTCCGTCGTCCACGTCGTGCCATCGCGACGCAGGAACGTTGCGCCCGCGCTTTCTTCGCCACAGAAGCCGATCGTGCCATCGACAAGTCCGTCGACGAACCACTTGAAGCCGACGGGTACCTCATTCAGTCGCCGGCGAAGCTTCGCAGTCACACGATCGATCATCGCGCTGCTGACGACGGTCTTCCCCACGCCTGCATTCGGCGACCACTGCGGCCGATTCTGACAAAGATGGTAAATCGCTACCGACAGAAAGTGATTCGGAGGCAACAATCCCGCGCTGCGACAAACGATCCCGTGACGATCGTGATCCGTATCGCAGGCAAACGCGATGTCGAAGCGATCCTTGAGATCGATCAATCGCTGCATCGCGTATGGAGACGACGGATCCATGCGGATCTGGCCATCCCAATCCACCGACATGAATCGGAACGTCTGGTCGACGACATCGCTGACGACCGTCAGATCGAGGTGATAGAGATCGGCGATCGCAGGCCAGTAGTGGACGCCAGCTCCGCCGAGAGGATCCACGCCCATCTGAACGCCCGAGCTGCGAATAGCGTCCATGTCGACCACGTTGCCGAGATCGCGAACGTAATTGTTGAGGTAGTCGTGCCGATGCGTTGTGGCTGCGCGCAGCGCTTGCTGATAGGGAAGTCGTTTTACGCTGGCGAGACCTCCCTCCATGATCTCATTCGCCTGCGCCTGGATCCAGCTCGTCGCGGACGTATCCGCGGGTCCGCCATTGGGTGGGTTGTACTTGATTCCTCCATCGGCGGGAGGATTGTGCGACGGTGTGATGACGATACCATCGGCGAGCCCGGTGGCTCGCCCGCGGTTGTAGCACAGAATGGAATGCGACACCGCGGGGGTCGGAGTGTAGTCGTCATGCTCCGCGAGCATGACATCGACGCCGTGCGCCGCTAACACCTCGAGCGCAGTCGCGCACGCCGGCTCGGACAGCGCGTGCGTGTCGATCCCGAGAAAAAGCGGACCGTCGAGGGCTTGCTGCTGACGATAGCGGCATATCGATTCGCTGATCGCCAGCACGTGCCATTCGTTGAAGCTTTTTTCGAACGCCGAGCCGCGATGTCCCGAAGTGCCGAAGAACACTCGCTGGGCCGGCACCGAGGGATCCGGGAGCTCGGAGTAGTAGGCGGTGATCAGCTTCGAGACGTCGAGCAGCATTGCGGCGGGCGGCGAGTGTCCAGCGAGCGGGCTGATCTTCATGACGCCGTCTCGAGCTGCGCGGCAGCCGCCCTATCCACCAACCATTGGATGCGCCCGCGCGTCGGTACGATCAGCTGCGCGGGCAGCTCTCTGGGATCGCGAGGTCCTTCGAGTACGCGTTTGAGCACGTTCGCCTTTGTGCCGCCCGACACCAGAAACAGAATCTCGGCCGCGGCACTCAGGATCGGGGATGTCAACGTGACTCGCCACATCGACACCGCGGCCACGAAGTCCGCCATCACCCAGCGCGACTGCTCATTTACAACCGCGCTTTGCGGAAAGATCGAAGCCGTATGTCCGTTGTCGCCTAGTCCGAGCAGAGCGAGATCGATGTTTTTTCCGGGAGCGGTAGAGGGTGGGCCGTTCGACGTGCGAAACAATGTGCGGAGAGTCGCCTCGTAGGATGCGGCTGCGCGGGCGGGGTCATCTTCGCCATGGATGCGATGGACGTTCGTCGCCGGAATCGGCACGTGATCGAGAAGTGACTCGCGCGCCATTCGGTAGTTGCTCTCCGCGTCGTCCGGCGGCACGCACCTCTCGTCACCCCACACAACCTGCACGCGTGACCAGTCCACCCGCGATGTCAACGGCTCACGCGCGAGTAGCTCGTACGTGCCCCGCGGCGTCGATCCGCCCGAGAGCGCGACTACGAATTCCCGCCCTGCGTTGATCGCGTGCTCCGCGGCCACGACAACTCGTTCGGCGGCCGCGGAGGCGAGCGCAGCGGCATCGGGCAATATGCGGACGACCGATCGCGGTGGCGCTTCTCCCGATGTCACTTGGCGGCCTTCTCCGCGTGGCCCCCAAACTCGGCGCGCATCGCGGAGAGAAGGCGGTTCTGGAAGTCCGCTTCACCACGCGAGGTGAATCGCGAAAACAGTGCGGCGGAGAGGACGTTCGCCGGCACTCCCTCATCGATCGCCGCCTCGAGCGTCCAGCGCCCCTCCCCCGAGTCCGACACGCGGCCCGCGAAGTGGTCGAGCTCCGGGTTCGCCGCGAGTGCAGCGGCGGTGAGATCGAGCAGCCACGATGCGACCACGCTGCCGCGACGCCACACCTCTGCAATGTCCGGAAGATCAAAGTCGTACCGGTACGCCGTGGGATCGCGAAGCGGCGTGGTCTCGGCATCCGCGACCTGCGTGGTCTCTCCCACGTTTGCGTGCTTGAGAATGTTCATCCCTTCCGCGTACGCCGCCATCATTCCGTACTCGATGCCGTTGTGAACCATTTTCACGAAATGGCCGGCGCCATGAGGACCGCAGTGCAGATAACCGCGCTCCGCTGTCCCGCGACGTCCTTCGCGTCCGGGAGTTTGCGTCGTGGTTCCTGCCGCTGGAGCAAGCGTGGCGAAGATCGGATCGAGACGATGCACAGCATCCGCTTCTCCGCCGATCATGAGGCAGTATCCACGCTCGAGACCGAGAATGCCGCCGCTCGTGCCGATGTCGAGGTACCGAATTCCGCGCTCGGCGAGCCGCTTTGCGCGCACGATGTCATCGCGGTAATAGGAGTTTCCTCCGTCCACCACGACATCGCCGGCGGCCAGTTTGGGAAGGAGCGCATCGAGCGTGGTATCCACCACCCCCGCTGGCACCATCAACCATATCGTGCGGGGAGTGGTGAGCTTCGCAACGAAGTCATCCAGCTCGATCGCGCCGGTCGCGCCCTCGGTGGCAAGTTTTTGCACCGCGGCGGCTGCAGTGTCGTGCACCACGCAGGCGTGCCCCGCCCGCATGAGGCGTCGCACCATGTTGGCGCCCATGCGCCCGAGCCCGATCATCCCTAGCTGCATGTAGTCCTCTTGTGAGCGCTTCCAGAGTGGGATTCGCGGTTGCAACGAGCGTGCAGAGACGCGACTTGGGAGAACGTAGGACAATTATCCCTGATGATCTGATCTCTTGCTAGCGCCGGTGTCGCGGTGTCGCGCGTGGCACGCTCCCTCTCGCTTGCCTAGGGACGCTGCCGGGACGATGGCTCGCCGTGCCGCTGAGCTCGTCCCGTATCGGGTCGGTCTTGCCCCGTTGAGGCCGCGAACGAAAGCCGTTCGTGTTTCTATTGGATGGCGGCCGCGGGGATCGCGCATGCGCGCGGAAGGCGTGCGTTCCATATGGCGGAGCCCAGCAATGCCAGCGCGCCAACGCCGATGAAGAGCTTCGCGATCGGTCCATGCAGTGGTACGACGCCGGCAACGAGTGCGACCGATCCCGCGAGTCCCAGAACGAGCGGGCCCGACGAATGATGCGCGTGACGCCCGCGCCAGAATCCCCACAGTGCGACAGCGAGCGCAACCGCGATGAGCGGAAGCAGGATCGCATCCCGTCGAAGAAAGCTCAAACCGGTCGCCGCCAGAACGCTGACGATGATGGGAAGACCCGCACAACAAAGTGCGGCAAGGGTTGCTGCAATTACGCCCGCGCTTCCGGCCAATCGTCCAGAATCTCGAGTCACGGATTTCACGTTGCGCTCATGTTGCGCTCATGGCGCATCGCTCGCGCCACAGCTCCCATCAGACCCGTGCTGCCTCGGCGGACACGGTACGTCGCCATACGAGCAGAAGACGCAACAGTCGCCGCTCCTGGGACGCAGCGTCCGATGACAGCTCGTGCATTCGTGAAAGAAGAGACATGCGTCGGTAGGCATGCTCATCGTTTCGCGCTCGCCACAGTAGGGGCACGTGATCGTCGACCTCAGCTCGAGCGATGTCATTGGCAGGAGTCGACGACCGGGATTCGTCGCCACGAGTAGTAGGGCATGGTCCCTCCACCCGTGAATCTAGCCCCGAGTAAGGAGGCGGCGAGCCCTCACTCGTACGCGAGCGCCGCGACGATCGGGGTGCGTGTGGCGCGAAGGGCGGGCCACGCGCATGCCAGCACCGACACCACCACGGCAAGCGCGAGCCACACCGCCACGGCCCCTCCCTGCGGAACGAAGGACGTCGGCACCGGCAACAGGATGCGGCCGAACGCACGGCCGAGCAGCACGCTGATCGGCAGCGATAGCGGAACGGCGATCGCCCAACTCAGGCACACGATGACGAGCCCCTCAGCCTGCACCATCGTCATGATCGAGCGCGGGGTGCCGCCCATTGCACGCAACACGCCGATCTCCCTCGTGCGCTCCTGCACCGCAAGGCTCATCGTCGACGCGAGCGCGAGCGCACCAACGAGTATCGTCAGCTGCGCCATCGCGAGCAGGAAGTCGCCGACCATCAGCAGGTGATCCTCGATCGCGCGGCGGCTCGCCTGCATGAGCTGACTCGATTCGACAGCCATCCCGTCGCCCTCGAGGCTATCGCGCACACGTTGCAGTACCTCCCCTTGTCGCGCTCCGTCGCGGCTGGTCGTGCGCACGACGACGGAGCTCACTCTCGCATCACCCGTCACACGGGCGAGCGATGCGCGCGTTGCGAATGCGGCCGCCCCGGGCCCCGCGGACTCGACGATTCCAACCACCGTCCATCGCGACCGCCGGCCTCCGATCATCAACTCGACCTGGCCGCCCTGAGCGAGCGATGGATGTTCATCGAGCAGCTGCCTGGTGACGACGAACTCGGGCGCCGCACTATCGCCGAGCGCGCGCCCCTGGGTCACCCGAAGCGTGAGGAGCCGCGAGTCGGACGGGATCGCAGTCACCGGAATCGATGCCTCCAGCTCGTCCGCATCGGCGAGCGTCACCCGCGCCCCCGCGAATGCCTCGGCGTGCGCCACACCAGCGACGCGTGTTACGGTCGCCAGAACGCGGATTCGAGAGTCGAACGGCCACGTCGAAGCGCAGCCGGTCTTCATAGAGCGTTTGCACCGACGCGCGGATGGCCGCGCGCAGATCGAGCGCGCCCAGAAAGGCCGCGCCGCCGGACGCCAGCGTCACCAGCGTGAGCGCCATCCGCCAGCGCCGCCGGAACGCGTTGCGCAGCGAGAGCAGCAGCGGGCGTCGAAGCCCGTGGATGCGATCGATCCACGACACACTCGCATCGTTCCGGATCCCGGTGTCGCGCAACGCATCGGCGACGGGAATTCTGCTTCCCCGCATCACTGGCACGGCCGCCGCAAGCACGGGAAGCAACAGGCCGGCGGCCACCTGCAGGAGGATGGCGTAGAGCGGAATGGTGTAGCCGGTGATATCGAAGTTGAGCATCGTCGCGGCGAATCGCGCGTAGGCGCGCCCGACGTACGCGGCGAGCGGGATGGCGATCGCCGACGCCAGCACGCCGAGTCCGAGCGCGAACACCAGGTACATCGCCGCGAGCTGGGCGGTTCGCGCTCCGACTGCCTTCATCACCCCGATCTCTCGCAGCTGACCTGCGAGCGTGGCGGTCACGAGGTTCACCACGAGGAAGCCGCTCATGAGGAGCGCGAGAACGCCAAACGCGCCCATCGTCATGAGCAACGAATCCATCTGCGCGGCGTGCATGTGTCGCCCGGGAATCGGCACGTCCACGGCACTCACGCGATGACCCATTCGCTCGGTGAGATCGCGCACTTCGCGCGCGACGGTGCGGATGCCAGCTCTGTCGAGCGTGCGGTCGCGCGTCAGGATCTGGAGCTCGTTGAGCGACGACGGCACGCCGAGGCGCGCGAGCGTCGCCGGCGTGACGAAGCCATAGACGACGTGATCCATCCACCCCGGCGCCAGCTCCGCGTCGCGCACGACGCCCGTCACCGGCAGCGTGACCGGGACGCCGTTGCCCACGCGAACGACGATCGAGTCGCCGACCGCCGCGTGCGCGAAGCCGAGCGAGGAATGCTCCATGACGAGGGCGCCATCGGCGGGCGGCCACTGCCCTTCCTCGTGCACGAGCGTGCCGATGCGCTGCGTGCTCGGCTTCTCCGATGCGTACAACAACGCCGCGGCCCATCCTCCATCGAGCTGCGCTCCGGCCGCGACGGTGCGCCGGGCCTGCGCGTCTCGCACTGCCGGAAGCGCGCGCACCGCGCGCAGCAGGGCCTCGTCCACCGAGTCCACGCGTAGCGTGGCCGACGCGGGGTTCGTGGCGAGATACTCCTCGCGCGTGACCTTGCGCAGCAGTGCCCACGAATCGAGCACGGTGCCCGCGCCCGCGAGACCAACGACGATCGCGAGCACCACGGTCACCGTGCGCGCGCGGTGCAGCCACGCATCGCGCACCACCTTCCTCCAGCGGGGGCTAAGCATGTGCGAGTGACTCCTCGGCGATGCGTCCATCCGAGATCTCGATGGTGCGCGCACAGATGCGATGCAGGGAAGCATCGTGGCTCGCCACGACGATGGTTTGCCCATTGCGCGCAAGACCGGCGAACAGCTCGAGGATGACGGCCGCATTCCGGGAATCGAGATTCCCGGTGGGCTCGTCGGCCAGGAGTACGTTCGGCGCGTTCGCGAGCGCGCGGGCGATGGCGACCCGCTGCTGCTGCCCGCCCGAGAGCGTGAACGGGAGCTTCTTCGCTTGATCGCCGACGCCGAGCTGCTCCAGCAGCGCCTGTGCGCGGGGCTGGCGCTCGCGTGGGGCCCAGCGTGCGCACAGATCCATGGGGAGCATCACGTTCTCGATCACCGTCAGCGTTGGCAACAGCTGGAAGAACTGGAAGACGATACCAACCGATCGCCCGCGCCAGCGCGCCATGTCGCGCTCGGGAATCGCATGCACCGGAATCCCTCCGATGATCACCTCGCCGCTGCTCGGCCGATCGATGCCCGACATGAGATTGAGCAGCGTCGACTTGCCGCTCCCGGACTGGCCCACAATCGCCACGAGCTCGCCCGTGTGAATGTCGAGATTCACGTCGTCGAGAGCGGTGAAATTCCCGGAGGGCGTCGCGTATCGTTTGCTTACCGCGCGCATGGTGATGAGCGGGTCGAGCTGATTCATGATATCGGTCATGATGGCGGCGAGTGTGTGGTGTGCATGGCGTGCACAGGATCATACGTGTCGCGCCGGCCGAGGAGGCGCCATTCGACTGGCTCATCATGCCGTTGGGCGAAATACCTCTCCTCGCCGCAGCGACATCGAACAGGTTGTCATCACCGGACATCGACAAGCGGTGTCCGGCATTCAACCTCGGGGAGGAGACATGAGAGCTCGTACCTTTTCGTTGGTGGCCGTGATGGCGCTCCTGCCTCTCGCCGTGCGCGCGCAGCACCCGGGCGGGGGCGATACGGTGGGTGAGACGAGAGCTCCGCGAGAGGCAACGCAATACGACTTTCTCGTGGGCCAGTGGGAATTGACGGTCACGCCCAAAGTGTCGGGACTGGTCGGGCTGATTCACGGCGCACCCAAGCTGCGCGGAAGCTGGAAGGGGACGCGGGCGCTGGATGGCTGGGGAGTCGAAGACGAGCTTCGAATCGCGGACGAATCCGGGAATCCCGTTGCGTATACTCATTTCGTGCGCATGTACGACGCGAAGGCGAAACGGTGGGTCGTCAGCGCCATGGATGTCTTCCGCAAGCGCGCGACGATATCTGCGGCGGAGTGGCAGGGAGGAGAGATGGTCTCGACGACCGATGGCCTCGATCCGGACGGCAAGGCCTACCGCACGCGCACGCGCATCACCGACATTTCTCCAGCGGCTTTCCGTCTTCAGCAGGATGTCTCGTACGACAAGGGCGCGACGTGGGACGAAGCGCATCTCGTGATCGACGCGAAACGCACGAGCGGCAGCGCATCGCAGTGATGGCGCCGTGACCGAGCCGCTGCGCACGGATCGCATCGGCTCGCCCGCATGGCCACAGGCGTGGATGTGGCTGCAGCTGGTGATCGGATGGGTGCCCGTG